>OIWQ01000713.1_pt1 | contig 42985 bp, 39 predicted proteins | sample 1587571 | NCBI WGS metagenome assembly OIWQ01 (sample SAMEA3888910, study PRJEB22519) | human gut metagenome | biome: human gut; feature: human-associated habitat; material: faeces | place: Denmark | collected 2010
CGACAGCCGCACCGTGGACGTGCACATCAAGCGCCTGCGCGAGAAGGTGGAAAACGTCTCCGACCAGTGGGAGCTCAAGACGGTCTGGGGCGTGGGCTATAAGTTTGAAGTCAAATGAAAACGATGTCTGCATCCCTGAAAAAGCGCTTTGGCAGTCTCTACTGGCAGCAGTTTTTCCTGACAGCCGGGATGGTGCTGCTGACGATGCTGCTGCTCGGCGTGTCGTTCTTTGCGCTGAGCTATAACTACACCGTCTCGGAAAAGCGCGACGAGATGAACGAACGCGCGAAGCTCATGGCCAGCGTCTCCGTTCCGTTTCTCGAGGCAGCGGACAGCGGCCAGTCGGACGATCAGGAGGAGAACCTGATGAGCATGGCGCGCGTGGCATCCATGGTCTCGAACGTCAACTTCCTCATCGGCGACGCAAACGGCAACATCCTGCTCACCACGGACGAGCAGTTCGTGAACAAAACGATTACCCTGCCCGCGGACGTCACGCAGCAGATCGTGAGCGAGGGCTGCTACGAGGGGCGGACGCGTCTGGGGTCCATGTACCAGCTCAAGCAGTACGTCGTCGGCGTCCCGGCGGTGGACTCGCAGTCCGGTGAGCTTGTCGGCATCATCCTCGCCGTGATGGAAAACCGCTCGCTCATGCAGATGTGGCGCTCGTTTATCGGGCTGTTCTTCATGACCTCGGCCATCATTCTGCTGATTGCCTTCGTCGTCAGCTCGCTGACGTCCATGCGCCAGATCCAGCCCATCCGCGAGATGGTGCAGGCCACGCGCGCCTACGGCAGCGGCGAGTTTGACGTGCGCATGCAGGACAGCGACCGAACCGACGAAATCGGCGAGCTGGCCGCGTCCTTCAACGCGATGGCGGATTCGCTGCAGGAAACGGAGCGCCAGCGCCGCGACTTCATCGCGAACATCTCCCACGAGCTGAAAACGCCCATGACGACCATCGCCGGCTATACCGACGGCATCCTCGACGGAACGATCCCGCCCGAACGCGAGCGGCAGTATCTGCAGATCATCTCCGACGAGAGCCGCCGTCTCTCGCGCCTTGTGCGCCGCATGCTCGACATCTCCCAGATTCAGTCGAAGGAGATGAAGAAGGAGGAGTTCGACCTCTGCGAAAGCATGCGTCTGGCGCTTCTGTCCATGGAGCAGAAGATCAACGAGCGCGGGCTTGACGTCGACGCCGACATCCCGGAGGACTCCGTCATGGTGCTCGGCGACAATGACCTTATCACGCAGGTGATCTATAACCTGCTCGAAAACGCCACGAAGTTCGCCACCCCCGGCTCAAAGCTCTATCTGGGTCTTTCCACCGGGGCGGAGACGGCGGTCGTGACCGTCCGCAACCACGGCAGCACCATCCCGCCGGAGGAGATCCCGCTCCTGTTCGAGCGGTTCCACAAGTCGGACAAATCCCGCAGCGCCGACAAGGACGGCTACGGGCTGGGCCTGTATGTGGTGAAAACCATCCTGTCCCAGCATAAGGAGAAGATCACCGTCACCAGCGAAAACGGCGTCACCTCCTTCAGCTTCACCGTGCAGCTGGCCCACCCCATGCGCAATACATGAGAGGAACTTTTGCTATGACAGACGAAAACAAGGATATCTGCCCGGAAACTCCGGAAAATCCGGACCTGCCGGAGACCCCGGAAGCGGCCCCGGAGGAACCGAAGGAGGTAGTCTCCTGGTACATTCCCAAGGAGCCCCAGGGCCGGGAGGTGGTCAGCTACTATGTCCAGCGGGACCCCATGCCCCAGAACGTCTGGCAGCAGGCCGCCAAAAAGGAGAAGCGCCGCAGCCGTCTGTGGCTGTGGATCTCCCTGGCCGTGCTGGCGGTGACGGTGGCGGCTGTGGTGCTGGCGGCCATACTGGGCGGCAATAGCGGCAGCGGCCAGCATCGGCCCCTGCCCGACGGCGACGGCGACAATCCCAGCAGCATTGTGGACATTTTCGGCAGCAAGGCCACTACCATCCCCCGCATCCAGGGGGACAAGGGCGTCCGCCTGGCCTGCCGGGACCCCCAGAGCCAGCCCCTGACGGCCCAGGAGGTATATGCCAAGGTGAACCCCTCCGTGGTCACCGTGGTGTCCGAGCAGTCGGAGGGGGCCTCCATCGGCACCGGCGTCATCATGACCTCCGACGGGTATATCATCACCAACACCCATGTGATCTCCGGCGGCAAGAGCTGCTGGGTGGCCCTGGACACCGGCGTCACCTATGAGGTGAACCTGGTGGGCTTTGACGAGGAGGAGGACCTGGCCGTGCTGAAGGCCGATCCCCAGAATCCCCTGCCCGCCGCTGAGTTCGGCAACTCCGACCTGGTGCAGGTGGGCGACACCGCCTATGCCATCGGCAACCCCCTGGGGGTGGAGCTGCGGGGCACCATGACCAACGGCATCATCTCCGCCGTCAACCGCGCCGTGGAGGTGGACGGCAAGACCATGACCCTGCTGCAGACCAGCGCCGCCCTGAACAACGGCAACTCCGGCGGCCCCCTGATCAACGAATACGGCCAGGTCATCGGCATCAACACCCTGAAAATGAGCACCACTGACAGCACCGAGGCCACGGTGGAGGGCCTGGGCTTCGCCCTGCCCATCAGCTCCGTCAGCTTCGTGGTCAACGACCTCATCGCCAATGGCCACTACCGGGGCGCTCCCTCCCTGGGCATCACCGTCACCACTGTGGAAAAGGACGGCGGCGGCACCCAGGTCCAGGTCCTGGAGGTCAACAGCGGCTCCGGCGCAGCCGATGCGGGGCTTCGGGCCGGGGACGTGATCCTGGCGGCAGACGGCCAGGCCGTGTCCGTCACCTCTGACCTGCTGACGGCCCGGCGTAGCCACATCATCGGCGACACCATGACCCTGACCGTCCTGCGGGACGGCCAGCAGTTCGACGTGGAGGTGGTCCTCCGCTCCGACCGCAGCCTCGGCTGAAAAACAGCATCCCAAAAGGACGGACCCCGGGTCCGTCCTTTTTTGTCCCGGGGATATCCCGGCCTGTCCCGGGTTTGTTCACACGTTTTTCATTTGCATAGCCGGGACGGGTGTGGTATACTATATGGGTATTTGTATATTCTGGTGCTCTGCACCCTCGTATAGCAGAAAGGAATCAAAAACTATGGGACTGATCCAGAAAATCTTCGGCACCTACAGTGAGCGGGAGCTGAAATCCATCTACCCCATCGCCGACAAGATCGAGGCCCTGGAGGAGGAATACCGCGCCCTCACCGACGAACAGCTTCAGGCCAAGACTCCGGAGTTCAAGCAGCGCCTGCAGCAGGGCGAGACCCTGGACGACATCCTGCCGGAGGCCTTTGCCGCCGTGCGGGAGGCGGCGGACCGGGTGCTGGGCCTGCGCCCCTATCGGGTGCAGCTCATCGGCGGCATCGTCCTGCACCAGGGCCGCATCGCCGAGATGAAAACCGGTGAGGGCAAGACCCTGGTGGCCACCCTGCCGGCCTATCTCAACGCCCTGACCGGCAACGGCGTCCATATCGTCACCGTCAACGACTATCTGGCCAAGCGCGACAGCGAGTGGATGGGCAAGGTCCACCGCTTCATGGGCCTGACCGTGGGCCTGATCGTCCACGACCTGACCAAGGAGCAGCGCCAGGCCGCCTATGCCGCCGACATCACCTACGGCACCAACAATGAGATGGGCTTTGATTACCTGCGGGACAACATGGCCATCTATAAGGACGAGCAGGTCCAGCGGGGCCACAGCTTCGCCATCGTGGACGAGGTGGACTCCATCCTGATCGATGAGGCCCGGACCCCCCTGATCATCTCCGGCATGGGGGAGAAATCCACCCAGCTGTATGACATGGCCGAGTCCTTCGCCTGCCGCCTGAAAAAGTATGTGGTGACGGAAACCGACGACAAGGAGGCCGAGGACGAGACCCTGGACGCCGACTACATCGTGGACGAAAAGGCCCGCACCGCCACCCTGACGGCTCGGGGCATCGCCAAGGCCGAGGAGTTCTTCCACCTGGATAACCTGTCCGACCCGGAGAACAGCACCATCGCCCACCACATCAACCAGGCCATCAAGGCCCACGGCACCATGAAGCGGGACGTGGACTATGTGGTGAAGGACGGCGAGATCATCATCGTGGATGAGTTCACCGGCCGCCTGATGTTCGGCCGCCGGTATTCCGAGGGCCTGCACCAGGCCATCGAGGCCAAGGAGCATGTGTCCGTCCAGCGGGAGAGCAAGACCCTGGCCACCATCACCTTCCAGAATTACTTCCGCCTGTACAGCAAGCTCTCCGGCATGACCGGTACGGCCATGACCGAGGAGGAGGAGTTCGGCACCATCTACAAGCTGGACATTGTGGAGATTCCCACCAACCGCCCGGTGGTCCGTATCGACAATGAGGACGCCGTGTACAAAACCGAGCAGGGGAAGTACCGTGCTGTGATCCGCCAGGTAAAGGAGTGCCACGAAAAGGGCCAGCCGGTGCTGGTGGGCACCGTGTCCATCGAGAAGAACGAGCTTCTCAGCCGGATGCTGACCAAGGAGGGCATCCGCCACAATCTGCTCAACGCCAAGAACCACGAGAAGGAGGCCGAGATCGTGGCCCAGGCGGGCCAGTTCGGGGCCGTCACCGTGGCCACCAACATGGCCGGCCGTGGTACCGATATCATGCTGGGCGGCAACGCCGAGTATATGGCCACCAACGACCTGCGCAAGGCCGGTTACACCGACGAGGTCATCGCCGACGCCACCGGCTATGCCGAGACCGACAACAGTGAAATTCTGGAGGCCCGGCAGCTGTTTGCCGACAAACTGCGCCAGCATAAGGCGGAAATTTCCGGCGAGGCGGACCGGGTGCGCCAGGCCGGCGGCCTGTTCATCATCGGCACCGAGCGCCACGACTCCCGCCGGATCGACAATCAGCTCCGCGGCCGTGCCGGCCGCCAGGGCGACCCCGGCGAGACCCGGTTCTACATCTCTCTGGAGGACGACCTGATGCGCCTGTTCGGCGGCGAGCGGGTCCAGGCCGCCATGGAGCGCATGAACATCGACGAGGATATGCCCATCGAGAGCAAGATGCTCACCCGCTCCATCCAGCAGGCCCAGACCACCGTGGAGTCCCGGAACTTCCAGGCCCGAAAGTCCGTGCTGGAATACGACGACGTGATGAACAAGCAGCGGGAGATCATCTATGGCCAGCGCCGCCAGGTGCTGGAGGGCATGGACGTGAAGGACGTCATCATGAACATGATGAACACCTCCATCACCCACCTGGTGCAGAATGCCTTCAGCGGCGTCCAGCATCTGGATATGACCTCCTGCCAGGAGCTTCTGCGGCAGGTGGAGGGCCTGTACTTCCCCAAGTACGCCGTGCGCTTCTCCCAGGAGCAGCTGGACGCCATGGACGCCCAGGCCGTTACCGACGCCTTCACCCAGGCCGCCGCCGGCTACTATCAGCAGAAGGAGAACGAGTTCACCGCCCCCGTCATGCGGGAGGTGGAGCGCGTGGTCCTTCTGCGGGTGGTGGATGAATACTGGATGGAGCACATCGACGCCATGAGCGACCTGCGCCAGGGCATCCGCCTGCGGGCCTATGCCCAGACCGACCCCATCATCGCCTATAAGAAGGAATCCCTGGAGATGTTCGAGGAGATGATCGCCGCCATCCAGGACGAGACGGTCCGGCGGCTGTATTCCGTGCGGCTGAAGAAGAACGAGGAGGTCAAACGGGAGCGGGTGGCCAACGCCACCTCCGAAAGCGTTGGCGGCGACGGCACCGTGAAAAAACAACCCCGGAAGGTCAAGAAGATCGGCCGCAACGAGCCCTGCCCCTGCGGCTCCGGCAAGAAGTATAAGAACTGCTGCGGCAGGAACGCATAAGGCGGGGGTCGGCGTGGACGGATGCCTTATGGGGCGGACAGAGTCGTCCGCCCCTACGGAGATCGTTCCAGGGTTTACCGGAAATTCTTCGGTGTTCCTGCTGTAGGGGCGGACGTCCCTGTCCGCCCGACAAATATCACGGATTCGGAATGACAAGGAGTATTCTATGTCCTTTCTCACCCATACAAGCGAAAACGTGCTGTGGATGTCCAGCTCTCTGCTGGACGGCTCCGGCGTGCGCCACGGGTTCTCCACCCGCATCGGCGGCGTCAGCCCCGCCCCCTGGGACTCCCTGAACCTGGGCGTGGGCCGGGGGGACGACATGGACCGGGTCCGGGAGAATTACCGCCGGTTCTGTGCCGCCCTGGGGGTGGATGAGCACCGGGCGGTGCTGAGCAAGCAGGTCCACGAGGACAACGTCCGCCATGTGACGGCGGAGGACTGCGGCAAGGGCCTGTTCCGGGACCGGGACTATACCAGCGTGGACGCCATGGTCACGGACACCCCGGGGATCCCCCTGGTGGTGTTCTCCGCCGACTGCGGCATCATCCTGCTCCACGACCCGGTGCACGGGGCCGTGGGCGCGGCCCATGCCGGCTGGCGGGGCGCCGCCGCCGGCATCGTATACAAAACCGTCCGCCGGATGCAGGAGCTGTTCGGCACGGACCCCGGGGACCTGCGGGCCGCCATCGGGGCGGCCATCGGCCCCTGCTGTTTTGAAACGGACGCGGACGTGCCCCAGGCCCTGGAGGCCGCCCTGGGGGCGGAGGCGGAGCCGTATATCACCCGCCGGGGGCCCAAGTGGCACGTGGACCTGAAGGGCGTCAACGCCCGGTGGCTGGAAAAGGCCGGGGTGCGGCAAATCGACGTGTCCCCGGACTGCACCGCCTGCCATCCGGAGCTGTACTGGTCCCACCGGCGGATGGGCCAGGCCCGGGGCGCTCAGATCGCCATGATCTGCCTGTGAAATCGAGGTATCCCATGAAAAAGCGCATATTCGCGGCGCTTCTGGCCCTGTGCCTGACGGCGCTGACCGGGTGCGACTGGTCGACGGCCGACCCGGAAGACATTTTCGGCACCCTGACGGACTATTACAACGTGGAGCAGAAGGGGAAGCAGGACGTGAAGCTCACCTCCTTCGCCCTGCCCTATCTCAAGGGGGAGACGGCGGACCCCATCACCTGCTCCGACGGGGCCATGCAGACCCTGGGGGCCCTGCTGTATGAGGGGCTGTTCGCCCTGGACGGGTCCTTTGACCCCCAGCCCGCCCTGGCGGAGTCCTACACCTATGACGCCGCCCGGTATACCTACACCATCACCCTGCGAAGCGGCGTCACCTTCAGCGACGGCAGTGCCGTTACCGCCCGGGATGTGGTGAACAGTCTGCGCCGGGCCCAGTCCTCCGCCCGCTACAGCGGACGGCTGGCGGAGGTGTCGGACCTCTGGGCCAGCGGCGGGGCGGTGCGCATCACCCTCACCGGCGACAACCGGAGCTTCGTCTCCCGGCTGGACATCCCCATTGTGAAGTCCGGCACCGAGAGCAGTACCTTCCCCACCGGCACCGGGCCCTACGCCTACAGCGGCGAGGGCGGCGCCCATCTGGCCAAAAACGCCTCCTGGTGGCAGGGGAAGTCCCTGCCCCTGGAGCGCATCGAGCTGACCGCCTGCAAGGATACGGACTCCGTGTCCTACGCCTTCTATGCCCGGGAGGTCCAGCTTCTGTTCTGCGACCTGACCGGGGCGGACGACTCCAGTGTATACGGAAGCGGCGACTATACCGACGCCGCCACCACCATTATGCAGTATCTGTGCCTGAACACCCGCCGAGCCCCCTTTGACGACCCCGCCGTCCGCCGGGCCGTGACCCTGGGCGTGGACCGGGCCAGCTGTGTCAGCGCCTATCTGCTGGGCCACGGTCTGGCGGCCCAGTTTCCGGTGTCCCCGGCCAGCGGCCTGTATCCCAAGGACCTGGAGACCGCCTATTCCCAGGATGGCTATGCCTCCGCCCTGGAGGCGGCGGGGCTGAACACCGGCAAGACCCGGAGCCTGACCCTGCTGGTGAATGAGGAGAGCAGCTTCCGGGTGTCCACCGCCCAGACCATCGCGGCGGGGCTGTCCCGGTACGATCTGCAGGTCACCGTGCGCTCACTGCCCTATGACCAGTATCTGGAGGCCCTGCAGGCCGGGAGCTTCGACCTGTGCCTGTGCCAGGTGAAGCTCACCGCCGACTGGGACCTGCGTCCCCTTCTGCAAAGCTATGCCGCCATGAACTACGGCGGCTTTGCCGACCCCGAGACGGACGCCCTGCTGGCGGCCCTGTGCGCCGCCGAGGCCGGGGAGCGGTCCGCCGCCATGACGGCCCTGTGCGAAAAGCTCCTGGACCAGGCTCCCATGGTGCCGGTGTGCTTCAAGAGCTATTCCGTGCTCCTGCCCGCCGGTGCGGCGTCCTCCCCCATCACCCCCACCGCCTCCAACCCGTTTTACGGCATTTCCGATTGGAAGCTCAATATGAAATAAGCCCCCGAAAGAAGGAACACCTATGAAACAAACCCGCAATCTGGAGGACCTGCTCCGGCAGTACGATCTGCTGGCGGCCCCGGCGGCCCGGGACGCGGCCGTCACCGGTATCTGCAACGATTCCCGCCGGGCCCGGGACGGCGACCTCTTTATCTGCAAGGGCTACGGCTTCAAGCCGGAGTATCTGGCCATGGCCCGGCAGCAGGGAGCCGTCTGCGCCCTGGCGGAGACGGACTTTCCCGGGGTGGACATCCCCTGCATCCGGGTGAGCGACGTCCGCAAGGCCCAGAGCCTGGCGGCCCGGTGGTTTTACGACAATCCCTCCGACGGCCTGACCCTTATCGGCGTCACCGGCACCAAGGGGAAAACCACCACCTCCTATATGATCCAGGCCGTCACCAACGCCCTGGCGGGCCGGACCATGGGCCTCAGCTCCTCCGCCGGACGCTACTGCGGCGGCCCGGACGTGGACACCCATCTGACCACACCGGAGTCCCTAGACCTGCAGTGGCTGTTTGCCCAGGCCCGGGATCACGGCCTGCCGTATATGACCGCCGAGGTATCCAGCCAGGCGTATCAGGTGGAGCGGGTCTATGGCGAGCACTTCGACATCGGGGTGTTCCTGAACTTCAGCGAGGACCACATTTCCCCCAAGGAGCACGCCTCCATGGAGGAGTATCTGCAATGCAAGCTCCAGCTGCTGGAAAACAGCGACCGGGCCGTGATCTGCCGGGAGACGGCCCAGTTTGACCGGGTGTATGACACCGCCCGGCGGTGCTGCCGGGAGGTCATGCTGGTAGGTATGGACCGGGACGACTGCGATCTGACCGTCCGGCAGGTGGAGAAGCTGACCCACGGCTTCCGCTTTTTCGTCCAGGAGCGGGGCAGTGAGGCCCTGCACCCCTATCACCTGGCCATGGACGGGGATTTCAACATCGAAAACGCCCTGGCCGCCATCGGCGTGGGGCGTATGCTGGGGGCGGAACATGAGCAGATGGCCGCGGCCCTGGACGCTCTGGAGGTCCCCGGCCGCATGAACCGGTACGAGGGCGGCGGCGTCCACGTGCTGGTGGACTGCATGCACAACCGGGCCAGCTCCCAGGCCCTGCTGACGGACCTGAAGCGGGACTATCCCGGCGCGCCCATCACCGTGGTCACCGGCATCGCCGGAGGCCGCTCCCCCCAGCGGATCCAGGGCATGGGCGAGATGTGCGGCAAATATGCCGACCGGATCTTCTTCACCACCGATAACCCGGATTTCGACGATCCCGCCGACATCGCGGGCCGTCTGGCCCATGCGGCGGCCCAGGGCGGCGACGCCCGGGTCACCATCCAGTTAGATCGCACCCGGGCGGTGGAGCAGGCGATTCTGGAGGCCCCGGAGGGGGCGGTGATCGTCCTGGCCGGAAAGGGCAACGACGCCATCCAGCGGGTCCGGGGCGGATACGTCCACTATGACTCCGACCCGGTGGTGGCCCGGCGCGCCCTGGCCCTGCGGGAAAAACAGCGGACATGACCCAGTGTTAAAAAAATGCGCCCCCCTGGGGCGCATTTTTTTGTGGGGCGGAGTGATTCCCGGCAACCGTCCGTAGGGGCCGGGTTCTACCCGGCCCGCCGGTCCGGTGATAAAATCGGGCGGACAGAGGCGTCCGCCCCTTTACAAGCACCAATGGGGGACGGCGCCTCTGCCGTCCCCCCAAAAAAGCTCTTATTTCCCGCTCAGAAGGCTCCCGGCCTCCAGCACCACCACGGCCACGGCCTCCCGGGCCCAATAGCCCGGACCCAAGGGCCACCAGCTGGCGCAGCCCAGGGACTCCGCCTCCAGGCCGCAGCGCCTGGCCCATACCGAGGCCCGCAGCTGGTGAAAATTATCCGATGCGATGGCCACCCGGGGGTTAAGCCCCTGCTGCCGGATGATCTCCGCCGTGAAGCGCAGATTCTCCTCCGTGGACCGGGACCGGTCCTCCAGCAGGATGCGGTCCGGGTCAATGCCACGGGCCGCCAGGGTGTTGCGGATGCAGGCCGCCTCGGAGATGGGCTCGTTGTCGTTCTGCCCGCCGGAGGCCACGCACCGGCTTTCCGGATGGGCGGTCAGATAGTCATACGCCGCGTCGATGCGGTCCCGGAGCATCACCGTGGGCTCACCGCTGGCAGACACCTGGCACCCCAGCACCACCACGGTGCAGTTCTCCGGCCCGGGCCGGTTCCCGGCCTGGACGGCCATCGTCACCAGCACCGCCGCCAGCAGGGCCAGCCCCGCCCCCAGCAATGCCCCGCCGGTGCGCCGCAGCCACCGGGGCAGACGCCGGAACCACCGGGGCCGCAGGAGCATAGCCGCCGCCAGGGCCAGCAGCGCCGCCGGATACACCATGCCGATGTGCAGGATACCCATGACCAGCGGGGCCATGAAATATGCCGCCAGAGCCAGGCACACAGCCGCCCCGGCGTAACGGACCGCCTTCATGTCAGTTCTCCGCGATATGGTTGGCGATGCGCTGCATGATCAGGTCCAGGGCCACCAGGTTGTGGCCCCCCTCCAGCACCATGATGTCGGCATACTTCCGGGTGGGCTCCACGAACTGCTCGTGCATGGGCTTCACCGTGGTCAGATACTGGGTCACCACCGACTGCATGGAGCGGCCTCGCTCCTCCACGTCCCGCAGGGCCCGGCGGAGAATGCGCACGTCGGCGTCGGTCTCCACGAAGATCTTGATATCCAGCAGGTCCCGCAGCTCCTTGTTCTGGAAGATCAGGATGCCCTCCACGATGATTACCTTGGCGGGCCTGATCTCCACGGTTTGGTCGGTGCGGTTGTGCAGCGCGTAGTCATACACGGGGCAGTAGATGGTCTGGCCCGCCTTCAGCTTTTTCAGGTCCTGGATCATCAGGTCTGTGTCGAAGGCGTCCGGGTGGTCGTAATTCTGCTTGCAGCGCTCCTCGAAGGAGCAGTCCTGCCGCTTATAGTAGTTGTCGTGGTGCACCACGGCGATGTCGTCGCCGAACCGGGACACCAGGTGCTCCGTGAGGGTGGTTTTGCCGCTGCCGGTGCCCCCGGCGATGCCGATGAAGATGGTGTTCATATCTCTGCCTCCCGCATAAGCGTATATTCTGCGTATATTATAAAAAACTTCCCGGCATATTGCAAGGGAACTTGTAAAAAAAGCATGAACTTCCAGGGATTTCAGTTGACGCGGCCCGGGAAAATGAGTATGATAATAGGGTATAATTTTCGCCTACTTTCGGTGTTTTCCAATGGAGGATATAGATCATGAAGCTCATCAAGTGCCCCAAATGCGGAGAAATGTACTCCGACAGCTATAGAACCTGCCCCTTCTGCCAGGAGGACGAGGCCCTGAAGGGCCGGAGCGCCGCGCCCCGCCGCAAGGTCACCCGCCGCCGCCGTGCCCCCAGCATCCTGGGCCCGGCCATGGTGCTGGTGGTGGTGCTGGCCGCGGTACTGGTGGGCGTGCTGCTGTTCGGCGGCAAGGGCAATGCCGAAAAGCCCGATGATCCCGCCGTGGTGGAGCCGGATCCCGCCCCCGCAACGCCCCTGACCCTGGACCAGACCACCCTGAACCTGAACCAGGCGGAAACCGCCACCCTCACCGTCACCGGCGCAGAGGACGTCCTCTGGTCCAGCAGCGACACCAACGTGGCCACCGTGGACGACACCGGCCTGGTCACCGCCGGAATCCCCGGCACCGCCACCATCACCGTCACCACCGCCGACGGCTCCCAGTCCGCCGCCTGCACCGTCAACGTGGCCACTCCCCTGCCGGAGCCGCCTAAGGAGAAGCTGGGCCTGCGCTCCATCTATCAGAACAAGGGCGAGACCATCAACGAGTTCTCCACCAAGGTGGGCTCCACCGTCCAGATGCGTGTGGACGGCACGGACCAGGCCGTCACCTGGACCATTGCGGACGCCAAGATCGCCACCGTGGACGCCAGCGGCCTGGTCACCGCCGTTGCCAAGGGCAAGACCATCCTGAAGGCCACCGTGGGCGACCAGAGCGTCAGCTGCTTTGTCATCGTCAACTGAATCATCGTCTCTCCCCCGCCCCGCAGACTACTTCTGCGGGGCGGTTTTCTGCATTTTACCGGGATTTTACAAAACACGCCTTTCCGGCTTTACATCCGGCCCGTATCCTATGAACTGTACCGAGGATATCCAAAATCCGTTGAATCGAAAGGAGATTCTGAAAAAATGAAAAGGTTTCTTTCCATGGCCCTGTGCATCGTCATGGCACTGGGCATCCTGGCCGGCTGCGGTCAGAAGACCAATGTCACCCCTAAGAACGACGATAACAGCACCGCTCTCTCCGGCTCCGTGTCCACCAACGGCTCCACCTCCATGGACAAGGTCATCGGCGCTCTGAAGGAGCAGTTCACCACCGACAACCCCGGCGTCACCGTCACCTATGATCCCACCGGCTCCGGCGCTGGCATCGAGGCCGTGAAGAACGGCTCCGCCGATATCGGCCTAGCCTCCCGGGCCCTGAAGGACCAGGAGAAGTCCGCCGGTCTCCAGGAGACCACCGTGGCCCTGGACGGCATCGCCATCATCATCAACGCCGATAGCAAGGTTGCTGATCTGACCGTTCAGCAGATCGCCGACATCTTCACCGGCAAGATCACCGACTGGAGCGAGGTGGGCGGCGACCCCGGCGCCATCTCCTGCATCGGCCGTGAGTCCGGCAGCGGCACCCGGGACGGCTTCGAGTCCATCACCGATACCAAGGATGCCTGCAAGCTGGATCAGGAGCTGACCTCCACCGGCGGCGTCATTGAGGCCGTTGCCGGCAACCCCAACGCCATCGGCTACGCCTCCCTGTCCGCCGTGGAAGGCAAGTCCACTGTCAAGGCCCTCACCGTGGGCGGTGTGGCCTGCACCGAAGCCACCGTCCTGGACGGCAGCTATGAAATCCAGCGTCCCTTTGTGCTGGTGACCAAGCAGGGCGTTACTCTCTCCGCCGCCGCTCAGGCTTTCTTCGACTTCGCCACCTCCTCCGCCGCTTCCGAGCTGATCAAGAACGCCGGTGCGGTGCCCGTGGCCAAGTAACCATCCCTGGGAATCCTCCCCTGACCCGTTATCCCGGGCCAGGGGCCTTTCCCGTCCCGGACCAGAAAGGAACCGACTATGCGTTCAAAGAATACAGGGGCCCGCAAGGCCCTGGAAACCGTGATCCATCTGATCTTCCTACTGTGCGGCATCGTGGCCGTGGGCTTTGTGCTGGTCATCAGCGTGTATCTGATCATTTCGGGCCTGCCCGCCATCCGCCAGATCGGCCTGTTCAAATTCCTGTTCGGCCAGGTCTGGGACCCCACCAACACCACCACCGGGGCCCAGTACGGCATTCTTCCCTTCATCCTCACCTCCATATACGGCACCGCCGGGGCCATGGTCATCGGCGTGCCCATCGGCCTGATGACGGCCATCTTCCTGGCAAAGCTGGCCCCGCCCAGGGCCGCCGCCGTGATCCGCACCGCTGTGCAGCTGCTGGCGGGCATCCCGTCGGTGGTATACGGCCTGGTGGGCATGATCGTGCTGGTGCCCCTGATCCGCACCACCTTCTCCTTAGGCTCCGGCGCCTGTCTGCTGGCGGCCATCCTGGTGCTGTCCATCATGGTGCTGCCCTCCATCATCAACGTGTCGGAGACAGCCCTGCGGGCGGTGCCCCGGGAGTATGAGGAGGCCAGCCTGGCCCTGGGAGCCACCGCCACGGAGACCTATTTCCGGGTCAGCCTCCACGCCGCCCGCAGCGGCGTGGCCACCGCCGTGGTGCTGGGCGTGGGCCGGGCCATCGGCGAGGCCATGGCCATCATCATGGTGGCAGGCAATGTGGCCAATATGCCGGGACTGTTCCAGTCCGTCCGGTTCCTGACCACCGGCATCATCTCCGGCATGTCCTACGCCCCGGTGGGCAGCCTGTATCAGCAGGCCCTGTTCTCCATCGGCCTGGTGCTGTTTCTGTTCATTATGCTCATCAACGTATTTCTCAACGTGTTCATCAAAAAAAGGAAGGAGGACTGACCCATGGAGGAAAAGCTGTCGCCCCGCCGCCGTCTGTATGACCGGGGTATGCGGGGTCTGGTGTGGCTGTGCGCGGGCCTGACCTGCGCCCTGCTGCTGTTTCTCATCGGCTATATCTTCTATCGCGGGGTGCCGGGCATCACCTGGTCCCTGCTGACCAGCCAGACCAGCTATATCAAAGACACCGTGGGCGTCCTGCCCAACATTCTCAACACCCTGTATATCATCGTGGTGGCCATGGTCATCGTCCTGCCCCTGGGGGTAGGGGCCGCCATCTATCTGACGGAGTACGCCGCCAACCGCCGCCTGGTGTCCGTTATCGAGTTCGCCGCCGAGACCCTGACGGGCATCCCCTCCATCATCTTCGGCCTGGTGGGCATGCTGCTGTTCGTCCAGCGGATGAACCTTCAGGCAGGCATCCTGGCCGGCGGCCTGACCCTGGTGGTGATGATTCTGCCCACCATCGTCCGCACCACCCAGGAGAGCCTGAAAACCGTGCCCCAGTCCTATCGGGAGGGGGCCCTGGGCCTGGGAGCCGGAAAGTGGCACATGATCCGCACCGTGGTGCTGCCCGGCGCCGTGGACGGCATCGTCACCGGCTGCATCCTGGCGGTGGGCCGCATCGTGGGCGAAAGCGCCGCCCTGCTGTATACGGCGGGCTTCGGCCTGGAGCTGGTGGGCTTTATCAAGTCCCTGCACACCTCTGCCGCCTCCCTGACTGTGGCCCTGTATGTCTACGCCACCGAGCGGGGCGAGACGGCCCTGGCCTTCTCCATCGCCGCCATCCTGATGGTGCTGACCCTGCTGATCAACCTGACCGCCTCCCTGGTGGGGCGGAAGCTGCGAAAGAAATGAGGCAATTTATGGAACCGATTCTTGAGGCCAAGAGCCTGAACCTGTGGTACGGGCCCAATCACGCCCTCCACGATGTGTCCGTGGCCATTCCGGAGCGCCAGATCACCGCCTTTATCGGCCCCTCCGGCTGCGGCAAATCCACGTTCCTGCGGACGCTGAACCGCATGAACGACCTGATCCCCTCCGTGAAGATCCAGGGGGAGGTGGACTTCCACGGGAAGAACATCTATGACGCCGGGGTGGACCCCACCCTGCTGCGCAAGCGCATCGGCATGGTGTTTCAGAAGGCCAACCCCTTCCCCATGAGCATTTATGACAACGTGGCCTATGGGCCACGGACCCACGGCGTCCGCAGCCACGCCAAGCTGGACGACATCGTGGAGCGCTCCCTGCGCTCTGCCGCCATCTGGGACGAGGTGAAGGACCGGCTGAAGAAAAGCGCCATGGGCCTGTCCGGCGGCCAGCAGCAGCGCCTGTGCATCGCCCGGGCCCTGGCCGTGGAGCCGGAGGTGCTGCTGATGGACGAGGCCACCAGCGCCCTGGACCCCATCTCCACCTCCAAAATCGAGGACCTGGCCCTGGAGCTGAAGGAGCACTACACCGTGGTCATGGTCACCCACAATATGCAGCAGGCGGCCCGCATCTCCGACAACACGGCCTTTTTCCTGCTGGGCGAGCTGGTGGAGTTCGGCAAAACGGAGCAGCTGTTCTCCGCCCCCGCCGACAAGCGCACCGAGGACTACATCACCGGGAGGTTCGGATAATGAGAAGACAGTTTGACCAGCAGCTGGCGCTGCTGAACCGGGAGCTCATCGAGATGGGCGCCCTGTGCGAGGAGGTCATCGCCCTGGCCTCCAAGGCTCTGACGGAGGGAGACCCCGCCCTGGCCGCCCGGGTGGCCCCCCTGGACACCGAGATCGACCAGAAGGAGCGCACCATCGAGTCGCTGTGCCTGAAGCTGCTTTTGCAGCAGCAGCCGGTGGCCCGGGATCTGCGCCAGATCTCCGCCGCCCTGAAGATGATCACCGACATGGAGCGCATCGGCGACCAGGCCGAGGACATCTCCGAGATCGTCACCTTCCTCCGGGGCCGCACCGCCGAGCATGACGACATTCTCTGCCAGATGGCCCGGGCCACCATCTCCATGGTCACAGAAAGTGTTGACGCATACGTAAAACATGATACAATAAAAGCAGAGGCCGTTCTGGCCGCCGACGACACCGTGGACGCCTATTTCTGCCAGGTGAAGCAGGCCCTGATCTCCCGCATCGCCGCCGACCCCGGCGACGGGGAGTATGCCCTGGACCTGCTGATGATCGCCAAGTATTTCGAGCGCATCGGCGACCACGCCACCAACATCGCCGAGTGGGTGATTTTTTCCATCACCGGCCGGCACAAGGAGGGATAACCCATGATCTGGTGCGTAGAGGACGATGCCAGTATCCTTGATATTGAGGTATACACCCTGCAGTCCACCGGGTTCCAGGCCCAGGGCTTCGCCGACGGCGGGGCCTTCTGGTCCGCGCTGGAGTCGGCCCGGGAGCTGCCGGAGCTGGTGGTGCTGGATGTGATGCTGCCCGGTGTGGACGGTGTGGAGCTGCTGCGCCGTATGCGGGCCGCCCCTGCCACCCGTTCCATCCCCGTTGTCATGGCCACCGCCAAGGGCGCGGAATATGACAAGATCCAGGCTCTGGACCTGGGCGCGGACTACTATCTGACCAAGCCCTTCGGGGTCATGGAGCTGGTGTCCTGCGTGAAGGCGGTGCTGCGCCGGTGCGCCCGGCCCAGCCACGTGCTGCACCTGTCCGGCTTGAGCCTGGACCAGGACGCCCACACCGTCTCCTGCGACGGGCAGCGGGTGCCCCTGACCTATAAGGAATACGAACTGCTGCGGCTGCTTTTGTCCCACCCCGGCATGGCCTTTACCCGGGACCAGCTGATGGCCCAGGTATGGGGCACCGATTACTGCGGCGAGACCCGCACCGTGGATATGCACATCCGCACGCTGCGCCAGAAGCTGGGCTCCTACGGCAGTCTGATCCAGACCGTCCGCAATGTGGGCTACCGGCTGGAGGAACAAGGATGACCAAGAAAATATTCCGTTCGTTTATGCTGTCCGCCGTGGCCGTGCTGCTGGCGGGGGTGGTCATCGTCATGACCTGCCTGTACAGCTATTTTGCCTCCGTGCAGGAGTCCCAGCTCCAGGATCAGCTGCAATTGGCAGCCGCCGCCGTGGAGACGGAGGGCACGGATTACCTGAATAAGCTGAATAAGCTGAAGGCGGACCGCTACCGCCTGACCTGGATCGCCGCCGACGGCTCGGTGCTGTGCGACACCAAGCGTGACGCCGAAAGCCTGGAGAACCACGGCGACCGCCTGGAGGTCCGGGAGGCCCTGCGCACCGGCTCCGGCAGCTCCACCCGCTATTCCAGCACCCTGCTGGAAAAGACCAGCTACTATGCTCAGCGTATGCCGGACGGCTCGGTGCTGCGCATTTCCGTCAGCCGGGCTACCGTGGGCATGCTGGTGCTGGGAATGCTGCCGGCCATTCTGCTGGCCGCCGCCGCAGCCCTGGTGCTGTCGGGCCTTCTGGCGGGCCGTCTGTCCCGCCGGATCACCGCCCCTCTGAATGCCCTGGATCTGGAGCACCCTCTGGAAAACGACACCTATGAGGAGCTGTCGCCTTTGCTGTGCCGCATCAATGTGCAGCGCCAGCAGATCGACCGGCAGCTGACGGACCTGCGCCGCCGGTCCGACGAGTTCCAACAGATCACCTCCCATATGCAGGAGGGCCTGGTGCTGCTGGACGACGCCGGGGCCGTGCTGAGCATCAACCCCGCCGCCTGCCGGATCTTCGAGGCGGACGAGACCTGCCTGGGCCAGGATTTCCTGACGGTGGACCGCAGCCGGGACGTCAGCGCCGCATTGGAGGAAGCCATGACCTCCGGCCACAGCGAGGTCCATGTGCAGCGCCCGGGCCGCATTTATCAGTTCGATATCTCCCGCATCCGGTCCGGCGAGGACGTGCTGGGCGCGGTGCTGCTGGCCTTCGACATCACCCAGCAGGAGACGGCGGAGCAGAGCCGCCGGGAGTTCACCGCCAACGTCTCCCATGAATTGAAGACCCCCCTCCAGGGGATCATCGGCAGCGCCGAGCTGATTGAAAACGGACTGGTGAAGCAGGAGGACCTGCCCCGGTTCGTGGGCCACATCCGCCGGGAGGCCCAGCGGCTGGTGGCCCTCATCGGCGACATCATCCGTCTGTCCCAGCTGGACGAAGGGGACCCCCTGCCCTGGGAGCAGGTGGACATCCCGGCTCTGTGCCGGGACATTGCCGCCGATTTGCGGGACAAATCGGAAAAAACCGGGACAACCGTCACCGTGGAGGGACAGGACGTCCAGGCGGAGGGCGTGCGCCGTCTGCTGCACGAGACCATCTATAACCTCTGCGACAACGCCATCGGGTACAACGTCCCCGGCGGCAGCGTCCGCATCACCGTGTCGGATGCCGGTGAAAACGCCGTGATCTCCGTGGCGGACACCGGCATCGGCATCGCCCCGGAGCACCAGTCCCGGATCTTCGAGCGGTTTTACCGGGTGGATAAGAGCCACTCCAAGGCCTCCGGCGGCACCGGCCTGGGCCTGTCCATCGTGAAGCATGCCGTGGCCTATCACCACGGAACCGTGCAGCTGGAGAGCCAGCCCGGCAAGGGCACCACCATTACCGTCACCATTCCCAAGAAAAAGCCCTGAAATAACCACAGCTTGGCCAGAAAGCGCAAGCTTTCCGGCCAAGCTAAAACGCTGTATAAGTGAGGAAATTTTATGCTGCTGACCGCCGACATCGGAAACACCAACATCGTTCTGGCCCTGCTGGATGAGAAGGACCGGGTCGTATCCCAGTGCCGGGTCCCCTCCGGGGAAACGCTGCCGCCGGAGGCGTATGACGGCGCCATCCGCCGGGTGCTGGAGGGGCAGGCCGCCCCGGAGGGGGCCGTCATCGGCTCGGTGGTGCCCCGGCTGACGGCGGAGACCGCCGACGCCATCCGCCGGGTCACGGGGCTGGAGGCCCTGGTGGTAGGTCCCACCACCCCGGCGGGGCTGGACATCGCCATTGAACAGCCGGAGACCCTGGGGGTGGACCTGCTGGCCGCCGACGCCGCCGCTGCGGCGGAGTATCCCCTGCCGGTGGTGGTGTTCGACTTCGGCACCGCCACCACCGTCACCGTGGTGGACGCAGACCGCCGCTATCGGGGCGGCGTGATCCTGGCCGGGGTGAAGCTGAGTCTCCACGCCCTGTTTTCCGGCACGGCCCAGCTGCCGGATATCGCCCTGGAGGCCCCGGGGAAGGTCATCTGCTCCGTCACCGAGGACAGCCTTCAGGCCGGGGCCATTTACGGGACCGCCGCCATGGCCGACGGTCTGCTGGACCGCATGGAGGAGGAGCTGGGCGCTCCCTGCACCGCCGTGGCCACCGGCGGCCTGGCCGGGGTCATCACCCCCTATTGCCGCCGGGACATCCGCCGGGACGACAGCCTGCTGCTGCGGGGTCTGGCCCTGATCTGGCGGAAAAACTGCGGAAATCGGTAAATTTTATCATATAGGAGGATTCTTATGGACCAGCTGCGACAGAAAAAAGGCTTTATCTGCGACATGGACGGTGTCATCTATCACGGCAACCGGCTGCTGCCGGGGGTGAAGGAATTTGTGGACTGGCTGTATCGCGAGGGGAAGAATTTCCTGTTTTTGACCAACTCCTCCGAGCGCAGCCCCAAGGAGCTGCAGCAGAAGCTCCGGCGTATGGGTCTGGACGTGGACGAGAGCCACTTTTACACCAGCGCCCAGGCCACGGCCCGGTTCATCAGCAGCCAGGCCCCGGGGTGCAGCGCCTATGTCATCGGCGGGGCGGGGCTGATCATGGCCCTGCACGACGAGGGCATCACCATGAACGACGTGGACCCGGATTACGTCATCATCGGCGAGGGCAACAGCTATAATTACGACAACATTCTGCGGGCGGTGCGGCTGGTGCTCAGGGGCGCCCGGCTCATCGGCACCAACAGCGACCTGACCGGCCCGTCGGAGGACGGCATCATCCCCGCCTGCCGGGCCATGATCGCCCCCATCGAGATGGCCACCGGCCAGAACGCCTATTTCGTGGGCAAGCCCAACCCCCTGATGATGCGCACGGGCCTGCGGATCTTAGGGGTCCACTCGGCGGACGCCGTGATGATCGGCGACCGCATGGACACTGACATGGTGGCCGGTATCGAAACCGGCCTGGACACGGTGCTGGTGCTCTCCGGCGTCACCCGGCGGGAGGACATCGCCAAATTCCCCTACCGCCCCCGGCTGGTGCTGGACGGCGTGGGCGACATCCCCGGCCCGGCACAAAAGTAAAAAAAGCAAGCAATCAGCTTCCGGTTTTCGCCGGAAGCTGATTGCTTTTTGTAATATTCGACAGAATAATTGCCCTGCGTATTTGCGCTAAGCCTGACCGGTTCTCGCTCCGGGGCGCAGCGTCTCAATAGAAGATGTCGTCCAGCTCCATGGTGGCGTAGGCGTTCAGGTCCAGCCCCGCCCGGCGGCCCGCCAGATACTCATAGTATCCCTGGGCCCCGATCATGGCCCCGTTGTCGCCGCACAGCCGCAGGGGCGGCAGATACAGCCGGTACCCGGCCTTTTCACAGGCCCTCTCCAGGTCTCCCCGGATGATGGTGTTGGCGGCCACTCCTCCGGCGGCCACGATGCACCGGCGTCCCCGGAGACGGGCGGCCTCCATGGCCCGGGGCACCAGCTCGTCGGACACCGCCTGGTTGAAGTCGTGGGCCAGGGCGGCGGCGTCCAGGGGCTCCCCCTTCTGCTGGGCGTTGTGGGCCAGGTTCACCACGGCGGTTTTCAGGCCCGAGAAGCTCATATCCAGAGGCGCACCCTCCACATGGGCCCGGGGCAGGACGTATTTCCCGCCGGGGGACTGGGCTGCCAGCTGGTCCATGGGCTTCCCGCCGGGGTACGGCAGGCCCAGCACCCGGGCGGCCTTGTCGAAGCACTCCCCTGCCGCGTCGTCCCGGGTGGCCCCCAGGACCTCCATATCCGTATAGTCCTTCACGTCCACGATCAGGGTGTTGCCGCCGGACATGGCCAGGGCCAGAAACGGCGGCTCCAGCTCCGGAAACGCCAGGTAGTTGGCGGCGATGTGGCCCCGGACGTGGTGCACCGGGATCAGGGGCACCCCCAGGGCATAGGCGGCGGACTTGGCGAAGCTGACCCCCACCAGCACCGCGCCGATAAGGCCCGGGGCATAGGTCACGGCCACGGCGTCAATGTCCTTCCGGGTCAGGCCCGCATCCCGCAGGGCCTGATCCGTCAGACCGGCAATGGCCTCCACATGCTTCCGGGAGGCGATCTCCGGCACCACGCCGCCATACAGCGCGTGCATATCCGCCTGGGACAAAATGGCGTCCGACAGCACCGTCCGCCCGTCCCGCACCACCGCCGCGGCGGTCTCGTCGCAGGAGGATTCAAAGGCTAAAATGTTCACTGGTCATCCTCCTCAAAGGTCCGGGTCAGGATCAGGGCGTCCTCCTTGGGCAGGTCATAGTAGTTCCGGCGGCGTCCGGCCTCCCGGAAGCCGAACCGGGTATACAGGGCGATGGCGGCGGCGTTGCTGGGCCGCACCTCTAAGGTCAAAAACGCCAGATGGTTGGCCCGGGCAAAGCGCAGGAACACGTCCAGGAGCTTTCCCGCCGCGCCCCGGCGGCGATACTGGGGAAACACCGCCACATTGGTGATATACCCCTCGTCGGCGGCCACCAGCAGCCCGGCATAGCCGATCACCTCGCCGGTGGCGGCGTCCTCCGCCACCAGAAAGGCGGCGCATTGGTTGTCCAGCTCCTCGGCCAGCATCTTCCGGGACCAGGGCCGGGAGAAGCAGGTGCGCTCCAGCTGCTCCAGGGCGTCCAGATGGTCCGCCGTCATGGGTACGATTCTGATGTTGTTCATAATTTCCTCGGTGTATTGCGATTTTTACTCCACGGTGACGCTCTTGGCCAGGTTCCGGGGCTTGTCGATGTCGCAGCCCCGCTCCAGGGCGATGTAGTACGCCAGCAGCTGCAGAGGGGCCACCCCCAGCTGGGGCAGCAGCATAGGCTCCACGTCCGGCACCGTCAGCACCCGGTCTGTCCGGGCCAGCATAGCCTCCCGGTGGGTCTCGGTGGTCAGGGCCAGGACGCGGGCGCCCCGGGCCTGTACCTCCACCACGTTGCTCATGGCCTTGTCAAACAGAGGCCCGTAGGTGCTCAGGGCGATAACCGGCGTTCCCTCCTCGATCAGGGAGATGGTGCCGTGCTTCAGCTCGCCGGAGGCGTAGGCCTCGGAGTGGATATAGCTGATCTCCTTGAGCTTCAGGCTTCCCTCCAGGCTCAGGGCATAGTCCAGGTTCCGGCCGATGAAGAACACGTCGTCCCGCCCGGCGAAATCCTTGGCGATCTGCTGGATCTGATCCGCCTGGGCCAGCACCTGCTCCAGCTTCTCCGGCAGGGCCAGGATATCCCGGACCATGGCGGTGTAGGTCTCATAGTCCACGGTGCCCATGACCTCGCCGAAATACAGGCCCAGCAGGTTCAGCACCGCCATCTGGGTGCTGTAGGCCTTGGTGGTGGCCACGGCGATCTCCGGCCCGGCCCAGGTATACAGCACGTCGTCGGACTCCCGGGCGATGGAGGAGCCCACCACGTTGACGATGGACAGGATCCGGGCCCCCCGCTTCTTGGCCTCCCGCAGGGCGGCCATGGTGTCCAGGGTCTCGCCGGACTGGCTGATGACAATGACCAGGTCCCCCTCCCCCACGATGGGGTCGGCATACCGGAACTCGGAGGCCAGGCACACCTCCACGCTGCGCCGCAGCATCCGCTCCAGGTTATATTTGCCCACCATGCCCACATGATAGGACGAGCCGCAGGCCACGATATAGATCCGGCCCATGGCCCGGATCTGCTCCGGGGTCATGGTCAGGTCCTGCAGCACCACGCGGCCCCCCTGAATCCGGGCGGCGGTGGCCTTGCGGATGGCGGCGGGCTGCTCCATGATCTCCTTGAGCATGAAGTGGGCATAGCCACCCTTTTCGGCGGCGTCCACCTCCCAGTCCACATGGTGGTGCTTCTTCTCCACCGGCCGCAGCTGCCGGTCGTATACCCGGATGCCGCTGCGGGACAGAATGGCCAGCTCCCCGTCGTCCATATAGGCGATGTCCCGGGTGTGGCGGATCAGGGCCGTCACGTCGGAGGCGATGAAGTTCTCCCCATCGCCGAAGCCCAGCAGCAGGGGGGCGTCCTTCCGGGCGGCCACCAGCCGGTCGGGATAGTCGGCGCAGATGATGCCCAGGGCATAGGCCCCGTCCACCGCGTGGAGCAGGCGGTTCATGGCCTCGAAAAAGTCGCCGCAGTCGCTGTAGTAATAGTCCAGCAGCTGGGCCACCACCTCCGTGTCCGTCTCGGACTGGAACACATAGCCCTTCTGCTGCAGCTCCTCCTTCAGGGTGATGAAGTTTTCGATGATGCCGTTGTGGACCACGGCGAACTTGCCGCTCTGGCTCATATGGGGATGGGCGTTGACGTCGTTGGGCTCGCCGTGGGTGGCCCAGCGGGTGTGTCCGATGCCCAGGGTGCCGGGCAGGTCCCCGCCGTCATGGGTCAGCTCCCGCAGAGCCGCCACCCGGCCCTTTTTCTTGCAAAGGCGCAGCACGCCATCGCCGCACACGGCGATACCGGCGGAGTCATAGCCCCGGTATTCCAGCCGCTCCAGCCCGTCCAGCAGAATGGTGGCGGCCTCCTGACGGCCAACATATCCTACAATTCCACACATATTGATGATTCCTCCTGATTTCTGATAATGGGGAGGACAAATACGCAGACAATTTGCCTCGATTTCCGGTCGCAGCGTCTCTGTTTTGCGGTCACCCGCATATTTGCCCGCTGCGTGCGCGCCCGGACGGCGCGGGAGAGCTCCCGCCGAAAGTTCGATCCTCTCTCCTCCTCGTTATCCTGCCGGGAAACGGCAGGCACATGGCGCTTGGTATGGGATTTTCCCGGGGGCCTCCTTTCTCGGTTCTGCGTTCTGTATATCAAACGGCCTGGGGCCGGATGAATCCGTATAACTTTCTCTCATCGGCGCATACTGGCCATAGAAGGGGGAATGCTCATGGCCACTGCTTTTTTCCGCACCATCATCCTGTATCTGCTGCTGATCGCGGGGCTGCGCCTGACCGGCAAGCGTCAGATCGGCGAGCTGGAGCCCATTGAGCTGGTGCTGACCATGCTGCTGTCGGACCTGGCATCGGTGCCCATGCAGGACTTCGACTCGCCGCTGATCAACGGCGTGGTGCCCATTCTGACCCTGCTGGCCCTGACCACGCTTTTAAGCTATATCAGCTTCCGCAGCGGGCGGTTCCGGTCCCTGATCTGCGGGGAACCGGCCATCGTCGTCCGGTACGGAAAGCTCCAGCAGCGGGCCATGCGCCACAACCGCATGACGGTGGACGAGCTTCTGGAGGAGCTGCGGGGCCAGGGGGTCACCGACCTGAAGGATGTGCAGTACGCCGTCCTGGAGACCAGCGGCCAGGTGTCGGTGCTGCTGCGGTCCCAGGCCCAGCCGGTAACGCCCCGTCAGCTGTCCCTGAACGTCACCGAGCAGCTTCTTCCGGTGCTGCTGATCAACGACGGGCGGCTGCTGCGGGACAATATGAAGAAGATGGACGTGGACGACGCGTGGCTGCGCCGTCAGCTGAAGCGGGAGCACTTGACGGACCCGTCTCAGGTGTTTCTCCTGTCCCTGGACCAGGGGGGCAACGTGATCTGCCAGGCCAAGGAGGACGTATGAAGCGGTTTCTGATCGTGCCCTCACTGGTGCTGGCGGTGTTGCTGGCCCTGTGCATTCTCAACGCGGCGGCTCTGAACCGCCGGACCAACCGGTGGATGGACCAGACGGACCGGATCGCCCAGCTGGCGGCCCAGCAGCGCTGGGACATGGCTCGGGAGGCCATGGACGCCCTGTCCGCCGACTGGGAGTCGGCCCAGGACTTTCTCCATGTGGTCATCCACCACGAGACCCTGGACGCGGCCCAGGTGACGCTGACCCGCTGCCGGACCCTGTGCCGCCTGCGGCAGGGGGACGACCTGCTGCCGGAGCTGGCCCAGCTGCGCCAGCAGCTGCAGCAGCTGGACGAGCTGGAGCGCCTGAGCCTGCGGAACATTCTATAAATTTATTGAAAAAAGCAAGGCTTTTTTCAATAAAAGGCTCTCGCTCCGAACCGCGCGTCCCGCCGAGTCGGCGGGACACACTCTGGCCCGACATCAGCCGTCGGGTCTGCCGAGGCCTGTTCCTCTGGGCCGAGGCCAGCGCAAAGTGTTTTTTGTGACGTACACGCCGCCGCAAAAAACGGATTGGACTTTATTCACGGCCTGCGGGCCGTGAACTCTGCGAGGCAGATTCTAAAATAAATATGCGTTCTATTTCTCACTCAGGAGCTTGTTCAGCTCGCTCATGAAGGTGTTGATATCCTTGAACTGGCGATACACCGAGGCGAACCGGACATAGGCCACCTCGTCGGCCTTTTTCAGCTTCTCCATGACCTTTTCGCCGATGACCACGGTGCTGACCTCCCGCTCCAGGGAGTTCTGCAGCTCCTGCTCGATCTCGCTGGCCATGCGCTCCATGTCCGCCGCGGACACCGGGCGCTTTTCGCAGGAGCGCTGGATGCCCCGCAGCACCTTGCTGCGGTCGAAGCTCTGGCGGCTGCCGTCCTTCTTAATCACCACCATGGGCAGATATTCCACGGTCTCATAGGTGGTAAAGCGCTTCTCGCAGGACAGGCACTCGCGCCGCCGGCGGATGCTGGCTCCCTCGTCTGCGGGACGGGAATCCACCACCTTGCTCTCGCGATAGCCGCAATAGGGACATCTCATGGGCATATTCCTCCTCTATGGCGATAATGTTTAGCTTATTATAGCACATGGCGGCGGAATATGCAAATTTCAATTTTCCTCCGGCGGCACAGGATACCCGTCCTCAAAGCGATATTCCGCCCAGAGTCCTCCGTCCATGGCCCGGATCCGGGCCATGCAGAACAGCTCCGTCAGGGGAAACGGCCCCTCCCGGTCATAGGGCACGGCCAGCCGCACCCGCCGCCCCTCCCGGCGGCACATAGCCCCCGGCGGCAGGGGCAGGGGGCAGTCCTCCGGCCCGGCGGGCCGCCACGGGGAGTCCCTCGCGGCGCAGGACTCCGCCCCGGCCCACCGGATGGCCCCCAGCGGCCCGGTAATCCGCCGGGAAAACCGGCGGCGCAGACGCCCGCCCTCCAGCAGTCCCAGTGAAAGCCGCTGTCCCTCCCCCTGGACCCAGACCCGCCACAGGCCCGGCTCCGGGGGGTGGCAGATCACCTCGAACAGGTGGTCCTCCCCCGCCGCCGTCACCGTCATGGTCCCGGCGGCCCGGTCCCCGATATACACAGGATACGTCATGCAGCGTGCCTCCCCATCAAAGCATCCCCGGCAGGGGCTGTGCCAGTGTATGCACAGTCTCCGCCGGGGATGCCCCGTCCCGCCTTACCCGGCAGAGGGCAGGCTGTCCACCACCCGGTCCCACCCCAGGTTATCGGTATCATAGCAGTATGTCTCTCCGTCGGGATAGGTATAAGCCACGAACACACCGAAGGTCTCCTCAGGGTATAGCCGCCCCGGATCGGCACCTCCCACAGCCGCAGAAGACTGCCGTCGCCGAAGTCCAGGGTCACACCCTCTCCCTCCGGCAGCTCCTGCTGGCGCTTTCCCATTCCGGCCTGCCGGAGCTTTTCGCTGATACCGGCCCCGGCCAGCTGAGGATAGTGGACGCGGCTGCCGGCCCGCTCCAGCCACACGCCGTCATGTTCCCGGGCATACAGCACGCTGCCGTTCAGAGCGTCCATATACCGGCGGTATGCCGCGCTCTGCCGGGACGCCCACACAAGCGGCGTGGCCGTTAGCGCCAGCAGCACCGCCGCCAGGGTGATCCACAGCCCCAGCTTCAGGCGGCTGCGGTCCTTTTTGGACTGCGGCGCCTCCCGAAATGCTTCATACATGGTCATGCCTCCTTTGTTTATGTTCTGTAAACCTTATGATACCATACCCAGGCGGCCCCGTCAAGGCAAAAAAGCTCCCCCAGGAGAGACAAATGTCTCTCCCGGGGGAGCTCCTGCCTGGGGAAGGTTATGTACCCTCCGCCGGGCCGCTATACCAATCTGCTGCGGGGCAGGCCGAAGCTCACCGCAATGGCGTCGTCCACCCGCTCCATCACCGCGCCGTCCACCCGGCCCATCCGCTCCCGCAGGCGGCGTTTGTCCAGGGTGCGGATCTGCTCCAGCAGGATCACGGAATCCTTGGGCAGACCGCAGCACTGGGCCGCCACCTCAATGTGGGTGGGCAGCTTGGCCTTGCCCATCTGGGAGGTGATGGCCGCCGCGATGACGGTGGGGCTGTGGCGGTTGCCGGTGTCGTTCTGCACGATCAGCACCGGGCGCACGCCCCCCTGCTCGCTGCCTACCACCGGGCTCAGGTCGGCATAATAAATTTCGCCGCGCTTGACATTCGTATCCACAAACGTTCACACTCCGCCGGAAGAAGTACCCGGAAAAAACGGGTCACTTTCATTCTCCCACGCAGCCCGGGGATTTATACCCGGTTTTCCCGCCCCGCTTCATTCTATGGGGCGGCAGGCGGCGGCGTGCGTCAGAACCGCAGCAGCAGCTCCCGCTCCGTCACCTGTCCGTTCTGTAAATACACCCGGGGCACCCGCTTGCTGACGGCGCAGGTCAGCTCATAGGGGATGGTCCCCGCCTGGGCGGCCATGACCTCCACCGGGTTGTGGGGCCCGAAGATCTCCACCTCGTCCCCCACGTCCACCCCCGGCAGGTCCGTCAGGTCGATCATGGACATATCCATGCAGATGCGGCCCCGCTGGGGCGCGGGCCCCTTGGCGGTCATCAGGCTGCACCGGTCGGACAGGCACCGGAAGAACCCGTCGGCATAGCCGTAGGGCACCACGCCCATGCGGGTGCGCCGCCGGGTGGTGAACAGCCGCCCATAGCTGACGGAGGTGCCCGGCTCATAGGTCTTGGTGGTGCTGATGGTGGTTTTCAGGGTCATCACCGGCCGCAGGTCCAGCCCCTGGGCAAACTCGCCATAGCCGTACAGCAGCAGGCCCGGCCGCACCATGTCCAGGTGCATCTCCGGATAGCAGGCGGTGGCCCCGGTGTTGGCGCAGTGGCGCAGGGGGAACCGCACCCCCCGCTTTTCCTCCACCGCCCGGATCACCCGGCAGAACAGGTCAAACTGCCGCCGGGTATAGGCCCGGCTCTCCTGGTCCTGCTCGTCGGCCACGGCGAAGTGGGTGAAGATGCCCTCGGCCTCCAGCCCCGGCAGGCCGCAGGCCTCACAGATGCCCTCCACGCCGCCGTCAAAGTGACTGCCGTCGCACAGGTACCCAAGCCGGGACATGCCGGTGTCCACCTTGATGTGGATTTTCAGGGTCCCGCCCAGGGCCGCGGCCTCCCGGCTGTATTCCAGGGCCTTGGCCTTGCAGGTGACCGCCTGGGTAATGTGGTGCTCTATCAGCCGCCCCACCTGCTCCTTGGGGGTGTGGCCCAGGATCAGCACCGGCATGGTCACGCCGTTGGCCCGCAGCTCCATGGCCTCGTCGATGCTGGACACCGCCAGATAGTCGGCCCCCAGCTCCTGGAGGGTCCGGGCCACCTGCACGGCCCCGTGGCCGTAGGCGTCGGCCTTCACCACGCCCAGGAAGCGGACCTTCGGCCCGATGTGCTGCCGCAGGCGGCCATAGTTGTGGGCCAGAGCGTCCAGGTCGATCTCCGCCCAGGTTCTCTTTAATGTGGATTCCATGATGATAGCCTCTCTTTATTCTGAAGTAAAGGACAGCAGCCGGGCCGTCAGCACCACGCGGCTGTCCTGAGAAAACTCGGCATACAGCGGGGCCCCGTCCCCGCCCAGCCAAACGGTGCACAGCACCTTACCGCCGGGGGCGGTGGTGTCCAGGGCCAGGCGCAGGCAGTCAAGCCCCTCCAGGGTCTCCTGTCCCGCGTCCACCAGATACCCCTCCTCCATGGCCCGCAGCAGCCACGGCAGGCAGTTGGCCGGGGCCACGTCCCGCAGGCTTCCGGCGGACAAAGCCGCCCCGTCATAGGACACCGTCAGATCCTCTCCGCTGACGGAAGCCGTCAGCCCCGCCAGGTCCTCAGGGCCTGTAACGGTGGTCCCGGCGCCGGTGGGGGTCCAGTCGCAGGACACGGTGAACGTGCGGTTCTCCGTCTCCAGATGGCAGGTGATCTCCGCCTCCATATGGGCGGCCTGCATCTCCCGGTACCGCTGGCGCAGACTCTCCGCCTGCGACGCGGTCTTTTTTCCGCAGCCGGCCAGCAGCAGCGCCGCCGCCAGCAGCCATACCAAGCATTTTTTCACGGTAAACCCTCCCTTTCCGGAAGGCTTTCCGTTATCCCAGTGATGTTTTCTATCTATTGCCTTTTGTCTTAAAAGGGCAAAGCCCTTTTAAGACAGTGTCTCTTACTCCGTGACCTCCCGCAGAGCCGCCGGGATCCGGTCCAGCAGATCCGATGGGGTCATGCCCCACAGGCCCACCTGCCGGGCGGCCAGGTCTCCGGCCCGGCCATGGAGCCACACCGCGGCGCAGCAGGCGTCCATGGGCGGCAGACCCAGGCCCAGCAGACTCACCAGCATCCCCGCCAGCACATCGCCGCTGCCGCCCTTGGCCATGCCGCAGTTCCCGGTGGGATTGCGCATACACCGCCCGTCCGGGGCGGCCGCGATGGTCCCCGGCCCCTTCAGCACCAGGTATACCCCGTGCTCCCGGGCGAAGTCCGCCGCCGCCCGCTCCCGGCCCGGGGACAGATCGCCTCCGGCCCGGACAAACTCCCCCTCATGGGGGGTCAGCACGGTGATCCGGTTCCGCCGCCGGGACAATGCATCCATATGCCCGGAAAGGGCGTTTATGCCGTCTGCGTCCAGCACCAGGGGCCGGGGCAGGTCCAGCAGCCGCCGCACCAGCCCGTCGCACCCGGGGCTGCGCCCCAGGCCGCAGCCCACCAGCACCGCATCGCAGCCCCCGGCCCGCTGCCGGATGGCCTCCTCTGCCAGGGGGGACAGCTTCCCCTCCTCCGACGGCAGGGGGAAAGGCATCACCTCGTCGCATTTCATTGCCGCCACCGGCCACACCGGCTCCGGCACCCCCAGGTATACCAGCCCCGACCCGGTGCGCACCGCCGCCCGGCCCGCAAAAACCGCCGCGCCGGAAAAGCCCACGCTGCCGCAGACACACAGCACCTTGCCGAAGGTGCCCTTGTGGCCCATGGGGTCCCGCCGGGGCAGAAGCCGCCGCACATAGGCCGCCGTGATCTCCTCCATCCCGTCACCTCCCGGATTTTTCCCTTAGTATAGCACGGTTTTCCTCCGGTGGCGAGATTTTTTTGTCCGCCGCCCCGACAATTCCGCCGGTTGACAATTCCCCGGAAAAGGGGTATATATGGAGTAACGAATCAATTGCCATCAAGGAGGTCCCTTTCATGCTCGATTCTACCCGCCAGTTCATCCAGGCCATGGACGCCAAGAACATCAAGCATTCCGACATTGAGGTCACCAAATCCGGCATGGAGAAGGTCACCGTGATATACACCGGAGACAGCATTCCCTCCATCCGCATGATTTTTTTCTTCAATAAGGACTGCGAGGACGTGGCCATCCGCGTGTTCGACATTGTGAAGCTCCCCGAAAACCGGGTGGAGGGCTTTTTCAAGGTGGTCAACGAGGCCAACCGCCGCTTCCGCTTCTTCAAGTTCGTGCTGGACACCGATGACAACACCGTTCAGGCGGAGATGGACGCCGCCTTCCGCACCCACGACGTGGGCGAAATCTGCCTGGAGCTGATGAGCCGCTGCGTGGACATCTGTGACAAGGCCTATCCCGATTTCATGAAGGCCTTGTGGGCCTGAAAGCTCCCGCTGTCATAATAAAAGCCGCCCGGCCGGGCGGCTTTTGTTATGGCTGGGTCACTTTCCCCGGGTGATCTGTTCACACAGCCACTGGGAGAACAGGCAGGCGAACTTTCCGTAGGGGTGGACGCCATCGCCGGTGTATTCCGGCAGCATATAGCCGTCCTCCCCGCAGAACAGGGCGTCCGAATCCAGGCAGCGGATGCGGTCGCCGTCGGCCAGCTCCGCAAAGCCCTGGTTCACGGCGGTCAGGCGGCTGTGGGAAAAGCTGGGGTCCCCGGTGGCCACGTCGATGGTGACGCCGTAGACCTTCAGGATATAGATGGTGGCACCCGGCTGGAGCTGGCGCAGCTGCTCCAGGTCGCTGCGATAGGCGTCGAACAGGTTCCCCAGGGGATAGCCCGCCTCGTTGAGGCCCAGCATCACGAAAATGTGGCTGTATTGCTTGCCGCGCAGCAGGGACCCCAGGTCCGTTGCGCCGAAATTCTTGTCGGAGGCGGTGGTGGAGAACATCTTGAACACCGTCATGCCCACGTCGGCGAAGTAGTCGGCATTGCCCAGTCGGGCATAGTTGGCCACGTTCACCATCCGGGAATCGCCGATGAACAGGGCGTCGTCGAAAAAGCTCTCGTCCTGGCCATATACGGCGTTGGTGACCACCACCGGCGGCTCCGGCTCGGGTTCCGGTTCCGGGTCCGGTTCCGGGTCCGGTTCCGGGTCCGGTTCGGGTTCAGGATCGGGCTCGGGTTCGGGGTCCGGCGCAGGCGGGGCGTTTTTCGCCGCCAGCATCCGCTGCCAGTCGGTGTCGTCCCGCAGCATCAGAAAGGGCACGGCGATGGCCCACTTGTCGTCATAGCCGCCCACATATTTCTGCAGCTGTCCCTTCATCACCAGGCCGCACACGGCGGCGGCTGCGGAGGTGACCACCAGGATGGCGGCCAGGGCCAGGGGGCGGAAATCCTTGATATGCTTCATGATAACGCCCCCTTTAGAACGAGAAGTACATAAACGGATCGTTGGTGGCCACGGACATACAGTAAACGCAGGCCCAGAACAGCACCGCCAGGATCACCGTGCCCAGCCAGGTGCCGCGGATGCGGTTCCACAGCTTCTCCGGCCCGGGGGTAGAGAACACGATGCCCAGCACCAGCAGCCAGCCGTACTGGCGGCCATACAGCAGCCAGTCCCCGGCGTTGACGGCGATCCCTTGGGACACGAGGGGAAACAGACGGCCCAGGTAAACGCCGATGCGGCTCACCGAGGGGATGGCGAACAGCAACCAGCTCAGGGGGATCATCAGCACCATGTACACCCGGGAGATTACCCGGCTGCGCGCCAGCACCCGACCCCATCCGGCCCGCTCCAGGGCGATAAGGGCGAACAGCAGCAAGCCCCACAGCAGGAAGTTCAGGGTGCTGCCGTGCCACAGGCCCGTCAGGACCCACACCGCCAGCAGGTTCAGGTAGGTCCGGGCCGTCCCCTCCCGGCTGCCGCCCAGGGGGATATAGACGTAATCCCGGAACCAGGAGCTGAGGCTGATGTGCCACCGCCGCCAGAAGTCCCGCATGGACCGGGCGGCGTAGGGGTGCTCAAAGTTCCGGGGCAGCCGGAAGCCCAGCATCCGCCCCAGGCCCAGGGCCATCCAGGAATAGCCGCAGAAGTCCAGATACAATTGCAGGGAGTAGGCCGCGATGCCCATCCACGCCAGAGGCGTGGACACGCTTTCGTACCCGATGTTCCCCACCTGACGCCACAGGCCGCCGATCTGGTTGGCCAGCAGCACCTTCATGGACAGGCCCAGGATAAAGTCCCGCAGGCCGCTGTCGAAGTCCTCCAGGCCCGGCCGGGGCGGGGCGGACAGCTGCTCATGCAGGGACAGTGGGTCCATCAGCGGGCCGGACAGCAGCTTGGGAAACAGCAGCACGCCGGTGAAAAACAGCAGGAGCTTTCTTTCCGCCGGGACCCGGCCCCGGTACACGTCGATGAGGTACGCCGCCAGCTGGAAGGAATAGAAGCTGATGGCCAGGGGCAGCGTCACTCCCAGACCCAGGAGTCCGGCGTATTTGAAGAAGAACAGACAGCCGAACAGGGCCGCCAGGCCCAGCACCAGCAGTCCCCGGCTCTCCCGGGGCCGCATCCGCAGGCCCAGCAGATACACCAGAACCGCCAGACCCAGCATCGGAGCCAGGCACCAGGGCCGCTGCCACACGCCGATGACGTAGAACACCAGGCTCCCCAGGCACAGCAGGCCCGCCCGCCAGCGGGCGGGGACTAGATAAAACGCCGCCAGAAACAGCGGCAGAAACACAAACACAAACGGAAGTGTATTAAAACCCATGAAAATATCCCTCTTAATTCTGGCGGGGCCGGGCCCCGGATGATCTCGCAAGGCATATTATAAGGCGGCCCCGGCAGAAATGTCCAGTTAAAAAGAGGAAACAAAATGTAACAAATTATGACAAATACCCCGGGTCAGTCCCGGCAGAAAACGTGGATATCGAAGCTGATGGTCACGTCCAGCGCCGTCAGCGCCGCCAGACGCTCCGCCCCGGACCGGGGCGTTTTCCAATAGTACGGCGTCATCTGGAACAGGGCGTGGATGTCCTCCTGACAGGGCAGATGGATCACCGACTCCACATGGCGGATCTCCCGGTACGAAAACCCGGGATAGGGGGTCTGCTTCACCTGGTTGGGGTAGGGCCGGTCATACAGCACCTGCTTCAGCTCCCACAGGTGCTTCTCCGACGGCACCACATACACGAAAGCGCCCCCCGGCGACAGCACCCGGCGGAACTCCTCGATGGCCAGGGGGGAAAAGCAGTTCACCAGCAGGTCCACCGCCCCGTCCGCCACCGGCAGATGATACGATGACGCCACGGCGAACTCCACGTCCTTCTCCCGCTTGGCGGCCCGGCGGAGGATGGCCTTGGAGATGTCCGTTCCCGCCATGGTCACGGACCGCCCCGCCCGGACCAGGGCCCGGTACACCCCGCTGGTGTAGTACCCCTCGCCGCAGCCGGTGTCCAGCACCCGGGGAGCCGGGCCGGTGCGCTCCAGGGCGATGCTGCACAGGGCGTCCCGCAGGGGGGCGTAGTAATCCTTGCTCAAAAAGGCCGCCCGGGCGGCGGCCATGCCCTTGTCGTCGCCGGGCATTTTCGAGTGCATCCGGTTGGCGGGCAGCAGGTGGACATAGCCCTCCCGGGCCAGGTCAAAGCTGTGCCCCGCCGGGCAGGAATAGGCGGAAGGCCCCCTGTCCAGGGGGCCGCCGCAGATGGGACAGCAGAATAAGCTCATAGGTGTTGATTCTCCGTTAGGTGATATAGTCTGGTCAGTCGGACCAAAGCGGTTCCGGGTACTCCACAATGCTGCACGCGTGGCCAAACTGCTTGTACAGATCGCCCACCACCAGGTCCTGGTCGCTGTCTGCCTGGGGGAAGGTGGTAATGGTGTGGGGGAGCACGAAGATGGAGCACTCCACCATCCAGTTTTCCGAAAGGTATTCCACGCGGATGCACTCATCCACCGGTACCTGGGTGGCGGCGTCGCCGTCGATCCGGCGGAACTGGCCCAGGTTCACAGCCCGGGACTCCGCCCGGTAAACCCGGAGGATCTCCGGGCGGTCCTTGAGCAGGGCCTGGGCAAAATCAAAGGCATCCGACCGCAGAGCGCCGATGCAGAACTCGGGATTCCCGGCCACATAGCCTCCATCCAGGGCATTGGCCCGCAAGGAAAAGTAGCTGCGGATAGGCTCGGCGCAAAAGGCATCGTCCCGGTGGTTGGTGGCGTAGCCGCTTTCCATGCGTCCGAAGTCGCTGGAAAATGCGTCCCAGGCGACGGTCCAGTTCTCACCGGCCCCGGACAGAGTCAGCCGGTGCTCCTCGGAAAAGTCGATGGACTCCAGATTGGCGTCGCTGGTAAAGGACGTCCGGGAGATGTCCCGGCAGGATTTCAGCGCCGTTTTCAGGCCCGCCGTCACCCGGACCGTTCCGTCCGGATATGTCTCCGGCCGGCTGAGGGTGACTTGTATACTGATCCGGGGATACAGGTTGGTGGAGGCCATCCAGCCATAGAGGGTCAGCTCCTGCAGGACCTCCTCCGAACAGCAGGCGCTTTCATAGGAGGTCTCCGGGGCGGCGAGGATCGTCCCCATCAGGGTGAAATACTCTGCGGCCAGCGTCCGGATGGCTTCCTGGCCCTCCGCCTCCTCCGCCCACCGGACGGAAACGGTGATGTCCGGATGCTCCACAGTGGCCCGCGCCGTTTCAGGCGGGTCAAATCGCTCCGCCTTTGCCCCGGCGGGGGGTTCCAAAGGGTTCTGCCGGGTGGACTGCGCCTTCGCCCCGCATCCGGCCAGCAGCAGGACGCACAGCAGGGCAGTGAAAATACGGCATAGCATTGCTTTCATACAAACCTCCTTGTCGAATGCGTGGCGCGGTCAGTTGATGGAGGGCTCCAGAATGCTGCAGATGTGGGTATCAGGGTTTATATACTGGCAGTACTGGTCGCCCACGACCACATACCGCATATTGAATCCATCATACTCAAGGGTCAGGGTATGGTCAATGTAGAGCATATCGCAGCCAACGGTTTTGTCCGGCTTGACGGAATCCACCCGCAGCACCTCCTTCACCTGCAGCACCTGCACCTGACTGACGCAAGAGGCGTCCCGCACCGGTGAATAGTGGACGATCCGGCTTTCCACACCGCATACGGTGCCGGTAAACGTTTTCCGCCACTGACTGGCAAACTCCTTGGCATCGTTGAGCAGGGGGCTGACGGTGACGTCGGAGTTCTTCATGTCGCCGGACACCTCACCGGCCCGCAGCTGGAAATAGCCCTCCACCGCCTGCCGGATATCTTCCTCCGGCGGATTCTCGGTGGCATAGCCGCAGGCATATCGGAACAGGTCGGTTTCGTTGCTCTCGTCGCCGGTGACGATCCAGCGTCCATCCGTCCGGCCCAGGGTCAGCACCTGCTCATTGCCCCAGCCCATAACGTTGAGCGGGGCGATCTGAGCCTCCTGACCGCTGACATCGGAGCTGTATCTGACGTTATAGGTGACACGGGCCTCCACCCGGGCGGTATCCGCCGTGGGAAAGGTCAGATTGTTCAGCTGAACGGAGAGGTCGATGGAGTGATAGGCCCAGCAGGAGGCCATGAATCCCCTCATATACGCCTCCTGCACCAGCGCATCGGTGCAGCAGGGGTCGCTTTGAACCGGCTTCTCCGGCACGGCCAGGGACGTGGCCAGCAGGGTGAAATATGCCCCTGCGGTGTCCAGAATGCCGTCATCCGTTTCGGCGCTCTCGCCCCAGCCGATGTTGAAGGCCAGCTTCGGCGTCAGGCTGCCGCGCCGGGTGGGGGCGGGTCCGTCCGGCAGACGGACCCATTTGCGGCCCGTCCAGTAATAGCCGTTCTCGTCCGGACTGTCTCCGGGAACGCCGAATACGCCGACCGTCTGACGGGCTTCCGACGACTCTGCGGTTTGTTTATCCCCCGCCTTCGCCCCGCATCCGGCCAGCAGCAGGACGCACAGCAGGGCAGTGATGATCTGCAAACAGCGCTTTGACATAACCTTCATTCCTTCCGTTTCGGATTTGGATCGGGAGTCTTATGAGCTTTTACAAATCAAGTATACCGCCGCATGCGCCGAAATTCAATTACAAACCGGTTACAGATGCCGGGAATTTGGTTACAACTTGATGACAGAATTATATAAAAGTTACAGCTCCCCCTGGGGCAGGGTGACGTCGTGGATCCATTTCCCGGTGCGGATGCGCAGGGCGCACAGAGGCACCTTCAGCAGACTCTCGGCCTGGATGGCCGCGGCCACCAGCCAGTAATTGCTCTTGAACACCAGGGCAAACAGCGCCGTCAGCGGCAGGGCCACCAGCCACTGGGGGGCGATGTCCAGGGCCGCCGACCAGGCCACGTCGCCGCCAGCCCGCAGCACGCCGGTGACGGCGGAGATGGAGTAGGCGTGCAGGGGGATCATCACGAAGGACGTCACCGCCAGGGCGGCGGCAATGGCGGCGGACTGCCCCGCCAGCTTGAACAGCGGGAACACCACCGGCACGAACACCGTGGGCACCAGCGCCAGGGACACCGCCGCCAGCCCGGTCCCCACCAGCAGGGTGAACACCAGCAGCGTCCGGCTCAGGTCCATAACCTCCCGGTGGCTCTGGCCCTGGCCGATGGCCTTGCCGATCATCACCGCCGTGGCAGCGCCCAGGCCGAAGCACACCACCAGGAACAGCCGGTTCAGGTTGCCCATCACGGCGTTGGCCGCCAGCATCTCCACGGAGTTGTCCGTATAGCCCAGGATCACCGTCAGCAGGCTGTTGCCCAGGCCCCAGGCGGTCTCGTTGAGGATCACCGGGGTGGAATATTTCACGAAGCGCCGCAGCATCTCCCACCCCGGCCGGAAGAAGGCGGCCAGGTCCAGGGGCAGAATGCGGCTGCGCAGGGCGCACACCAGGCAGATGAGAAACTCCGCCACCCGGGACAGCAGCGTGGCGATGGCCGCTCCCTGGATGCCCAGGGCCGGCAGGCCGCATTTGCCGAAGATCAGCAGATAGTTCATCCCGGTGTTCAGCAGGGTGGACACCCCGAACAGCTTCATGCCGAAGCCTGAATTCTCGGCGCTGCGCATGGCGCTGACATAGATGGACGAGAGCATATTGAACACATAGGAAAAGCCGATGAGCTTCAGATACGGCGCGCCCAGCACCGACAGCTCATGCTTGTTGGACAGCAGGTCCATGATCTGCACCGGCCACAGAAACAGCACCAGCGCCAGCACCAGGGTGATGCCGGTGCCCAGCATGGCCGCCACGCCGATGGCCCGGCTGATGCTCTCCATGTCCTTTTTGCCCCAGTATTGGCTTACCAGGATGCCCAGGCCGCTCTGGACCCCGAACACGATGGAGATCAGCAGAAACACCGGCACGTTGGCGGTGGTCACGGCGGCCATCTGGGTGTTGCCCAGCCAGCTGACCATCAGCGTGTCGATGAGGCCCAGAGAGAATGTAATCAGATTTTGCAGGGCGATGGGCCCCGTCAGCCGCCACAGATACCCGTAGAAGCCCGGTCCTCGTTTCAGATATTTCAGCATATGTCACCTCACAGCATAGGAAAACGTTGATTTTTGTGGTCCAGCAGGGCCTGATACAGCCCGTCGATATCCGCCCGGGTGGTCTCCGGGCCGAAGCTGACCCGGATGACCCCGGCGGCGGTTTTCTTGTCCAGGTGCAGGGCCGACACCACATGGCTGGCCTTGCCCCGGTGGCAGGCGGACCCGGCGGAGATGCAGATGCCCTTGGCCCCCAGGTCCGTGACGATGTTGGCGCTGGGGTACCCCACCAGGGACACCGCCAGGATGTGGGGCGCGGTCCCTTCGCCCACCGGAACCACCCCGGGGATGGACAGCAGCCGCTCCCGGCAATAGGCCTTGATGTCCGCCATATGCCGCAGCTTCTCCGCCAGATTCTCCTGCCGCAGGGCCACGGCCCGGGCAAAGCCCGCGATCTGGGCGGTGGCCTCGGTGCCGGACCGCAGGCCCCCCTCCTGGCCGCCGCCGGGCAGCAGGGGCCGCAGATTCCGCAGCTCCGGGGCGGTGTACAGCGCGCCCACGCCCTTGGGCCCGCCGATCTTATGGGCGGACAGGCTCATCAGATCCACCCCCCAGCCCACCGGGTCGCAGGGGACCTTCAGAAAGCCCTGCACCGCATCGCAGTGCAGCAGGGCGCGGCTGTTTTTCTCCCGCAGCAGGCGGGCCACCTCCTGCACCGGGAAGATGCAGCCGGTTTCGTTGTTCACCAGCATCATGCTCACCAGCACCGTGTCCTCCCGCAGGGCTTGGGCTACCTGCTCCGCCGTCACATGGCCGGTTTTGTCCGGGGCCAGGTACGTCACCTCGTACCCCTGCTGCTGCAGCAGCTTACACGGCTCCAGCACGGCGCTGTGCTCCACGGCGGTGGTGATGATGTGCCGCCCGGTGTGGCGGCCCTGCCACACGGCGGCGGAGATGGCCCAGTTGTCCGACTCCGTGCCGCAGGAGGTGAAGTGCAGGTTCTCCGGCCGGCACCCCAGGGCCCCGGCGACAACGGCCCGGCCCTCCTCCACCAGAGCCTTGGCCTCCCGGCCCAGGGGATACTGGGAGGATGGGTTGCCGAACTGCTCCGTCAGCACCTGATACATGGCGTCCGCCACGGGCCGGGGCACCGGCGTGGTGGCTGCGTGATCCAGATAAATCATATGCGTTTCCTCACAAATCCTCCGCCGCCGCTTGCCACCGGCGGCAGAATGCTATATAATAAGACACAAGTCTTTTTATTATACCGAATTTACCCGAAAAGTGCAAGGAGAATCCCCATGCGAGCTGCCATTTACACGTTGGGCTGCAAGGTGAACCAGTACGAGACCCAGGCCATGGAGCAGGAGCTGCGCCGCCGGGGCCACGAGCTGGTGGACTTCGAGGACAGCGCCGACGCTTACATCATCAATACCTGCTCCGTTACCGCCGTCAGCGACAAAAAATCCCGCCAGATGATCCGCCGGGCCAGGCGGCGCAGTCCCGGCGCCGTGGTAGCCGCCTGCGGCTGCTATGTCCAGACCCACACCGACGAGGCAAAGACCCTGGGCATCGACCTGATCGGCGGCACCGGGGACCGGATGGCCTTTCTGGACCTGCTGGAGCAGGAGGTCCGGGACCGCACCCCCCGGGTGGCAGTGGACGACTCCCTGCGGCGGCGGAGCTTCGAGGTGCTGCCTGCCGGGGGCCTGGCCGCCCGGACCCGGGCCATGCTGAAGGTGGAGGATGGCTGCGTGAACTTCTGCACCTACTGCATCATCCCCTTTGCCCGGGGTCCGGTGCGCTCCCTGCCCCTGGACCAGGCGGTAGCCCAGACCCGCCAGCTTCAGGCGGAGGACTATCGGGAGCTGGTGTTCACCGGCATCGAGATCTCCTCCTGGGGCCAGGATCTCCACAACGGCACCGGCCTCATCGACCTGATGGAGGCCGTTTCGGCGGCCGCACCCCGGCTGCGGCTGCGGCTGGGGAGCCTGGAGCCCCGGACCATCACCGAGGACTTCTGCCGCCGGGCGGCGGCTCTGCCCAATCTGTGCCCCCATTTCCACCTGTCCCTGCAATCCGGCTGCGACGCCACCCTGCATCGGATGAACCGCCGGTACGACACCGCCCGGTTCCGGCAGTCCGTGGACCTGCTGCGGCGGTACTTTGACCACCCCGCCATCACCACCGATGTGATCTGCGGCTTCCCCCAGGAGACGGAGGAGGAGTTCTCCGCCACCCTGGCGTTTCTGGAGGAGTGCCGCTTCGCGGCCATGCATGTGTTCCCCTACTCCATCCGCCCGGGCACCAAGGCGGCGGATATGCCCCAGGTGCCGGGGCCGGTGAAGGAGGAGCGTGCCGCCCGGGCCGGGGCCCTGGCCGCCCGGCTGCACCGGGCCTATCTGGAGGAATGCGTGGGCCGGACCTATCCCGTGCTCTTTGAGCAACCGGCGGCGGGCCGCTACGGCGGCCACGCGCCCAACTATATGGAGGTGGCCGTGTCCGGCGGCCAGGACCTTCACAACCGGGTGCTGCCGGTGCGCATCACCGGCACCGACGGAGAAATTCTATGGGGGGAGCTGGAATAATGCACCACTTTTTCGCCTATATGGCCCGTATGCGGTATATCGACCGCTGGGCCCTGATGCGCAACAGCTACACCGAGAACATCCAGGAGCACAGCCACCAGGTGGCCATTCTGGCCCACGCCCTGGCGGTGCTGCGCAATGCGTATTTCGGCGGCCAGGTGGACACCGGAGCCGTGGCCGTGGCGGCCCTGTACCACGACGCCAGCGAGATCCTCACCGGCGACCTGCCCACGCCCATCAAGTATTATAACCCCGACATCCGGGACGCCTATAAGCAGGTGGAGGCCATCGCCTGCCGGAAGCTCACGGGCATGCTGCCCCAGAGGCTCCAGGACATCTACGCTGGCCTGCTGACCCCGGCGGACCCCCAGGTGGAGGAGCTGGTAAAGGCGGCGGACAAGCTGTCGGCCCACATCAAGTGCCTGGAGGAGGAGAAGGCCGGCAACCACGAGTTCTGCGCCGCCGCCCGCCAGACCCGCCAGGCCCTGGAGGATATGCACCTGCCGGAGGTGGACCTGTTTTTAGAGGAATTCCTGCCCAGCTTCCGCCTGACCCTGGACGAGCTGGAATAACGGCAGAAAATTCCCCCCGAATTTGCAAATTCCGTCTTGCAATCGGGAAAAACAGGGATATAATATAAAGGTTGAGATTTATACCCAAAAGAAAGGGGTTTTTACCTTTGCAGAACGAAAAACTGAGAAACGTAGCCATTATCGCCCACGTGGACCACGGCAAGACCACCCTGGTGGACCAGATGCTCAAGCAGGGCGGCGTGTACCGGGAGAACCAGGAGACGGTGGAGCGGGTCATGGACTCCAACGATCTGGAGCGGGAGCGGGGCATCACCATCCTGGCCAAGAACACCGCCATCCAGTATGGTGACACCAAGATCAACATCGTGGACACCCCGGGCCACGCCGACTTCGGCGGCGAGGTGGAGCGCATCCTGAAGATGGTCAACGGCGTGATCCTGCTGGTGGACGCCGCCGAGGGCCCCATGCCCCAGACCCGCTTCGTCCTCAGCCGCGCCCTGGAGCTGGGTCACCGGGTCATCGTGGTGGTCAACAAGATCGACCGCCCGGACCAGCGCATCCATGAGGTCATCGACGAGGTGCTGGAGCTGCTGCTGGACCTGGACGCCACCCCGGAGCAGCTGGACTCCCCCATGCTGTTCTGTTCCGCCCGCCAGGGCGTCGCGTCCTATTCCCCCGACGTGCCGGGCACGGACCTCAAGCCCCTGTTCGACACCATCCTCAGCTATATTCCCGCCCCGGAGGCGGACCTGGACCAGCCCTTCCAGATGCTGGTGTCCGCCATCGACTATAATGAGTTCGTGGGCCGCATCGCCATCGGCCGTGTGGAGCGCGGCGTCCTGAAGCAGAATCAGGAGATCGCCGTGTGCAACTATCACGACCCCGACGCCCCGGCCAAGAAGGCCAAGGCCGTGTCCATGTACGAGTTCCAGGGTCTGGGCAAGCAGCCCATCACCGAGGCCACCGCCGGCAATATCATCGCCATGTCCGGCATCGGCGACATCACCATCGGCGACACCATCTGCGCCCCCGACTGCGTGGAGCCTCTGCCCTTTGTAAAGATATCCGCCCCCACCATGGAGATGACCTTCTCCGTCAACGACTCCCCCTATGCCGGCCGCGAGGGCAAGTTCGTCACCTCCCGCCAGCTGCGGGACCGCCTGTTCCGGGAGACCCTGAAGGACGTGTCCCTGCGGGTGACGGAGATCGACGGCGCCACCGACGCCTTCAATGTGGCAGGCCGCGGCGAGATGAGCCTGTCCATCCTCATCGAAACCATGCGCCGGGAGGGCTATGAGTTCCAGGTGTCGCCCCCCCGGGTGCTGTACCGCACCATCGACGGCAAGAAGTGCGAGCCCATCGAGCGGCTGGTGGCCGACGTGCCCAGCGAGTCCGTGGGCGCGGTCATTGAGAAGCTGGGCTCCCGCAAGGGCGACCTGATCGAGATGACCCCCGTGGGCAGCC
>OIWQ01000717.1_pt1 | contig 42849 bp, 40 predicted proteins | sample 1587571 | NCBI WGS metagenome assembly OIWQ01 (sample SAMEA3888910, study PRJEB22519) | human gut metagenome | biome: human gut; feature: human-associated habitat; material: faeces | place: Denmark | collected 2010
GGATAAGCGCTGAAAGCATCTAAGCGCCAAGCCCACCCAAAGACGAGATATCCCTCCCCGCAAGGGGCTCAAGGCCGGTCGAAGACTACGACCTCGATAGGATGGAGGTGTAAGTACAGCAATGTATTCAGCTTACCATTACTAATCGGCCGTGAGGCTTAACCACCTTTTTTCTTATCGCTTCCCAAAAGCCATAAGAAAAAAGCTAGTCTCAACTGAGTCTTCTTTCAGACTTCACTTCAACATTTTCTTTCTTTGTATTTTTTTCCGGTGCTCATAGCGGAGTAGAAACACACGTTCCCTTCCCGAACACGGTAGTTAAGGACTCCAGCGGCGATGGTACTGTACATTTGACTATGGGAGAGTAGCACGGTGCCGGAATTTTTCTTACCTCCAGTTGCTTCGCACACAACTGGAGGTTTTTTTTTCTTCGAAGCAGAAGAGATCTGGCGAGCCGGAACGTCCGTGGAAGTCCGGCTTCGCAACTGCAAAACCATGCGATAATTACCGCCGGAAAAAGTTGTAAATCCACGGCAGACAGTATATATTATCCAATTCACTGAAATTACAGGAAAAGGCGATGGATCGATTATGATGACTTTGACCCGATATGGATTGCGCGAGTGGGGAACTGCCGGACTGATCACCCTGGTGATTCTGATCGGCTGCTGGTATCTGATCCGTCACGGGCACCCCGGCTGGGGGTGGTCGGTGGCGGCTGTTGTCGTCGTACTGTTTCTGGCGTTTGCCGCCTTCTTCCGCAATCCGTCGCGGACGATTCCCGCGGACCCCGCGGTTCTGGTTGGACCGGCTGACGGCGTAGTCCGGGATATCGAAGTGGTGGAGGATTTCAACTTCCCCCCCTTCGACGGCAAGGCGCGCCGGATCGGCATCTTCCTTTCGGTGCTCAATGTGCATGTCAACCGCGCTCCCGCCGAACTCGAGGTGGAGAGCAAATTCTATCGGGAAGGGGAATACCTCGACGCCCGCAACAGCGAATGCGCCAAGCGCAATGAGGCGATGACAATCGCCGGAACCGCCACCGCCGGCGGAAAACGGTTCCCGTTGGCGGTCCGGCAGATCTCCGGCGCCATCGCCCGGCGGATCGTCTGCCCGGTCGATCCCGGCCGGAAGCTCCGCAAGGGAGAGGTCTACGGTATGATCAAATTCGGTTCCCGTACCGAACTCTATCTGCCGGTGGACGGGTTTGAAATCAATGTCAAAGTCGGCGACCGGGTCTACGGCGGCGAGACCATCATGGCAACGGTGAAGGAGTAGCGGTTATGAAACAACGGTTCCGGGAGCTGATCCAGACGCAGCGCTGGCTGAAATATGTGCCGAACTCTCTGACGCTGTGCAACTCTCTCTGCGGGTTCGCCGCGATCCTCTACATGTTGCGCGCGTATGAGCGTGATCTTACCCGGGGCGATGCGCTCGGGGTGTTCGCCGTCGCCGCGGTGGTCATCTGCTTTGCGATGGTGTTCGATGCGCTCGACGGCTTCGCCGCCCGCATCTTCAATGCGGCGAGCATGCACGGACTTCAGATGGACTCCCTGTCGGACATGGTCACCTTCGGCGTCGCACCTGCCGCACTGGTGGCGATCATGACCCACAGCCTGCGTGACTGGGAACTCAACCGCACCCAGGAGATTGCCGTCTACATCCTCTCCTCGGTCTATCTCGGCTGCGCCGCGCTCCGGCTGGCGACCTACAATGTACACGCGATTCTGGAGAAGAAGAGCAGTGAGAAGTTCTCCGGACTTCCTTCTCCCGGCGCGGCGGCCGCCATCTGTGTGACGGTTGTCTTCGCCTACCGTTCCGGAATCCGGCTCAATGCGGTTGCGTTTATTCTGCCCTGCTATGCGGCGGTGCTCGGTCTGCTGATGGTCAGCCCGATTCCCTACATCCACTTCGGGAAGTGGTTGGTTTCGGTGCGCCGCAACCGGCGCCGGATGATGGCACTGATCGTCATGCTTCTGCTGTTGTGCTTCTTCCAGATCTATGCTCTGACCGCGCTGGTTACGCTCTATGTGCTTTCCGGGCCGGTGATGGCGCTTTTCCGGAAGTTCCGCCATACCGCGGTCGCTCCATCAAACCCGTAATCCTGTTTAGAAGGGGAATTCGTCATGCACTATTTGATTACCGGCGGCGCCGGTTTCATCGGCAGTCATCTTGCGGAAGCGTTGCTGGCATCGGGCGGAACCGTGACTGTGGTGGACAATTTTTCCACCGGCAGCCGTGACAATCTCGCCGCCGTCGTCGACAATCCCCGGCTGCAGGTGATCGAATCGGACGTGGTGACCGATACCGAACTGCTCCGCTCTCTGGTGCCGCAGTGCGACGCAGTCATCCATCTGGCGGCGGCGGTCGGTGTGGAACTGGTGGTGCACGATCCGGTGCGCACCATCCTCACCAATGTGCACGGCACGGAAAATATTCTCCGGCTCGCCGCGGAACATCACCGGCGCATTCTGGTTGCCTCCACCAGCGAGGTGTATGGCAAATCGACCCATGCCAAATTTTCGGAAACCGACGATCTTATTATCGGTTCTCCCTTCAACTCCCGCTGGAGTTATGCGTGCAGCAAGCTGCTGGATGAGTTTCTGCTGATGGCGTTTCACCGCGCCTCCGGGCTGCCCGGCACTGTGGTGCGTTTCTTCAACACGGTCGGTCCGCGCCAGACCGGCCGCTACGGCATGGTTGTGCCGCGGTTCGTCGGACGTGCCCTGCGCAACGAGCCGTTGCAGGTTTACGGCGACGGCGAACAATCCCGCTGTTTCTGCCATGTGGCGGATGTGGTGCGCGCCCTGCTGCTGCTGCTGCCCCGCGAAGACAGCTGGGGTGGAGTGTTCAACATCGGCAGTCAGCGCTCGGTCACCATCCGCCAGCTGGCGGAACTGGTGATTGAACGGACGAAGAGTTCCTCGGTCATCGAGCAGATCCCCTACGAGAAGGCGTACGAAAAGGGGTTTGAGGATATGCGCCGCCGGATGCCCGATACGGATCTCATCCATTCCCTCACCGGCTGGAAGCCGGAGATCTCTCTCGAACAGATCATCGACGATGTCAGCCGTTCGCTGGCGTAGCCGTTGCGGTGGTCCGACGGTGCCGGAAATTCCTTGAGGTGACAGCATGCGTGTTCTGATTACGGCGGGGCCGACCCGCGAAAGAATTGACGCGGTCCGCTTTCTCTCGAACCGTTCGACCGGGAAAATGGGATATGCGCTGGCGGAAGCGGCGCACTCCATGGGCCACGAGGTGACGCTGGTCTCCGGGCCGGTGGCGCTCGCCGCGCCGGAAGGGGTGAAGCTGATCCGGGTGGAGTCCGCCCGCGAAATGGCGGAGGCGGTTCTCGCGGCGGCTCCGGAAATGGAGCTGATCGTCATGGCGGCCGCGGTCGCGGATTACCGGCCGGTGACGGTGTTCCCGGGGAAACTGAAGAAACAGCCGGGAAATCTCATGATTGAGCTGGAGCGGACCGAGGACATCCTCGCTTCGCTGGGGGCGCGGAAACGGCCCGGGCAGATTCTGGCCGGTTTTGCCGCCGAGACCGAGGAGCTGCTTGCCAACGCTTCCGGCAAGCTGGCGAAAAAAAATCTTGACTGGATCGCGGCCAACGATGTGAGCCGGAGCGATATCGGCTTCGGCTCACCGGACAATGCGGTGACACTGCTGGCGAAGGATGGACGGCGGTTCGAATTCGGCCCGGCGCCGAAGCGGCAGATCGCCGAGGCGATCCTGAAAGCCATCCTGGCGAAGTGAACTCTTCTCTTTGAAGGATAACCCGATGAAAATTCTCTTCTTTTCCGATGTGCACGGCTCTCCGGAGAGCGTGGAACTCTTGTTGGCGCAGGCCGGCCGGCTCCAGCCGGAACTTTTCGTTCTGCTCGGCGATGTGCTGTATCACGGGCCCCGCAACCCGCTCAAGCCGGATTATGCGCCGCGTCGGGTGACCGAACTGCTCAATCCGCTCCGGGAGAAGATTGTCGCCGTCCGCGGCAACTGCGACTCCGAGGTGGATCAGATGATGCTGGAGTTCCCGCTGATGGCGGACTACTCCACGTTGCTGGCGGAGGGGCACAAGTTCTTCCTCACCCACGGGCATCACTGGAATCCGGCGACGCCGCCGCCGATCGGCTCCGGTTCCGTTCTCGCGTTCGGGCATACGCACATCCCCTGTCTCGAAACCTGTGCCGATGGGCTGATCGCCTTCAATCCCGGTTCGATCTCCCTGCCAAAAGGAGGAAATCCCCCGTCGTTCGGGTTGCTCGACGGAGGACGGCTTTCGGTGCGGGAACTCGCCACCGGCGAGGAGATGCTTTCGCTTCTCCTCCCGTGAGGCCGCGTTCCGGTCAGGGCAGCCGCATGCACCAGGTGGTGTCGGCGATGAAGCCGAGCAGCAGCAGCCCGAGGGCCACCAGGGCGAGACGCGGGGCGTACTCCCGGAACTCGATGTATTTCGGCTGTTCGATGGTGGTTTTTTCCAGCTGATTGATCTGGTCCATCACCTGTTTCATGCCGTCGGCGTCGGCGGCGTGGAAGTAACTGCCGCCGGTGATCTCCGCGAGCGACCGCAAGAGCTTCTCGTCGAATTCATCCTGAATGCGTTCGAAGCGGGCGCCGCCGAATCCGTTCACCAGGAAGAAGGCGTTGCGACTGCCGATGCCGACGGTGTGGATCACCACGTCGAACTCTTTGGCCAGTGCGGCCGCCTGTTCCGGCGTGAGCCGGTTTTCGGCGGTGTTGCGCCCGTCGGTGAAGAGCACCAGCACCCGCCGGGGCGCGTCCGACTTCTTCAGCCGGTTGACCCCCGAGGCGAGCGGCGAAGCGATTCCGGTGGCGTCGCCGATCATGCCCGGTTCGAGCCGGTCGAGGTGGGCGAGCAGCCAGGCGTGGTCCAGCGTCGGCGGCGCGAGGCTGTAGGCGAGCTGGGCGAAGCCGATGAGTCCGATCCGGTCGTTGGGACGCGCCTCGATGAAGCGGCGGATTTCATCCTTGGCCACTTCGAGCCGGTTTTTCACCTCTCCGGCATTGACCGCGCGGGCGAGCTGACTGCCGCTGGTGATGCTCTGCGGAACGTCGAACGCCTGCATGCTTCCGGACATATCCACCGCCAGGATGATATCGATTCCCTGCGAGCGGATCATCACCTTTTCGTCTCCGTAGCGGGGCCGCGCCAGGGCGACGATCAGCACCGCCGCGCCGATCAGCATGCAGAGCTGCGGAAAGGTCGGCCGCCGCCGGGCACGCACCCCCCGGAAGGGGACTGCGGTCGAAACCACGATCGACGGGCGTTTCCTCCAGTAGACCAGATAGCAGCCGATCAGCGGCGGAAGCAGCAGAAGCAGCAGTACCCAGGGATAAGCGAATTCCATCATTTTTCACCTCCTCCGGCGGACTCCTCCGGCCGGATGCGGGTGCTCTCCACCAGCTCTTCGGCACGCGAAAGCGCGTCGTCGAGCAGCTCCCCGCTGGGCGGCGCCTTGGCGAACTTCACCTGGTCGGCCGCGGTCATGAAATCGCGCAGGAACGGCCGCTGCGCCTCCGGCAGCGGACTGGTCCGGCTGTTGAGTTCGGCGAGAAACTCCGGCGTGGTCCGGGTGGAGGCCGGAATCTCAAACCGGGTTTCCAGATAGCTGCGCACCAGGTCGGTGAGCCGCACGAACCCGGTTTCCAGCGGAATCCGGTGGTCGTGCAGTTCGCCGCGGAGCGCGTGAAGCGCGAGCATCGCCCGCTCCCACGGCGGCAGTTCCGGCGCCCGTTTCCGGCGGCGGCGCCACAGGAACCAGGCCAGCAGTGCCGCCGGAATCAGCAACAGCCACCAGAGCCGGTTCGAAACGGTCGATTTCGTCACGGCGACGGCATCGGCCAGCTGCAGTTCCGCATTGGGGGCGACCTTCGCCGCACCGGCGGAGAAGTCCGGAATGGTCACGGTGAAGAGCACCGGCTCCCCGCCGGATTTCTCGGGCGAAAGTTCCAGCGTCAGCACCCCCGGCTGAACGGTTCCCGGCCGGAAGGGGCGGAGTTCGGCGGCAATCCGCCACCCTTGACGCGACCACTTCCAGCCGCTCCGGTCGATCTCCGGTTCTCCCACCAGCGTCGACCCGTCGCCGGGCTCGGCGACCACCTTGTTCACCCGGCGGAAGAGCGGCAGTTCCAGCTCGACCGACGCGCGGACGGTGGAGCCGAGCTGGATCCCCTCCGCGGGGTCGAGCGTCGCAATCCCCGGCACCTCCGCCGGGGCGGTCAGGCGGAGCGAATACAGATATCCGCTCCCGACGACGAGCACGGCAAGCACAATCACCGCCGCGACCGTCGCTCCAGAATACAGTAAAAGACGTTTCATGGCGGCACCTCAATGGCTCATGCGTTCGCGGCGGCGCGAGAAGAACTCGACCACCGGGCGCAGCACATCCTGACCGCTCTCGATCTCGACGAGATCCACCCGGGCGCGGCGGCAGATCTCCCGCCGCGCGGCCCGCTGTTCGTCGAGCGCCCGGTCAAGTTTTTTCAGATCGCGCGTCCCGCCGCCGAAACTGACGAGCTGCCCGGTTTCGGCGTCCTCGACCACTACCGGCGCGGTGCACGGCCAGCGGTGTTCGACCGGGTCGAAAATCTGGAGCGCGATGCAGTCGTGCTTGCGGTTGAGAATTTTGAGACTCGCTTCGAAGGACTCCTCCGAAATCAGGTCGCTGATCAGAAAGATCACGCTCTTCTTTTTGAGCATCTGCGCAGTCTCCCGCAGAGCCAGCGCGATATCCGTCCCCGGCGAAGCGGGTTCGAAGGCGAGCATCTCGCGGATCAGCCGCAGTGTGTGGCGGCGGCCCGATTTCGGCGGCACGTAGAGCTCGATCCGGTCGCTGAACATCATCAGCCCGACCTTGTCGCCGTTCCGGCCGGCGCTGAAGGCGAGCAGCGCCGCGAGCTCCGCCGCGGTCCGCCGCTTGGTCTTCTCGGCCGAACCGAAGGCGCCGGAAGCCGATACGTCGACCAGCAGCAGTACGGTCAGCTCCCGTTCCTCGATGTATTTTTTGATGTAGGGCGACCCCATCCGGGCCGACACGTTCCAGTCGATGTCGCGCACATCATCTTCGGGGGTGTATTCGCGCACCTCGTCGAATTCGATGCCGCGCCCCTTGAACACGCTGCGGTAGGCGCCGCCGGTGATCTCGTCGACCACCCGGTTGGTGCGGATATCCAGCAGGTGTATCTGTTTGGCTATTTCTGGCGGCAGCATGAGTGAACCTCCATTCCCGCGAATGATTCCACAGTTTCCGGACGCTGGAGCAGGTGCCGCACTACGGCGTGCGCAGTTCGGCCAGCAACCGCTGAATCACGGTGTCGGAGTCGATGTTTTCCGCTTCCGCCTCATAGGAAAGCACGATGCGGTGCCGGAGCACGTCGGGCGCGATCTCCTTGACATCCTGCGGCAGCACGTAGGCGCGCCCTTCGAGCAGCGCCGCACCGCGGGCCGCCAGCGCCAGCGCGATCGATGCACGCGGCGAAGCGCCGAAGCTGATCAGCCCGTCGAGCTCCTCCAGACGGGCTCCCTGCTGACGGCTGGAGAGCTCCGACCGGCAGCCCGGACGGGTCGCGATCACCAGGTCGAGGATGTATTCGATGATCTTCTCGTCGATGTAGATCTTGTCGACCAGTTCGCGGGCGGCCATGATGTCGTCGAGTTTGGCGACCGCAATCGCGTTGAGCGACGGAGTCGGATGCGCCATGCGGTTGACCACCGCCGCCTCTTCACCGCGGGAGGGATAGCTCACGCGGAGTTTGAACATGAAGCGGTCGAGCTGCGCCTCCGGCAAGGGATAGGTTCCCTCCTGCTCGATCGGATTCTGGGTGGCCATCACCAGAAACGGCGCCGGGAGCTTGAAGCACTCGCCGGCGATGGTGACCTGTTTCTCCTGCATTGCCTCCAGAAGTGCGCTCTGCACCTTGGCCGGGGCGCGGTTGATTTCGTCGGCGAGCACGATGTTGGCGAAGACCGGTCCGATCCGGGTCGAGAATTCGTGGGTGTCGGCGTTGTAGATGCGCGTGCCGATGACGTCGGCCGGGAGCAGGTCGGGGGTGAACTGCAACCGGGAGAACGTGCCGTTCAGCGATTGCGCCAGCGTCTTCACCGCCAGGGTCTTGGCCAGCCCCGGCACCCCTTCGAGCAGCACGTGGCCGTCGGAGATCAGCGCGAGCAGCAGCCGGTCGATCAGTTTCTCCTGGCCGGCGATGATCCGCCCCATTTCGGTCTTGATGAGCTGGAGCGGCGCCGCCTGGATCCGAACCTGTTCCTGAAGAAGCTGAATGTCTTTTTGTTCCATAATGGTACCTCCTCAAAAAATAATCGTCTGATCGGATGGATCCCTCTTCAATCTATAACCATACAATATGCCGCTTTGCCGGAATGTCAAGCCCGCGGGCGGAAAAAATTCCCCGCATCGCCCGCCGTTCCCGGTGTTGCAAAATATGGAAGCCGGGGATATCTTAATGACACAGCAATTCAACCGGGAGTGTGACAGTATGCTGAAAGTGGTACAGTGCTGGGACGACGGCGTCATCAACGACATCCGGCTCACCGACCTTCTTCGCCGCTGGGGCGCGAAGGCGACCTTCAACCTCAATCCGGGATTCCATTCCGACGAGCGGGGCGTCAACCGCTGGGCCGGACCGGGCTACAGCGGCTGGAGCTGCCGCGGATTCCTGCCCGGCAAGGTGGGCCGCAGGGAGATGAAGGAGATCTACTCCGGATTCCGGGTCGCGTCGCACTGCTTCCGCCACGAGACGGTCGGCACACTGCCCGACGACAAATTCGTGCAGGCGGCGATCGACGCCCGCACCTGGCTGGAAGATCTGTTCCAGTGCGAATGCCCCGGGTTCGCCTGGCCCTGCGGCCGGTACACTCCGGAGACCTGCCGCGCGCTCCGCGAGGCGGGATTCGCCTACGGGCGCACCACCCAGAACAGCAGCGACGTCGCCGGCTGTGAGGAGACGATGGCGCTCCACCCCTCCTGCCACTTTCAGGCGAACGACTTCTACGGCCGTTACGAGGAGGCGAAGAAGACCGGCATCTTCTACTTCTGGGGGCACAGCTACGAGATGCAGGAGTATGACGAACTCTGGCGTCAGCTGGAGATGAAGATTCAGTTCATCAGCGAGGATCCTGATTCGGTCTGGGCCGACGTGATCGATATCGTGCCGGAGTGCCACCGCCGCGGCGCCCGCTGAAAAAATTTCTGCCGGAAAATACCGGTTGCGCTTGAAAAACTTCTGACCGGAAGTATATTGCGCGCATGACCGGATTGTTCACTATCTGTCGCCGCCGGAGTTTCCGGTTCGGCCTGCTGTTCGCCGCGTTTCTGTTCGCGGCGAACGGACTTCTTCACCCGCTGTTCCACGGGGCGTCGTGCCGCGGCGAACGGCGCGGTGCGCTCTTACTCTCCGCTTCGAGCCGGATGGACGCCGCCGCGCCGATTGCCGCCGCCGACGCCGGCAAACTGCACTGCCCGGTCTGTTCGGGGATCTTCCATGCCGCCGCTCCGGCGGAACCGTTCCAGCCGGAGATCGTGATCCTGCCGGAGCATCGCGGCCTGCCGCTCTCCGGTGGATTCCTTCCTGACGCGCTCCCGGCCTCCTGCCGGGCGCGGGCGCCGCCTGCGGCCTGAATTCCGTTTTCTGAACTCTTTTGCGGGAACGCGCCGGAACTCCGGGGCGCGTTTCGCTCTTCCTTCTGTTTCCGGAGTGACGGTTTTCAGGAAATACAGCACATGAAATACAAATTTACTTTAGTCGAACTCTTAATAGTAATAGCGATCATCGCGACTCTTGCCGGCCTGCTTCTGCCGGCGCTGAATCAGGCGCGGGAGAAGGCGCGGGAGACGAACTGCGCCGGCAATCTGCGGCAGACCGGATTCGCGTTCGCCCTCTATGCGGACGCCTTCGACGGAGTGCTGCCGGTGGTGCATACCGGCACATTCGATCACCCGCACGAACTCGAGCCGGAGGTGGAGTGGTTCCAGCCGCTGACCGTGATGGGGTACGATCTGAACTATCTGCGCTGCCCGGCGGACCGGGCGTGGAACGACGGGGAGGAGTTGCAGAGCTACATGATCAACGCGATGTTCACTTTCGGGCGGCGGATTTCGTCGCTGAAAAGCGCCTCGAACCGCATCGTCCTGTCGGAGCGCGGGTTCGAGGCGGACGGCACGACGCCGGAATCGCACCAGTGCTATGACGCGATGTGCGAACCTTCCGCCTGGAAGGGGGTGGTGGACATCAGCCGCCACAACGGGCGGGCGAATTACCTCTTCGCCGACGGCCACACCGCGTCACACCGTTTTGAGGAGACGGTTCCCGAGGAGGGAACGGAGGGATTCCGCACCAACCGTCACTTCGTTTCCGAGTGGTGCGGTTCCTACCAGGAGAAGCACGAGCACGAACACTAGCGAAGCGGCTACTCCCGGCCTGCCGCCTCGACGGTGTTGCTGTGAACTTCAATCCGGCCGGAGTGAAGGATTTCAATCGGCTGTCTCCGCAGTCCGGAAATCTTTGCCCGGCCGGGGAGATAACCGGCGCGCCAGACTCCGGCCATGGTGTTGCCGGTCACGCGGCCGCTTTTCACGCCGAGCAGGAAGATGGCCGCAAACGGGACATCTTCGATTCTGTTGTTTTCGATGACGATGTTTCGATGTTCTGCCGCCGCTTTCGAATAGTCGTCTAGCTGGACGCAGACGGAAATGGCTCCCGGTGTATAATTGTTTGCGGCGGCTTGAGGGCCGCTCTGACTATGACCGCAACTGCGGATTAGATTGGAGCGGATAGTCAAATTGTCGATCCAGCCACACTCTCCCCAGCGGGAATATTCAGCGAGCGCGGTGATTGCAGCCCCTTTGATCCGTTCAAAACGGTTGTTTTCGATTATCCCGTCACTGGCCATGATCCGGAGGCCGCGGGCGCGGTGATCGTGGAAATAGTTGTTGGCGATCCGATAGCCCCGGCAGTTCACGGAGGGGATGTCGAAGACGAAGTTCGCGGGAAGATCGAGTTTTTCTTTCACCGTCACCTCAAAGAGCGTATGTATTCCTCTGCTCCACTGGGAATTCATCCGATGAAGCAGTTTTTTCGCTTCTTCCACGGGATATTCTTCGCCGGGCAGACGACGGTAGGAACAATAGGTATAACGACCAATAATGCGGTAGTTGTTCGGATCGAGCATTCGCAGTGTTGACCCGGGAGTCAGGCGGCTGAAAATCGTCGAGGCAGTGATTTTTCCCGGAACAAGCAGATGAAACGTGTGCTCTCCGGTAATTTTACCGGCAACCTGAAGCGGACCGTGCAGATTGAGCGCATCATCGCCCATCCAGCCGAAGTCGCAGTTTTCCACTGTGATACCCCGCCGGGCGTAGCCGAAGTGAATGCCGTCGGCGACGATGGAAAGCAGCCGGTCCCGCTCCATGCCCGGCAGTCTGGGACCACGTTCGATCCGACAGTTCCGGAAGAGGTCGCCGCCTTCGCCGTGGTAACAGCGGAACGCCACGCCGGGCGAGGCTTGAATGGTGATGTTCTCGAATCGGAGATATCCGGTCATCCCGTGCATATCGATCGCCTGTGCTCCGGCTTTGCCCCGCCAGTCGATTGCGATACGGTCGCCGGGCTGCACATTGGCGGGGTCGGCGGCTGAGTCCACAAACCCGGTACCGTCTCCGCGGGATTCGATGCAGCCGTACACATCGCCCTGGTTTTTCTTCCACTCTCCTGATGCGGTGAAAATATGGGAGTGGCAGCCGCCGATCCGGCCGGCTTCCAGCTGCGGATAGCCCCGGTCCAGCTTGAAATGGATCTGCCTGCCTTTCACCGCGGTGACCTCCCCCTGCGTGAAGGGGACCGGGTCATAATCGATGGTGAAATTGCGGAGTGTCACGCCGCGTGTCCGGTTGGTGAGGATTATTGCGCAGACCCCGCGTTTCGGCGTGGCGGTGGTCACGACGATCCGGGCGCCGTTGCCGTCAATCACCCGGTCCCGCAGGTTGGAGAGAACGACCGGACGGGTCAGGCGATATTCCTTCTGCGAAAGAACAATCTGCTTCCTGCCGCTCCGGATGGCCTGATCCAGTTCCGCCTGAAGCGGGTCGACATTGCTTCCCCCCGCCGTCAGGCCAAGACAGAAGAGCAGCAGAACCGGGAGCCGGTGAATTTTACGGAACATGATTTTCCTCCGGTTGTCATCGCACATTGATGAAGTTCACGTCATTGTTCGGGCGCCAGCCCATGCGCTCTTTGGAGAGCATCTCCTGTTTGGTCAGGGATTCCACATGCCCGTCGAAGAACGCGCTGTTGGCGCTGGAGCTGTGAGCGGCGATCCAGATGCTTCCATCGAGGCCGGAACTCGGTTGAAATGCCGCGTAGGCATCCGGGAATTCGGTCGGGTGCCGGTCGGGCCGGACGGCGGTATCGACGGCCAGCATCACCGCGCTCGGAGATTTGAGCCGGTTCAACAGGGGATAGCAGCCGCCGTAGATGTTGCCCTCGCCGCCGGGGTAATGCAGGAAACTGTTGTTTTCGCGCTGCAGCTTTTTCCAATCGTATGCCGTATTTTCAGCAAGTGTGAGCAGGCCGTAAGTATTGCTCCAGTGATAACTGGAATCTTTCTGCCGCAGTTCGGCGCTTTTGGGGCCGCTGTTTTTGGGGCAGATCAGCAGACTGCCGCGTTTGGTCGGCGGAATGTAATTGGTTTTTTTGCTTAAATAGAGCAGGGCTGCGGAGAAATCTCCCGAACCGGTGTCTACTTTCGCCTCAGGTGGTCCGATGGTGATCATGGTGTCGCTGAAATCAGCGGCGTACAGCTGTTCAAAGGAGGCGATATTCTTCAGATTGCTCTGGCAGGTCGTGCTGTGGGCTCGCTCTCTCGCCTTGTTCAGAGCCGGGAGCAGCATCGCCGCAAGAATTGCGATGATAGCGATAACGACCAGAAGTTCTATCAGCGTAAAAAATGTTCTCATCGCATTTTCCCCTTTTTGCCGGTTCGGGTTTCACGAAACCGTTGTTGGTTGTCATCTTTTGTACGGCAATGTCGAAACGGCATGCCGTGTTGTCTAATTTTTTATTATACCAGAAGAATGGATCGAAAACAACGGCAGATGGTAGGATAAATTTACAAATAAATTGCACAAATCAACATCTGCTGAAAAAAATATGAATGGTTCCCATGCATCTGCCGGAAGAGATAACGGAATCTACAGGAAGAAATTCCGGCCGGAATGAGGGATTTTCCGGTCGGAGTATTGGTACGGGTTCCCGCGGTTGCAGTTCTCCCGGACGGGAGTCTGCGTCTGTGCCTCCTTACCGGCGCGGCGGCACGGCAATGCATCGCAGAGAACCCGCCGACGCTGTCGGAGCCGGAAGCGGCTCCTTCTCCGCCGTCAAGAAGAGAAAGGAAACTTCCGAATCCGGTTCCACCCGGGCCGAGGCGAGGCGCGGCCGGTTTCTTACGGGCAGATGGCGGTGCATCGCATGTTCCAGTGACGCGAAATCCGGGAGCTGTCGCGGTTCCTCGCCGCAGTCAGCCGCAGTGAAGGCCGATTCCGACAGATCGAGCAGAGCGTAGCCGCGCAGCAGCAATCCGCGCGAAGAGCTCTCCGCCGGTTCAAAGCGCAGCCTCCGGAACAGCACCCGGGAGCCGCGGGGGAGGGCGGTCTCCAGGCGGCGCAGAGCCGCACCGGTGTTGAGCCGGTCGCACACCTTGCCGGGTTCGCCGCAGGAGTGGCCGGTGTGATAGAGCAGGAATTCACAGCGGGCGCTGGCGTTTTCGAAATCGAATTCCATCGCGGTCAGCGCCACCGTTCCCAGACGGGCGCAGGCGGGCCGGAGCTGGCGCACCAGCGCGGCGACCGCTTTTTCGACGATCGCCGGTTCGGCGAGCGAAGCGAAGAGAAGGCCGGTGGCGTGAGGGTTCCGGGCGGAGGAGGTGTGCGACTGCTGGTTCATGGACAAAGTTCCTTTCGTTGGGTTGTCGCGCCATCCGCGCTCCTCGCGGATGGTCTGCCAGATAGGGAACTTTGTCAACCCCGGAACCGGCGGATGCCGGCTGCCGGAGCGGCGGAACTCATTGATCGTGGATCGTTTCCCGGAAGAAGTGCGAATTGGTCACTTTGGCGTATCCGGGGTAGCGGGCGCGGATCTCCGGCGGGCAGTCCGGGGGAATGTTCTGGAACCGCCGGTAGAACCAGAGATACTGCTCGGGATAGGCGCGGATGTACCGTTCGGAGATGTCCATCAGCTCCTGAATGACCTCCCGTTCGTCGGCGTATTCGCAGAATGGTTTGCTCAGTTTTGCGGAGTGGGCGGTGACCCGGCCGTCGGCATGGCGGACACTGGTGCCGTAGATGATGACCGCCGGAATCCCTTCGGCGTCGCAGAATTTCTTGAGTACGGCGGGCGCGGCACTGCTGGAGACCGGGATGCCGAAGAAGTTGACGAAGATGCCGCCGACCCGCCCCTTGGTGTTCTGGTCGATCAGCGTCCCGATGCCGCGCCCCTCGCGGAGCGCCTTGATCGCCGCGCGGATGGCGCCGCGGGAGAAGATGATCTCCAGCCCCTTGATCTTTTCGCGGCTCCCGCTGTTGAGCAGCCGGTTGATGTAGGGGTTGCGGACCGGCTTGGCGATCGCGACCATGTCGACGCCGGCGTAGTAGGGCGCCATCACGCCGGAGGCCTCCCAGCTGCCGAGATGGGGGTTGACGAAGATGATCCGTTCGCCGGCGGCGACGTGCCCCTTGAGTTCGGCGGTGATGTCGGGCGGCAGGCAGTAACAACGTTCAATCCGGGCGGGATTCCCGTTCAGCCAGATGAATTCGAGCAGGTTGAACGCCATGTGGAAGAGCGATTCCCGGCCGATTCGCGCGACCTCCTCCGGGGGGAGTTCCGGCATGGCGGCGTGGATGTTGGCGCGGACCAGTTCGCGGATTCCCGGCACGAGGTGCATCCCGGCCCCGAACAGGCGCCCCAGCAGCCGGATCATCCGGTAGGGAAGCAGGCGGATCAGGGAGTAGGGCAGCAGCACCGCCAGGTATTCCAGCCGGTAGCGGACCGTTTGCAATGGTTTCATCGATCAAATTCCATCTCGTTGCGGATTGTTTTTTCTGTATCGGAGAAAATTTACACTCGCCGGGTATTTTTTTCCAGTCCCGCCGGCGGCTTTCTGCCGGGAAAGCGACGGAAATTCCGCCGGAAAGGATCGACAAATCTTCCGAACGGGTGTATAGTAAACAAGAGACACCCAACCAAGATATGGAGATCGATTATGAATCAGTGGATGGAACGCAATGCGAAGTACACGCTGGTCGATGCCGACAGCCAGTTCTCAATCGCTTTCGCCGGAATGAAATTTGAGGAGTCCGATCTGAAGGCGCTCGCGCCGAAATTTGAACGGGCGGCGCGGGAGATGGCCCGGATTGAGGCCGGCGAAATCAAGAATCCCGATGAACACCGCAAGGTCACCCACTTCACCGATCGCCGGAGCTATCCGGAAAGCGAACTCTTCCGTTCGGTTCAGACCTTTGCCGAAGAGGTGCGTTCCGGCAGGATCACCGGAGAGACCGGCAAAAAGTTCGACGCGGTCGTAGTCAACGGCATCGGCGGTTCGGCGCTCGGGCCGCAGCTGATGCAGTTCGCAATCAACGGCCCTTACTGGAATGAGAAGAGCGACGCGCAGCGCAACGGCTACCTCAAAATCTACTTCCTCGACAACACCGATTCGGCGGAGTTCGCCGATCTGCTCGAAGTGATGGATCCGGAGCGAACCCTCCATCTGGTGATCTCGAAGTCGGGCGGCACCCAGGAGACGAAGAACAACATGATCGCGATGGAGAATTTCTATGCGTCGAAGAAGCTCTCCTTCGCCCGCCACGCTGCCGCGATCACGATGAAGGAGAGCGAGCTGGACCGCCACGCCCGTGAGAACAACTTCCTCGCGATTTTCGAGATGGCCGAATCGATCGGCGGACGCACCAGCGAGACCAGCATCGTCGGGCATGTTCCGGCGGCGCTGACCGGGGTGGATTTCGCCTCCTTCCTGAAGGGCGCCTGCCGGATGGACGACTGGACCCGTACCGCGGATCCGGAGAAGAATCCGGCGATGATGCTCGCCGCGATGTGGTATATCGCCGGAAAGGGCAAAGGGGATCGCAACATGGTGATCGTGCCCTATTCCGACCGGTTGATTCTGCTCTCCCGCTACCTGCAGCAGCTGGTGATGGAGAGCCTCGGCAAGGCGCTCGACCTTGATGGTAAAGAGGTGCATCAGGGGCTGAATGTCTTCGGCAACAAGGGCGGCACCGACGCGCACGCCTTCATCCAGCAGCTCAACGACGGGCGCGACGACTTCTTCGCCACCTTCATCGAGGTGCTCAAGGATGCCGAGAAGCTCCCGATCACCGCCAATACCGAGATGGGTACCTATCTGCACGGCTTCCTCGAGGGGCTGAGCGCCGCGCTGCGCGGCAAGGGGCGGCAGATCATCACGATCCGGGTGCCGGAGGTGGACGCCTTCACGCTCGGCATGCTGATCGCCCTCTACGAGCGCGCGGTGGCGATCTATGCGGAATTCATCAACATCAACGCCTTCCATCAGCCGGGCGTGCAGGCCTACAAGCTGGCGGCGAAGGGAATCCTCGCGCTGCGCGAGAAGGTGATGGCGAAGCTGAAGGAGCTCGGTCCGGTCGAAGGGACCGCCGCGGAGATCGCCGCGAAGGTTGGCGAACCCGATCAGGCGGTGGAGATCGGCGGACTGCTCGACAAGGCGGCGGCGAACTGCCCGTGCGTGTCGCGCAGTTTCTGCAAAAAGTCCAATGCCTGGATCTACCGCATCGGCTGATCTTGGGTGTCCGGAAGAGGAGAGGCGGCACCGCCGTTCCTCTCCCGTGAAGAGATACAAGAAAGGCAGTCGGGTTCGGCTGCCTTTTTTACATCGTCAACTTTTGCGGTGAAGAAATTCTATTTTCCGCAGTCCGGCTTCCCCTCTGCCGGAGCGGAGGATTCCGACCGTTTGTCGCTGATGGTGCTGCCCTGAGGGAACAGCGTCATCGGCAGTTGGAGTCGTGAGGGCAGCGGCGCGCCTTCATCCGCCCATTTCAGCAGGCGGATCAGCGCTTCTCCCATTTCCACATGATTGAAATCGTAGGTGTCGAGCGGCAGATGACTTTCCATGCCGCTGCGGCGGATGAAGGTTACGATGCTGAGTTCCTCCGGAATCTTCAGTTTCAAGCTCTGTGCGAGGAGGCTGATTTCCACCGCCATCGCCCGGTTGGCGACAAAGAGCAGGATGGGGGAGGGCTGTTCTCCGTTGCGGAGTTTCTGCAGAAGATGCTCCACCTCACCGCAGAGATTCAGCCGGCGGTTCCACGGCAGAGGCGGCGGGAGCGGCACTCCGCAGGCGGCCAGCGCGGCGGCACAGCCCTGATACCGTTCCTGGAAGTGCTCCATCCAGCCCGGCTGTTCTCCGGTTCCGGTGATGAAGCGGGCGGATTTGTAGTGCCGGGAGTTGCAGTAGAGAACACCGGCAGAGTAACCGCCGCGGAAATTATCGGGAGTTACCGTCGGATTCTGCCGGTCCGACCGCATTCCGTAACAGACTACGGGAACCGGTCCGGGCGGCGTGAAATCTTCTGACACCGCATGCACGATACCGACCGCATTCCGGTCACTCCGGGCGTGGCGCAGCGCGGATTCACTGAACGGAGCCTCCCTGACACTCCAGTTGCACGCTTCGGCTCCGCGGCGCAGGACCGCCAGTACATCGTTGTGATAGGGGCTGATGGTGGGGGCATTGCAGTGGAGAAAATAGAGTACGCGGTTCCGTCTGCCGCTGGCCTTCAGGCGCCAGGGCAGTTTCCCGGCAACCCGGGTTCCGCCGCCGGCGTTTGCGGTCAGAACTCCCGCCGCCACAAGTTCACGCACTGCGGCGGCGGCCGTGGTGTGTCCGACCCGGAAGAGGCGTGCCAGTTCGCGGACGGTGGCAACGCGTTCTCCGGGAGGATATTTCCCCGCGGCGATCTCTTCGCAGAGGAACTCCTTGAGCTGCGAAGAGAGTTTTTTTCTCTCAAGCTTCATACTGGGGAAAATAGCATAACTTGTTATGATTTCAATAACAAATTGGCGGGAAAATCTCTTTTTTCCGCTTTTTTCCGAAAAATTTTGTCGGGGAGTGGTTTTTCCGGAAAAACTTTATGGTATAATAAATGGGGAAACCGGGAAATACTGCAATGGGAAATCTGAATGAAGCCGATTTTACTGATTGACATCGATGATACGCTGCTCGTTTTTCGAATGGTGCCGGGAATTTGCCATTCGACTTCAAGTCTGGCGACGGTCATCCGGCGTTATGCCGTGGAGGAGCGGGGCATGCCGGAAGCGGAGAGCATGGCGCGAATGGAGGCGGTCCAGGCGCGAATCAAGTGGTGGAGCTGGAGCGATTTTCTTGAAGAGTTTCATTTTGAACCCGGCCCGTTCTGGGAGTATGCGCGGGAAGTCGAATCGCACTACCTGATCCCGGCGGAACCGGGACTCCCGGAGACGTTGAAGCGACTGCGTGAAGCGGGTTGTTCGCTCTATATTACCAGCAACAATCCGGAGGATGGAATCCGGCACAAGCTCCGTCTGGCGGGGATTTCCCGGCCGGAGGAGCTTTTTGACGGTTTTTTCAGTGCGACGCGGTTGCGGGCAATGAAGGCGGAGGTCGGTTACTGGCAGAAGGTGATCGAAGCAATCGGAGCACCGCTGGAACAATTGTGTCCGGTGGGCGACAATCCCGATGATGACTGCCGGATTCCGGCGCGCGCGGGGATCCGGAACAGTTTTCTGCTGAGACCACGGAATTCGTCGCAGCGTCTGCCTGCCGGATGCCGGGTGGCCGAAAGTTTCCGCGCCGTTGAAGAATATCTGCGGGGCGCTCCGGCGAGTGGAACCGGAAAGGAGGTTGTCAGATGAATTACGATGCTCATGCGAATATTTTTTGGGGAGCTCTTCGCGCTCTTCCGGAAAAGTACTGCCGCCTCCCCGGTGTTCCGGAGTCTCTGCCGGCTCTGGCGGCGAACTATCCGGATCTTTTTGATGATCCGACCCGCAGCGAAGAGAGCAAGAATGCTGTTGATGCCGAGTGGAGGAGGTTTATCGATTTCCCGCCGGAACGTGCCGGGGCGGCGCGGCTTCACTTCTTCCCCGGCCCCATGGATCGTCAGGTGGAACGCATCGGACTTTACCGGTGTATGCTGGAACGGATTGTCCATTCGTTGCAGGAGCGGAATTTCACTGCATTCATCAAACATGCCGGTTGTCTGAGCCATGCCATGGGGGACGCGGTCCAACCGGCTCACATTACGCCGGACCCCAACAATTTTCTTCTGAGTCAGATGCTTCCGGTACCGGAGGATCCCCAATTGCTTGATTTTCACTATCATACCTCGGTAGAGGCGGTGACCGGAACCTGTGGAACACTTGCTGAACCGAAACTCTTAGGGGTTTCCATTGAAGAGGCCGCCTGGAGGCTCTCAGTTGATGTCTTGCTGGCAATCCGTCACTGCCGACGCTATATCATACCGACGGTGGAGGCGTTGTTCGCTCATGACACCGGCCGTGCAGAACAGTTGGCGGCAGGACCGGTGACTGTGGCGGCTCAGCTGACGCTGGATGCGCTTTTCTCCGCTATTCTGATTGCAGAGAAGCGGGTCGGAAAACTGCCTCCTGTGGATTTGCGGCTGATTCCTCCTGCCGCGGAACGACACGATCTGGTTTACGGCGGCGTAATTCTGGACGGCAACAAAAAAATGCCTCCCAACAATGTGCCGGTGACACCGGGCGCGCTTCGGGTCGGCGGGAAAATCGTGCATCTTCCGGGGCTCGGGGTGTTGCCGCACAGCGGAATGCAGTTTGACCGGAGCTGTTATATGAGCTGGATTCTGCCGGCTGGAGTTTTCCGGTATTTTACAGCGCTGGCCGGGCTTCATGCTGAAATAGGCACAGGAGGTGCAGTTGCCTTTTCGGTCCTTCTGGATGGAAAAACAGTTTGGAATTCCGGGCGGATGACTGCGGAAATGGAGGCGCGGGAAATAGAGATCCCCTTGAGAGATGCCACTGAACTTACGCTGCGGACAGATGACGCGAATGAGGGAAAAAGTTTCTGGAACAACAATGCTTACTGGGGCCGGCCGCAGTTGCACCGGTCACCGGAAACGGAGCAGGAAAAATGAGACGTTGTATTAACCATCGATTCTCGCTGATTGAATTGCTGATCGTAATCGCGATCATCGCGATTCTGGCCGGACTGCTGTTGCCGTCCCTCTCTTCCGCAAGGGAAAGTTCCCGACGGATCTCCTGTACCTCGAATCTGAAGCAGATTGCCCAGGCAAATGCTTCCTATATCAATGACCACAACGGCTATTTTGGAGAAATCGGTTATATGGTCCTGAGCTCGGATTGGAACAGTATCAATACCGCTTATCTGACAGACTGGAATGTGTTCTGCTGTCCCTCCGATGCAGTTGAACGGGTGGACTGGGGCGGAACGAAACGTTGTTCTTACTCAATGAACCGCTGGCTGACCGGAGTTTACAGTATCCGGGAAGCGGCGCTGCCGGTTCCGACGGTTCACGCAAGCCGGAGTGAGCGCGGAAAATACACTGCCCACGTCAGTGACATCGGCCGGACACGTCAGGGATATTCCGGATTGATGTCGTTTTCTGAATATCATGCTGAGCAGAATGTGTTCCATGTGGGTGCCGCCGGCGGTGGGTCGGCCGGATTTTCCTCCGTCATCGCTACGGCAGGTGATGTCTATGTGGATGCTCGACCGCTCTTCATTCACCGTGACAGTGGCTGTTACGCGTACGCCGATGGACACGCCGGGTATTTGAATGCTCCTGCTCTGTGGGGAAAACTGGGGATTGCATGTGACTTGCGTCCTTCTCTCAGCGGAAGTGTTTCTCAGCTGATTTTTGAGAATTACACGGTTCGTCCGATATTGAAATAAAGGAAAAGGAGTGAAAAATGTTACGTTGGTCTCTGCTGCTCACCTGTTGTGCTGTCATCTGTTCCGGGGCGGAACCGGCATCGGAAAATTTATTGCCAGCCGGGAATTTTTCCGCTGGTATCGCGCCAGGAAAAACGTTACCGTCCGGTTGGGAGGTCTCCCCTTATGCCCTCCGCTCACACGTTTCGCTGGAACAGGGAGAAAAAGGGACCTTTCTGAAAATTGCCAGTCCCGATCGTCCGGCGGCTCTGTATGCCGCGGTCAGACTGCCGGTGAAACCGGAGTGGAAACGGATCCTGCTGGTTGCTGAGATGGCTGCTCCGGAGTTGAAACCGGGGCCGGAGGCATGGAACAATGCCCGGATTTCCGTGACGTTTCTCGATGCGACAGGCAAGACGATCGGATATGGTTCCGCGTTGGAGTTGAAAGCTCCAGAGCCGGAATTCCGTGAGATCCGGGTGGAAAATGCGATTCCAACCGGCAGTGCGGTTATCCTGTTGCAAGCCGGATTGTTCAAGGCACAGGGAATTGTTCTGCTCAAATCGTTGCAGGTGGTTCGACTGGGTGGAGAATGATGAAAATGTCCCGTTTTTCTCTTCTTCTCTTCATGGTATTTCCATTGATTTCGCTTGCGAACCTTTTACCGGAGGGGGAGTTTACCACGGCGAAAACGAACCGGGAAGGGTTGCCGTCTGGCTGGGAGGTCTCTCCTTATGCGCTTCGTACCCGGGTTTCGATGACGTCAGTGGAGAAGGAGACAGTGGTTCGCATAGGCAATTCCGATGCGGCACAGGCGATCTACCTCGGCCGTCTGCTCCGGTTGCAACCCGAGTGGAGGCGTCTCCGCACTTCGGTTGTTTTTTGCACGCCGGAGCTGAAACCCGGTGTCGAACCGTGGAATACCGCCCGGGTTTCCCTGACGTTTCTGGATGCCGGAGGAAAAGTTATCGGATACGGCAATGCTCCGGAATTGAAGACGGCATCACCACAGTTCCAAAAAGTTGTTACAGAAAGCCCCGTTCCGACTGGAGCCGCTTCGGTACGATTTCAAGTCGGGTTGTTCAAGGCGTGCGGAGTTTTGCTGGTCAAGTCCATTTCGGTGGACGCTCTGGATCAGAAATTGCTTCCGGTGGCATCTGATACGGATGCTCTATGTTGGGGAAAAGAACCGGTCATTGAGCAAGGCGGGGTTCGGGGAGAAATTGTTTTAAACGGAATCTGGCGCTTTGCTCCTGGGGAAAGAGATGGTTCGGCAGATGACTCTGCGGAATGGGGACTCTGCCGGGTTCCTGGATTGTGGCATGCCGATTACTGGGGCAGACCGGAATGCGCTGTCATTGCATCCGGCAACGGTCCTGCCTGGAAGAATCTTGCACTGAACCGGCTTGACCGTGCACGGTTCCGGCGGAGTATCACTTTACCGGAAACATGGAAAAATCGTCGGATTTTTCTGCGGCTGGAACGGGTTTCCACGGATGCGGAACTCCGGGTCGATGGAGAATATGCCGGGAAAATCGACTGGCCGGGGGGGGAACTCGACATCACTCCTTTTCTGGAGGCGGGGAAAAGGGCGGAGCTGGAACTGCTTGTGACTGCTTCCGGCGGAGGGCGGAACGAAGTGGTGCTGGATGCCGGTCATTCCGTCGAGGTGGATCGGCCTCTGGCGGCACGCGGCATTCCCGGCGACGTATTGCTTGTTTCCCGTCCTGGCGGAATTCATATTGACGGTGTGTTTATCCGCACGGACACCCGTTCAAAACAAATTTCGGTGGATGTGGAGATTACCGGGGTTGAGAAGAGCGGTCCAGCTCAGTTCCATTTCCGCATTCTTGATGCTGCCGGGAGATGTGTCAAGGAGTTTTCCGGGGAACGATCGCTGAATCGCGGCGGTTTGCAGAGTGTTACCTTGGCGGATCACTGGGAGAATCCGATCCTGTGGGATGTCGGGCAGCCGTATCTCTACACGCTGGAGAGTGTGCTTCGCATAGACGGTGTGACGCGGGATGTGTTTCGGGAACGATTCGGATTCCGCGACATCCGAATCGCGGGCCGGGATTTTCTGCTTAATGGAAAGAAGATTCGCTTTCGTCCGACATTGCCGTTTCACGAGGTGGCGGTTGGCGGATTCCGTTCCGCCATTGCGGCGCAGATCGACGGTTTTCTGGCCAGCCATTTCAACCTTGCTGAACTCTGGCCGAACGACCATTATGAACGTGGCCGCATCATCGCCCGGAAAGCGTGGGCTGACATTGCCGATGAAAAAGGCTTTCTGCTGATGTATCCTGCTCATACGGCTACGGCTTACGTGAGACAGTGGAAGAGTCCTGCGGTGAAGGAACGCTGGCGTCGGGAGCTGGTCCGGCAATGGAAGGAGATTCGCAACAACCCATCTGTTATTCTATTGGCGGCAACCCCTAACCGGTATGCACATATCGACGATCAGAATCCGAGGCGTATCGGAAACCGCCGGGCGCTGGAGGGCGATGCGGCATGGCAGCGTTTTACCGCTCCTGCCCGCGAACAACTGCAGGTGATCCGGGCAATGGATCCCTCCCGGCCGGTGGCGATGCATTCCGGCGCCAATCTCGGCGACTTTCAGGCGTGTAATTTTTATTTGAATCTGCTGCCGCTTCAGGAACGGGAGGAGTGGTTCCGCTTCTGGGTGAAATCCGGGGATATGCCTTTTATGGCGGTGGAATTCGGTACCCCTTTCAGTTACAACTTCTTTCGAGGCCGCAACGGTGCATTTGGCGCTCCTGCTTCCGAACCGTTGCTGACGGAATTCTGTGCCGCCAGCCTCGGAGAGAAAGCATACGAACTGGAACGGCCGCAATACCGCAAAATGATCCGCAGTTTCTTTGTGGAAAAACAGCAGTATCGCTGGATGCAGTCACATCCGGAGATCGTGTATGCTCCGGCGGCGCTTGAATTACAATCTTTGTTTATTCGCAATACATTACGTTCATTTCGAAGTTGGGGAGTTTCCGGAGGCGTGATCCCGTGGGAATGGGGCGCCGGCTGGCAGATGAAGAGCGGGCGTCGTCCGCTGCCCGCATTTCGACCCGGCGACCGGGGCTGGTTTCAACGGGAGGCCGACCTGTTCATATTCGGCCTGAAAGACGGGGCTGAAATAACACTGCCGGGTCGCGAACTGCAGGCGGTAAATACCCCTCTGTTGATGTATATCGCGGGGGAGATCCACTCCTTCACGGAAAAAGGACATCACTATTACAGTGGTGAAAAGCTCTGCAAATCGATCGCGCTCTGCAATGACGAACGGTCGAAACAGGAGTATCAGCTTTCGTTCGAGATTGTCGTGAACGGAAAAACGATAGCCGACGGCCGGCTGACAGGAAGTGTTCCGGTCGGGGAAAGTATTCTTCTGCCGCTGGAGACTGAGTTGCCGGAAACCGCTGCCCGCACATCGGGTGTGATCCGGGTGAAGGGAAAATTCGGCAAAGGTGATGTCTTCGATGAATTCCATTTTTCCGTTTACCCGGCTATTCGTGAAAAAATGGCGAATGAGGTACTTCTCTTTGATCCACGAGCAGCCGTGCGGCGGGATTTTCTCCGTTTGAACATTCCATTTCGGGAGTGGAAGGGGGAAGCTGCCGCAGGGAACGTATTGGTCGTTGCGCAGGGAGCGCTGAATGAGCCGTTACCGGGAGCTCTGGATGGTTTTGTCCGTTCGGGTGGCCGGCTGTTGATTCTCGGGCAAACCGGTGACGTGTTGATGGATGCTGGCAAGTTTCGGATATCCCGCCATGTCTCCCGACGCTTCTGGCCGGTTGCCACGCAACGGAATCACCCGATACTCTCCGGAATCGATGCCGGGGAACTCTGCAACTGGCGGGGAGCCGGAACACTTCTGCCGGAGGAGTCCGGGACTTCGATCGCATGGCCCAAAGCTTCTCTGCCTTTCGGCTGGCATGTGAGCAATCAGGGCAGCGTGGCGTCGATCGCGGTGGAAAAGCCGCATCACGGTTCCTGGACTCCGCTGCTGGAAGGGGAGTTTGACCTTGCTTATACGCCGCTGATGGAGAAAACTCTTGGCTCCGGGCGGGTGATTTACTGTTCGCTCGATCTTACGGAGCGGACACAGCCGGATCCGGTTGCGGACCGGTTTCTGTTGCGGATTCTGCATTATTTGGCGACGGCTCCCGTTGCCCGCCCGGGAATGCGTGCCAGTTACATCGGCGGGGAGAAGGGGGCGAAACTTCTGACGGAGATGGAGGTGGATTTTTCCATTGCCGACCGGCTGCCGGAGTCAGGGTTGGTAATTCTTGGAGAAGGAAACCGGGTCCGCGATATTGAGCTGGAGCAATTTCTCCAGTCCGGCGGCCGTGTTATTCTGATCGAACGGGGGAGTGTTCCGGAACGTTTCGGATTCCGATTGGAAAAAAGCCGGTTTTCCAATCGGATGAAAATACCGGACTGGCCGGAAGTCGCAGGTTGTTCTGTTTCGGAGTTTCGTTCCCGGACGGATGTTGACGCGATGCTTTTCCGGGCGGATTGTCCTTTGCTGCAGCGGTACCGGGCCGGGAACGGTTCGGCGGTTGCCCTTGCTCTGCTGCCGGATGAGCTAGCCGTGGAAAAGAATACCTATTTACGTTTTACCTCCTGGCGGTTGCGGCGTCTGCTGGCACAGCTGATCGCCAATTCCGGTGGCCGTTTCCTGCGTGAAGATGCTTTGTTGAACGGCGGAACCCGCGGACCGGCCTCTCTGCCGCTGGCCGGCGCATGGCGGATGATGGTGACTCATCCGCTGTCGAAGGCGCAGACGCCACAGCAGGCGCATGAGGATCCCGGCGATGCCGGCTTGGCGAAAGGGTTTGCTCAAGGCGGATTTGACGACTCCACCTGGCGGAAAATTTCTCTGCCAGGCAAGATCGAGGACCTCGGAGGAGAACTTGCCGAATTTGATGGAGTTTTCTGGGTTCGCCGGAAAGTCTGGATTCCTGCTCAATGGCTGGGCGAAGAGATCGTATTGGATCTCGGTGTGGTCGATGACTGCGACGTCACCTTCTGGAACAGCAGAAAAATCGGTGAAACGTCGAAGAAAACTCCCCATTTCTGGGAGCTGAAACGCAGTTATCCGGTTCCTGGCGAATGGATCCGGTTCGGCGAGTGGAATACGATCGCAATCCGGATTTTTGACCACTTCGGCAGCGGCGGTATTGTTGCCACTCCCGATCAGTTCCGGGTCAGGCGGGTGATTCGTGATGTATATGATCCCGACTATCGTCGGGATCATGAACTCGGCGATGATCCTTTCCGCTACCTGCGCTGGTAGGAGAAAGAATTTCTCTGTACAGAAGAGGTATGTCCGAAATGCCGGGCTGCGAATGACGCATGGCTTTCCAATATGCTGAATACAAAAGAGCTGTCGCAAGCTTGATAGAAGTTGGCGACAGCTCTTTTTTTGTGTACCGGAATTTCCGGCTTTTTTGCGAAGGCGGAATTACGCCTTGCTGACGCGCTCGGCGTACTCGCCGGTGCGGGTGTCGATCTTGACGATGTCGCCCTGGTTGATGAAGAGCGGCACCTGGATCTCGTAGCCGTTGTCGATCTTCGCCGGCTTGGTGACGTTGGTGGCGGTGTCGCCGCGGACGCCCGGCTCGGTTTCGACGATCTCCTTCTCGATGAAGGTCGGCAGCGTGATTTCAATCGGCTCGCCGTTGAAGAGGACGAAGTTGCAGAGGCTGTCCTCGATCAGGAAATAGGCCTGCTTGCCGAGGGTCTCCGCGGAGACCGCCATCTCTTCATAGGTGTTCGGGTCGCTGAAGATGTAGTGGTGGCCGTCGAAGTAGGAGTAGTACATCTCCCGCTCTTCGAGGTCCGGCTTCTCAATCTTGTCGGTCGGCCGGTAGGTCTTCTCCATGCCGGAGCCGTTGATCAGGTTCTTGAGCTTGCAGCGGTAGAGCGCGGTGCCCTTGCCCGGCTTGCAGAAATCGAACTCGGTGATGACCCACGGGGCGCCGTCGATCTGGATCTTCAGCCCTTTTTTCAAATCGGATGCGCTGAACATGTTTTACTCACTCCTTGAGAAACGTGGTTTCTGTTTTATTTCGAATGATAACCGAATAATATACACCCGTGGCTCTTACTTTTCAAGAGCCGGCGCGGGTCTGCCGACTTGTTTCCGCCGGCTCGCGTGATATATTATGCTTAAGCATCTGTTCGTGCAAATCAGTTTTGAGGGAAAAATGAGCCAGGAAAGTCGCGTCAATCTCGAAGTTAATCTGAATACTCTGGCGGAGAATTTCATGGAGATCCGGCGGCGGGTCGCCCCCTGCCGGCTGATGGCGGTGCTCAAGGCGAACGCCTACGGACTCGGCGTTCTGCCGGTGGCCGAAGTGGTGAAATCCGCCGGTGCATGCGCCTTCGGCGTGGCCGAAATCAACGAGGCGCTGGAACTTGCTCCGCTCGGACTGCCGGTCCAGATCCTCGGCAATCTGCTGCCCGACGAGATCGCCCCGGCGGTGGAACACGGCATCGTCTGCCCGCTCAACGACCTGGAGATGGCCCGGAAGATCAGCGCCGAAGCGGTGCACCAGAACCGGCGCGTGCGCTGTGCCGTCACCGTCGACTCCGGCATGGGGCGGCTCGGCATGCCCGCGGAGAACGCCGCGGAGCAGATCCTCGCCATGCGCGGTCTGCCCAACCTCGAGATTCAGGGAATCTATTCGCACTTCTCCAGCGCCTTCTGGCGCTACGACGACTACAGTCTCGGCCAGCTCGCCGCCTTCAAGGTGCTGCTCGCCCAGCTGGCGCGGGAGGGAATGACCTTCCCCGACATCCATATGGCCGCGAGCGACGCGCTCAACAACTTCCCCGAGAGTACGCACGCCCCCTTCACCATGGCGCGGTGCGGCATCAACATGTACGGCTACTACGACAACGAGGTGCGCCAGTCGATGCGCCTCTCGCCGGTGGTCGAACTCAAAACCCGGCTCGCCGCCGTGCGGGTCCTCGCGGCGGGCTCCTGCATCGGTTACGGCCGGATGCACCGGCTGGCCCGTCCGACCCGGGTAGGCACCATCGCAGCCGGGTACGCCGACGGGCTGCCGCTGGCGCTCTCCAACCGGGGCTACGTGCTGGTCAACGGCGAACTCTGCCCGGTGCTGGGGCGCATTTCGATGGATTACACCACCATCTCTCTGGAGAACGCGCCGGAGGCGAAACCGGGCGACGAGGTGGTCTGCATCGGCCGTCAGGGGGACCGCTTCATTCCGTTCGAAGAGTGGGCGCAGCTCAAGGGAACCCACGTCTACGATCTGCTCTGTTCGATCGGCATGCGGGTACACCGCCGCTATCTCGGGCGCTGAGAGGTGCCCGGAACACCGCCCCTAGCCGGGAATTTTCCGGCGCGGGATTGAATTTTTCCGTCAGGGGGGGTAAATTAAGGCGAGACAATCAGATACGGATTTTTCATGCGTACATTTTTCTGTGAAACCATTCCTGCGCCGGGCGAGGCGGCGGAGCTCGAAAAGAGCGAGTTCGACCACCTCTTCCGGACCCTCCGGGCGGCGCCGGGCGACGAGGTTGCGCTCTTCGACGGGTGCGGTCTCGTTGCCGTTGCCCGGGTGGAACCCCGCCGGACGCTGGTGATTCAGGAGCGCCGCCGCGAACCGGAGCCGGCAAGGCGGCTCCATCTCTACTGTGCGGTGCCGCGCCGGGCGAAGTTCGATGTATTGCTCAAGCAGGCGGCGGAGCTGGGGGTCTGGTCGATCCGTCTGCTCCACTGCGAACGGTCGGTGGCGCAGCCCGAGGGGAGCGGACGCTGGGAAACGTTGCTCCGCGAAGGGTGCAAGCAGTCGAAAAATCCGTTTCTCCCCCGGATTCTGCCGATGGTGAAGCCGTCGGAGGCGCTGGAGGAGATCCGGGAACGGAAGATCCAGGCGTTTTTCGGCGCGGTCGACGCCGGAAAGGCTTCACCCCGGGAGGAGACCGCCGGGGGCGATTTCGCCTGGCTGGTCGGCCCGGAAGGGGGATTCACTCCGGAGGAGGAGCAGGAGTTTCTTGCCGCCGGGGTCCGCGGGCTCAACCTCGGCCCCTACGTGCTCCGGCTGGAGACGGCGGCGGTCTGCGGACTTGCGGTGCTCCGGCAGCGGATGGCCGGGGAGGCGGAGCGATGAGAGCGATTGTCCTTCTGCCGCTCCTTCTGCTCTTCGTCGCCGGGTGCGGCGACGGGGACATTCGCCGGGATCCTCTGATGGTGCAGGGCGACCGCAGTCGCCGGGAAGGGGATGCCGAGGCGGCGGAACGGTTCTACCGGCGGCTGGTCGAACGCCGTCCGGATGCGCCGGAGGCGAATCTCGCGCTGGCGACCCTTTACGACGAGGCGCTGGCCGATCCTGCGGCGGCGCTCTACTTCTACCGGCGCTATCTGGCACTGGCGCCCGACTCCTCCGACCGGCAGACGGTCGAAGGGTACTGCCGGATGGCGCGGGCAAAGCTCCTGCGCGAACTCTCGCGCGAAGAGCTGCCGTCGCCTCCGGCGGATGAACTGGAGCGGCTGACGCAGGAAAATGCCGCGCTGCGCCGTCAGATCGGTTTTCTCAAGCGTTACATCATGGACCGGCAGAAGGCGCAGGTCCGGAGTGCGGCTCCGGCCGCTCCCGTCGCGCCGCCGTCTCCGGCCCGGCCCCAGCCGGTGGAGACGGAGCAGTTCTATACGGTCCGGGCCGGGGATACGCCGGGGGGAATCGCCCGCCGCTTCTACGGCTCGGCCTCGAAATACCGGCTGATTCTGGAGGCGAACCAGCTGAACAGCGCCACCGGTCTGCGGGTCGGGCAGACGTTGCGGATTCCTCCGGCGCAGTAGGATGAATTTGCGGAGAGAGAGTATGAAGAAAGTTGTCATGACGATGCTGACGGCGGCGCTGTTCGCGGCGGCGGGGTGCGCTCTGATGGGGCCGGAGTATGTGGAGCCGGCGGAGTATGATCTGGCTCAGCCGCCGTCGGAGGAGATTGCGCCGCTGCCGGTGCCGGTGCGCTTCGGCGTGTTCCGGAACGTCTCCGGCGCGGACCGGCGTTTTCTGGTCCGGGAGGAGAACGACCGGATGCTGACCGACGAGTACAACCGCTGGCTGGTCAGCCCGGAACTGTTGATCGAACGGCGGCTCCGGGCGGCGATGCCGGACCCGGAAGAGGTGCGTGGCAACAGTGAAGTGGTTCGGTTGAGCGGCACCGTCTACCGGTTCGAATTCGACCGGAAACGGAAGCGGGCGGTGGTCGGCGTGAACTATTCGGCCCGCCTCTCCGACGGCGTCCGGCTGGAACGGGATGCATTTTACGAGGTTCCGATGCGGGACGATTCTCCCGCGACGGCGGTTCAGGCCATGTCGGCGGCCGTGGAGAAGTCGGCCGCCGCCGCCAGAATGCTGGTGCAGGAGCTGCTGAAAGAGGCGGGGGAGAAGGCCCCGGCTCCGGAAACGAACGAAACGAAGACGAAATAACAGTCAACACATAAAGCGGCCGCCCTCGCGGCCAACGGGAGAGCAAGAGAATGGAACATCTCAACGTACCGCCAGCCAATCATGTGAAAGTCCTCGACGGCCAGGGATGGGTCGGCCTGATCGATCACCTCGGCACGGAGACGACGATCGTCAACGCCGCCCGGGTCTCCTTCGGCAAGCTCAAGCAGACGATGGATGAGCGCGATATCGGGCTTCTGAACTACCTCATTGAAAACCGCCACACCAGCCCGCTCGAGCATGTCGTCTTCACCTTCAGCGTGCACTGCCCGCTCTTCGTGCGGGGGCAGTGGCACCGCCATCGCACCTGGAGCTACAATGAGATTTCGCGCCGCTACACCCAGATCGACATGGAGTTCTACACCCCCGGCACCCTCCGCCGCCAGTCGGAGGACAACCGGCAGGCCTCCTATTTCGACCCCTCGTTCGGCGGCGAGGAGCTCAAGGCGGAGATCGACGCGCACAACCGCGCCAGTCTGAAACTTTACGAGCATCTGCTGGAGTCGGGTGTCTGCCGCGAACAGGCGCGCGGCGTGCTTCCGCAGAACATGATGGTCACCTTCTGGGGCACGGTCGATCTCGGCAATCTGCTCCACTTCCTCGAACTGCGCGACAGCGATCACGCCCAGTCGGAGATCCGCGAATACGCGAAGGCGATCAAGACGCTGATCAAGCCGATCGTGCCCAATGTCGCCGCCTACTTCATGAAGAAAGGGCAGGAGTGGTGACGATGAAATCCGACCTGCCGGTCATCGCCGTGACGGCGGGGGATCCCGCCGGAATCGGTCCGGAACTGGCGGTGCGCGCCGCGGCCGATCCCCGGTTTGCCGGGCGGGTGAAGTTCCGCCTCTACGGCGAACCGTCGATCCTCGCGGAGGCGGCGAAACGGTGGAGCGGCGGCCTCCTGCCGGAGGTCTGCGCCGCCGGAACCCTTCCCTTCGCGGAGCTGACGATCGGGGAAGCCTCGGCGCGTTGCGGCAGGCTCGCCTACGACGCGCTGACCATGGCGACGCTCGACGTTCTCGCCGGGAAGGCGGGGGCGCTGGTCACCGCCCCGATGAACAAGTATTCGGTCAACCTGGCCGGAATCCCCTTCACCGGTCACACCGAACGGATTGCGGAGCTGTGCGGCACCCGGAATTTCGTGATGATGCAGTCGGCCGGAGATCTGCGGATGGTCTTCGTCACCACCCACATTCCGCTCGCGGAGGTGCCGCGGCAGGTCACCTTCGAGCGGATCGTCGACGTGACCCGGCTGCTGGATCAGGTGGTCCGGCGCGAAGGGGTCGCTCATCCGCGGCTCGCCGCCGCCGCCCTCAATCCGCACGCCGGGGAAAACGGCTGCATGGGCAGGGAGGATGAGGAGACGGTCAAGCCCGCGCTCGCCGCGCTCCGGGCGGAGGGGATCGACATCGACGGGCCGTTCCCGCCCGACACGCTCTTCATCGAGGAGACCCGCCGCCGCTATGACGGGATCGTCTCGATGTACCACGATCAGGGGCACATCCCCTTCAAGATGCTCGCCTTCGACCGCGGCGTCAATTCGACGCTCGGTCTGCCCGTGGTGCGGACCAGTCCCGACCACGGCACCGCGTTCGACATCGCCTGGAAAGGGGTGGCCGACACCGGCAGCTTCTACGCGGCGATCGAACTTGCGCTCCGCCGCATCTCCTGACGCGGCCGCTCCGGAATCAGCGGCCGATCTCTTCGACCGCGTCGACCCGGTACCGGCCGGAGAGGGAGGCTGAGGCGGTGCCGTCGGCGCGCACCTCGCCCCAGTGCTCCGGATCGTTCTCCCAGCTGAAGCTCCAGCCGTCGTCGGCGTAGAGCCGGGCGGGCCGGGGCGCTTTGCCGTAAAGGCGCAACACCAGATGGTAGACCATGCCGTCGGTGACGTGGGTGACCGGCCGGGCGACCGGAACGATCGAATTTTCGCGCACCAGAATCGGCAGTGTCTCCTCGTCCGGGCGGAGGGTGACTTCGCCCTGGAACAGCTCACCGGTGTAGTAGTTGCGCCAGCCGCCTTCCGGGAGCGGGACGGTGCGCTCCTCCTCGTCGGCGGTGAAGGGGATGCAGAGCAGATTCTCCCCGGCCATCCACGCCTGATCGACCTCCCGCAGCCGGGGATCCTCCGGCCACTCCATCGCGAGCGCGCGGAACGGCGGAATCCCCCGGAAATGGTAGTCGGCGAAGGCGGCGTAGAGGCAGGGAATGAATCCCATGCGAAGTTCCAGAATCTTCCGGGTGAGCGTTTTGAGCCGGAGCTGTTCCGCCTCGGGGAGGAATTCCCCCGCGAGGTTGCGTTCGCGGACCAGCTGCCGCCACGGCGGGTGGGGCATCGACCAGATGTTCATCAGCATCTGCGGCGCGAGCACCATCGCCTGGAGGCGGCGCAGGTAGTCCCGCGGCGACTTGGCGTGGCGCAGTTCAGGGGTCCAGAGCATGCCGGAGAAGCCGCACCCGGCGACGCCGCGCAGAAAGTCCCGGTGGTCGTAGAGGTCGCTGTAGAGCACGAAGGGCATCGGCGGGGCGAAGGCGTGCGTATTGCGGACGCTCCCGCAGGTGCGGATTCCGGCGTCACGGCAGGCGTCGAGGATCGTCTGCTGATAGAGCAGCCCGAAGAGCGAGTGCATCTGTTCGCCGTCGCAGCCGGAGGGGAAGCGGGAACACTCCGGGAACGACCATGGACTGCGGATGAAGTCGGAGTTGTCGCACTCGTCGAGCTTGAAGGAGCTGATGCCCTGCCGGGTGAACTCCTCCGCGTGATAGTCGCGGAAGAGTTTCGCCGCCTCCGGAATCGTGAAGTCGGGGACCTCCCCCTGCCACACCTCGAATTCGCCTGCATACTCCGCCATCGGTTCGTAGAGCGGCGAGGTGGGGTGGAGAAAGGCGTGTTCCCAGAGGTTGACCCGGAATCCGGCGTCGCGCAGGGAGCGTATCAGCTCCCGGCGGTGCGGAAAACGCTCCTCGCTCCAGCACAGCGAACAGGAGTAGGCATGCGACTGCCAGCCCGGTTCCAGCCCGAGCACGTCGCAGGGAATCTTCTCCTCGCGCAGTTCGCGGGCGAGTCCGGCCACTCCGGCTTCGGTGGCGGTGCCGCAGGCGCGGTACCAGTTGCCGAGGCTCCACTCCGGCACCAGACAGCCGCCGCCGCAGAAGAGCACGTAACGGCGCACCGCGTCGAGCAGCGTGGGGCCGCTGAAGAGGTAGAGTGTGACGCCGCGGGCGGCGGGAACCTCGGCGATGACCGGGGCCGTCGCGCCGGATGAGGCGTAAAGTTCCTCCTCGGTGAGCTTGATGTCACCGGCGGAGGCGGCGGCTTTCCGGCGGGAGAAGGGGAGGTTTCCTCCGGTGTAGAATGTCGCGTAGCGGGCGGTATCCAGCAGGACGCCGTACCCGGCGGTGGAGAAGTAGAGCGGTGCGGGCGCGTGGCTGTCGCCGGTGTCGGCGACCGGGTCGCTGTTGACCCGGAGCGTCCGTTTCTTCCCGGTCTGGCGCAGGCTTTTAAGCTGGAGTCCGAAGCCGTAGAGATCCTCGCCCGGCCGGAGCGGCAGTTCGAGGCGGCAGCCGCGGGCGGAGACGGTGAAGCGGATCTCGTCAAGAGGGAACGGGGCGGTCTCCGGTTCCGGCAGTTCGGCGATCGCGTCGGCGAGCGGCGCTTTCCGGTAGGGCTGGGCGGAGGGGACGCAATCTTCCGGTTCGCCGAAGGTGAGCTTTCGGATACCGGGAAACGGAATTTCGCAATGCATTGCCATGAGGGATCGACTCCTGTGTTTCTGTTTTTTTTCAATATATCACCGGGGATGGCTTGAAACAACTGTTTCCCGTGATAAAATATGCATGGAACAACCAGATTGAATATGGATTTCGACCATGGCGGCGGAACAGAGCAATCACGCAAAACATCGGTATCATCATGAGGGGGATTATTTTGCGGCCCGGATTCGCTCTTCCGGCAGCCGGAATTTCATGGAGGGCGATTTCTATCCATTCTATCCGTTTACGGTGGAGGAGGCGCACCGCACCAACCGGTTTCTGTTCCGGGAGGAGTTCTGCCGGTTCATGATCGTCTCTCTGGTGCTGGAAGGGCGGCTGATGTACCGGCATGGAGAGCACAAATATCTGCTGGAACCGGGGATGGTGCTGTTGATTCCGCCGGGGACAAGTTACTCGTTCGACACCTTTTCCACCGGGGGCTACCGCAAACTGGTCGTCGAGTTCGCCGGTCCTCACCTGGAATCGATCTGCACCACGTTGGGATTGGATCGCTTCACCATGCAGTATGTCGGGGAGCCTGCGCCGCTCTTGGAGAGTATCGACACGATGAGGTCTCTGCTCGAACGCAGAGATAAAGAGGAAATTCCGGAACTGCTCGCCGCCGGATACAAGTTTCTGCTCCAGCTCTCCGGCAATCTGCGCAGCCGCCGTCGGAACGCACCCTTGCTGGCGCAGGCGCAACAGAAGCTGGAATCTGCACTCGACCAACCGCTGGAGATGAAGGAGGTCGCCGCCGAACTGGGGATGAGCCTCACCAACCTCAATCGGATTTTCCGGGAGGAACTGCACATTTCGCCGCAGAAGTATCGAAATACCTGCCGGGTGGAGCAGGCACGAGAACTGCTCTGGCACACGGATCTCTCCATCAAGGAGATCGCTGCGAAACTCGGGTATTGCAATCAGTTCTATTTTTCCCAGGAATTCCGGCGCTACACCGATCAGACGCCGACCGCCTTCCGCCGGGAATGCCGCCGGCCCTCCTGACGGTCACAGTTCAACGGGGAGGGGGCCGGGGCCGTTCCGGTCGAGCGTGCCGGAGGCGAGTTCGCATTCGAGCTCCCGGCACAGCCGCTCCCGGTCCTGCGGAAGCCTGCCGGAGAGCGGCACCGGGTTCGAGGTGTGATTGGCCCGGAACACGGTGTGGTCAAGCTCCAGACGTTTGATGAGTTCGTGCAGCTCCTCCACCGCCTCCAGCTCCGTCACCGGTTCGAAGCCGGGCGGAAACGGCAGGCCGGGAATCGGGATGAACCGCAGAGCCGAAAGCAGTCTCGGCTGCATCCGGTTGAGGGCGGCGGCGGTCCGTTCGATGTGCGGTTGACGCAGGGCGCGTCCGCCGAGGCCGATGAGCACCATCACCGAAAGGCGCAGACCGGCCGCCTGTGCCCGGAGCACCGCTTCGATCATCCCTTCGACCTGTTCGGTTTTGCCGAAGAGATCGAGCACCTCCTGCGAACCGCTTTCGAGCCCGAGGTAGAGGGTGTGGAGCCGGAGCCGGCGCAGGGCGGCGAGTTCCTTGCCGGTTCTGTTCTGAATCGAACTGCCGTTGGCGTAACTGCCGACCCGCGCCAGCGAGGGGAAGGCGCGATTCAGAGCTTCCAGATACCGTTTCAGCCGGTCGAAGGGGAGCGCCATGCAGTCGCCGTCGGCGAGAAAGACCCGCGCGGTCCCGGGATAGCGGCGCCCCGCGTCGGCGATTTCGGCCAGAATCTCCTCCTCCGGGCGGAGCCGGTAGCGGACACGCTTGTACATGCCGCAGAAACGGCAGCGGTTGTGCGGACAGCCGTACGCCACCTGAAAGATCAGGCTCCCGGCCTCCGCGGGGGGCCGGAACAGCGGTTCCTGATAGTTCACGCTTCCTGCCGCTCCAGAAGTTCCCGGTAGATGGCGAGTGCTCCGGCGCTGAAACAGCAGAAGATCACCTCTTCCGGCAGGGGACCGGACCACTCCCGCGCCGCGGTGACGGCGATCTCCGCCGCCGCCCGGGCCGGGTAGTGGTAGACGCCGGTGCTGATGCAGGGGAAGGCGATGGAGCGGCATCCCGCCTCCGCCGCCAGAAGCAGAGAATTGTTGTAGCAGTTGCGGAGAAGTTCCGGTTCGTTTCGGTCTCCGCCGTGCCACACCGGTCCGGGGGTGTGGATGACGAATCTTGCTGGGAGCCGGAAGCCCGGGGTGATTCTCGCCTCGCCGGTCCGGCAGCCGCCGAATTTGCGGCACGCCTCCAGAAGTTCCGGCCCGGCGGCCCGGTGAATGGCGCCGTCCACGCCGCCGCCGCCGAGCAGCGAACAGTTCGCCGCGTTGACGATGGCGTCGACCGCCAGAGTTGTGATGTCGCCTTCGATTGCCCGGATCATCATAGGTCGTCCTCCCGTTGGAATCTTTGATCGCCGGTGTAATATATCACGGGAACGGGCCGGTTTCCATCGCGGATCCCATGAGTTCTCTCTCGGTGAGAGGGCCGGTGCGGGGGAGTCGGAAGCGGCAGGCAGAAAAAAGCTCCGGGGAAGGGTGGAATCCCGTTCCCCGGAGCGTTGTTTCAATCCGGATGCTCCGCCGCTTCAGCGGACGGTGAAGAGGACGCGGAAGGTTTTCCCGTCCGGCCGGGTGAAGACCACCGTGGTGGTGCCGGGGGCAACCCCCTTGAGGTCGATTTCCGCCTTGTCGTAGCGGAAGGGCCAGACGCCGCCGCGATCGTGCTCCATCTCGACCCGGCAGATGTTCGGATCGTAGCTGGAGATGGCCCAGTACAGGCCCTCCGACGCCTCCTCTTCAAGCTCGAAGTCGATCTCTCCCCGGAGCGGCACTGTGGCCTGACAGGTGAGGTCGACGAGGCGGCCGAGCGAATAGAGCTTATTCTGAATCAGCATCTGCGCCGGGGCCGCCGCTGTCAACGCAGCCTGCGTGGTCGCGACAGCAGTCTGTGCGGTTGCGGCGGCAGCCTGTGTGGTCACGGCGGAGGCGGGCGGCACGACCACTTGAGCCGCGGCGGGAACCGGGGCTCCGGCCGGAGCGGCATGGGTCCGCTTGAACTCCGCTTCCACATCCTGGAACGTCACTGCCGCGCCCTTTTCGGCGGTCAGGACGATTCGGACGAATTTGACGTCGGGGTTCGTGATGTTGAAGTAGTTTTTGGTCTTGCTCCAGAAGGGGGAAGCCTGATAGGACTGCGCGCTGCCGGGCAGCGGATTCTTCGCGCCGTCGAATGCGGCAAATCCGACTGTGGCGACGCCGGAGCCCTTCACTTCGGATTCAATCTTGAGCAGGTTGCCGGCGACAGGGTGGAAGTCTGAAAGGACCGATTTCGCACTCTGAGCGGAGGCGTTCACTTCAATGCCGAATTCATCGAAGTCGTTGCCGCGGACGATTTTCGTCGAGCCGTTTCCGTTGGAGACCATCCAGCCGGGAGCGGTGGCGGCATTGGCGGCGGCGCCGCGGAAATCGCCGTTGATTCTGAGATCGACGTCATCATCGGCGAACGTGGGCAGGGTGCAGATTGCACCCAGCGTGGCAAAAAGCAGAAATTTCTGGATCATTGTTTTTTCTCCCGATCGTTTTCCCGGTCGCGCCGGGGTATTTGGAAATTGATAACTATTGTTACTATATACCTGAAATTCTGAAATTGCAAGAGGTAAATTTCAGAATGGTGTCAATGTTCCGGTTGTTGTGGGAGGAGGCAAAAATCCGGGGGGCTGACAAAACGGGAATGCGGGCCGGCGTTTTCCTGCTCCATTTTTGATAGATCATCTCGCAGAGGCGGAACCCGGCCCGGCAGAATTTTTTGCCACCGGACCGGGTTGATTGCAGTCTAACGTGCAGCTGAAGTTTTGCAGCAGATTCGGACACGGTATTCCATTCCCGGCAGACAGTTTGCGGAAAAAGCCGGGAAGAGTTGATTGAAATTAAAAAATTTATAAATCCGATTGTATCTTGTATTGCAAAGTTTTTGAAGTACATTATGATAATGAAATATGACCGTTGGAAAACGGATGGTTGTGAACCGATCGGGGGAATTGAAATGGTTGTGCTGTTTGTCCTGCTTTTTGCAATTTTGATGGCATCTTTATTTGGTGGTTCAATTTATGTTCTTCTTGAGAAGCTCAAGGCGATTCGTCAGTTGAAACAGGAGCTGGCGGAGGCACGGGAACGGCTGGAGCCGGCAGAACAGATCCAGCGGGATGCGGGGCGGATTGTCCAGGAGGCAAAAGAGCGGGCCGATGCCATCCTGCAGGCCGGGCGGGAGCAGGAGGTCGCTCAGACACGCGTTCTGGAAGAACTTGAGACGAAACTGCGGGAAGAGCGTTCCGTGACGGAAGATTTGGCGGAACGGGCGAAATCCCTCCGCAAGACGCTGTCGAGTCTGTCGGAAGAGATCAAACTCTGCGATTTGAATTTCTACACACCGCATTACAACTTTGAACGGTCGCTGGACTATGAACGGGCGTTGAGCAAAAACCGGGACGAACAGAAGAAACTGATCCAGACAGGACGGGCGGTGGTGGCGGAACCGAGCGTCCATTGTGATAAGAAGCTGGGGAAACTGCTTGTCCGGCTGCTGGTTCGTGCTTTCAACAGTGAATGCGATCTCCTGATCGAGAAGGTGGACTATAAAAATATCGTCATTTTCGAAAATCGACTGAACAACTCGTTTACGCAGCTCAATAAATTGACGTTGCATTACGATGTCATGATTACGCCGGAATTTCTGAATCTGAAACTCGCGGAACTGCGAATTTATCATGAATTTCAGGAGAAGAAACAGGCTGAGGCGGAGGAACAGCGGCAGATCCGGGAAATTATGCGCGAGGAGATCCGGGCGGAACGGGAGATGGAGAAGGCCAAGGCCGAGGCGGAAAAGGAGGAGCGGAAATATCAGGCGCTGCTGGATAAGATCATGGAAGCCGCCCGAAAGGCACAGGGGGCGGAGCTCGACCGCATGAATGCCCAGATTGCGGTTCTGCAGCAGCAGCTGGAGGAGGCGAAGGCGAAGGAGCGGGCGATCAGTCAGGCGCAGCAGACCAAGGCCGGTTATGTGTATGTGATTTCCAACGTCGGCTCGTTCGGCGAAAATGTATTCAAGATCGGCATGACGCGGCGGCTGGAACCGCAGGAGCGGGTGGATGAACTCGGGGATGCGTCGGTCCCGTTCCAGTTTGATGTGCATGCGATGATCTACTATGAGAACGCTCCGGAGCTGGAAAATAAACTGCATCAGAGGTTCGAGGCGAACCGGGTCAACAAGATCAACCCCCGCAAGGAGTTTTTCCGCGTTTCACTGGATGAGATCGAGGAGGCGGCCCGGCAGTACAAGGCGGATATCACCTTTACCCGGATTGCCGAGGCGAAGGAGTACCGTCAGACGCTGGCGTTGGAACAGGAGAGGGCGCGCACCGCCTGAAGAGCGCCGGTATTGCAACGGCCGCTGAATCCCGCGGGATAATTTTCGGAATCGGCTTTCATTTTTGCCGAATCATGCTATATTTATTTCGAAAAGAGTGCCGTCCGAGGAGGGCGGCCGTGCAATTGTGAAGGAGGATACAAGTATGGCGACGATCAAAGATCTCAACGCGGCGAATTTCGAGGAAACGATCGGTTCCGGCACCGTGCTGGTCGATTTCTGGGCTCCGTGGTGCAATCCCTGCCGGATGCTCGGGACCATTCTCGAACAGGTCGCGAAGGAAGCCGCCGACGATGTCGTCATCGGCAAGGTCAATATCGATGACAACAAGGAACTTGCCGCGAAGTTTGAAGTGGTCAACATTCCGCGGATGTTCCTGTACAAGGACGGCAAAATCGTTCAGGAGTTCAACGGCGTTCAGAGTAAGCCCAAACTGCTCGATGCGCTGAAGAACGCGTAACCAGGTTTTAAAACCCGATTCCGCCCGGGGCCGGCGCTCCGGGCGTTTTATCTTTATGAGGTGAATTCATGTTCGAAATCGAAATCGAACGCTGTTTTTCCGCCGCACATCAGCTGCGCGGCTACAACGGGAACTGCAGCAATCTGCACGGTCACAACTACCGGGTCACCGTCACGGTCCGTTCGAATGAACTTGACCGGATCGGCATCGCGCTGGATTTCCGCAAACTCAAGCAGGAGCTCGATTCCCTGCTCGAAGAGTACGATCACCGCAACCTCTCCGAACTGCCGGAGTTTCAGGAGATCAATCCCACCAGCGAAGTGCTCGCCCGCACCATCTACCGCCGGATGGGCGAGAAGATGAACGAGGGCCCGATCCGGGTCTGGAAGGTGCGCGTCGGCGAGTCCGACAGCTCCGCCGTCACCTACTTCGAGGATTGAACCGTGCGGCTGGTCGAAGCATTTGCCAGCATTCAGGGGGAGTCCACGCATGCGGGCCGCCCCTGTTTCTTTCTGCGCCTTGCGGGGTGCAATCTGCGCTGCTCCTACTGCGACACCGGCTATGCGCAGTCGGCGGAGGCGGGGCGCCCCGCCGAGATTCCGGAACTGGTCGAACTGGTCCGGAACTCCGGATTGAAACTGGTCGAAATCACCGGCGGCGAACCGTTGCTCACGCCGGAAACCCCCGCACTCTGCCGGGCGCTTCTCGATGCCGGCTGTGAAGTGCTGATCGAAACCAATGGATCGCTCTCCATCGCGTCTCTGCCGGCGGAGGCGTGTCGGATTCTCGACTGCAAACTGCCCGGTTCCGGCATGGCGGAGGCCAACGACTACGGGAATTATGCACGGCTCACGCCGCGCGACGAAGTGAAGTTCGTCGTCTCGTCGCGGGAGGATTTCGAGTTTGCGTGCGATGTGATCCGGCGGTACGATCTGGCGGTGAAGACGCCGAATCTGCTTTTCAGCCCGGTCTGGGGGCGCGTCGAATTTGCCGACCTTGCCGCGTGGGTGGTCGAATCGCGTCTGCCGGTCCGGATGCAGCTGCAGATGCACAAGTTGATCTGGGGGGATCGCCCCGGAGTCTGAAGTGACGCCCGGCAAAAAGGCGCAGGGGAAGATTCCCGGCGGATTTTTTCTTTCCGGGGTTGACGAAGGCGGTTTCCCGGGATACGTTATCGAGGATCAATGGTTTCACACCACAAGGGAGGAGTGGGTTTTTCATGCGTCGTTTTCTGCTGCTGCTGGTTTCACTGTTTGCAATTTCCGGAACTTCGTTCGCGGCTTCGGAATCACTTCCGGATGGGAAAATTGTCATCGTAGTCAAGGATTTCGACATTGTGCGGGGCGCGACATCCACTCCGGCAGCTCCGCCCGCCGCCCCGAAAAAGTTCTCTCTCATGAGCCCGCGGGACTGGTACGAGGGGGTAGCCGACTGGTGTGCCCGTGTCGGGGAGTGGTTTCAGGACAGGGCAGGGGATCTGCTGGTCTTCGTGATCGGCTCTGCGGTGACATTCGGGATCATCTTTCTGCTCAGTTTTGTCATTCGCCGGTTTTTTCTGCAGAAACTGGAGGAGGTGTTGCATGTAAGTTTTCAGCGGCGGCTCTATGAGGCGTTTCACTGGCCGGTCGCCTGCTTCCTCTGCTGTCTCGGGGTGTTCATCAGTGCGCAGCCGCTGTTGAAGTCGATGCCGGGAATCTATTCGCTGATCTGGTTACGGCTTCTGCTGGCATCGCTGGCGGTGAGCACGGTCTGGGGGTTGTTCCGGCTGATCGGGTTGCTCGACCATTTCTTTCAGCGCCGGGCGGAGCGGACTCCCGGCCGCCGGATGGATTCGCTGTTGATCGATCTGATCCGCAAAACGGTCAAAGTGGTGGTGATTCTGATCGCCGCACTTTTCATTCTGCAGAACATCCTCAGCTTGAACATCACCTCACTGCTGGCCGGTGCGGGAGTGGTCGGGCTGGCGATTGCATTTGCCGCGCAGGAGACGATCGCCAACGTGTTCGGTTCGATCATGATTGTGCTTGACCGGCCGTTTTCCATCGGCGACCGGGTGCGGATCGGCGATGTGGACGGCACAGTGGAAGCGGTGGGGTTGCGCAGTACGCAGATTCGATCTCTGGATGGTTTTCTCTTCTGCGTGCCGAACCGGCAGGTGGCGGATGGAACCATTGAGAACATCGCCATGCGGCCGACGATCAAATGCCCGTTTTCGATCGGACTTACCTACGACACGACACCGGAGAAGATGGAGGAGGCGTGCCGGATTCTGCACGAGATTCTCGACGGACACCCCGGTTTCAATATGGAAACCCAGCCGCCGATCATCTATTTTACCGACTACAAGGACTGGTCGTTGAACATCAGTGTGATCGTCTGGTTTCAGACGCTGGATTACCTGCAGTTTCTGCGCTGGAAGCATGAGATCAATTTGGAGATTCTCCGGAGATTCAACGCAGCCGGCCTGAACTTCGCCTTCCCGACCAGCACGACGTTTGTTGCGGGCGACCGGAATTATCCGCTGGAGCTGGCCTCCAACGAGCGTCGCTCCTGAGCCGCATATTCCCCGGCGCCCATCGTCGCGAGAGGAATCCTTGCAGTTGTGCAGTTCCCTGCGGTCCCAAGCGCGGTCAGCGCCGCGAGCGGAATTTCCACAGTGTCCCGGCCTTTTCACGGGCCCAAGCGCGGTCAGCGCCGCGAGCGCATGTGAGAGAACTGCTTTGCG
>OIWQ01000730.1_pt1 | contig 42271 bp, 32 predicted proteins | sample 1587571 | NCBI WGS metagenome assembly OIWQ01 (sample SAMEA3888910, study PRJEB22519) | human gut metagenome | biome: human gut; feature: human-associated habitat; material: faeces | place: Denmark | collected 2010
TGCTGCGGACGCTGGGCGCACCGACCGAGTGGCTCATCTATCCGGAGTTTGAAGAGCAAAATGCCCGCTTACACGAGATATCCCATTTGGCTGCTACATTTTCGGACGAGCAGCAGGAATTCCTGCTCGGCATTATGCGCCTGATGCGGAAGCAGAAATACGGGTGAGAAGCATAGCAGCAAGCGGTCGGTTGTCGCTACTTCTCACGATGCCGATATTCTTCTACAGCCCGCAAGACTTCGTGCATCAGAGTCCGCTCAGATGCAGTAACAATGAGATCTGAGGTTTGCTCTCTGGAAAGTATATCCGCAAATAGTGCATCTGTGGAGCAGTGGAGCGCTACTGCAATTCTGGCACAAAGGACTGCGCTTGGTCTGGCCTTCCCTAATTCGATATTTGATATATACTTTTGGCTGCAATCTGCCCGCCTAGCAAGTTCCTCCTGCGATATCTTTCTTGCTTTTCGCAGCTGATAAATATTTTGCCCAAGACGAACATAGAATGCAGCTTCTTCAGCTTCAGAGTTTAATTTCCATGTCATAATTGTACTTTATTTGCGTGATTGATTCATACCTATTGAATGTAGCAGTATTTCAGAACTCATACTTCTATTTACTTCAAGATGCCATGAAATGCAATAACTGCATTTCATGGCATCTTGCTGCTAAAACACAGAATTACTTGAGAACAAAGAGCGAAGCGCTAAGAGGATAAACCGTTACCTTACTTAGCCATGTTTTCATTTATATTCTGTCCTTTCATAAACTCGTCGATCAAAGCGTATAGAACCAGACTGCCGCAGACCAGCAGTAAGCGCGGCCGCAGTTTCCTTCACCGGTATAGGAGTTGCTGTTTTCGGAGGCTCCGCCTTTTTGCAGTGCGTTTTTATAGCGTGAGAGAATCATTTTCCCCAGAGTACGATCTCCGGCAAGTTTGGCTGCCCGTGCCAGAATGACCTGCTGACAGCCCCATACGGAACCGCGCCAGTATGATTCGTGCTGTCCGTCTAGGTGTTTTCCGCTGGTAAACGCTTCGCTCGTCAGCCCATACTCGCCGAGGAAGTCGGAGCGGAGCAGGGAGAGAATCTGCTTTTTGCAGCCGGGCGAGAGGTGCTTTGCGACCAGCGCCTGCTGCGGCAGCAGGCTGCCCGTAATAAGCGGAGAGCCATCATCCATTGGTCTGACAAAGAACTGCTTTCCGTCATAGAATCTGGCTTCCGCTTCTTCTGCAAGCTGGACAGCCTGCGCATGATAGAAAGCGGCGGAAGTGGAATCGTCGAGCGTTTCAGCAAACGTCGACAGCAGATCTGCGGTGCAGGACAGCATGGCATACAGATCCGGCGATTGGATGTGCGGATAGCGGTCAAAGCACGTTGCATTATCTGCACCGGACTCATTTCCGTGCCAATAAATCGGCGCATTCTGCCGGCTGTGCAGCCACCAGAAAAAGTTGCGCCGCATCGCCGGATAAATACGCTCGATCTGTGTCCGCTCACAGAAATATGGATGCAGCTTCATAAGGATTGCGTAAATAAACGCATGAACTGGTGGCTTCGTAAAGCCGCGCTCCACACCAAATGGGCAGATGGTATCTGGCATTGCCCCATCTGCATCCAGATTATCATAGACAAGCTGAAGTTGATAAAACGCAAGAGCCGGGAACGCTTTTGCTACGCCAAGCGCATGAAAACAGTTGTCCCATGACCAGACCGCGTTCATGCCCTCCTTGTTGCAAAGGATTGTTTCTTCTTTGTAATTTCCAAGCGGAGCTACGATGCTTTGCCACAAAACGAAAGCCATCTCCCGGTCGATATCGGAGCGCGCCCCCATTTTCTCACACCAGTCAGAAAAGTCTGCACGTTTTTCGGCGCAGCACTGCTCGAAATCCGGGCAGGAAAGCCGCGGCGTGCCGATGGAGTATGTCTTATAGATTACCACTTCAAAGTCTGAACCTTCCGGCTCAATGTGAACGGAAACATTGCCGCTGTGGATCTGTCCTGGCTTCCATTCTGCGTCCAAATGCACCTGCCCTTGCTTTGCATAGAGCCAGATATGCGCATTCGTTTTGGTGTCACAAATATGTATCACATGATCCTGCTGCACAGCGGTATGCGCACGGTAAGCTGTGTCATCATCATAATGCAGCACCAGCAGAGCATTTCCCTTCAGCACAGCATAAAAACCCTGATAGAACGTCCATGCATAACGGGCGCGTTCACTTATGATTGAAATTCGGTCTTCCCGCACATGAACACCGGCGTCCCCTGTGTTTTCCATAAAAAACAGGTTCCGATTTCTTGTACGATCCTCCAGCGTTTGCAGGCAAATGCCTGAACTGCTGGCATAAAGGCGATAGTAAGAGTCACGAAGACTCCATGCAACACGGTTGTTGTCAAACTGCATGATACCTCCTCCAGCGCCAAAGCATCCTATTTATGATTTTGTGTGTGTAATCACTTCGCCATTGCTCTCAATGACCTGCCGATACCAGTATCCGCTGTCCTTGATCGTGCGCTTCTGCGTTTCAAAATCCACATAGATGAGGCCGAAGCGCTCGGAGTAGCCCATCGCCCATTCAAAATTATCCATGACAGACCAGTAGAAATAGCCGAGGACATTCACTCCGGACTGCATGGCCTCCTGCACATTCAGAAGATAGCGCTGCATGAAATCAATGCGGTTCGGGTCGTGAACCTTTCCGTCAAGCGACACCCAATCGTGACAGCTCATGCCGTTCTCTGTGATCAGGATCGGCGTGTGGTAACGATCATGCAGGAAGCGCAGCACCCATTTCATGCCGCGTGGGGTCACATCCCAACCGGATACATTGCGCGGCGCGCCGGGAGCCGCTTCGACGAAGCCCTGCTCTTTTGACCACAGGCAGCTGTTATAAAAGTTCTGACCGAGGAAATCAAGTGTGCCTTTGATCTCATTTAGATCCTGCTGCCACCCCTGCGGAAGATAGCAGCCGTATTTTTCAATACCCACAGCCGGATAGCTGCCGAGAATAATCGGATCGCTCCACCACGAAACGGAAGCATACCAGTCAAAATCCATGCGTTCCATCGTTGCTTCACGCGCCGCTTCAATGTCGGCTTCTGTTTCCGTCGCAGGGCAGCAGAACAAGCCCTGCTGCGCAATGCCGACCTGCAAGTCGTCAAAGCCGCAGACTTTCATGGCGCGGTACGCTCTTGCGTGTGCCAGCAGCAAATGGTGACCCATTGGGATGGTTTCGGAAAGCGACATTTTCAATCCGGGAGCGTGCGTTTTTCCGTTCATGAAACCGCCCATGAAAACGGGTGGCTCGTTGAACGTCATAAAGTGCTTCACACGGTCGCCAAGCCGCTTGACAACTGTGACTGCATAGTCCGTGAACCACTGCGGGAAATCCGTGCTCATCATGCCGCCGCGCTGATAGATCGCCATCGGCATATCCCAATGGAACAGCGTCACATAGGGCGTAATGCCGTTTTTCAGCAGTTCGTCTACCAGATCGCTGTAAAATTGCAGTCCTTTTTCATTGACAACACCCGTGCCGTCCGGCAGGACACGCGGCCATGAGATAGAAAAGCGGTAGGCTTTCAGCCCCAGCTCCCGCATGAGCGCAACGTCCTCTTTCCACCGATGATAGTGGTCGCAGGCGACCTCGCCAGTCTGCCCGCGGAAGATCGCGCCGGGCTTGCGGCAGAATACATCCCAGATGGAATCGGACTTGCCGTCCTCATTCCACGCACCTTCAATCTGATAGGCTGCGGATGCTGCACCCCAGACAAAATCTTTGGGAAACTCATATTTCTGCATATCGTTACCTCTGTACTCTGCCTGTGCCGTCGCCGCCCATGAGCTTGGTCACGTCGGAGACGCCCACACGATTGAAATCGCCGATGATGCTGTGCTTGAGGCAGCTTGCCGCAACCGCAAATTCCAGCGCGGATTGCTTGTCCTCATAATGATTCAGGCCGTAGATCAGACCGCCTGCAAAGCTGTCACCGCCGCCCACGCGGTCGATGATATCACGGATTTCGTATTTCTTGGAGACGTAGAAGTTTTTGCCGTCATTGAGGCACGCCGCCCATCCATTCCAGTCGGCAGAGTGAGACTCGCGGAGCGTGATGGCGATGCACTGCATATTCGGATACGCTTCCAGCACCTTATTGCCGAGGGCGCGGTATTTCTCGCGGTCAAGCTCACCGGATTCGACGTTCACGTCAGCCGTGATTTCGAGCGACTTCTGTACGTCTTCTTCGTTGGCAATCGCCGCGTCGACGTACTTCGCAAGCTCCCGCATGACCTCACTGGCTTTTTTGCCGTATTTCCAGAGGTTCTTACGGTAATTCAGGTCACAGGAGACGATAATATCTCGTTTCTTTGCCTCTTTTACGGATTCCAGACTCAGTTCCATCGCGGATTCGCTGATTGCAGGCGTAATGCCCGTGATGTGGAACCATCCTACGCCGTCAAATGCCTTGTTCCAGTCGATAACACCGGGTTTTGCCAGCGCAATCGACGAATACGCACGGTCGTAGACCACCTTGCTCGGAAGCTGGTTTGCGCCTGCTTCGAGATAATAAATCCCCATGCGCCCCTCGCCGCGGACGATTTTTTTCGTGTCCACACCGAAATAGCGCAGTTCCCGGATGCAGGCGTCGGCGATGTCGTTCTGCGGCAGAACCGTCAGAAATTCCGCATCCATGCCGTAATTGGCAAGGCTGACAGCAACGTTTGCCTCACCGCCGCCGAACGTCGCTTCCAGCATCGGGGACTGGAAAAAACGCTCATGTCCCGGCGCTTTCAGGCGGAGCATGATCTCGCCAAATGTTAAAACCTTCATCCGCGCACCTCTTTCACAATCTCGCTTGCTTCGCGGCACAGCGCCGTCACTGCGTTAAAATTGCCAGCGGCAATTTCTTTCTTCGGGCACAGCCAGCTTCCGCCGACGGCGTGGACAAACGGCGCTTCCAGATATTCTTTCAGGTTTTTCGCGTCTATTCCGCCGGTCGGGATAAATTTGATCCCGCCGAATGGTGCAGAGAGAGCTTTCATGGCTTTCAGACCGCCGTAAACACCCGCCGGGAAGAATTTGACCACGTTCAGGCCAAGCTTCATCGCGGCCATGATCTCCGTGGGCGTGACGCAGCCGGGGGTGATGGGAACGTTCCGTTCTACGCACCATGCAGCGACTTCGGGGTCAAATCCCGGCGAGACAATGAATTTCGCGCCGCATTCCAATGCCTGTTTGCACTGGTCGAGTGTGATAACCGTGCCTGCGCCGACGAGCATTTCCGGGCAGCTTTCGCTGACCGCTTTGATCGAATCCGCTGCAGCCGCCGTGCGGAACGTGATCTCCATCACGTTCACGCCGCCTGCCAGCAGTGCCTTTGCGGTCGGAACCGCGTCTTTTACGTCGTCCAGCACGACTACCGACACAACGCCGCAAGCAGATAATTTATCAATTATTTCTCTCATAGTTTTTATCCTACCATATATAAACAGTTTCCCAACGCTTTTCTTGTCCCGGCGCCAAATCAATATGCAGCTTCGGTTCGATGGAAAAAACGCGATGGTTCATCCATATCTGCAGCTCCTGATATGGATAATTTCCCTCGGCCTGATAGATTGACCTGCCATGCGCATTCAGAAGGCGCTGCTTATTGTCCTGCGCATCTGACATATCCCACTGGAGACACACACCATCTGCATCCAGATCCACCGTCGAGAACACAACTTCGACAGGTGAGCAGCTCTGCATCTGCGGATCGTTTCTTTTTAATTTCCCGCCGCTGTTCATTTGCAGAATGGCCTGCGGCTGGAGTTTTTCAATCGGCAGAAACACATGAGAATACCAGAGCGTGTTCCATCTGTCATTGCCTGTATTTTTTAGGGCGTGCGTGACAACAAGCTTACTCCCGTTCAGGGCGATTCCCTTCGTATAGTGATATCCAATATGCGCCAATTCTGCCATCTGAATAAACGTCAGCGAATCAGGGGATCTCAGCACTTCGGTATGCGCTTTTTGCGTGACCGGGTGCTCGTCCCAGTTTGAATAAGGCTTGTCGCTGATTTTTGTCTCCGCGCCGACACCGATTTTCAAAAAGCATTCGCCGCACGTCGCTTCTTCATAGCCCAGCGGTATCTCGAACTCATCCGGAAAGCCACTGCCGTGAAATGGATGAAATACCTCTGTAGGTTGACCGAGTACCTGCTCGTTGGACTTTTTTTGAATGATCTGCGTAATATATCCACAATGACTGAATCGTGTGTGCAGATGGGAATCTGCCGTTTCGTTTGGATTGCATACCTCTATACGAAGGCCGCTGTTTTCAAGAAGAAATGCCATATCCGTTCCTCTATGTCAGTTCATAATATACCGGCTGTGGTCAATTCTGAATGTCTGCGCCTCGCCATCCGGCAGCTCGACCAGTTGGTCGCCGATCACAGCCGTCGCTTCACGGTCGCTGGTCACAGTGAATGAATTTTCTGCCACGGTCACATCAAACAGTGTACCTTTGTACTGCACGGAATACTTGAGACTCTTGATTTCTTTTGGAAGGATCGGGTTTAAGTTCAAATGATCGTTTTCAAAAGAAACACCACCAAAGCCATATACCGCAGCAGCCCATGTTCCGCCTGCGCAGGCTGTATGAAGCCCTTCAAAGAGGTTCTTGTCGAGATGGAGATTTTTCAGATCCAGCAGCGCGGTCAGATACAGATAGCCATAGGCATACTTCCCATAGCCGTTTCGCAGTCCGGTAATGCAGTGGATCGACGGCGACAGCGAGGAACCATGCAGGCAGCGCTGTTCATAGTACGCATAGCTCTGCTTTTTGACCTCTTTGCTGAAATCATCAGGGAAAAGATAGTGCATCATCACGACGTCTGCCTGCTTCAGCACCTGCGTTCCATCTGCGTAAGAATACGTCTTGTTTTCCGGCATATTGAAAGAATCACGCTTGATCGGCACAATATCTCTTTGCGCAAAGAAGCCCTGATACTGCTCATTTACACCGTCTCTGGTCTGCGGATATGCCATATGCGCGACAACCTCCAGCAGTGATTCCCGCAATGCGTCAGACCAATTCGTGCGCTCTGACAGCCGCTTGTAATCCTCCGGTGCGCGTTTGCCGACAAGATCCATCAGTTCAACTGCCTTTTGAATGTTCCATGCTGCAAGATGGTTCGTATAATAGTTGTCATCTGCATGAATGTTGTATTCATCTGGGCCAATTACATTCAGGAAGTGGTATAAGCCATCTACGCTTTTTTCCGCTCTGGACACATAAAATTTTGCAGTCTCCACGATTACTTCGATGCCATAGTCGGAAAGAAAAGTCCAATCGCCCGTTTGCAGATAGTAATTGTAAAATGCGTAGGCAATGTCTCCTGAAATATGGATTTGACGGTTTGCGCAGCGTTCCCAATCAGGCGGTGTCACATCCGCGCCTGTTGCCGTACTTGTCCACGGATACTTCGCGCCGGAAAAACCCTTTTCAGCAGCGAGCTTTCTGGCCTCATCCAGTCGGTGATACCGGTACAGCAGCAGGTTCTTTGCAACCGTTACATCTGTTGCAAGATAGAAAGGCAGCATAAAAATCTCGGTATCCCAAAAAACGTGACCAAAGTATCCCTGACCATGAAGACCGGTCGCACTGATCGAGATATCATCATCCTGCTCATTTCCGAGCTGAATCAGATTGAAAATATTCCACCGGATTCCCTGTTGAAGCTCGATATCGCCGTCCATTTCAACATCAGCTGTCCGCCAGTGCTTTTTCCAGTAACAGAAGTGTTCCTGCACAATCGAATCCGTGTCGCTGACTGAGCGGGCAAGTTCGTCCAGTGCTCGGCTCTCAAGCCGCTCACCGTCGCGCGACGTGTAGATCACAGCAATTTTTTGATAGTGACGGCTTTGACCCGCAGCAATTTTCACGCGGAAGGACTCCGCAATGCCGTTTTGCAGGTATTCAATGCTTTTGTGTCCATCGCCCACTGTATGCGCAGCGGCGAAGATCAACCCATTCGTTTCTGTGATGCGTGCATCCAGCGTCACTGCTTTTTCGCCCGCATTTACACGAAGAAGCTCTGTCCTTGAAATATAGTCCTTTAAGCGGGGAATAAACTGCGGATTCTCGCACAGCGTGTTTTTGAAGCAAACAGACAGGGTCGCGCTGAAGTTCAGCGCAGTGATTTCAAGCTCCTGCAGCAGTATGTGCTTTCTGGTTTCGGAAACCAGCAGGGCCGTCCGGATTTGGAGCCGTTTCTTTGCGGCATTGGAAAGAACGTAAGTGTTATACACAACGCCATGCTTCATGTCCAATATGCGCTTGCATGCTTCGATCTCACAATTCATGAAGTCATAGTTTCCGTCTGACTCACGAATTTCTATGAGGTTCAGATCTGGCATGATCGCATACGCAGGCGTGATCGCTTTGTTTTTCAGCGTCAGGCCGCAGACTTCTTCAGCGGTATCTTTTTCGGGCTTGTCATAAACGCCTGTAATATAGGTACCCTGGCATTTATTTGCGCTTGGCACTTCCAAAGCACCGCGCACGCCCATATAGCCATTGGAAAGGGTGAATACTGTTTCCAGATTGGTTTCGTCAGCAGCATCATACCCATCCCGGATGATCTGCCACGCAGCATTTTCGGAAACACTAGAATGATCCGTTATCAACATCTTATTTCATGTTCCTCTCTTGCGCCGTGGTCATTCTGCTGCCGGATACTCGTTGCAGAGCAAACGGTACGGGGCTTCATCCTCTTCGATTTTCGGAAAACGTCCGACAGGCGGATTGAAGCGGTTATCCGTATTGTCGTCGTTGCACTGGCTGACTTCGCCCAGCAGAACAGAGCCGGTACCGGGTTCGACCTCGAAATCATGATACATGTACTGCTGGATATGGATGCTCTCACCAGGCGTGAGGCGCACCTGCGTTCCGGCAGGAACCGTGTAGGTTCTGCCATCGCAGTGGACGGTCACATCGGATTCCTTATCAATGGACTCGTCGGGCAGGCTGTTGTAAACGCGGATGAGGATGTTTCCACCGCCGCGGTTGATGATATCCTCGGTCTTGTACCAATGGAAGTGATTCGGGGAATACTGTCCCTCTTTCATGTACAGCAGCTTCTCAGCGTACACCTTTGGATACTTGTCCTGCATGGCGCGGTTGCCGTTGCGGATGGTGATGAGCGACATACCGACCTTGTCAAAGTCGCCAAGACCGTAATCGGTGATGTCCCAGCCGAGCATACAGTCGCGAACTTCGTCGTACTCGTGACCTTTGGTTTTCCATTCTTCAGGTGTAAAATTGCAAAACGGCGGCAGGTAGCAATGCTCCCGCGCACACATGGCTTCGAGTTCTTTGAGTGCCTTATTGATCTCTGAACGTTTCATTTCGTTTCCTTTCCCACTGCTAATTTCAGTAAATCCACACTGTCCAAGCCACTATAATGCAGATCGCCGCCATGTGCATTTCCTACAGCAACTGCGTACATTCCAGCGCTTTTTGCCGCTGCAATCCCAGCATCGGCATCTTCAACTACAATGCAGTCCTGCGGCTTTTTGTGCAGCAGCTCTGCGGCTTTCAAAAACACCTCTGGATCTGGTTTTGACTTCGTGATTTGCGTTCCATCAATAATCGCATCAAAAAGATCAATCAGACCGACTTGCGTTAAAATCAATCGGGCATTCTTGCTGGAGGATGCAACTGCCGTTAAAACACCCGCTTCACGCAGACGAATAACTGTCTCCCTAGCTCCGGGCAAAATTGCCGCGTCCGTAAGCTTGCAAATGAGCTGCACATAATAGCAGTTCTTTCTTTCCGCAAGCGCCAGTTTTTCTTCCTCTGAATATGTTCTCGCTGCTTTTTCTAACACAATTTCCAGACTTGCCATTCTGCTGACACCGCGCAGCCGTTCATTGTCGGCGCGTGTAAAAGGGATATGTTCTTCGTCAGCCATCTGCTTCCACGCACGATAATGGCAATCGTCTGTTGTGACCAGAACACCATCCAGATCAAATAAAACCGATTTCTTTTGCATGACTTCGCTCCTTACGGCTGCTTGCCGATATACGCCAGAATGCCGCCGTCGACGTACAGGACGTGGCCGTTCACAAAATCACTTGCGTCACTGGCAAGAAACACTGCCGGCCCGATCAGATCGTCCGTCGTTCCCCAGCGTCCGGCAGGCGTTTTGGAAATAATGAACTGATCGAACGGATGGCGGCTGCCGTCCGGCTGGCGCTCACGAAGCGGCGCGGTCTGCTGCGTGGCAATGTAGCCGGGGCCGATGGCGTTGCACTGGATGTTCGCGCCGCCAAATTCGGAGCAGATGTTCCGCGTCAGCATTTTCAGGCCGCCCTTGGCTGCGGCATACGCCGAAACGGTTTCGCGGCCAAGCTCGCTCATCATGGAGCAGATGTTGATGATCTTGCCGTGACCCTTTTCGATCATTGCGGGAATGACGGCCTTCGAGCAGATGAATGGCGCGATCAGGTCAACGTCAATGACCTTGCTGAAATCTTCAACGCTCATGTCCGTCATGGGAATGCGCTTGATGATGCCCGCGTTGTTGACCAGAATGTCGATCACGCCGACTTCCTCGCGGATGGTCTTGACCAGCGCCTGCATTTCCGGCTCGCTCGTCACGTCGGCGACGTAGCCGTGGACGTCTACGCCAGCCTCTTTATAAGCGGCAATGCCGCGCTCTTTGCTTGCTTCGTTCGAGCAGTTGAAGCAGACGGTTGCGCCCGCCTGTGCAAGACCGACGCCGATGGCGAAGCCGATGGAGTGTGCGCCGCCGGTAATAAGGGCAACCTTGCCCGTCAGATCAAACAGATTCTTCATAGTGTCTCCCCTTATTTCAGATTGGGCGTGTCGATCACATCCATATCGTCATATTCTATGTTCTCGCCGACCATTGCCCAGATAAACGTGTAATTGCTCGTGCCGACGCCGGAGTGGATGCTCCAAGACGGGCTGATGACCGCATCGTAATTTTTCATAACGATATGGCGGGTTTCGGTGGGTTCGCCCATCATGTGGAACACGACCTGATCGTCGGGGACTTCAAAATAGGTGTAGACTTCCATGCGGCGCTCATGTGTGTGGCAGGGCATGGTGTTCCAGTTACTGCCGGGGGCGAGCTGCGTCAGGCCCATCGAGAGCTGGCAGGTCTTCACGACGCTGGGATTGATGAACTGGTTGATGGTGCGCTTGTTGCAGCCTTCGAGCGTGCCGACATTGCGCTTGACCGCGTCCTTGAACGTGATAAGCTTGTTTTCATAGCTGCAATGCGCCGGGGCGCTGGTCATGTAAAAGCGCGCGGGATTCTCCGCGTCGTCGCTGGAGAACAGTACTTCCTTCGTGCCCTTGGTCAGATACAGGCAGTCTTCATAGCCCAGGTGATATTCTACGCCGTCGGCCTTGACTGTGCCCGCTCCGCCGAGATTGAACATACCGATCTCACGGCGTTCGAGGAAATAGTGCGTGCCGAAGTTTGCCCACACGTCGAGGCCCTTGTCGATGGAGACAGTCTCGCGCACCGGCATACAGCCCATCGTGACCATGCGGTCAACATGGCTGTAAACGGAGACGACCTCGTCGGCCTTGTACAGGCCGGTGATTAAAAATTCGTTGCGGATTTCTTCGGTGGTGTAGCGCTTGAAGTCGCGCTGGTTGCAGGAATAGCGGATGTCCATATTCAGTTCTCCTCTCCGATTTGTTTCAGTTGTTGGATGGTGTTTTTCAAGGTTCCGCCGATCAGCCCCTCGGTGATGACCGTTACATTTTTGTTTTTCAGTGCAAATTGAATCGCCGGGTCGTTTGCGTTGGCCTGCGCATCCTTCCAATGAACAGCCAAGATCTTATTGCCGTAAAGCTCGATGGCGCGGCGAGTCTTTTCCGCGCGGCGCGGGTCTGCGTCGCTTTCGAGCAGATTCACAGGATCGAGAATGGCATACAGGTTGTCCGAACCCACGTCGGAGATCAACTGCGCCGTCTTTTCCGGCGAGCACAGCGGATGCACCCAGACCGTCTCGACCGCGCAGCGGACATTGTGTGCCGACGCGTCGTCGGCAAAGCGTCGGAAAACAGGCACGAGCGCCTGATAACGCGCTTCGTCGTTCTGTGCCGATGTGACGCCCAATGCTGTTTCCGTTGCGATGCAGCCTGCGTCCAAAATCTGCGCATAGCGGATGTGCTCGTGAAACCGCGCCTGTCCTTCATCCGACAGCGGATCGATATAGCAGCCGTAGACAGCGATGCGAATGCCGCTGCGCTGAAACGCTTCCGCCAATGTTTCTATGTGTTTGCGATTATAAATGAACTGCGGGAAAGACTTATGCACGACAAGCTGAATCTCATCTACGCCAAGTGCGCACAGCTGGCTGCATAGGGAATCCGCATTTTCCGCAGGCACGTCATGTCCGCGGACACCGATTCTAAGTTTCTTCATTTTTACTCCAATTTCTTTTCGCATCAGATTTATTCTGCATACCACTGATCTGTCTCTCCGTCCGGCGTTTTGTCTTTCTCTGACATATACAGCAGGAGGATCTTGTCCATTGGCTTTGACCAAAGCAGGGCAAATATGCCCGGCAAAATCATGAGCAGGACAGGCTGCCAAATAACAAGAATGACGCTGACGATCAGCAGTACCGCCAGATACAAGGTCGTTCCAAAATGGCGAAATGCCAACACAAAAGCCGTTCCAACTGCCTGTATGATACCGACTTGAAATCTTGACAAAATCGGCAGCACATAGAGCGCGATCCCGGCAATCAGAAATACTTTCACGCAGGACAGAATCCCTAATGCTTTCTCTTTCCCGGCCAGCAGACGCAGAATTGCCGGAGCATCAACAAAATACGCAGATGCAGCAAACAGCATAAGCAGCAGCCCAATCAGCAGGCCCGCTTTCCAGTTCCCTTTTATGGCTTTGAAGAAGGAACGCACTGCGTGATCGCGCTCCTTGCGCACAGACTTTGCAACAGCGTAATACAGTGCAATTCCGGCAATGCCGGAGCCAAGAATGGTTGCAGTGCAAATGCTCCACAGGATGCTCAGAAAGAACAGGTCTACAATTTTATTGATGAACTGCGTCAGTTTACTTTCAGGCGGAAATAGCATACAGATTCTCCTTGCTGATCAGGTTTTATCGTCAGATCTCAGATACTTGGAGGCCAGCCACAAAAGCCATGCAGGAGCGCCCGATGAATAGACATTTGACGAGCGGCCAAAATCACTGCCGGGGATGCTCACATAGTAATTCGGAATAAAGGTCGGCAATTGGAGGTTTGAACGGTTATTCGGATTTGTCGGGAGAATTGTGCGCAGTGTCTGAACTGCGTCCTGCTCCCGTCCGCACAGAAAATCGGCATAGGCCATGAACATATTTGCATGGCTGTAAACAGAACCATTTTCTGTGTTTCCGATATGCTTCACGCTGATTTTTCCCCATTGCGGATTCCAGCTTGAAAACGGAGGATAGAGCAGCAAATAGCCGCAATCTGTTTTCAGCGTTTGAAGCGTTGCCTGCAATATCTGCACTCGCTCCGGTGGGCAAACGCCGGAAATGAGCGCCCAGGTTTGTGTGTTCAGGAACAGCGCCCCCTCCTGATCCGCGCGGCTTCCCACAGGATGACCCTCATCGTCAAAGGCAACAATGTAGCGATCTTCGTCCCAGCAGTGTTGATTCAGTGCCTCTGTAAACTGCTTCTGCCTCCGGCGAAGCGCTTCATCCTCGCGGATGCTGCACAGCAGGGAAATCGCATAGACCAGCGCCATCGTATTCCAGACGGACTCTCCGCGCCCGTTTCTTCCGGGGCCGTTGATGGGGTCCGTCCAGTCGCCGTCTTTCATCAGGCACAGCCCATGCGCGCCTGTCTGCGATGTCATGTAATATGCCGCTTTCCGCAAATGTTCCAGAACGGTTTCTCCCTGCTGCGAATCGACATACGGTTCGAGGCTGTCGAAGAGACTGTCGTTGTGGTTCAATCGAATAATCTCGATGCAGCAGATAATCAGCCAGATGCAGGCGTCGCTATGGTCGAGCTGGCACAGCCCGCGCTCCGGTGAGTTGTCCGTCATATACCACTGCTTGAGATATCCGTCGCTCCGCTGCCTTTGAAGCACAGACCGTGCGATCTCCCACGCCGCCGCAGGGTTGACCACGGCATAGCCCATGGCGTCTTGAAGCCGGTTTCGAGCCGGGCAGTAAACACCGCCGCGATTATGCGACGCAAGATATACAACCTGCTTTTTCGCCCATGCGTTGACAAATGTATTCAGATCGTCAAACGCTGTGTGGACTTGAAGTGGCGCAAACTCCCGTATAAAAGCGCGTTCTGTGTCTGCCAATGCCTGTTCGAAGCTCGGCGCGTTCTGTATGTATGCAGAAATCTCATTCTCTGTTTTGGCTGCACCGGCCATGAAGCACACCGCTTTTTTCCCGGATGGCGCTACGCACAGCTCGTGGTGGAATGCTGCGACGCAGGTTTCATATTCACACGGCTCATTGGTTCCTTTGCCGTAGGAGACCATCTGCGGAACAGAATATGGATCGTCACCGCCCCAAAATCTGCGTTTGGAGCATTCAACACTGTCTGCTTCCGGCCAGCTTGCGGCATATGCGATACGCACAGTCGGTTTCAGCTTTTCGTATTCCTCATATTTGATGTAATATGGGAACGAACGCTTATAAAAGCAGCCGTCCTTGTATTCACACGACAGGCTTTGATATTCAATGTTTGCAAATTCAAAGCAAGCATATAGTTCAAAGGTCTGCGGCTGTTCTGCGCGGCTTTGGATTTCAAACTGCCACATTTCACAGTTCTGACCCACGGGGGCAAAAACGGTGATTTGACTTGTAAACTGCTCGAATTCTTCCCGCAGAACTGTTTTGTACAAATGATGCTCACAGCGATAGGACTGTCCTTCGCCGCAGCAAAGGTGATATACCTGCCCCTGCGTTTTGATGAAGAACTGCTTTTCGGCAGCGAATACCGGGTAGCGTTTGTAGTTTTCTGTAAGATAGCTTGCGCCGGACAAGCGCTGTGAAACCTCCATGTCGTAGCCAGCGCTGAAAAGCTGGTTCTTCCACGGCATCGGCGTTTTCGGCGTAGAAATCACATAGACTGTGCCGCTATTCTCAAAGTGTCCTGTTTCCATATATCCTCCGCGCGTTACCGACGCCATATTTCAACTGTATTGGTATTCTCGAACTGTTCAAACGGGATCGATGTCACAGCGCCCAACGCGGTCCCGTTTACGATCACGTTCTCAACACGGCATCCGCTGCCGTTCATATGCACGTCAAATGTTCTGCCTGCAAAGTGAAGATTCAGGAGCTTCATCGGCTCTCCGACATAAGGATATATACCGAGTCCATTTTCGGAAAAGTCAATGCCGACGACACTGTGAACGACCGCCTCATACCATGCGCGCATCGAATATCCCTGCCATGTGCCGTTTACCGCATTCCACCCGTCAGGCTTCGGGCGGTTTACGTTGTCATAGCAGTCGATTCCCTCCGGGCACATCAGGATCTTCGTCCAGCAGGAGATCCAGCCGATCCACTGTTCGATCAGATCACGCCGGTTTTCCAGATTTGTCAGCCGTGTATAGCATTCGCCGTTTGACGGCCAGTAGCAATGCATCTGATTGGCATCTGCATCGAAGCCAACGCCCCATGTCGGGGCAAACATCAACCCCGCCTTGCTTACATAGTTCTTTTCATAGAATCGCAGCAGCTTGGATGTTCTTTCTCCGATGAGATCCATGCAGAAAAGATTGTCCCATTTGATGGTCGGTGACATATATACGGGGCGCTGTTCCAATGTTGCAGCGTCCGCAGACGCGGCATACGTTCCTTTGGCTTCATCGAACAGGATTTTGTTGAACGAGCCTCTCGTTCGTTCTGCAAGCGCTTCCGCGGCGGCGTCCGTTTCAGAATCGCCTATAGCTGCCGCAAGGCAGGTCATTGCCCTGACAGCGCAATATGCGGATGAGTTATTGAACGTACTCAGGTCATTCCCGTTTTCCAGAATCGTTTCGCGGAAATCGGGGACAAGCGAATATCCCTTAAATAGTCCGGTGTTTCCTGCCTCTGTACTGCAAATCAGATGGAAAATCTTTTTTGCGAAATCATAGTAGGGAGTAATATCGCCGCCGTTGAGATAGAACTGGTAAAGAAGGCTGATATAGAAGCCCTGCGCCGGAATTGGGCTGGTTTCAATATGCGACATATCCCGCGCAAACCAATGACCGATTCCTTTCTCCGGGTCGGCGCTTTGCTGATACAGCTTAAGCATCTTTGCCATAAAATCGACATCGTCCCAATAGGCGTATGCGAAGCTGGAGCTCATACCGTCCCAGCCCCAAACCCAGTAGTGCTCCGTCTTGGCGCGGATCGCACCGGGTTCCGACTGTACTTTGCAGGATTCATGGTAGAGCGGAGCCAACGCGAAGAAATTGTTTAATTCGGGGTATGGGCTTTCCAGAACCGGCATTTTTTCCTGAACGGCAGTGTACCGCTGCTCCTGTTCAGCGATCCACTGGTCTATACAGCGCAGCGCTGTCTGCGCACGCTTCTCTGCGGATTTCTCAGATGTATCCAGTGCCATGACAAAGTGATATGTCTTGCCGGATTGCAGCGCTTCGGATTGCAGAATGTGTTTTGGGAACCCAATCGTCCGATGGATATAGTTTGCGTTCAGATCTGACGCAATAGAGATCCCCGTTTCTGCGCCGTTTTCCGTGTAGCTGCACGTCAGGCCATGCTCCGCAGAATGCCAAGTGTTCCATGTTCTTTCGATGCCGCTGACGTACCGGGTGTCCCCATCGTGCCGAGGAAGCATTCTCCAGTTGTCATAGAATTCAGAGCAGAACGTCAGTTCATCGGCAAGCTGCATCGGCTCGATCATAACGACAACACAGTCTCCGCAGGCGCGGCACTGTATTTTCAGCTTGTTCTGATCGAGCGTCCACTCTGCGGTGACACCGAACGGCATGATCTCGCAGTTCGTTAAATGCCAGCCGTAATGGAATCCGCCTTTCTCCAGATAAAAGTGCAATCCGCCCCACATATCGTCTACAAAGACCTTCTCTGATCCGCGCGTCGTTTTGTTGAAGTATTCCACTTTAGAAATACCATGCGCGTCGATCTCGTATGCGATGCGGTCATCGCAGAACCAGCGCGGAAGATAGGGAACGCCATCCGCGCATATGATTTTTCCTTTTGTAATTTGATACTCCACTTATGCATCCTCCGAATTAGGGTTCAGTTTTTTTTGCAGGTACTGGTGAATGATCTGCATGACTTGCAGCACTTCTTCGTCGGAGCTGCGATAGTCGTACAAAATGAATGCGTGTGCAACACCGTCCAACACGATAAGCTCCGAATCAAAACCGTATGCTTTCAGGTTCGCATCAAATTGAATGGCGTTTTCAACAGGCGTTGTCTGATCCTTGTTTCCGTTGATAATCAGGAAGCTGGCGCATTTTTGCGGAATCTGCACAAGCGGCGATGCGGCTCGACGGTGATCCTCCGATGCCGATGCATAAGAAAACTTCGATCTGCAATCCAGAACCGGATTGCAGGCGACTACGATTGCAGGCCGGATGGAATCATCCTCCGAAATTCCAATACAAGCAGCAAGATGCGCGCCAGCAGAATCACCCAGCAGAACCAGCTTTTCTGTATCAATGAATGTGTAGTTCGCTTTGATGAACCGTACCGCATCCTTGCAGTCCTCGATCAAATCCAGAATATCGGTGTCCGGGTTGTTTAGGGAGCGATACGAAATTGCAATTCCGACATAGCCAAGCAGAGAAAAGTAACGCGCCTGATGCACCATATCGCCGCCATGCCAGTCGGATTCCGGGCTGATTCCCGTCGTCCATCCACCGCCATGTATGCAGACGACTGCGATTCGATTGTTCCAGCCCTTCTGCTTTGGAAGATAGACATCAACCGGAAGGCAAAGTCCGTGAACCTTTTTGTAGATATCCGAGATGTCCGGCTTCATCTCCATATGCTTGTCATACGGAACGGGATACGGCTCACAGCTCATGCGCTTTCTCTGCCTCCATCGCTTCGGAGAAATACAGCAGTGCAAGCCCCTGCCCCCAAGGCTGAATCCGGTGCTCACAGATGATGTTGTATTCCGGCTCATTTCGCATAACCGGCGTACCAGCGGAAATATTCATGACCTTGCCGTCCGCGTCAACATTTTCAATGAGCGTTTTCTGCATCTTCTCGACCAGCGCAAAATACGAAGGCTCCAAAACACCGAGCCGGATTCCTTTCAGGATTGCGTATCCAAATCCATAGGCGCTGGAGGCTTCCAGATAGGACATTGTCCCGTTCAGAACTGTCCGCCACAGGCCGTTTTCCTTCTGATACTGCCCAATGCCGTCGAGCTGCTTCTTCAGCGCTTGTATCAGCTCCGGCTCCACGTCAGCGTAATCCATCATTTCCACAATGCCGACGCTGACCCACGCATTGGCCCGGCCCCACTTGCAGCCGATATGCTTTCCGATCTGCTCGTCCCAGCCATGATAGAGCAGGCCGTCCGCGTCCTGAAGCACACGAATATGAATGGCAAGCTGCTTCATTGCTTCTTCGATGTATGCGGCATTTCCGGTCAGCTTTCCCATGTATGCCAGATACAGCCCCGCCATGAATACAGTGTCCGCCCACATCTGTCTGCCAAACTCGGCAAGCGGATCTGTGTGGATGATCGCTCCATTTTTCAGGCGCGGCGCGTCATGGAGCAGGAAATCCGCCTGTTGAACCATAAAGTCAAGAAGGCTTTTCTGATTCGTCTGCTTGTACACCTCGCCGATTCCGATACAGGGAATCGACGTGTTGACTGTGTGCTGGAAACGCTTTTCCCGAAGTCCGCGCTCCACCCATTCCTTCAGGAAGGGAAGATATGCACTGTTTGGCGCGTAAGGCAGGGAATGGTTGAAGCCCCACAGGGCAACGCCTTCACCCCAGTTGCAGTCGGATATATCCATCTGCAGCGTCCTGTTTTGTATTCTTTGAATCAATTCGCTCTGCATTTGCTTTTCCTCATTTCGGGTAGGTCAGGATTTCTCCAAGATCATCAAAATCATAGCCATTGAAGCCAAACTCATGGCGGCGTGTATCCCGCACAAATCCTGTGTTGTCATCATATTTATGATCCGGCTTTCGCACGAACTGCAATTCTGTTTCCAACGTCCATGTATAATGCCCGGCATCAACCGTTCTGGCTTGACCGCAGATATTGATCTGGCAAGTCTCCGATGCATGAAGTTCGCCCTGCCAAGCCACCTTTTCCGGCCGCTTGCAGAAAAACAGTCCTGCTTTTCCATTCAATTCTGCGCGGAATCCATTGACAGCAATTTTTCGTCCTTCGGTCATTGCACCGCAAATCGAACATTCGTTTCCCATGCTGATGATGCCACTGTAACCTTCAAATGCAAGGCCATTTTCCTGATAGCAGATCTTCGCCTGATCTTCAAAAATCAGATCCCGGCGTTCCGGCAGTGTTACCTCTGCGCCGAAGCTGGTTCGTATCGCTGCCATGTCCTTACGATGGCTGACAATCGTCAGGAAATTCCCGTTACCTTCAAAATACACGCTTTTGGACTGTAGGCTCTCCGGCAGGGAATTGGCGTCGCCATTGCCTGTCACAAATGCAGCTGCAAGCCGCTCCGGATACACAGGCGCGCTGCTGGGACGAAGCTGCCAGATCTGTGGGTAGTCCTCACACGCATTGACGCTCCAGTTGAAGCGGCTAAATGCGCGCATATGAGTGACTGCATCATAGAAAACGGCATAGTCCTTGCCAACAAGGGATACTCTGCGATATTTATAGAATGCAGAAATCTCTGCACCCGCAAGCAGCTTGGTCTGCTTGATCAGTGGGAAGTCATACATCGGCTCCGTGAGGTCATGGAATCCAATATTCCGGTAGGTATGCCCGCACAGAACGGAGAAATTACAGCTTCCTTCTTCTGCGCCGAGGTTCCTGTCACCCGTATCCTCCGGCGCAACGAAGCTATACCGCTTTCCTGCGGCATAATAGAAGATGCCACCGTTTCCCGTATTCTCAAAGGTACCCCAACGGTAATTGGGGCCTCTGTCAAGCTGCTGAACGTGAAGCGAAATTTCGTCTGGCGTACCGACAGCCTCGCGGAAAACACAGCCATAGCCTGTGAATTTCACAGACGGCAGCGAAACAGAATCGTATGTCCGCCGTTCGAACAACGACCAATACGGATCATCTGCCGGGGTATCCACTTCAAACGCGATCAGCTCTGCCCCTTCGCACATAGCGTAAGTGTTCTTTGCAAGTTCCGGGTAGTCTGCCTCCAAAAACTGTGCAAACTGATTGACGACATACGGGATCTCCGAGCGCCTGCAATGCGCACCCTGCTGTGGGATGATTCTTCTTCCATCTACGGGAGCACTTAAGGTGCTGATGATCCAATTCAGCCATTTTGCGCCGTTTTTGCAATTCAGCGGGATCGGATAGCCGCACTTTGCAAACAAGCTGCACACATTCACATACGGGCGAAGCATCGCCATCGAGTAGCAGCCCGTATTCTCGGTTTCGCGTCCGCCGATAGATTCATAGGCTGCAACGTCCGGCCGGATATGATAGTTCAAATTGGCTTTTACAGTCTTATTGAAATATGCACGGAATTGCTCTGCCTGCGGATGATGGGGAAACATTGCTGCAAAGAAGCCAGAAACAGCGGCGGTATCCGCAAGAAAATTGGGGTGACCGGCAAGCAGATTTTTCGTTGGCATATAGTTTTCATCCTGCTTCGCATAGGCCATAAACGCGAAGAATGCTTTCGCACGGTCAAACTGCGCGCGTGTCATCTGCAGCGCGGTCATATCAAATACTGCCGTCCAGACAGCAAATTCCCGGTTTTCTACCGGTCCCGTGCCTTCCGAATCGCTGGCGCAGATGTTATGGACAGAGGGGGATTGTCCGTCGATAACAGCATCCATTTTATCGCCGTTCAAATACTCTCCCTTTTTGCAGAACCAGCTTTCTGACGGCCATGGCTGACCGAACGTCGGAGCAAAGAAGCGCGGATACTGTTCCTGCGGTTCCTCCCATTCCAGCTTCCATTGCCGCACCTTATTTAAGTTCAGGAACGCATACCATGTCCAAAGGCGGCGGATCTGGGTGGGGTCATTGCCGGGAAATACTGCCAGAGCAGTGCTTCTGGTTCCATTTTTCATCGGGAAGCTTGCCGACAGTTGATCATTCTGATAAAAGAAATGGATTCCAAATGAGCGGTTGGAGCTCCAAATCGGATACGTTTCCTCTTTCCATTCTTCGTTGTCGCGGATAAAAATGCCTGCACTCAGTGCTGCATCCGAAAACGCGATATACTTGCTTTGGAACCATGGAACATAGTTTTCATACGGCATCAGCGTGATCGGAAGCTTTCCGTTTTCACGCAGATAATCGTCAATTTTCTCAATCGACCGGCTCCAACTATACCGACTGCGGAAAGAAAAATCGGAGAAACACAGCGCTGCACTTGTATTATCATCATTTTCAAACCCGCTCATGGTTTCCCGGATTTCCATGAAGGGAAGATCACGGATCGCACGGATTTGCAGTGTATATGTTTTCTGCTTCTCAGAGCAGTTAATTTCAAAATCAGTGAAAACAGCTCCGTCACGAACGGTTCTGTAGTGAATATCAGCAAACGGCAATGTAAATGTCATGCTGTGCTGCATTGCCGTGATTTTTATTTGATTGGCTTCCTGCTGGAATTCCACCTTAAACATGGATTCCGGCATCTCAGGCACAGGATCGCAGCTTTCGCAATCCGTAAGCAGGCAATAGTGCTTTTCTTCGCCTTCAGCAAGGTCGGACAGAAAATGCAGCGTCGCCGCGCATATTCCGTCCTGCGTTTTTTCAACATTGGTCAGTTGAAATGGAATACTTGCCCCTGACTTGTCTTTCAGGCATAAGCCCTGAAGCGCAACGGGCTTTTCAAATACAACAGGTTCTGAGATCAATGTTTTCGGCCACCGGAAACCGGTTCGATTCAGCGGGTCACGCCATGTGATGGTTATCATATGCATCTTTCTCCTTTTGCAATGAAAAAGGGGGACGGGATTACCCCATCCCCCTGATTGCCGGGTTTCTGTATCAGGTAAAAGAATTACTTGCTTGCAAGGAATGCATCGAACTGGGTCTGGATCTCGTTCTGAACCTTCTCGACGCCAGCAGCGTTCATCTTCTCGACGAACTCGTTGTAGTAGCCTTCCCAATCAGCGCCCTTGGCACCGAAGCGGAGCGTATCGAAATACTCAGTGACAACGGCATTGATCTGATCAAGCTCGGTCGTCACAGCGCTGTTGTCAAAGCGGAAGCCCATAGCCGGGGAAACGACATTGTCGGTGGCCTCATTGATCTGCATTGCAATTTCGTTATCCTGATCGCTGCAGCCCTGGTTCAGCCATGCATGGAACGTGTTGCCCATGATCCACTTGTGAGCAGAGTAGGAGTTGTCGCTGCCCTGAGAGCCGTCATATTCCAGCGTCTTGATATGAGTGTCGTCGATCTTCTCGTACTCAACGCCTTCCAGACCGTAAACGATGGTGTTGTAGATTTCTTCGCCAGCTTCTGTGTTGATGAGCTGGAGGAACTTCAGAGCCTCAACAGGATGTGCGCTGGAAGCGGTCACGCCGTTGCCGCCAGCAGCCCAGTTGCTGCTGAAGTAGTAGTCCTGATGGATGGGAAGCGCAATCACATCATAGCCCCAGGTTGCAGTCAGCTGCTGCTCAACATGTTCTTCAGAACCTGCGCCATTGGTAATCCAAACCACAATTGCCTCATCATTTACGGCGTTTGCATTGATCAGATCGTCAAGATTTCTGAGCATGACATCCGGCACGGTATAGCCGTCTGCATTCACGGCAGCAGCGCTTTCAACAGCGTTCTTGAATTCGTCGCTCATCCAGAGGTTTTCGGCCTTGGTGTCGCCAGCCTTGATGACGAAACCGTCCGTGTTTCCATAACCGGAAACGAATTCCATGTACTGGATGCCAGAAGCATACTGAAGCCAACTGACAGCCGGCCACAGGTACTTGCTGTCCACGCCGTCAACTTCACGAGCGGCATCAACAACCTGCTTCATAACGTTGTCAACATCAGCTGCAGTGTACTCGCCCTTGAACATTTCGCGGATCGCATCAAGATCGAGATTCTCGGCATACTTTGCCGGGAATGTAAGGTAGTACATATTGGAGCCGCGCTGATAACTCGGAACAACATAGGGAGAATCGCCAATCGTGACAGCTTCCCACAGCCACTCAGGAAGTTCATTCTTCAGAGAAGCGAACTGATCCTCTGCCAGCATATCCTTGAGCGGGAGGAACGTGCCGTTGTTGACTTCGGTAACGAAGTTCAGGCCAACGGTGCTGAGAATGTCGATCTGCTCACCGGTGGACTGAGCCAGCGTAACAGCGGTCGCATAGTCGGAAGCAAGATACGGGTTCAGATGAACGGAAATGTTTTCAAAGCCTTCGATCTGGTGCAGAAGCTCGTTGACGTGCTCATTGACAGCCTCGGTATCTCTCTGGATGCCGTTGCCGCGGTAGTACCATTCGAGCGTAACTTCTTCAGCAGGCTCTGCAGCAGGAGTTGCGTCTTCTGCGTTGTTCGCGTTTTCTGTGTTTTCGGTCTGAGCCGGTTCCTTGTTCTCGGTCTCAGGGGCGGCGTTCTGCGCGCAGGCAACCATGCCAAGCAGCATCAGAACAGCCAGAGCAAGTGCGAGGATCTTCTTTGCCATTTTTCATGTTCTCCTTTTTGTTTTTTTACTATCTTCAGCCTTTTACGGCGCCAATAGTCATACCTTTTGCAAAGTATTTCTGGAAGAATGGGAATACGACCAGCATTGGTCCGCCTGCCACAACTGCCATTGCATAACGCAGCGATTCCGTCGGCATGAGCCCAGCTGTACTGAAAGTGGGGTCTGCTGCAGCCATCTGCTTTAAGATCTGCGCTTCCCGAAGGATCTTCTGCAGCAGATACTGGAGTGAATAGAGATCGGGATTTCGGATATAGATGGAGGATGTCACCCAATCGTTCCATTTGCCGACAAGGAACAGGAAGCCGATTGTCGCCAGTGTTGCTTTGCAGAGCGGCATCACGATCTTAAAACAGATCGTCCATTCGCTTGCGCCGTCCAGCTTTGCGGATTCTATCAGTTCATACGGGAGTCCTTTATAACTCGTGCGAATGACGATGAGATTCCAAGCCGAAACAAGTCCGGGAAGAATGTAAATCCAGATCGTGTTTTTCAAGTGCAGGATCTGTGTGTTGACCATATAGCTCGGCACAAGACCGGCGCTGAAAAGCATCGTAAAAAATACGATGAATGTGATTACCTTACGAAAAACGAAATTCGGACGTGAAAGCGGATATGCCATGATGCCCATAACGAGCACAGCGAGGAACGTCGAGATCGCAGAAAACGTAATGGTAGTCTTATAAGAATTCAGAATTTGCTCCGGACTCTTGAATACCAGTTTAAATGCATCCAGACTGAATTCCTTCGGCAGGATGGAGAAGCCGCCTTGTGAAAGCGCCTTTTCCGAGGTGAACGCCGCGGAAACCGTCAGCATCAAGGGGACGATATAACAAATGCAAATCAGGATAAAGATAATATGTAAGGCAACCTGACCGCCGATATTTTTCTTTCTTTTTAAACGATTGTGCATTTCCTTACCTCTGCTCAGAACAAGCTGTTTTCGGGACTGATTTTCTTTACGATGGCATTTGTCGTTACGACCATGATCAGTCCGACCACAGACTGGAACAGACCAACGGCTGCAGATTTCTCCAGCGATCCGCTCAGCATCGCGCGATAGGTGTAAGTGCTGATAATATCCGTTGTCGAATAGAGAAGGCCCTGATCCTTCGGGATCTGATAGAACAGGCCGAAGTCGCCGCCGAAAATGCTGCCCATGCCGAGGATCGTTGTAATGACCATGATCGGCACAAGGTGCGGAATAATCACATGGAAGATCTGCTGTCTGCGATTGGCTCCGTCAATGACGGCCGCCTCCAGAAGCGATTCATCCAGCGACATAAGGGACGCATAGTAGACGATGCTGTTCATGCCGACTGTCTGCCATATGTGTGTAATAGTCAAGATCCACGGCCAGTATTTAGCCTCGGAATACCACGCAATCGGTTCACCGCCAAAGAACTTAATGATGGAGTTCAGCAGGCCATAGCTGGGTGAGAGAATGGCATAAACAATAAACGCCACAATAACTGCCGACATGAATTTCGGGGTGATGACGATGGTGTTATATACCTTCAGGCCCTTTTTGCTCCGCAGGAAATAGAACATCAGCGCCAGTCCAACCGCAAAAATCAGATCGAGGATCAAAAAGCCGACGCTGTAAAGAACCGTGTTTCGGATCGTCCGGCCTGCGTCCTGCGACGTGAAGAAGAACTTGAAATTGTCAAGCCCGTTCCACGCGCTGCCCCAGATACCGAGGTTCGGATTGTATTTCTTGAATGCGATTGCAATACCGGGCATTGGCAGATAGCAGAAAAGGAACACCAGCACAAGTCCCGGAATCGTCATGGTGAGCATTTGCAGGTTTTCTTTGATTTTTGTTCTTCTGGTGCGGATTCCCTGTCCTTTTTGTCTGTTCATTGCCAACGCTCCTTTGTTTCTTGCTTTTATTCTACACTTGCGTTTTTTTCGATTCCAGTGTCGTTTTCTTTAATCTGTCACGGATTGTTATCTCTTTTCGCAATTTTCATTGAATCTCATGTTGGAATATGCTACTTTATTGTCATAAATTTTATGTGCTTTGTGCATTTTAGCGAGTGCCTGCACCGTTTTGTAAGGAGGTTGCTCACCGACGTTTTATTCAGCACGGTGAATATCGGTCGGGAACATGATATGGTCAAACTGATACTTGTCGACGATGAACAGCTTTTCCTGAATTCCCTTGCAAAGTATATCGCTGCGCAGATGCCTGATTTTGAGATCTGTGGCTGTTTTCATAATGGAAAGGAAGCGCTGGCTTATATGCAAAAGCATGAGGTCGACATTCTGATCACAGACGTCAATATGCCGGAGATGGACGGTCTTGCGCTTGTACGGGAGGCATTCTTCCATTTTCCAAACTGCACCGCTGTCATTCTCAGCGGCTACAGCGAGTTTGAATATGCAAGGACTGCAATCAAATACCATGTTTCACAGTATCTGCTGAAGCCGGTGGATTACAGAGAACTGAAATCTTGTCTGGAAGAGCTTCGCAAGAACCGGCTTCATACGAACCCCGCACCGGCACAGACTGCCGCGTCAAATCCGGCCGCAGACTCCCGTGTGCCACGGAATGAGACGGCGCATTCCTCACAGATACAAAAATCCATCCAATACATTCATCAGAATTACGCGAAGGATCTTTCCCGTGACTCGCTTGCAGCAGCCCTTTTTATCAGCCCGTCCTATTTCTCGATCCAGTTCAAAAAGGAAATGGGCGTCAGCTTTATGGAATATCTCACGAAAATCCGTATTACTGTCGCAATCGAACTGCTGAAAACCAACCTTCGCATCAACGACATTGCCGAGCGCGTCGGTTATCGGAACCGAAACCGCTTTATCATCAACTTCAGAGAGATAACCGGTTATACGCCATCCGAATACCGCAAAAAGGTGCTGTCTATGGAGGAACCGTCTGATGAATAAACGTGTTCAATCTGTCAGAGATACTTTCTCAAAGAACAAGATCCTTCTGCGGAACTTCCTGATACTCTTTTTCGTGTTTGTGCTGATCCTTTCCATTTTCTCTGTGATTTTGTACAGCAATTCACGAAGAGTTGTGCAGTCCGAGTTTACGACCGCCACTGCACACGAGGCTGAAAATCTGATAAGCTATCTCGACAATTCCATTATGGAAACGCGGTACATGGCGTCCACGCTGGAAAGCAACGAGGTCACGAAGTTCGCGTTCTCATCCTCGAATCCGGAAGCGTTTTTCTCCAATTATCAAAAGCAGGTAAGCGATATTCTGATCGCGCTCCAGTACAGCCGGAAGTCTATTGATGCAATCTATCTCTATTCCGGACTCAGCAATCAGGTCTATACGACCAGCAATCAAGTCTCACGCTTCCTGTTCAACGACCGGGAATGGCTCGACTGCCTTGACCCGGACGAATACGGCTTTACTGTGTTTCCGTATACCATGCAGCATCGTTATCCGTTTGTAATCTGCGTCGCAAAGCAGTTCACTGTGAACGGGAAAGAGTCGGCTATCGCAATTATGCTGAATCTGTCTAAGCTTTCCGAAATTGCGGCGGTCAATCAGGACACACGAAAAGCCATTTATCTGGTCAATGATGAAAGTGAAATTATCTATCGTGCGCAGCAGAAAACGCTCCCGGAATCTTTGGATACCGTGCCGCTGCTCGAAGCATATGATTTCAGCCAATCATCTGATAAGGTAATCGAATCTGAGAACGGCCGTTATGCCGTTTCGGTTCGGCACTCCGAAAAATATAACTGGAGTCTGGTCTTAACGACGGAGGTATCCAATTACACATCGGAGCTTTCGGCAAGAAATGCGCTGCTTGCCGCTGGCGTGACTGCGCTGCTTATCTTCGCGGTGTTGTTCAGCCTGTTCTATACGCTGCAGTCGTTCAAACCAGTGCGGCAGATCCGCCGTTTCCTTGAACAGCCCGAACTGCTCTCCGGAGAAGATATGCAAAGCGCGGATATTGATTATATCAGCCGCAGGATCGTACAGCTCATGCAGAGCAACACCAAGCTGCGTGAGGATCTCAGTTCCTATCTCGATCAGCTGAACACCTCTCAGCAGCTGGCACTGCAATCGCAGATCAATCCGCATTTCCTGTTTAATACGCTGAACATGATGTATGTGCAGGCAACCGATTCTCTCGGCTACGATCATACGCTGCCACAGATGATTCTGGACACAAGCGCACTGTTCCGCTATGCGATTGATACCACGGAAATGGTGACGCTGGATACTGAGCTTTCCTACACAGATATCTATCTGCAAATTCTTTCACAGCGCTACGAAAATAATCTGATCGTGCAAAAGGACTTTGCGGAAGACACGCTGCTGGGAAAAGTGCCGAGGCTGTTCATCCAGCCGATTCTGGAAAACGCTGTTTTCCACGGCTTTTCAGAGCGCTTCGCTTCTATCTGCGTTCTGACGCTGCATTCGCATCTGGAGTCTTCTGAACGTGCAGAGAACCCAAATGGATATCTTGTTGTGAGCATCCGCGATAATGGCTGTGGTATGCCACCGGACAAGCTGCAGGAGCTCTGCGATTCTTTGGAACAGGAAGCAAAAGGAAAGAGCATCGGCATTAAAAATGTTGTGCAGCGGATGAAGCTCATCTACGGCGACTCTTTCCAGTTGTCCGTTGAAAGCAAAGTCAATGCGGGCACCTGCTTTACACTGCGTTTTCCGTATTGGAAATAGCCAATTAAAAATATAAGGTGGTTTTTATGGAAAAAATTGTATTTTTGGGTGACTCAATCACCGATGTCGGACGGAATAACACAAATGGAAGCCTTTCTTCCATAGGTCAGGGATATCCGCTGATCGTTTCTGCAAAGCTTGGAGCAGAGTATCCGTGCGCGTATGAATTTGACAATACCGGCATCAGTGGGAGCCGCGTTGTTGACCTTTACGCACGAATCAAGGCCGATGCATGGAATAGAACGCCAGATATCATCAGCATTCTCATCGGTGTCAACGATGTCTGGCACGAACTTGGGGATATCCCGAACGGCGTTGATGCGGAACGTTTTGAGCGCGTATATCGGGCGTTGTTGTCTGATACGGTTGCCCGATTCCCTGATGTTAAATTTCTGCTGCTCGAGCCGTTCGTTCTCCGGGCATCCGCTACAGAAGAACACTGGGATGTCTTCAGCAAGGAGGTTCCACTCCGGGCGAATGCAGTAAAAAAACTTGCCGAAGAATTCAACGCAGGTTTTGTCGGACTTCAGGAAAAGTTTGATCAAGCCTGCAAACTTGCACCAGCATCATATTGGCTCGGTGACGGCGTACATCCTACAGTCGCTGGGCATCAGTTGATTGCAGATGCATGGCTGCACAGTTTCAAAGAACTTACATAAGATTATCGAACAGACGGCATCCCGCAAAACGTGGATGCCGCCTTTACAAGTTCTCCTGCGCTGTTTTGTTTGATTCGTCACGCTTTGTTTCAGCTTTCCTTCCGGCATATTGCTTTTTCCCCTTTTGTCACAGTAAACTGTCATTGTCGCTAAAATCGCGGCAGATATTGCAGGCAAACTATGCAAAACGACGCTTTGCATATGTGCCGCGACGGATTTCGCAGAAAATTGAGGGAGGAAATTTATGAAAAGACAACGAAGCCTGAAAACACGGATCATGCTCATGCTCCTGTGTGCGGCGATGGTGCTCTCGTGCAGCATTCCCGCATTTGCGGCTGAGCCTGCTGCAGCGCAGGAAATCATCCGTCTCGGAACGGATAAAGCAACGCAGGGGCATTGGGAGGGAAAGTATGGTGCTGACGCTGCCATTCTCTTTGGCTATGCCTATACTGGTGATCGAACCCCCACAAATGACTACGGACGATTCCTGATCGGCCCCGGTAACAATGTAAATCTTCTGATACAGTCGGAAAACAGCGCACTGAACAACTATAGCTATCAATGCTATGGTGCGCTGCACTGCTACAATAAGGACGATGATTCGATCCTGGACATGCCTGCCAATTCTGCAAGCACGAAGTTTTTGGCTGGCGCATATTGCGGCGGAAGACGGAGCGAAACCGGCTTTTTTACTTCTCAGTTTACGCTTAATATGAAGGACGAGGCGTATCATGTCGTAACGATTTACGGCTGCACTGCGGCAAGCAGCGCGTTCAACATTGTCTTTGAGAAAAGCGGCACAGAAGTTTTCCGGGATACGCTTCCCAAAGACACTTTTAAGAACGGCGAGTACATCAGCTATCTTGTCCCCGGCAGCGTAACGGTTTATATCCATGCACCGAACGTCACGGGTGCCAGCGGCATTTTTGTTGACGGTGCATCGGCGTGTGCCATTGATGCATTCTCCGTGGCATCCGATTCTGCGTCGGCAGCTGCAAAATTGACATGGTCGGAAACCAACGTGCCGAGTGGCGCGAAGATCATTGTTGAAAAAGAAGCAGACAACGTTTGGACTGAGATCGCAGAGCTGACGGCCCCGTCCAGCGGCAGCTATCTTGACAATAACGTGATTGTTGGGAACACCTATTCCTACCGCCTGCGGACTGTCAACGGCACTGCATATTCTTTGCCCACTGAGGTAAAAGCGTGTACAATTACCGCGCCGCTGCTGGGAACAGATGTGTTCCGCCTTGGTACAGATAAAACGACGCGCGGCCATTGGGAAGGCAAATATGGCAGCACTGATGCTGCGATCCTGTTTGGATATGCTTATACCGGCGAGCACGCACCCAAGAACGATCAAGGACGGTTTATTGTCAAACGAAACCAATTTGATTATATTTCCAAAACATCTGATAGTTCACTGGTCAGCCATGAAGTAAATAACAGCGGAGGTCTGTGGTGCTATGATGTGAGCGATGATTCGATTCTGGATATGCCGTCCGAATCGGAAAACCAGAAGTTCCTTTGCGGTGCATATCATTATGCCACTGCGGATTCTCTGTTCAAATTGAATCTGAAAGATGAAGCATACCATGTCATCACGCTGTACGGCAGCAAGAAAATGATCGGAGAGTTTACACTCAGCTTCGAGAAAAACGGTGAAGCGGTATTAACGGATACGCTGCCGGAGGACACGTTCGCTGGCGGCGGCTATGTAAGCTATCTTGTTCCCGGCAGTGTAACCATTCGGCTTAAAAAAACCGCGCCGACGGAATGCGGTCTGTCTGCAATATTTATTGACAAAGTTGCTGCATTCCCCACAGGTATCTCCGATTTTGCGCTTTCAGCTGGTGATGCCGCGCGCTCCGTTAAGCTGACATGGGCTGAGCAGAATCTGCCGACCGGAATTACGCTTGTGCTGGATCGAAAGATCGAAGAAGGTGAATGGGCAGAATTTGCCAGACTTCAGGCTGGCGTATGCGAGTATCTGGATTCTGACCTTGCGTCAGGAACAACGTATAGCTACCGCCTTCGCACACTGAACGGAACCAGCTATTCGGCTTACAACAGCATACTCACCTACGCAGTTCCCGCATATCAGAACACAACGCTGACGTTTGACAAAACGCTTTACACTGCAAAGGACTCCACTGTCGCCATCGAAGCAAACGTGACGCTGCTCGACCAAAGCAATGCCGGATGTGCGAATCAAACGGTTGAGCTGACCGCAGATTGGGGTCACGATACACAATCCATCGGCACTGCGCAGACTGACAGCGATGGTATTGCAGCGTTTACGTTCTATCCCGCTTATCTTGGTGAAGCAACTTTGACTGCGGCGTTTGCAGACAACGACGATGCCAAACTGAGTCACAGCAGCGCCACAGCTTCTGCATATGTCGGTGAAGTGGACTGGCAGCGCGCACCGATCATTTATAAAATCTCTGATGCGGTGCTCCCCGGTGATTTGGTCAACATCAATGGTTACGGCTTCCATAACGAAGATATGACCAAACTGGTTGTCAAGTATGCACCGCATACATCCGACACTGTTTCTGCTGAACCGCCTGCGGAAGCAGCGGATATGGAAATCGTGCAGACCGATGCGCGCGATGGTTTCTATGTTGTCGCCGAGCTTCCTGCAGGCGCGGCAGCTGGACTGTATGATATCTGGGTCACGAACGGCTACGGCTATGCAGAACCGGTTACGCTGAATGCCGCCCGTCCGCTGTTCATCAGCGAATACGAAGCGTGGGACGGTCAGGCGATCAAAATCTCCGGCCGCAACCTGCTTGCCGGTCAATTTGGTGCTGATCTCAAAACGAAGGTTCGTCTGACCAACGGCACAAACAGCTACGAGCAGACATTGGTTAAGAACACGCCGTATTCTATTGCGTTCGCCGTCAACGCTCCGCTTGGCACTTACAATGTCGAGGTTTCCAATGACAACGGAATCACCTGGCGCGGCCTTATTACCGACCAGACATTGACTGTCGTTTCCAAGGGCAACGATCCGCTGGATATCGGCGTTGCGTGGATGGGTGATTTCGCATGGGACAATGTCTTTGATATTACCGACTATGGCGCAAATGGCACAAACACAGAAGACGACACGGAAGCTGTTAACGCTGCGATTGCAGCAGCGCGCGCATCCGAAGCGCAGGGCGGCGTTATCTATTTCCCCAACGGCAATTATTACGTTGGCTCCTTGAAAATTCCTGCAAACATTGTAATGCGCGGTGAAAGTACAGACGGCACTACCTTGTACTATAACGGCACGGGCGGAAATATGTTTGAAAGCACCGAGGATGGTCAGACCATCGGACATCAGGGTTTTGCAAACTTCTCGATCCGCCTGAGCGATGACAACACCAGACCGGATGCGTTCTTCTGGCTGGGACACGCTTGGGGATCTGTTGCGCACGATCAGGTCAATCGCCAGCCCACTGAATTCTTTATCAAGAATATTGATCTGAGCTATTCAATGGAGAGCATTGACCAGAGCAAAACTGCCGGAAGCGGACAGCAGCGCGGCTTGGCCGTTGTTGCTATCATCAAGGAACGCTACCTCGTTCAAGACACCTCGTTCTCCGGTGAGAAAGCGGGCTGCAACAACGTTTATGTGAATGAATATGGCGGCTATACGCGCGTTACCTGTAACTATGACGTAGGCTATTTGCAGTGCAGCGCAAAATACAATTTCACCGAAGACTGCCGCGTCACAGGCGGCCTTCGTAAGAGCGGTACAAGAGAGAATCATGGTATCTTTGCACGCGCATTCGCTCATGTAGAGAACAACTATGTTGAAGGTGTTGGAAGTAGGCAAAACGACGGCGAGACTTACTGCTGCGAAGTGCCTGGCGGATACTTCAACTATGGCGAAATCATCAATGCAACGAAAAACAGCATTACCGTTACGCCCGACGTTGCGTTGAAGGATAGCTATGCACTTAGCTATGGACGTCTTATGGTTCGCATCATTGACGGCCGTGGTCTTGGTCAGCAGCTGGAAGTCGAGTCCGTTGACTCCACAGCGAATACCATTATACTCAAAGGAGAATGGGATGTTATACCGGATAGAAGCAGCAAATTCTCGCTGTTTCTCCCATTGGAATACGTTACGTTCTTTAATAACACTTCCTGCGATTCAACAAAGGGCATTTATTTGTATGGCAACATCTATGATGCAGTAGCTGCCAATAATATCGGAATAGATACAGAAGGTATCTTCGTATTCTCGGCCAACGGTCAGTATAACGGCCGCGATAACCAGAGCAGTTTTGTCACAATCCGTGAAAATAAGCTGTCTGGTATTTCTCCGATATCCAAGACCTGCAATATCAGCTTCAGTTCACAGCGCCAGGCCAACGGTCCCGAATACTATTGCGTCGATATCTACGGCATGGAGGTTCGTGACAATCAGATCACTGCGGAACGCGGTGCAGTTCCTGTTGATTTGACGGAAGCTCCGGAAGGGAATGGCATTGTTTCTTTCTCTGGTATTAATTCAAGCCAACTGGGATCAACAGTAAACTATCACGGTGATACCACAAACATTTTGATTGAAAACAACCTCATCAAAGATGCGGACACTGCGATCACATCTAAAAAATATGATTACGGTCTGGTTTTGAAGGGCAATATGTTCGATAACGTCGGCGAAGAAACGGAGATTGGGACAGCCGAAAACGTTACGATTCGAAACATGACTGCAACAAAAGCGATTCTCGACAGCTTTATCTCCGTCTGGGAAAAGGCTTCTTCCAAGAACTACACAGAAGAATCGTTCAAGGCTCTGACGGATGCACTTGCCGCAGCGAAGGCCATTTCCGCAGATTCCAATGCAACGCAGACGGCTATCGCGCTTGCGCTTCAGGAGCTGCGTATTGCCTCCGGCAGTCTCGTGTGGGTCATTGCGGAATCCGCTGATCCGGTCGAGCCCATCGATCCTATCGATCCGATTGATCCGACGCGCCCGGCGATTCCTTCCTACATTCCTGCAGCGAGCGATTCCAAGTTCCCGTTCAAAGATGTCAGCCGCAGTGATGCGTTTTATGATGCTGTGAAGTATTTGTATGAAAACGACATTATGAATGGCGCCAGCAAGACGGAATTCAGCCCCAACGCAGAGCTGACGCGCGGCATGGTCGTTACCATTCTTTACAGAATGGAAGGCGAACCGCTCACCGCCGGTGCAAAGACCTTCTCCGATGTCAAGGCTGGTCTTTACTACAGCAAGGCTGTGGATTGGGCAGCAGAGAAAAATATCGTAAACGGCTTCAGCGACGGCACGTTCAAACCCGAACAACTCGTCACCCGTGAGCAGCTGGCCACGATCATCAGCCGCTACGCAGTGAGCAAGGGCATCGCAGTCTACGACGCTGCCAATGCGCTGGCTTCTACCGATGTTGTTTCGGCATGGGCCAGAAGCAATGTCGCGTGGGCGGCAGCGGAAGGTATTCTGACAAAAACAGAAACTACCAATGCAACAAAGACTACGTCCCGCGCGGAAGTCGCCACAGCAATCTATACCTATTTGACCAAAACCGCGAAGTAAGCAATTTCAAGCACAGGGATGCGCCCTATGGGTGCATCCCTGTTGAAAGCTTTTATCTCATCATTTCATCCGGAGGTATTCAAAATGATTTTTCAAGATCTGGACCGTATTGTTTTTGCCGGTGACTCTGTCACGGATATGGGCAGCGTGAATCCTGTTGGCGAAGGCTTATTCGATAATCTTGGGCATAGTTATGTGCGTGTGATTGAAAACTTGCTTTCAGCCATATATCCAGAAATTCGTATTCGCGTCACAAATTCCGGTATTTCGGGCAATACCAGTCGTGATCTGCTGGCCCGCTGGGAGCGGGATGTCCGCAGCCTGAATCCCCAATGGGTCAGCATTCTCATTGGGTTCAACGATGTCTGGAGACAGTTTGACAGTCCGGCCATGCCGGATCAAATGGTTCCGCCGGAAGAATACCGCGAAAATATCCGCAAAATGATTTTGACAGAGAAGCCGCACGTCAAGGGCATTTTTCTCATGACGCCCTACTACATGGAGCCGAACAGAAGCGATTTCATGCGCGCAAGAATGGACGAATACAGCGCGATCTGCAAGGAGCTTGCGCAGGAATATGGCTGCATTTTTGTAGACTTGCAGACTATGATCAGCAGGTATTGCTCTATTCGCCATTCCTCTTATCTCGCATGGGATCGTATTCATCCGAATCAGGTCGGTGCAACACTCATTGCACTGGAATGGTTGAAGCATTGTGAGCTTGAACGACTTCATGCAGGAGACGAGAAATGAAACATGAAATTTTGCATTTGAAAGATTACTATCCGCAGCTCGGAGCGAATGGCTGTGATGCGGCGCTGACAACGTATCTGCCGGACAATCTTTCTGAAATAAACCGGGAACACGAAAAACACCCATGCCTGCTGATCTGCCCCGGCGGAGGCTACGAGTTTTGCAGTCAACGCGAACAGGAGCCTATTGCGTTCTACTTCCTTCCGGATGGCATCAATGTTTTTGTTCTCAATTACTCCGTTGCGCCGCACCGATATCCGACACAGCTTAGGGAAGTGGCAGCGGCAATGGAACTGATTTATCAGAACGCAGAAGCTTGGCACTGCGATACTGCTCGTATTGCAATCATGGGCTTCTCGGCAGGCGGACATTTAACTGCACATTACTCGAATGCGTATGACTGTCCAGAAGTCCGGGCATTGTTCCCTGACAGCAAACCCGTGCAGGCGTCAATTCTTTGCTATCCGGTCATTACGGCAGATCCGCTCTGGGCGCATCTTGGGAGTTTCAACGCTTTGACTGGAAAAGAGGAACGTACCGCGGAAGAAATCGAAAAATTATCCTGCAATAAACTTGTCACCCGCAGCACACCGCCGACCTTTCTCTGGCATACGTCCGCAGACCAGTGCGTCCCGGTTATGAATAGCCTGCTTTATGCGCAAGCTCTTTCTGAACACAAGATTCCGTTTGAACTGCACGTCTATCCGCATGGAGGCCATGGCCTTGCAACCTCTGATGAACGGACGCTCTGCGAAGTACTCCCGGAACACAGATACGATCACGCATGGCTGGATTGTGCAAGAAAATGGCTACTCACATTCTTCAATGTGGCAGCATCCAACATGGGACACTGATCGATTCTGGAGGAAGATATATGTATGACGTTGCTGCGCTCGGTGAGCTGCTGATTGATTTTACCACGCAATCGACTGACCTGGACGGCTATCCGACGATGGCCGCGCATCCGGGCGGCGCTCCAGCGAATTTCCTCGCAGCGATTGCCAAATTTGGCGGCAAAGCCGCGCTGCTCGGAAAGGTTGGCACGGACACGTTCGGAAAGCTGCTGATCGATACTCTCCGCAAGGCTGGGATCGAAACGAAAGGACTTGTCGCATCCGACGATGTTTTCACGACGCTGGCATTCGTCACGCTGGACGAAAACGGCGACCGCGAATTTGCGTTCGCGCGCAAGCCCGGCGCAGACACGCAGCTTCGCTTCGACGAGCTGGATCTTTCCGTCATCGGCGAGGCGCGCGTGTTCCATTTCGGTACGCTCTCATTGACCGACGAACCGGCCAGATGCACAACGTACCGCGCTGTGGAGTATGCAAAAGCGCACGGCAAGCTCATTACATTCGACCCGAATCTGCGTAAACCTCTGTGGCGTGATCTTGTTAACGCGAAAGAGCAAATGCTCTGGGGGCTTGACCACACCGATGTGGTCAAGATCAGCGACGAAGAAGTTGAATTCCTGTTTAGCCTCGGTGCGCAGGACGGCGCACAGTACATCCTTGACCATTTCCCGGTGAAACTCGTGTTTGTGACGTGCGGCGCGGATGGATGCTGGTTCCAGAACCGCAAGTCGAGCGGCCATGTGGACAGCCTGAAGAATATCAAGGTTGTCGATACGACCGGCGCAGGCGATATTTTCGGCGGCAGCGCCGTGTGGAAGCTGCTTCAGACCGGAAAAGCTCCGGAAGATTTGACTGAAACGGAGCTGCGTGAGATCGTATCCTTTGCCTGCAAAGCTGCGGGGCTTTCCACGACGAAGCATGGCGGAATATCAAGCGTTCCAGAACTCTTATAAGCAAAAAGACGGCGGCATGGACTTCTTTCGATTCAGTCCATGCCGCTGCATTTTATTATATTTTTGCCGCCACGAACCAGCGTCCTTTTTCAAACCACAGGTACGTCTCTTTGCCCATGATCCGGCAGGTATAGCGGTCACCGACACCGCCGACACTCTGGCAGGCGGCTCGGCGTACATCGAGAATGCGGTCGACGGCAAAGGTCTGTCCTTCCTCGAATTCGATCTCGACCGGACGCATCTTACCCTCTGCGTCGAAGCGCACGAGCACCGGCACATATCTCTTTTCTCTATCCATCGTCATCCTCCAAAGAAGCCGACCGGGTGGACGGTGTGATCGTCGCGCGGGTTGATGCTGCCGAGCAGCTGATCGCCGTACATGACGGCTCTGCGGATGCTATGATAACCGTAACGGCTGCGCAGTCCGTCCACGGTTTTGTCGAGTTGCTCCCAGCGCCCCCGCCGCTGATCTTCCGGGAAAACAGAGCATTGCGCAAACGGAGAAGCTTCCACCAGCCCGGAGCCGCGGATGCCAATGCTCCGGATGGGGCTTTGCCAGCGGTAATTTGCCTTGAAAAGCTGAAACGCCACCTCCGCAAGTTCGTCGCTGGAACAGGACGGCATGGGAAGCTTTCGCTGGCGTGTGAACCACGACAGGCCGGTATCCCGAATTGAGACTTCGACCGTCGTGCATTTGGAGCAGAGTTCCCGCATCCGCGAGGTCACGCTCTCGGCCAGCAGCAACAGCATCAGATGCACGTCTTCGTCATAGGTCATATCGCGCGGTGTCGTTGCGCTGTTGCCAACGGACTTGATCGTCGGAATGTGATCGGTTTTCGTGACCGGAGTACGATCCTGCCCCATCGCAAAGGTTTTGAGGACAATGCCCATCTTGCCGAACTTATGGACAAGGCAATCTGTATCCAGCTCTGCAAGCTGCCCAATCGTGTGAACACCGATGCCGTGCAGCTTGCGGCTGGTCGCGGGACCGACATAGAGCAGATCGTCTACAGGAAGCGGATACACAATTTCTTTGTAGTTGTCCGCTTCGATCCGCGTAATGGCGTCCGGCTTTTTGTAATCGCTGCCGAGCTTGGCTGTGATCTTGTTGTCCGCAACGCCGATGCTGGCTGTGATACCGAGTTCAAACTTGATCCGTTCACTGATCTCCTGCGCAATCGCTATCGGTGAGCCTTTGCAGCCGACGCTTCCGGTCACATCCAGCCAGTTTTCATCCAGACCGAACGGCTCGATCTGGTCCGTATAGTCCTCGTATATCTCCCGCGCCATATGGCTGAAGCGGATGTACTCGGACATATCCGGCGGCAGCGTGACCAGCTCCGGGCAAACCTGCTTGGCCTGCCAGATTGCCTGTCCGACCTTCACGCCGCGCGGCTTGGCAAGATAATTCGCTGTCAGGACGATCCCATGCCGATCCTCCTGCGAACCGCAGACCGCCAGCGGCACGTTCCGGTATTCGGGGTGTCGCTGCATTTCAACGGAAGCGTAAAAACAGTTCATGTCTATATGCAAAATGTGCCGTCCCATCCACACCAGCTCCTTTCCATGCCTAGATAATAGAACGAATGTTTTATAAAATCAAGAGGAAATTTGCGGCTGCGGCAAATAAGTCCCGTTAAACGGACACTAGCGTGCTATAATAGGTACAAATGGATTATGCGGAGGTTTATCATGTGCGGACGGTATCTCTTTTCAGCAGAACAGAATGCAGAGCTGACGCAGATCGTCAAGGCGGTCGAGCGCCGATATGGGCAAAACAGCGTGCCGCAGGGCGAGATTCGCCCAACTGCCGTTATGCCGGTCCTGCATGAAGAACACGGCCGCATCCAGCCGGTGCTTCAGACGTGGGGGTATAAGCTGCCGACCTCACTGGTTATTAACGCGCGGGCTGAATCCGTACTGGAAAAGCCGCTGTTCCGTGACAGCGTCCGGCAGCGGCGGTGCATTATTCCGACTTCCGGCTTCTACGAATGGGATGCGGAAAAGCATAAATATTTCTTTCAGCAGGGGCGGAATCAGGCGATGTATCTGGCCGGTCTGACGCTGATGCAAAATGGCGCACCGTCCTACTGCATCATCACCACGGCGGCCAACGATTCCATGAAAGCTGTGCATGACCGGATGCCGTTGATTCTGAGCAGGGAGCAGGCGGAGGACTGGATTCTTGATTCTTCTGCTACGGAAGATCTTCTGCATCTGGTTCCGCCGATGCTGAAAAAAGAGAATGCCGACGCACAGCTTCGTTTCTTCTGATTTATGAAAGCGAATTCCAATCCGCTGACAGTTCTTCAAAATACGCATATGTCTCCGGCGTCAGTTCCTTAAGCTGTGCCAGCGTCCGTGTGCTGCCGGAAAGCCAGTACGCGAAAAACTCCGCGAAGTATTCCAAGCTGTTGCTTTTTGCGTGCTGCTTCATTGGTGCGGATGCAGCTTCGAGCGCATACAGGTCTTTATGCTCCTGCGGGAAGCCCATTGTGCAATCGAGGAAGTGTCCGAACTCGTGCAGGACCGCGCTGGCTTCGGAAACATAGATTCGCTTCTCTGTGTACACCGCTACGCCGATGCAGTTCACGCCGAGCTTGCGGCTGAGATCCGTGAGGTATTCCGTGCCGATCACAAACGTCCAGCCGTTTTCGTTGAAAGCATCGAGGATCGGCTGTGGGACTTTGCGGAGTTCCAACAGAAATGCGTTCACATTCCACTGCGTCAGGTTTTCCACTGTGACCGGCGAATTGGGCGGCACAACGGTCAGTATCTGCGTCAGGACGGCATGAAGAAGCTGTGCGGCTTCGGCGCGTGTGACGAGGTCTGCTGCGGTCTTGTTTTCAGCACAAAGCCCAAGCTCCTTGCCGACGCGCAGCGCATTTTCACCGGGAGAAAGCCAATCAAGGCCGTAAAGTGTTGCATCGTAGAGCGGGATTCCGGCTGCCGCAAATGCAGTCCGATAGAGTTCGCCGCGGCAGATGAGACCGTTTGCGTCACTGATTGCGGTCGGCTCCAGCCAGCTGCTGCGGATGGCTGTCTGGATGGCATTCGTACCTGCTTCCTGCCATGAAACGCCCTCCGGCTCGGCATCAAATGCCCGACAGAGCATCGTTGCCCACTGGCTGACTGTAATTCTCTCGTTCGGTGAGAATCCGCCGGATGCCGTTCCTCTCAGGATACCAGCATCGGCAAGATAAGAAACGGCTTCCGCATAGGTAGCCTTCTCGGATACGTCCGTGAAGCCTGTGGAAAAAGCAAAAGCCGGTACCGTCAGCAGCATCGACAGCACCAGCAGGATAGATATGAACTTGATTTTTCGCATAGAGATGTCCTTTCTAAAATTAGATTTCTCTTTTCTGTATTGGATCTCAGATAGAGTTGGCCCTTCAAGCCACGCCGTGGTGTCACGGCGCTGGTGACAGCAAAAGTGCGGACGTTCCCCTTGGCGGGGAGCGTCCACGTTTGCTATTTGACCTCATTTATAATGTATAAGTTCGATGTGCAGCTCCCGTTTTCACGGTAACGGTGCTGACGCTGGATGTATCCGGCACGTTCTAAGTCATTGAGCGCCCTTTGCACTGTGCGCGGCGAGAGGTGCAGGTCACGGGCAATCGTCTTGACGCCCGGCCAGCAGCTCCCGCCGCCTGCACGGTCACGGAGGTACATATAGACTGTCCGCGCCCGGTGCGGCAAATCAGGATCGGCGTAAATTTCACCGAAGAAGCTCATTTCTCGGCATAGCTGCTCATATAGTCATCCGCTTTCGGTATTGAGACCGGCCTTGGCTGGGAATACAGGCTTTTCTTGATATTCATCAGCAATTCCTCCTTTCCTGCGTAGTAAACCTCGCGCTGGGCGCGCTCCGGCGTCTGATACGGTTCTTCAAACTTGATTCCCCATTTGAAATATAATTGCAGCTTGGTACGCATCGGGTGCGTGCCGGTTTTCATGACAACAAATTCTCCCTTCGGGAGACTTTTCAGCTCGTCCGGTGAGAGCAGCGCACGCTCCACCATCTGCAAGCTCTGGCTGTTGCTGTCTTTGCCGCGGCTTACGGAACCGGTAAGGACTGTCCGGCTGCCGAGGGCTTTGGACAGCGTCTCCGCTGTCTGACTGTTCGGCGCAAAGCCGCCGAAGATCGTGTCCTGACAGTTATCGGCTATGATCTCCGCACCCTCTTTGCCGTAATTTTTTTCGAGCTGCGCAAGACTCTGGATGATCGGTACAAGCGTCAGCTTGCGGCTTCGCCCAGCGGAGAACAGCGGCAGAACGTCAAAGGGCGGCATCGTCCCAAATTCGTCGCAGTAAAATACCACGCGCTTTTTTAGCTTTCCTTCGTTAGCGTCCGCAATGGAAAACAGCTCTCGCGACAGGTTCTGGATCATGAGCCCCGCCATGAAGTGTTTCGTCGGGTCTTCCTCCGGGATGATTAGAAAAATTGCACACTTCTCGGATGCAAAGTGTTCTGCGTCGATCGGGCTGTCATAGCAAAGCACCTGCTCCTGCTCGGAATCAATGAACGAATTTAATCTGGACAGCACCGTGGACATGACGGAGGCCATGCCTTGTTCGGAGGAACTGGTTGCTGCGGTCGCCATCCAGCCTGCCTTATGCGTATCCGGCAGGCTGTCTATCAGAACCTGAAATCCATTCTTCTTTCCCATGGGAGCCATCAGTTCCTTCACCAGCTTGAACACGGACATGATGTGCCGCTTGTCATGCCCCGCACTGTCCGGCGGAATGAACTCCGACAGCGTCATGATCACGGTTGCCAGCACGCCCTCTGCTGCGTCATAGAAGTACGAATTTTGTCCACGATCCTGCTCGTCGCCGCCCGGATTGACGATGGTTTTGGCGAGGATCTTCGCATATTTTTCTGCATTCGCCCGTGCTGCAAGGTTGTCCGGATGCTCACGCGCCACGTCCATATAGCGGTTGACCAACGTCATCAGATTGTTTCCATCCGAGCGGATCGGGTTGCGCA
>OIWQ01000734.1_pt1 | contig 42080 bp, 39 predicted proteins | sample 1587571 | NCBI WGS metagenome assembly OIWQ01 (sample SAMEA3888910, study PRJEB22519) | human gut metagenome | biome: human gut; feature: human-associated habitat; material: faeces | place: Denmark | collected 2010
GTACCGGGGGTTCGAATCCCCCACTCTCCGCCAAGGAAAGGGTGTCGTACCGGCAGCCTGAAATAAAGACGACCAGAGGGCCGTCTTTATTTTTTTTAGCTCCCCGTTCATCCCGCTTTTTTGCCGTTTTGCCCGCTCTGGACCCAGATTTGCTCTGCTGCGTTATGAAAATGTGAATTGATTTTGTACCTTTGTACGATATTTCGCGCATAATGGCAGAGAAAGATAAAGACATACTGGAGAATATCGGAGAGCAGGAATATAAGTACGGCTTCACCTCGGATATCGAGACCGAAACCATCGGCAAGGGACTGAGCGAGGATGTCGTGCGGCTGATCTCCGCCAAGAAGGGCGAACCCGCATGGATGACCGAGCGGCGCGTGGCGGCCTACCGCCACTGGCTGACGATGGAACCGCCGACGTGGGCCCACCTGACGATTCCCGAAATAGATTTTCAGGACATCATCTATTATGCCGCCCCCAAGCAGCAGAAAAAACTCGATTCGATGGACGAAGTCGATCCCGAACTCAAACGGACCTTCGACAAACTGGGCATTCCCCTCGAAGAGCAGATGGCGCTGGCGGGCGTGGCGGTCGATGCCGTGATGGACTCGGTGTCGGTCAAGACCACCTTCAAGGAGGTGCTGGCCGAGAAGGGCATCATTTTCTGTTCGATTTCCGAAGCGCTGCGCGACTTCCCGGATCTCGTGAAGAAGTATCTCGGCAGCGTCGTGCCCTATACCGACAATTTCTACGCCGCGCTCAACGCCGCGGTCTTTTCCGACGGTTCGTTCTGCTACATTCCGAAGGGCGTCCGCTGTCCGATGGAGCTTTCGACCTATTTCCGCATCAACGCCGCGGGGACGGGGCAGTTCGAACGTACGCTGATCGTAGCCGACGAAGGTGCTTACGTGAGCTATCTGGAGGGGTGTACGGCCCCTCGCCGCGACGAAAACCAGCTGCATGCCGCCGTGGTGGAGATCATCGTCGAGAAAGACGCCGAGGTCAAATATTCGACGGTGCAGAACTGGTATCCGGGCGACAAGGAGGGCCGGGGCGGCATCTATAATTTCGTCACCAAGCGCGGTATCTGCCGCGAGAACGCCCGTCTGTCATGGACGCAGGTCGAGACCGGGTCGGCGATCACGTGGAAATATCCGAGCTGCATTCTCGCCGGCGACAATTCGGTGGGCGAGTTCTACTCGGTGGCCATGACCAACAATTTCCAGCAGGCCGATACCGGTACGAAGATGATCCACATAGGGCGCAACACCCGCAGCCGCATCGTGTCGAAAGGCATTTCGGCCGGGCGGAGCGAAAACTCCTACCGCGGTCTGGTCCGCATGGCGAAGGGGGCTGAGAACGCCCGCAACTATTCGCAGTGCGATTCGCTGCTGATCGGCGACAAATGCGGGGCGCATACCTTCCCCGTGATCGACAGCCGCAACCGCACGGCTGTGGTCGAACACGAAGCCACGACCTCGAAGATTTCGGACGACCAGCTCTTCTACTGCAACCAGCGGGGCCTTTCGACCGAGGACGCCGTGGGGCTGATCGTGAACGGCTATGCCCGCGAGGTGCTGGCCAAACTGCCGATGGAATTCGCTGTCGAGGCGCAGAAACTGCTTTCGATCAGCCTCGAAGGCTCGGTCGGATAACGGACGTGGAAGATGAAAGTGCTGGTGCTCAACGGCAGTCCGCGGCGCAACGGTCTGGTTTCGCAGATGCTGGAACATATTGCCGGCAATCTGCCGGAGACGTGCGACGTCGAGCGTATTTTCGTCCACGACCTGACCGTAAGACCCTGCACGGGGTGTATGAGCTGCCGCTCGAAACTCCGCTGCGCGCTGCCCGAAGACGATGCGCACCGCGTCGCGGAGGCGATCCGCACGGCGGATGCGCTGGTTATAGGTTCGCCCTGCTATTGGGGCAATATGAACGGGGCCTTGAAAGTGCTGTTCGACCGGTCGGTCCATGTGATGATGGGGGAGAAGGAGAGCGGAATGCCGGTGGCGCTGCACAAGGGACAGCGGGCCGTGCTGGTGGCGACGTGCAACACGATATATCCGTTCAGCGTGTTGTTCAACCAGACCCGCGGGGTGTTCCGCGCCCTGCGCGAGATACTCCGGTGGAGCGGTTACCGCATCGTCGGTACCGCGGCCAAAAGCGGCTGCCGCAAGAACGGCAGGCTGACGGACAGAGAGATTGAAAAATGTAAAAAACTGGCAAGAAAGATATGTTAAGCGTAAAAAATCTGCATGCGTCGGTCGACGGCAAAGAGATTCTGCGGGGCATCGACCTCGAAGTGAAAGCCGGCGAGGTGCATGCCATCATGGGGCCTAACGGCTCTGGCAAATCGACGCTCGCGGCGGTGCTCGCGGGCAATGAGAAATTCACGGTGACCGAAGGCTCGGCCACGTTCCTCGGACGGGACCTGCTGGAGATGCCGATCGAGGACCGGGCGCGTCTGGGGCTGTTTCTGGGTTTTCAGTATCCGGTCGAGATTCCGGGCGTCACGATGGCCAACTTCATGAAGCTGGCCGTGAACGAGCAGCGCAAGTTCCGCGGCGAGGAGCCGCTGACGGCCGCCGAATTCCTGAAACTGATGCGCGAGAAGAGCGCCGTCGTGGAGCTGGATTCGAAACTCACCTCGCGCGCCGTGAACGAAGGCTTCTCGGGCGGCGAGAAGAAGAAGAACGAGATTTTCCAGATGGCGATGCTCGATCCGAAGCTGGCCATTCTGGACGAGACCGATTCGGGACTCGACATCGACGCCTTGCGCATCGTCGCCACGGGCGTTACGAAACTGCATACGCCCGAAAACGCGACGGTGGTCATTACGCATTACCAGCGATTGCTGGATTACATCGTGCCCGACGTGGTGCATGTGCTCTACCGGGGACGCATTATCCATACGGGCGACAAGACGCTGGCTCTCAAACTCGAAAAGGAGGGCTACGACTGGCTGATTAACGATTACAGGGAATGACGGCGATACTCGATATAATCCGTGATTTCCGCACGGCGCAGGGCGAAGTGTTCCGGATCGAAGGGACGCAGGACGGGCCTTATGCGGCGGTCGATCCCCGGCGCATGCGCATCGAGGCCGCCGCGGGCGCGTCGGGACGCATCGTGGTGGTGCATACCGCGCCCGACATGTCGTCGCTGGAAGTCGTCGCGGCGGAGGACGCCCGTCTCGAAATAACGGAGGTGTTCCTCGCCGAAGCTTTCGCGGAGGTTGCGGTGAAGCAGTCCGCACGCAGCCTGTGCCGCCTGACGGCCGTGCAGCTTACGAGCGCCAACGTCTCCTATACGATCGATCTCGACGGCCGCGATGCCGAGAACATGCTGGGCGGGGTGTTCCTTGCCGGCGGTGAAGAACACTGCGTCGTCAAACTGCGCACGAACCACAACGTGCCCGACTGCCGCAGCAATTCCTATATTAAAGGCGTTGCCGGCGGTTCGGCCCGCGGCGAGTTCTGCGGACTGGTCTATGTGGCGCCCGATGCGCAGCATACCGACGCGCAGCAGCAGAACCGCAACATCCTGCTGAGCGAGACGGCGCATATCGCCACCCAGCCCCAGCTGGAGATATATGCCGACGACGTGAAGTGCTCGCACGGCGCGACGGTGGGGCAGATGGACTCGGAAGCCGTGCTGTATATGCGCCAGCGCGGCCTGAGCGAGGTGCAGGCCCGCCGGCTGCAGATCGAAGGGTTCGTGGGCGACGTCGTACGCCGCTGCGGTGTGGAGCCGTTGTGTGAGACGATGATGGAGGCCGTTAGGGCCAAAATGGAAAAATTGTGACCATGTTCGACGTTGAAAAAATACGCGGGGAGTTCCCGATTCTCGGACGCGAGGTTTACGGCAAGCCGCTGGTCTACCTCGACAACGGGGCCACGGCCCAGAAGCCGCTGGCGGTGATCGAGACGATCGATTACCTCAACCGGGAGCTCAACGCCAATATCCACCGCGGGGTGCATTACCTTTCGGAGGAGGCCACGACGCTCTACGAAGCGTCGCGCGAGCGCATCCGCGCCTTTATCGGGGCGGCGGAGAAGGAAGAGGTGATTTTCACGGCCGGCGCGACGGCTTCGCTCAATACGGTGGCCTATGCGTGGGGCGAGAAATTCGTCCGTGCGGGCGACAACATCGTCGTCAGCGAAATGGAACACCACTCCAATATCGTTCCGTGGCAGATGCTGTGCGAACGCAAAGGAGCCGAGATCCGGGTGCTGCCCTTCGACGACGAAGGGCGTCTGCGCACCGAACTGCTGCCGTCGCTGCTCGACGGGCGCACGCGCGCCGTCGCCGTGACGCAGGCGTCGAATACGCTCGGCACGCGGCCCGAACTGCGCGGGATTATCGACGCGGCGCATGCCGTGGGGGCGATCGCCGTCGTGGACGGATGTCAGGGCGTCGTGCACGGGGGCGCGGACATGCAGGAGCTGGATTGCGATTTCTACGCATTTTCGGGGCATAAGCTCTTCGCTCCGACGGGTATCGGCGTGCTGTACGGCAAACGCGCGCTGCTGGAGGAGATGCCGCCGTTTCTGGGCGGCGGGGACATGGTCGATACGGTGACGTTTGCAAAGACGACCTATGCGCCCGTTCCGCTCAAGTTCGAGGCGGGAACGGCCAATTTTTCGGGCGCCATCGCGCTCGGCGAAGCGGTGAAATTCGTCCAGCGCTTCGATCCCGAAGAGGTCGAGCGGCACGAGCAGGCGCTGCTGCACCGCGCGACCGAACGTCTCGCGGCGATCGACGGCCTGCGGATTTACGGCACGGCGCCTGGCAAATGCGCCATCGTATCGTTCAACGTCGAGGGCGTGCATCCTTACGATATGGGGATGATTCTCGACAAGCTCGGCATCGCCGTCCGTACCGGACAGCACTGCGCCGAGCCGGTGATGGACCATTACGCGACGACGGGCATGTGCCGCGCTTCGTTCGCGCTTTACAACACGCAGGCCGAAGCCGACGCGCTGGCCGACGGGGTCGAACGGGCCGTGCGGATGCTGCGCTGAGAAGAGGAAACTACCATAACTACCACAAACGGAAATAAAACAGGCAACCTATGTTCATTGTACTCGAAGGATTGGACGGAGCGGGCAAATCGACCCAGATACGCATGCTGCGCCAGCTGTTTGCCGACAGGGGCGTCGAGAGCGAGTATGTGCATTTCCCGCGCTTCGATTCGCCCGTATACGGCCAGCTGATCGCCCGGTTCCTGCGCGGCGAATTCGGCGGCGTGCAGGAGGTCGATCCCTACCTCGTGGCGCTGATTTTCGCGGGCGACCGCGCCGACGCCGCGCCGCAGATACGGCAGTGGCTCGCCGAAGGTAAAGCGGTGGTGCTGGACCGTTACGTCTATTCGAACGTGGGTTTTCAGTGCGCCAAACTTCCCGCCGGCGAGGAACGCGACCGGCTGGCCGATTGGATCGTGAACCTCGAATTCGGCCATAACGCGCTTCCCCGTCCCGACCTCTCGCTGTTCCTCGACGTACCGTTCGCCTTTACCGAGCGCAAGCTCTCCGAAGTGCGCGAAGGCGACGACCGCGACTATCTGCAGGGCGGACAGGATATCCACGAGGCGTCGTTGCAGCTGCAGCAGGACGTGCGCAGCGTCTATCTCGCCTCGGCGGCCAAGGACCCGTCGCTGCGGGTCGTCGATTGCAGCGACGCTTCGGGTGCGATGGAGTCGCCCGAAGGCATCTTCGCCAAAATCCGTGCGGAACTAACCCCAATACTTGGAGCAGATGCGTAAAACACGGGTATTCAAACTGATAGCCAACGTTTGCCGGCTGATCCTCGCCTGCACTTTTATTCTTTCGGGTTTCACGAAGGTTATCGACCCGTGGGGCACGGCGATGAAGGTCAACGAGTACCTCTCGATCTACGGTGTCGAGTCGCTGCAGCCTGCGAGCATGGCTTTTTCGATCTGGTTGTGCGGCGCCGAGCTGATGATGGGGTGCATGCTGCTGTTCAAGGTCCGCATCCGTCTGATTTCGATCTTCGCCGTGCTGTCGATGCTGTTCTTCACAGCGCTGACATTGCTGAGCGCCACGCTGATTCCCGTCGAGGACTGCGGCTGTTTCGGCGAGGCGCTGAAACTGACGCCGTGGCAGACTTTCTTCAAGAATCTGGCCCTGCTGCCCATGGCCTTCGTGGTCTGGTGGCGCTACCGTCCCGACAAGATTTTCGCCTTCAACGCGCTGGAAATCGTGCTGACGGTCACCTTCTTCTTCCTTTCGATGTATCTGGGGTACTACTGTTACCGCCATCTGCCGCTGATCGACTTCCTGCCCTACAAGGTCGGGGTCAATATCTGGGAGGGCATGCACGCTCCGGCCGTCGAACCCGGCGAGACGGAGACCGTGCTCGTTTACCGCAATCTCGAAACGGGCAAACTGCACGAATTTTCGCTCGAAGACACCGCATGGCAGGACGCCGGGAAGTGGGAGTGGGTCGATACCCGGACCACCGAGGAGATGCCCGCCATACGCCCGCTTATGAGCGAATTCGCTCTGCGCGATGCCGAGGGGGACGCCACGGAGGAGATACTGACCGCTCCCGGACGCGTGTATATGCTTTGCGTCACCTCGTTCGACCGCCTGCCGCGCGCTTGCGCCAAGCGGTTCGCCGCTCTCATACGGCGTGCGCAGAGCGAAGGCGCACGCGTCGTCTGCCTTACGCCCCAGCCGCTGTACGGCGTCGCCTATCACGATTTCGGATCGGGCGAGGTACGCTGCTATAACATAGACGCTTCGACCATGAAGACCATGCTTCGCGCCAACAACGGCATGGTGCTGCTCGAAGAGGGCGTGATCCGCGCTAAAAAGAATTGTCGCGATATTCGTCCATAGGGACTTTTTGCGGCGAGTGGTATGAAAGTTGACCCCGGAAACGGAGTCAACTTTCTTATTATGCGAACTTTCCAAACTTTATTCATTCTTCTCGCGCTGTGCGGCTGCGGCCGCCGTCAGCCGGCGCCTGAGACGGTCCGCCCGGTGAAGGTCGTCACGGCGTCGGGCGCCGGGGTCATCGACAAGGATTTCGCGGGCATGGCTACGCCCGACGACGCCGTGAATCTGGCGTTCAAGCTTTCCGGACAGGTGCTGGACGTTCCGGTGTCGCAGGGCGAGAACGTGAAGAAGGGGGCGCTGCTGGCCGAGCTCGACCCCCGCGACATCCAGCTGCAGGTCTCCGCCGACCGCTCCGCATACGAAGAGGCCCGCTCGCAGCTGCAGCGCATGCAGCGGCTGTTGGAGCACGAAGCCGTCTCGCAGCAGGAATTCGAAGCTTCCCGAACCCGCTATGCGCAGGCCCGCTCTGCTTATGACAACTCCCTCGATATGCTCAAGGAGACCAAGCTCCGGGCGCCTTTCGCCAGCGTCGTCGAACGCAAATACGTCGATAATTACGAACGGGTGCAGGCCGGACAGACCATCGTGCGCGTCGTGAATCCCGTGACGACGCAGGTGCAGTTCACCCTGCCCGAAAGCGCTCTGCCGCTGCTGACCTCCCAATCCACGCGCTTCGAGGTGGAATTCGACAACTACCGGGGCGTGAAGTTTCCGGCCGTGCTGAAAGATTACGCCAAGACTTCGTCCGATGCGTCGGGATTTCCCGTATCGCTTCGCCTGACCAATACCGATCCGGGGCGTTATCCCGTCTCTCCGGGCATGTCGTGTACGATTACCATGCAGAGCGCCGACCCGGTTCCCGACGCCGTGTCGCTGCCCGTGTCGGCGATCTTCGCTCCGGCCGAAGGCGGCACCTACGTCTGGATCGTGACCGGCGACGGCCATGTCGTGCGCCGCGAGGTGACGCTGGGCGAGCTGTACGGCCGCGACCGCGTCGTGGTGGACAGCGGCGTGGAGCCGGGCGAGCGCGTCGTCACGGCGGGCGTTTATCAGCTGCGGCAGGGCGAGCGGGTGCGAATCCTAAAGTGATACGGTCATGAGTCTGCCCGAATATTCGCTGAAAAATAAAAAAGTCGTCTGGTTTTTCCTTTTCGTCCTGCTTGCTGGCGGCGCCCTCGGCTTCGTCACGCTGGGCAAAAAGGAGGATTCGACGTTCGTCATCAAAAGTGCGTCGCTGGTCTGCACCTATCCCGGAGCCACGCCGCTGGAGGTCGAACAGCTCATTTCCGAGCCGATCGAACGCGAGGTGCAGTCGATGCGGCTGGTGCATAAAATCACCTCCGAGTCCTATTACGGACTTTCGAAGATCATGGTCGAACTCGATCCTGCGACCGGTGCCGCGGAGATTCCGCAGTTGTGGGACGAGCTGCGGCGCAAGGTGCTCAACATCCAGTCCCGGCTGCCGGCCGGGGCTTCGCCCGTTACCGTGGCCGACGATTTCGGCGACGTGTACGGCATCTATTACGGCCTTTCGGTCGACGGCGGATTCACATGGTCCGAACTGCGCGAGTGGGCGCAGCGGATCAAGACGGCGCTGGTGACCGTGGACGGCGTGCAGAAGGTGACGCTCTTCGGCGAGCAGACGCCTGTGGTGAACGTCTATGTCAGCCTTGCGGCGCTCGCCAACTTCTCGATCCGCCCCGAATCGATCGTGAGGACCATCGGCCAGCAGAACACGATCGTCAACAGCGGCGAGAAGCAGGCCGGGGCGCTCGAAATACAGATTTTGGAGGACGGGGCCTATAAGGACCTCGGCGACATCTCCAACCAGCTGCTCATCTCCTCTTCGGGCAAGCAGTACCGGCTGGGCGACATCGCCCGCGTGGAGCGGGGATACGCCGATCCGCCGCAGACGCTGATGCGCGTGAACGGCCGCAGGGCGGTGGGCATCGGCATCTCGACCGAGGCCGACGTGGACGTGGTGAAGGCCGGGGAGAAGATCGGCCGGGTGCTCGGCGGCCTTACGCGCCAGATGCCCGTGGGCATGGACCTCACGGTGCTTTATCCCGAAGACCGCATTGCCCGCGAGGCGAATTCCACCTTTATCCTGAACCTCGCCGAATCGGTGGCGATCGTCATCCTTATCATCATGCTCGTCATGGGATTCCGCGCCGGGGTGCTGATCGGCAGTTCGCTGCTGTTCTCCATAGGCGGTACGCTTCTGCTGATGCAGTTTCTGGGCGAAGGTCTCAACCGCACCTCGCTGGCGGGGTTCATCATCGCGATGGGCATGCTGGTGGACAATGCCATCGTGGTGACCGACAATGCGCAGCAGGCCATGCTGCGGGGCGTCGCGCGGCGGCAGGCCGTCATCGACGGAGCCAATGCTCCGCGCTGGAGCCTGCTGGGAGCGACGCTGATCGCCATTTTCTCGTTCCTGCCGCTTTATCTGGCCCCTTCGTCCGTTGCCGAGATCGTCAAGCCGCTGTTCGTCGTGCTGGGGCTTTCGCTGCTGCTGAGCTGGGGGCTGGCCCTTACGCAGACGCCGCTTTTCGGCGATTTCATGCTCCGCGTCAAACCTGCGGCGCACGATCCCTACGATACGAAGTTCTACCGGAAGTTTGACCGTCTGCTGGCCGGGCTGCTGCGCTGGCGGTGGGGCGTCGTGGCGGGCGTCGTCGCGCTCTTCGCCCTTTCGCTGGTAGTAATGGGTCTCATGCCGCAGAATTTCTTCCCGTCGCTGGACAAGCCCTATTTCCGGGCCGACGTACTGCTGCCCGAAGGGTATAACATCCGCGATACGGAGCGCAACCTGCGTCTGATGGAGGAGTGGCTCCATGCGCAGCCCGAAGTGAAGACCGTATCGGTGACGATGGGCTCCACGCCGCCGCGTTACTATCTGGCCAGCAGCAGCATTTCGCTGCGTCCCAATTTCGGCAATATCCTGATCGAACTGCACGACCGGAAACAGACCGAGGAGGTCGAAAACCGTTTCAACGCCTACGTTGTGGCGAACTGTCCCGACGTGTGGCTGCGCTCGTCGCTTTTCAAGCTCTCGCCCGTGCCCGACGCCGCGATCGAATTCGGGTTCATCGGCGACGATATCGACACGCTCCGCCGGCTGACGCAGGCGGCCGAGGATATCATGTGGCGTACGCCCGGCACGGCGAATATCCGCAACAGCTGGGGCAACCGCGTTCCGACGTGGCTGCCGCTCTACTCGCAGATGAAGGGCCAGCGCATCGGCGTCACCCGCAGTCAGATGGCGCAGGGCATTACCATCGCCACGCAGGGCTACCGGCTCGGCGAGTACCGCGAGGGTGACCAGTTCATGCCGATCCTGCTCAAGGACGAGAATATCGACGCCTACAACCTGACCAACCTGCAGGCGCTGCCGATCTTCACGCCTGCGGGCAAAGTCTACTCCATCGAGCAGGCGACCGACGGTTTCCGCTTCGAATACCGCGGTGGGGTGGTGAAGCGTTACAACCGCCAGCGGGTGATGAAGGCGCAGTGCGATCCGGCGCGCGGGGTCAATACGATGGAGCTGTTCGCCGCCCTGCGCGATTCGGTGACCCGCGCCGTGCCGCTGCCCGAAGGCTATTCGATGAAGGTCTTCGGCGAGCAGGAGAGCCAGCAGGAGTCCAATTCGGCGCTGGCCGAGTACATGCCCCTGACGATGATCCTGATCTTCATCGTCCTGCTCCTGCTCTTCCGCAACTACCGCGAACCGGTCATCATCTTGCTGATGATCCCCCTGATCTTTATCGGCGTGGTGCTGGGGTTGGCCGTTACGGGCAAGGTGTTCAACTTCTTTTCGCTGCTGGGACTGCTGGGGCTTGTGGGAATGAATATCAAGAACGCCGTGGTGCTGGTCGAGCAGATCGGCGTCCTGCGGGCCGGGGGCAGAGGGCCTTACGATGCGCTGGTCTCCGCCACGCGCAGCCGTATCGTGCCCGTTGCGATGGCTTCGGGGACCACGATCCTCGGCATGCTGCCCCTGCTGTTCGACTCGATGTTCGGAGCAATGGCTGCGACGATCATGGGCGGACTGCTGGTCGCCACGCTGCTGACCGTCTGCGTCCTGCCGGTCGTCTACGCCATTTTCTATAATATCCGTGAATCATGAAACCGTTTCTGCTGTCAGTCATTCTGTTTTTTTGCCTGCCGCCGACGCACGCTCAGACCACGCTCGACGATTACCGCCGCGACGTGATCGAGTACAGCCGCCGGCTGAAAGTCGCCGCTGCCGGGAGCGATGCCGCCGCAGAAACCGTGGGGCAGTCGCGGACGGGCTACCTGCCGCGGCTGTCGCTCGACGGGAACTTCACGGCCACCGTCCATCATTACGACGGCGTCGAACGTTGGAACTTCAGCGTGCTGCCCCAGCTGGTGCAGGTCGTCTACGGCGGCGGAGCCGTGCGTGCGGCTTACCGGCAGGCCGAACTGGGATACGACATCGCCCTCTGCGACGAGGAGTTCACCCGGCTCGATGTCCGCTATACGGCCGAGTATACCTACTGGAACCTTTCGGCCATGGCGCTCTATGCCGCTTCGATGCGGCAGTATGTCAGCATCATCCGTTCGCTCAAGGAGGTGGTGGACCGCCGGTTTGCCGAGGGGTATATCGCCAAGGGCGACGTGCTGATGATCGACACGCGCCTGAGCGAAGCGCAGTACGAACTGATCTCCGCCGAGCGGAATTACACCGTGGCGCTGCATAATTTCAACATCCTGCGGGGCGCCGATCCTGCGCTCGGCGTAACGCTGGCGCAGGGCATCCGCGATTCGCTTCCGCAGCCCGTGCGGGTGCCCGCCGCCGAAGCGGCGGCATTCAGACCCGACTATGCCGCCGCGCAGCTGCGCAGCGACCGGGCCGAAGCCGGCATCCGTGCGGCCCGTGCGGCCTTCAATCCGCAGCTGAGCGTCGGCGTCGGGGGATCGTGGCAGCCCTATTATCCCAACCGCACGGGCGCTACGACGGTGGACGGTTCGGCGTTCGTGAAACTCTCGCTGCCGATATTCCATTGGGGCGAACGCCGCCGCGCGACGGGCGTCGCCCGTGCCGTACAGCGGCAGAGCGAATGGGACGCCGCGCAACTCTACGACGATATCGTGCGCGAAGAGATGAACGGCTGGACGGCGCTGGAGAACAGCCGTGCGCAGGTCGAAGCCATGGAGCAGAGCCTGCGCATCGCCGGCGAGAACCTCGACATCAGCACCTATTCCTACGGCGAGGGGCTGGCGACGATTCTCGACGTGCTGCAGGCCCAGCTGAGCTGGATTCAGCTCTATACCAACGCCATCAAGGCGCATTACAATTATGCCGTGGCGGTGTCTGATTACCGGCGGATTACGGCGCAGCAGTAGCCCGGAAATAAGAAATCGGAGGGTCCGTCGGACCCTCCGATTTTTTCGCCGGTTTGCGGTGTCAGGCTTTCGCCGGTTCGGTGCTGACCACCGCGATTTCGTGAGATACCGGGGCGATCATGCGGAACATGCGCATGATGCCGCAGTATTTTTCGTGCGTCAGCGTCGCCGCCCGGCTCACCTTGGCCTGATCGTCCTCGGTGTAGCATTCGATGTTGTAGACGACGTGGAACGACTTGAATACGCTTTCGGACCGGACCTCTTCGGTCGAAAGTTCGCCCGATACGCTTATCTCGAAGTGCTTGGGACGCAGGCGCTCCTTCTCCATAATCATCAGGGCCGTCATTCCCGAACATTTGGCTGCGGCATAGAGCAGCAGGGTCTTGGGATTCATCTCCCCGCAGTCGGGACCGTTTTCGGGTACGAGTTTCGAATCCCCGGTCAGCTGCAACGTTACTTTTTCAATCATATGGCTGAATTTTTATTGAACAACGCTCTTCGGGCAAGAATCGTACCTTACTGCCGCATTCCGGCCGTCTCCGCAGGTTCCCGCCGCGGAGCCGCTTCGGGCCTGCTCAGCGGATGCTGAATCGTGAACCGGGTGCCTTTGCCGGATTCGGACTCGACCGAAATGGCGCCGCCCAGATACTCGGTGATCGTGCGGCAGATCGACAGTCCGAGCCCGACGCCTTTGACGAACGAGTCGGCCTTGTAGAACCGTTCGAAAATCCGGTCCAGATGCTCCTGCGCGATGCCCTTTCCGGTGTCGTGGACGAACAGTTCGACCTTTTCGCACCCCTGCGGGGAGCGGAAGCCGAAGGTGATGCTGCCGTTGTCCGTGAATTTCGCGGCGTTGTTGATGAGGTTGTTGACGACCTGCTTGAGCCGCGACGCGTCGGTGACTATCGGTGTGTCCGCCTGCGGCATGTCGAGCCGCAAACGGACGCCTTCCGGCATGCAGAGCCGCTGAGCCTGATAAATATCCGTCAGCAGAGCGTGCAGCGAGTGCTCCCCGAAATGGAATTCCATGGTGTTCGATTCGATCTTCGAAAGGTCGAGGATGTCCGAAATCAGGCGCAGCAGTTGGTCTCCGTTGCTCGTTATGAGCCGGCTGTACTCCTGCTTCTCCGCCTCGCTGAACGGGATGTCTTCGCTGGTGAGCAGGTTGGCGAAGCCGATGATGGCGTTGAGGGGCGTGCGTATCTCGTGGCTCATGTTGGCCAGAAACGCGCTTTTCAGCCGGTCGCTCTCCCTCGCCTTGTCGCGGGCTGCGCGCAGTCCGTCTTCGGAGGTCTTGTGGGCGTGGATGCTCTGGCATATCCCCACGATGCGGTAGGGCGATCCGTCGCCGGTCTGTCCGAGGTATACGGACTGCTCCTCGAACCACTCCCACGTACCGTCACCGCGCCGGAGCCGGTACGTGAACGTGTCGGGATTCATCTCTCCTGCGAGTTGTTTTGCGAAGGCGTCGGCCAGCCTGCCGCGGTCTTCGGGATGCACGAGCCTGAAGAAATCTTCGGTGCCGATCGTGCCGTCGCCCGCCGGAAGACCCAAGTGGGCGAACCAGCGCTCGTCGATGACCATCCTGTTGTGGCCGAGGTCGAAAAACCACGGGAATATCTTCGTCTGCGACAGGGCCATGCCGAGGATGAATTTGCGGGTGATCTCCTCCTCGGTGTTGCGGAACAGAAAGACGATCCGGCGCAGTTGCCGCCGCCGGTCGTAACGGCCGACGAAACGGCCTTCGATGTAGAATTTCAGGTTGGAGTTCCGAAGCCGGATATAGCTCCATGGCGGCAGGTCTCCGTAGCGGTGCCGTTCCCTGAGCCGGGCGAAAATGCCGGGCAGAAGGTCCTGCCGGTCGTGACAGACCGAAAGGATGTCGGAGATGTTCAGCGGATGTGAAAAATCCCCCCCCCGCGGATGCGGAGTTCGTCGCATGCCCGTGCGTTGATTTCCGTAATTTCCCCTTCCGGGGTGAGCGTGACGGCGCCGACGGACAGCATGCTCAGCGTGTCGGTATCGGACTGGGCGCCGGTGCGGGAAGCTGCGCGCGGGTCCTTGTGATGAAAAAGACGCGATTTCATCGAATGGAGGTTTAGCGAATCAGTGACGCCGCAAGGTAGGGATAATTTTCGACAGATGCAAAAGCGGCGGTTTGCGGAGAATCCGGCCGCGGCATATATTTCGTTTCCCTATATGGAAAAAAGGTAAATTTTCGTATATTTGCCCTTTGTAAGAATTTAAGTGTCGTATGCGGAAAAATCTGAATTTATTGCTGGCCTTTGCCGTGTGTGCGTTGTGCGCGCCCGGAGTGCAGGCCGGAACCCCCGAATCTGCTGCCTTTATCGACCGCGGCAGGTCCCTGTTCGACTTCGGTCGCTGGACCGACGCCCGGCATGAGTTCCTGCAGGCGCGGGAGACGCTTTCGCCCGCCGACCGCGAGGCGGCGCAGACGGTCGACTTCTATCTGGCGGCCTGTGCCGTCGAGTTGGGCAGCCGCGACGCCGAGGCCGCGCTCCGCCGATTCGAAGCGCGTTACCCCGGATCGGTCTATGCCAACGACGTGCGGTTCTCGCTAGGCTCCTACTATTGCGCCGAGGGCGATATGAAACGCGCCCGCGAGGCTTTTGAAAAGACCGATTACAAAGCTCTCGGCCGGGCGCGCAAGGAGCAGTACGACGTTCGCATGGGCTATGTCGAATTCACCGACGGCGATTACGACAAGGCGTTCGGCTATTTCGACCGCATCGGCCCGCAGAGCGAATACGCCGACCACGCGCTTTATTACAAATCCTATATCGACTATGCCGAAGGCCGTTACGGCCGTGCCAAGCAGGGCTTCACGGCTTTGCAGCGCAGCGACGCCTACCGCGACGTGGTGCCGTACTACCTGCTGCAGATCGAATTTCACGAGGGCAACTACCGCTATGTCGTCGAGAACGGCGGCAAACTGGTGCAGCGGGCCGTTCCCGAACGGCGCAGGGAGTTGGAGCGCGTCATCGCCGAGTCGTGGTTCCGGCTGGGCGATTTCAACAGGACGATCGAACATCTGGACGCTTTCACCGCGGCCGGCGGCGAGCTGGACCGCGACGGCAGTTACCTGATGGGCTTTTCGCTCTACCGCACGGCGCGCTATCCCGAAGCGGCGGAATACCTGCGCAGGGCGTGCGGCGCCGAGGACGCGCTGACGCAGAATGCCTCGTATCATCTGGCCGACTGTTACCTGCGGGCGGGCGACAAGCGGGCCGCCATGCACGCTTTCGCCATGGCCGCGGACGACCGCTTCGACGCGACGATTGCCGAGGATGCGCTGTTCAATTACGGCAAACTGCAGTATGAGCTGGGCGGCGGAGCCTTCAACGGCGCGATCAACGTGCTGACGCGCTATGTGGAGCAGTATCCCGCGTCGCCGCGCGTAGGCGAAGCCCGTACGCTGCTGATCGCCGCCTACTACAATTCGAACGATTACGACGCGGCCTACCGGGCCATCAAATCCTTCCCGACGCAGGACGCCGACATCCGCGCCGCGTTGCAGAAAATCACCTATTTCCGCGGACTGGAAGCCTACAATGCCGGCGACATGCGTGCGGCGCAGCGCTATCTGGCCGAGTCTGCGGCGATCAACGTCAGCCCCAAATATTCGGCCCTCAACTCCTTCTGGCAGGGTGAAATCGCCTTTGCGCAGGGCGAATATACGGTCGCGGCGGCCAAATACAACGCCTATCTGAAACGTGCGCCCCGCAGCGAAAAGGAGTATGCCATGGCGCTGTATAACCTCGGCTACTGCGCCTTCTCGCGTATGGACATGGCGCAGGCGCGCGGCTCGTTCGAGAAATTCCTCGCCGTCTATCCCGCACGTGACCGGTACCGCGCCGACGCCTGCAACCGTCTGGGCGACATCCGCTACTCCGACCGGGAGTTCGAAGCGGCGGTGGCCGAGTACGACCGGGCTGCGGCCTTGGGCGGTCCCGAAAAGTATTATGCGCAGTACAAGCGCGCCGTGACGCTCGGCATTTTGGGCCGCACGGAGCAGAAACAGCAGGCGCTGCGGCAGATCATCGCCGCGGGGGAGGGCGATTATGCCGACGAGGCCTCCTATGAACTGGGACGCTCCCACATCGCGCAGGAACAGTACGCCGAAGGCGCCGCGCAGCTGGAGAAATTCGTCGCCGACTATCCCTCGTCGCCGCGCCGGGCGCAGGCCCTTTCCGATCTGGGCCTCGCATACCTCAATCTGGGCGACAAGGAGAAATCGCTCCGCTATTACGACATGGTCGTCGAGACGGCTCCGCAGTCGTCCGAAGCCAGGGGCGCGATGGAAGGCATCCGCGAGATTTACGTTTCGGAGGGCCGGGTGGACGACTACTTCGACTATGCGCAGAAGGCGGGGCTGGAGAGCGATCTGACCGCCGTGTCGCGCGATTCGCTGTCGTTCGCCTCCGCGCAGAAACTTTACCTTGCGGGCCAGACCGATGCCGCCGCCAAATCGCTGCGCAGTTACGTCAAGAGCTATCCCAAGGGCTATTACGTGAACGATGCGCTCTATTTCCTGAGCGACTGCTACCTCCGCTCCGATCAGCGCGACGACGCCATCGAAACCCTGACGACGCTGGCCGGGCAGGGTACGAACCAATATACGGTCACGGTGCTCGAAAAACTCTCGGATATGACCTTCGAGGACAAGCGTTACGACGAAGCTGCCGCCGCTTACCGCCAGTTGTACGACGTTACGACGACGGTCGCCGGGCGTGAGGACGCCATGAAGGGCTATGTGCGTGCGACGCTGGCCGGGGGCGATGCGGCGAAGATCGAAGCGATGGCCGCCGATGTCGCGGCGCATCCCGACGCCGGGGCCGTCGCGCTGCGCGAGTCGAAATTCGCATGGGCCGAGCTGCTGCGTCTGCAGGACCGCCGCGCCGATGCCGTGAAACTGTATAAGGAACTGGCGTCCGACGTCCGCACGAAGGAAGGCTCTGCGGCCGCCTATTACGTACTCGAAGATGTTTTCGCGGGCGGCGATATGGACAAGGCCGAGAAGGCGATATTCGCCTATTCGGAGCGTGAGCCGCAGGCGTACTGGTTAGCCAAGGCCTTTATTCTGCTGGGCGACGTCTATGTCCGCAAGGGCGACAATTTCCAGGCTAGGGCGACCTATCAGAGCGTTGCCGACGGCTATTCGCCTGCCGACGACGGCATTGTGGCCGAAGCGAAAGAACGGATCGCAAAACTGAACTGATGATGAAACGCATATTGTTTGCCGCCGCGCTGCTGGCGGCGCTTCCCTGCAGCGTGAGCGCGCAGGTGGAAAAACGGGTCGAAGTGACCAAAGCCTATGTTCCGAGCGTCGAAAGCGCCGCAAAGCTGGCCGTCGTGCCCGATATGACCGACACGGTGAAGATGCGGCCCGAAATCGACTATACGATCACGCCGCTGTCGCTGCAGACGACACTCGCCACGCGGCCGATCCGTCCGGCGACGGTGACCTATTGGGAATTCAACCGTCCGCTGCCGTTCTACCTGAAGGCCGGGGCGGGCTATCCGCTCAATTCGGTGCTGGATTTCTACGCTTCGAGCCAGAACCCCGGTACGGGTTATGTCGTGGGGTACGTGAACCACGAGGGCCGCTATGCGAAGATCAAAAACGACTTCGGCATCAAAAACAACTCGACGCGGATGCTCAACCGCATCGGCGCCGCGGCCGGCAAGTATTTCGGCAAACACATTCTGGAGGGTGACCTTTCCTATGAAAACCGGATGTATCACCGTTACGGGATGTATGTCGCGCCGGGCGTCACGTCGGACATGGCCCCCGGCGCAATGGCCGATTACGGCGATGCGAATATCGCGGTGCGTTTCGGCGACGATTTTCAGGACCTGAGCCGTGTGAATTTCGAAATCGCGATCCGCGGCGGGCTGTTTTTCGACCACTCCGAGTGGCCGGATTATAACGACAAGGCGCGTCAGACCACGCTGGAGACCCATGCGAAGATCGCCCGCGGATTCGGCCGCCACCGGCTTGCGGCGGAGTTCGGCTATATGCGGCTGGCCGGACAGAAAGCGATCGGCCTTTATAATCAGCAGCTGATCCATGCCGCCCTGCGTTACGGTATCGAGGGCGGGGTAGTGCGTCTCGAAGCGGGCGCCGACTATTACCACGACAAGGTCAAGACCGTCGAAGCGGAGAATTACATCATTCCTTTCGTCCGGCTGAACCTGAACCTCGGAACGGACGGACTTTGTCCCTTTTTCGAGATGGACGGCAGTGTGGACGACAACGGCTTCCGCTCGCTGACCCGGCAGAATCCTTACGTCGCCGCAGCGTTCTGGCAGACCAAGAGTTCGGTCGATTACAACGGCCGTTTCGGTATCGGCGGCAGTATCTGGCGCGGAAAGTTCGACTACAGGGTATATGCCGGATTTTCGGTCCGGGACAACCATCCCTATTGGTATGTTTCCGACAATTATGCGATCGACGGGGAAAAAACAGCCGTCGCCGGAGCCATGCGCCCGGCACTGGCCCGTCAGACCGTACTTTCCTTCAACGGCGAAGTGACGTGGCGTCCGGTGAGCAGTTTCCGGACGGAATTGGGCGTACACGGATATATCTACAACGACGACGAAACCAAATTGCATAACGGCGCGCCGTCCTTCGACGGCAGTCTGTCGGCGCACTACGACGGCCGCAAGATTTCGTTCGGCGCGGGAGTCTACTTGCAGAGTGCCCGGAAGTGGAGTGCGGTTTTCGAAAATACGGGGACGGAAACTGCGCCCGGTGAACCTGTGATGCAGTACGATACTTTCGAAGCGCCCTTCGCCGTCGATCTGCGCGTCAATTTCGACTGGAAAGTTTCGGGCCGCGTGACGCTCTTCGCCGAGGGCCGCAACCTGATCAACCGCCGCCTGTACGAATATCCGTTCTACCCCGAATACGGGGCTAACTTTACGGTCGGCGTGAAGGCGAACTTTTAAAAAGATTTCCTCTCCATGCCGGTTGGGCGCATATAAATTGTCCGTGAAGAGTATTCATGGATGTAAATTTGTTGTTTTGGGGAAATAATATTAATTTTGTCAATAATAAGCTAATTTAAACGCAATATTTCTTTAATAATATTTATGGCTACACTGAAGAACCTCCCCAAAATATGTCCCTCCTGCGGTAAACGTTTGAGCGTGTACGCGATGCATTGCAACGGATGCCAAACACATATCGAAGGCAATTACAGCCTTCCCGTGATGATGCAGTTGTCAGCCCCTGACCAGCAGTTCGTGCTCGATTTCGTGAAGAGCAGCGGTTCGCTGAAGGAGATGGCCCATAAGTTGGGATTGAGTTATCCGACCGTGCGCAACAGACTGGACGATATTATCTCTCAACTAAATAAATTCGAAAGCGATGAACAAGATTCTTAACCCGTTCGAATACCTGTCTACAGGGAAAGCGCTCGGTTGGGGCCTCGCGGGAACGCTCTTTTCCATCTGCCTGCTGACCGCGGTGAGTTGGCCCGTTGAGGGCGACGTTTCCAAGATTATCACGATTCTGTCGTCGAATTTGCTGTTGTGGCTGCCCCTCTCGCTGCTGTTGTACGTGATGGCGCTGGTGCTCTCGCCCTCACGCATCCGGGCCGTGGATATCTTTGCCACCAACCTGTTCGCGATGCTGCCGACGATCGTTATTCTGGGAGTGCTGAGTCTTTGTTCCATGTGGCTGGGGAGCATTGTCTGCGAACCCCGCAGCGCCTGCGAGGTCTTGAAGCAGGCAGCCTACAATCTGATCGTGATCGTCCTGTCGGTTTCGATGGTCTGGTCGATGGTCTGGGGCTGTTTCGCCTACCTCGTTTCGGCCAATATGAAAGGATGGAAGAGCATCGTCGTTTTTGTGATCTGCTATGTCTTCGTGAGTGTGGTCAATCAATTGCTGATCGAATACACCAAATAGGGCGGAGTGCCGTCCGACGCTATGCGGAACCCCTGCCGGGTTCCGTTTTTCATTTAGGCCCGACGATGGACGGCCATAAAAAAATATGGAGCTGCAAACCGGAATTTACAGCGCCATATATGGTTGGGTGAGCTGATTATATCGCACCGCTACAACCACATACCCTTGCTCGATTCCTCGCCTGGGGGATTCTGTAGGAGCTGGTCGTATAAGACTCACCCGGCACAAAAGTAGGAATTTTTTATATCTTTGCAAAAATTTTCGACCAGATGCGTAAAAAAACTTTTCTCTATATCTTTTTTGCGGGCCTGTCTGTTCTGCTGATCGCGGGATTCGTCCTTCGTCAGCAGTTCTACGGCAATGCCGTGAAGACGGAACGCGAACTCTTTGTCAGCAGCCGGGCCGATTACCGTGCGCTCGTCGATTCCCTGCTGCCGGAGTTGAAACACCATTGGGCGTTCGGGGTCTATGCCCGGCGCATCAATCTGGCCGAGACCTTCAAGCCCGGACACTATCTCCTCGAACGGGGCATGAGCGTCATCCGGGTGGCCCGGATGCTCAAACTGGGCATGCAGACCCCCGTGCGGGTGACGATCAACAACGTGCGGATTCCCGCCCAGCTGGCGCAGAAACTCGCCGGTCAGATCGACGCCGACTCCGCCGCGATCATGCGGGCGCTGACTTCGGACGAAGTCGCCCGAAAAGCGGGTTTCGACAGCCTGACCCTTTTTTCGATGTTCATTCCCAACACCTATGAATTCTATTGGACGGTGACGCCCGAAGAGTTCGTGGAGCGGATGAAACGCGAATACGACCGTTTCTGGACGCCGGAGCGGGGCGCGCTGCGCAAACGCAGCGGCCTGAGCCGGTTCGAAGTCATGACCCTTGCGTCGATCGTCTATGAAGAGACGCGCAAGACCGACGAGATGCCCCGCGTCGCCGGCGTATACGTCAACCGGCTGAAAAAGGGAATGCCCCTGCAGGCCGACCCGACGATCAAATACGCGATGCAGGATTTCGGCCTGCGCCGCATCCTGTACAAGCATCTGAAATATGAATCTCCGTATAACACCTATCTGAACAAGGGCCTGCCGCCGTCGCCTATCTGCATGCCGGGCATCAATGCCATCGACGCGGTGCTGAATTACGAAAAACACGACTATATTTTCTTCTGCGCACGGGAGACGTTCGACGGCTACCACAATTTTGCGAAGACCCTGCGCGAGCACAATGCCAATGCTCAGGCGTACAGCAGGGAGCTGAACCGGCGCAAGATTAAATAATTTTTCGTACATTTGTATTCATGCTGACGAAAATATACGAACAGAACCCCTCCGAAAGGGAGTTGCGGAAAGTGGTCGATGCGTTGGAGGACGGCGGAATCATCATCTATCCGACCGACAGTGTCTATGCTTTCGGTTGCTCGCTGCGTTCGCCCAAGGCCATCGAGCGGCTGCGCCGCATGAAGGGCAAGGACGCCGAGGCCTTTACGGTGGTTTTCGAAAATCTGGCTCAGGCGGCCGAGTACTGCCGGGTGGACAATGCGGCGTTCCACATCCTGAAGCGCAACCTGCCGGGGCCTTTCACGTTTGTATTGACGGCATCGTCGGGCATGCCCGACAAGGCGCTCGAAAAACGGCGTACGATCGGAATCCGTATTCCCGGCAACGCCGTTCCGCGGGTTATCGTCGCGGCGCTGGGATGTCCGCTGATCACCACCTCGGTGAAGGACGACGACGAAGTGGTCGAATACACCACGGATCCCGAACTGATCCACGAGCGGTACGGCCGCGATGTGGCGCTGGTGATCGACGGCGGCGTCGGCGACAATGTGCCGACGACGGTCGTGGATCTCACGGGCGACGAACCCGAAATCCTGCGCGAGGGCAAAGGCGAGCTGCAATGATTGGGAACTGATAATTCTGAATGATATAATGGAAAAGCAAAATTTCTGGAACGATGCCGCGAAATGCGGGGCGATTATCGGGGCCATACTGGCCGTTTCGATGGTCTTGGAGACGATGATGACACTTTCGGGCAGCATGAAGTACTATGCCCTGATGACGGTCGAATGGATCGGAGTCGTCGTCCTGCACTATTACCTGCTGCACCGCTTCACGCGAAACCGTTCGAAACTCTATTCGGCCGAGGAGGGATTCTCCTTCGGACAGGGATATCTCTTCGTGCTGGCGGTGTCGGCCTTTGCTGGCGTCATCGTCGGAGGCGTGCAATATATCTACCTGCACCTGATCATGGGTTATTCGAATTACACCTCCCGGCTGGTCGAAGCGCTGACCGACATGATGGCGTTGGGCGGCGGCGTGCCGGCGTCGATGGAGTCGGTGATGGCCCAGTCGCTGGAGCAGATTCAGACCGCGCCTGCCCCCTCGGTGCTTGCGACCGTCTGGGGCGGTATCTGGGTAAGCCTGCTCTTCGGCGCTGTTTTCGGCCTTATCATTGCAGGTGTGCTTTCGCGCGCTCCGCGGCCGTTCGATACGCAGGCCGGTGAGTAAGAACAGTAAAGCAGAAGATGAATAAACTCGACATATCGGTTGTAGTGCCGCTCTACAACGAGGCGGAATCGCTGCCCGAACTGGTCGCATGGATCGACCGCGTGGCGGCGGAGCACGGCTATACCTACGAAGTTATCTTGGTGGACGACGGTTCGTCCGACGATTCGTGGAGCGTCGTCGAATCCCTCAAAAAGCAGTATCCGGCGGTGCGGGGCATCGGGTTCGCCCGTAACTACGGCAAATCCGCGGCCTTGTACTGCGGTTTTGCGGCTGCGGAAGGGGAGGTCGTCGTCACGATGGACGCCGACCTGCAGGATTCGCCCGACGAGATTCCCGAATTGCGCAGGATGATCCTCGAAGAGGGATACGATCTGGTTTCGGGCTGGAAGAAGAAGCGCTACGATCCGATCGGCAAACGCTGGCCCAGCAAGTTTTTCAACTGGACGGCCCGCACCGTGTCGGGAATCGGGCTTCACGACTTCAACTGCGGCTTGAAAGCCTACCGCCGCAAGGTCGTCAAGGCGATCGAAGTCTACGGCGAGATGCACCGTTTCATTCCGATACTGGCCAAGCAAGCCGGTTTCCGCCGCATCGGCGAGAAGCCGGTGGAGCACCGCGCCCGCAAATACGGTCGTTCGAAATTCGGTCTCGAACGTATGCTGAAAGGTTATCTCGACCTGATTTCCGTACTCTTCATGTCGTACTTCGGCCGCTCGCCGATGTATTTCTTCGGCAGTCTGGGGACGCTGATGTTCCTTATCGGCGGCGGCACGACGGTCTGGATCATCGCCGCCAAAATCTGGAAGCAGGTCCACGAACTGCCGCTGAGGGCGGTTACCGATCAGCCGCTTTTCTATTTGGCGATTCTGGCGATTATCCTCGGAGTCCAGCTGTTTTTGGCGGGATTTTTGGGCGAGCTTATCAACCGCGGCTCCTCCGACAGGAACAAATATTTGATAGATAAAACTTTATGACCCTATGATACAACGAATCCAAACGCTTTACATGCTGATTGTCACGGCGCTTATGGCCGTTACGCTTTTCGCTCCGCTTGCGTGGTTCGCCGGCGAGGCCGGAGAGTTCGGGCTGTATGCCTTTTCTTTGAAAACCGCTGCCGGCGAAGCCGTGCAGCCGACGGTTTATATGGGCGTCGTGCTGGCGCTGGCCTGCGTGCTGCCGTTTATTACGATTTTCCTGTTCAAGCGCCGCCTGCTCCAGCTCCGGCTCTGCGTGGTTGAAATGGTGCTGCTCGTCGGCTCCGCCGTTATGGAAGGCGTGTACTACTTTCTCAGCTACCGGGTGTTTGCGGAACAGACGTTCCATACGCAGGTACTGAAACCTGCCGTCGTGCTGCCGCTGGTTTGCCTGCTTTTCGCATACCTCGCCGCACGTGCGGTTTTCCGCGACGAACTGATGGTGCGCGCGGCCGACCGCATCCGTTGATCCCGAAAGACTATTAGCCCCGGAATATGCAGAAACGTGCGTATTCCGGGGCTTTTGTCTCCGATGGTGTCCGCCGCCGATGTCCGCTAATTAACCTAATCGTAATATAAAAAAGGCGTTTATGCTTTTGCCGGTCCGGAAAATAATTTTAAATTTGAGGCATAATATTCACATTATGTTAAATTCTTGGAGAGCATAGCTGCTTGATACGTTGTGCGTGAGCACTTTTGAAGTGGAATTTATAATAATATTATGTTAGACAACGATCTTATTTTGATGGTTTGTTATTCAAAGCTTGTTGCCATTGATGAATATCTTCTTAAACGTGGTAATGAGCAAGTTTGTACTATTCTTGATGGTGTTATTGATGGTCTTCAAACTGTATTGCGTAATTTAGAACAAAAATAAATAATGGAAAATCACGAAGTTGTAATTGTTCTCCCTAATGGCACTGAAATTCGGTGTACTGCTAAATCCGCTAAGTATCTTATTATTGGTCTTGGTTTAGAATCCGTTTTGAAAGATGGGAGAGTCAAAGAATCTACTGACAAGTAAGAAGTTTTGGACGCTTGTAAGTGCGATTGTTGCCGCTATTTCGGCGTTTTTTCTTACATCTTGTTCTACTTCTCACTATGTTGCCCAAAGTGTTTCCAGCTTTGTGCGAGGTGATACTACTACTACTATTATTAAATACGAGCAAGTTGGCTCTATAAAGAAAAAGTAATTTATTATGAAAATTCAGAAGGAATATATTATTGTTGTGAATGGTCGTCCTTATTTTTCGGTCGTGGATGTTAATCATCTTTCTGCTGTGATTGACGACGCTAAGGCACGTTTCGGCGCTGATTCGAAAATCGAAGTTGTCATGCAGACTACCGAACCGTATGTGCCCAGAGAGGATAACGGTAACTAAGGATATTTTCGAGAGTCTTATGGCTACGAATTCGTGGCGATGTCTTGAGGCGTTAATAGCTTGGTCCGATTCTGTGACTTGGAAAACCAAAGCGGGCAAAATGCCCGTTTTGGTTATTCAATATGATCATTTTGACGATTTTATTCGCTGGAAAGACTGGGCTTCTCATGTTGCCTTTCCTTATGCTTATACTCGTGCTATTGATGATGTCGTTACCGTAGAGGTTCCCGTAGAGCCTTTTTTTCGGTTTACAATTCTTCCGCGGAAGTGGCATGTGAACAACCAAAGGTGATTGTTAATCGCCGTTATGTAGACATGACAAATGTCGAGATTGTTAATTATGCTAGGACCTTTTACGGTTGTTTTTGGCCTCCGGATTATATTTTAGAGATTCCTTGCGGTTATTGCTATTCTTGTCAGAAGTCATATAACAATCAATATCGCATACGTCTTTTGTACGAGCTTCGTAAATATCCGCCCGGCACTTGTCTGTTTGTTACTTTAACCTTTGATGACGATAACTTGGAGAAGTTTTCGAGAGACACGAATAAGGCTGTCAGATTGTTTTTAGATCGTCTTCGCAAGGATTATGGTAAACAAATCCGACATTGGTTTGTTTGTGAGTTTGGCACTCTTCGCGGTCGCCCCCATTATCACGGTATTCTTTTCGATGTTCCTCAAGCTTTGATAGATGGCTATGATTCGGATGTGCCCGGTCATCACCCCTTGTTGGCTTCTCGTTGGAAGTATGGCTTTATTTTTGTTGGGTATGTGTCTGACGAAACATGTTCGTATATTACTAAATACGTCACGAAGTCTATCAATGGTGATAAGGTACGCCCTCGTGTTATCTCTTCTTTTGGTATTGGTTCTAATTATCTTAATACCGAGGAGTCCTCCCTACATAAATTGGGTAATCAGCGCTACCAGCCTTTTATGGTTTTGAATGGTTGTCAGCAGGCTATGCCACGGTATTATTATAATAAAATATTTTCTGGTGTTGATAAACAGAACATGGTTATCGATCGTTTTATTAATCCTCCTGTTGAGTTTAGTTGGCAAGGTCAGAAGTTTGGCAGTGAATCGGAACGTGATGAAATGCGTCGTTCTACTTTGAATCAAAATATCGTTTCCGGCCTTACTCCTGTGTTTCCCTTACCCCATACTGAACGTGTTTCATCTTTTGATAGATTTAAGGAAATCATGAATAAAATCAAAGAATTTAAATAATGTCAAAGTATCGCATTCCCTCTGATTATCAGAATCAGACTCCGCGCGCCATACATCGGCGTGCTTCCTCTGCTTATGGTACTATTCATCCTGGTTTGGCCATTCCGGTTCATCATCGCCATTTGAACGTTGGTGATCGTATTCGTGGTCGAATCGATGAGCTCTTACAGTCTCAGCCTATGTTGGGCCCTCTTATGAATGGCTTTAAGCTTATTACTATTGCTACTTTCACACCGGATTCTGCTATTTATGGCTGGATGTCCAACGGTCGTCGTTTTACTCCCGACGAGTATATAAAATTTGGTAAGGCTTATTTTCCCCTTGCTGGCAAGAATCTTTCCAAATACAAAGACCCTGCGTTCAAGGTTTCTCATCCTGTTCGTCGTCTTACTTTTGGTTTGGATTTGAATTCAGACCAAAAGAAAATCTATGAATCCTGGGTTTCTGACGAATTGAATGCTACCGGTGCTTCTGGTCAGCCTACCCACATTGGTCGTGGTGGCCTTTGGGATTGGCTTGGTGTTGCTGCTGGTGCTGTTTGTCCTAACTTAGGCAAAAAGAATTCGTCGACATTTCCCGGTGTTCGTGGTCAAATTTATCCGCCCTCTTTTCAGTTCAACGCCGCCCCGTTCTTTGCTTATTTCCTTTCGCATTATTATTATATTGCCAATATGCAAGAGGATTATATGTATTTTACTCGTGGCGTTGGTGAAATGATGAAAGTTCGTCCTGACGGTCAGCAGGAATCATTGTATCGTCCGTTCTTTTCCGATGTTTTTTCTTCTCTTAATCCTAATGATTTTTTGAATGTGTTGGACGACATACGTTCTATTACTCGTACGGGTGCTGGTGTTGATTTATTTGAAGGTGCTTCGGGTGCCGATCCAGGTAAAAACCCGGTTCGTGCTATGGCTTGTGCTGGTATTCAAGGTTACGGCGGTCTTTTATCTGTCCCCTACTCTCCCGACTTGTTTGGTAATATTATCAAACTAGGTTCCTCTCCTACTGTTGAGATTGAGGTTATGAATGCTCTTGATTCAAATACCTCAACGGGTTTTTCTGTTGCTGTTCCGGAGCTTCGCTTGAGGACGAAGATTCAGAATTGGATGGACCGTCTTTTTGTTTCCGGTGGTCGTGTTGGTGATGTTTTCCGTACTCTTTGGGGTACTAAGTCTTCGGCGCTCTATGTTAATAAACCGGATTTCCTTGGTGTTTGGCAGGCTTCCATAAATCCGTCGAACGTTCGTGCTATGGCTAACGGTTCGGCTTCCGGTGAGGATGCAAATTTGGGCCAGCTTGCGGCTTGTGTTGATAGGTATTGTGATTTTTCGGGACATTCCGGTATTGATTATTATGCTAAGGAACCCGGTACTTTTATGCTTATTACTATGCTTGTTCCGGAGCCTGCGTACTCTCAAGGTTTGCATCCGGATTTGGCATCCATTTCTTTCGGTGATGATTTCAACCCCGAATTGAATGGTATTGGTTTCCAGCTGGTTCCGCGTCATCGTTTTTCGATGATGCCCCGTGGTTTTAATTTTACCGGTCTTGATCAGGAGGCTAGCCCATGGTTTGGTAATGCTGGTACCGGTGTACTTGTTGATCCTAATACGGTTTCTGTTGGTGAAGAGGTTGCGTGGTCGTGGCTTCGTACTGATTATTCCCGTTTGCATGGTGATTTTGCGCAGAATGGCAACTATCAGTATTGGGTTTTGACTCGTCGTTTTACTACTTACTTTCCGGATGATGGTACCGGTTTTTATCAAGATGGAGAATATACCGGGACTTATATTAATCCTCTTGATTGGCAGTATGTTTTTGTTGATCAAACTTTGATGGCTGGTAATTTTGCGTATTATGGTACTTTTGATCTTAATGTTACTTCTTCTCTCTCTGCGAATTATATGCCGTATCTTGGTCGTTAGTTAAAGCTTAATTGTTATGTATAAGAAAAAGAAAATAACCTACCCTCCTTGTTTTTCGGAGGATTCATCTTTATCTTGTGAATACAATCCTTTTGTAGACAAGGTTGCTGTCGCTCGTCCTATGTCTTATTACCTTAATGGTGGTGTTGATTTGGATGGTGTTTCTACTCGCAAACCCTTGCCGGATGCCTTTGATGATGCAGAATCTGTTGCGTCCGGTGATGTCGATGTATTTACCGATCCTACAGTCGGTAGACTTGATTTGATGGATATGGCGTCTACTATGGCTTCTGAATCTCAAGCTCGCGCCTTGAAAGATGGAGCTAAAGAACCAAATTCCGACTAATTGAACAATTTCTATGGGTAGAGGCCGCAATATACTTGATATATATTGCGGAGTGCGGAAAGCACGTCCTCTACCCTATTTTACCAAGAAAAATTGAACAATTATGAGTATTTTAGCTGGATTAGGTGCCGCTGCTGCTTCCTTTGCAATGAAAGAAGGTCATAATGCAATTGCCCAGTCTCGCAATGAGAAAAATATGGCTCTGGAGCATGATTATTGGAAGCGGCGTGTTAATCAACTTGAGGAGATGAACAAGCCTTCTCGCCAGGTTGCCAAATGGCGTTCTGCTGGTATAGCTCCTCAAGCTGTCTTTGGGAACTCTCCCGGTGGTGCTGGTATTGCTACTGATGCCTCTGCTCCGAATTCTAAAACCCCTATGGGTTCTAGTGATTTTAATTTTGTTACTACAATTGCCGAGCGTCAGCGTATGAAGAATGAAAAGGCGATTACTGATGCCACTGTTGATAAGCTGAACGCCGAAGCCGGAAAACTTCGAGGTGATACGAAAGACCCGAAAGTCACTAAGGAATCGCAACAGCTTGAATTTGATTGGAATCTCGTTAAGAAACAGCGTGAGCAGGTTCAGCTTGCTGTTGATGAAATTGATAAAGAATTCCGGCGTGCTGTTAATGAAACTGATTTGCAAATTAAGCGTGGTCTTTATTCTGAAACCCTGTCAAAGATCGATAAATTAATTACCGATAAAGAAGTTTCGGAGGAAATGAAGCAGAATCTGCAGAAACAGCGTGATTTGATCGATGCTCAAATTGATTCTACAAAGGCGCAGACTGGTCTCAGTAAGGCGCAGACTGGTCTCAGTAAAGCTCAGACTAAAACAGAGGACGCTCTTCGTGATGGTCGTGTTAAGCTTACCGGTGCTCAAACTAGTGAACTTCTCTCTATGGCTGGCCTTAATGATGTTAGGCGAGATCGTGAAAAGTACGAGACGTTCCTTCGGTTGCTCGATATTGACGATGCTTCTAATGGTGCTGAATTTGCCCAGCGTATTATCCGTCAGCTATTAGGTCACATGAATGCTGATCTTTCGGATTATAAGCGAAAGATGATTTCTGATTATCTCGAAAAAATTTGGTCGAATCAGAAGCCGTAAGTATATTTGGGTATGGAAACCTTTCTATACATACTGTTTTTATTGCTTGCGCTGGTTGGCGCTATTGTTGTTCCTATCCTTCTCGCCTTGCTTTATACTCGGACCTTTGTTGTCCTGTATCGTCGCTTTTTTGGTGAGGATCTTTTTAAGTAGTGTAAGACCCGACGTAGTTCGGGTCTTTTTTTTTCTTTGTTTTACTTCGTGTAGATCCATCATCGCTTGTGCTACATAGTACTATGTAATACAAACAACCGTATGTAAATTATTGATATTTAATGCGTCATCATTATTTGTAGTCGCGTTATGGTCTGGATGTTCGGCCGCCTTTGCTTTGGGCTCACTTCATAGCCCGAAGCATTGGCGCGCCGGACTACTTCGTTTAATTAACTTCCTTATAACGCAGTATCTTGATGACCCAAGATACGGAGTGTCTCCGATATGTAACGTGCGTACGTGTGCTTCACGCGTGCGCGCGAAATTCATATTCGGATATAATTGTAAAAATAAACATTTTTTTTTTTGGACTTGTGAGTATTATTTTGTATATTTGCATCGTAGTTTTCTACTGCTCGTTCTTTGACGTCTTGCCGCTTTTTTTTATTAATTCTCTTTCTGTGGCGAGATGCTCCCCTACCCTGCCGTTTGATTTGTTGGTAATGAATATATTCACATTATGTTAAATTATTGCAAATAGAAGGTCTATTTTATTCATAATCGAATCTTTATACACTATTACATCCCGATTATTCGGCAAATTGAGCATATAAGCGCTATCCCGCAATCGGACGATATATAACTTCACCGAATTTTTGCTACTTTTGCAATATCAAATCCGGAACAAATGGCTGAAAATGACAGCTGTATAAAACGCTCGGCAATTATCCTGACGGCTTTCGGGCTGTTCTTCGTGACGTGGTATTTCAACCTCGGCGTTCGGCCATTTGCAAATTTCATATCTACTTGCAAATCAATTCACTACATATTGCATTACCTGATTGCGGGTATAATTCCGGCAGCGGCGCTTCTGTTGCTGCACCGACCCGATACCATATTATATAGGCTCGGACTGACGCACGGATTCGGCCGGGGATTGCTCTTCGGAGTGCTGAGTACGGTCCCCATGTTTGCCGGCTATGCGGTCATCGGCAGTTTCAACCGGGAAACGCCGCCGGATCACATGTTTACGTTCATAGTCGTCGCGGGATTCTTCGAGGAGCTGATTTTCAGAGGTTTCGTATTCGGAGAGCTGTTCCGGACAGCCCGTTGGGGATTTCTGCCGGCAGCGACGCTGACGGCTTTGGCATTCGGATCGCTGCATCTGTATCAGGGTGACGACCTGATTTCCGCATCGGCAGCTTTCGGCGTCACGACTGCCGGAAGCATCTTTTTCAGTTGGATCTATGTGGAATCGGAGAACAATCTGTGGAGCGTAATCTGGCCGCATACGCTGATGAACGCGCCGTGGATGCTGTTCAGCGGGAGCGGGAGCGGCGCAGTCGGCGGATTGTGGGCGAACAGCCTCCGCCTGTGCACGCTGCTGATCGCAATCGCATTAGTCGTCATATACAAGAAACGGAAGGGACTACCCTACCATATTTCAGGAAAAACACTGATAATCAACAGACAATATGTATAAAAAACTCGTTTTCATATTTATTGCAGCGCTGATGGGCGCTTGCACGCCCCGCCAGCAGGCGGACGAAAAGACATTGTATGTCTCGATCCTCCCGCTCCGCAGTCTCGTGGAGGAAATCGTGGGCGACGACTTCAAGATCGAAGTGCTGGTACCTCTCGGCGCAAGTCCCGAAACGTTCGAACCGACGCCCCGGCAGTTCATCGGGCTGAACCGGGCGGAGATGATCTTCAACGTCGGACTCATCGACTTCGAAACCACGCTGTTATCCAAGATCGAGGAGCGCGGCAAGGTCGTGAATCTCAGTCAGGGCATAGAACTGATCGCCGGCAGTTGTTCGCACGCTTGCACGCATGCGGAGCAGGAGACATCCGGCGGACACGGCACCTCCCACGCCGAAACCCACAACCATAGCCACGCTCACGGCGTCGATCCCCACGTATGGACATCGCCCCGCGCATTGCAGAAAATGGCGCAGAACGCTTATGCGGCCATTCGCCGGGCATATCCCGACTCGGTGAAGTACGAAACGAATTACAAACGACTGCAGGCCGATTTACGGGCGCTGGACGCCCGCACCGGCGAGAAGATCGCGCAGAGCGGCATCGAATACTTCATCATCTACCACCCCGCCCTCACCTATTACGCAAGGGATTACGGCATCCGGCAGGTGGCGATCGAAGCAGACGGCAAGGAACCTTCGGCCAAGCAGCTGACGCAGGTCATCCGTCAGGCCCGTGAGGACGGCGTACGGCGCATCCTCTATCAAAGTCAGTTTCCGGCATCCGCCGTGGAGATCATCGCACGCGACATCGACGCTGAATATGTCGAAGTGGACCCGCTGCGCGAAGATGCGATCGCCAATATCGACGCGATAACCGACATAATCACGCGGCGATGAATCTGGTAACGCTACGCGACGTCGGCGTCGCATACGACGGCTACGAAGCCCTGCAGCACGTCGATCTGGAGATTGCGAAAAACGACTTTCTGGGTGTCATCGGCCCGAACGGCGGCGGCAAGACGACCCTTGTGAAGGCGATTCTGGGCACGGTGCCCCATACCGGAGAGGTGCGGCTCGCACCCGAACTGTTCCGGGACAAGGAGCGGCTGATCGGCTACATGCCCCAGCTATCGGATTTCGACCGCACGTTCCCCATCTCGGTGCTCGAAGTGGTATTGTCGGGTTTGCAGGGGCACAAGGGAATTTTCAGCCGCTATACGAAAGCAGACCGCGCGAAAGCGCTCGATCTGCTGGAAACGGCGGGCGTGGCCGATACGGCCCGCAACCCTATCGGCGAAGTTTCGGGCGGCCAGATGCAGCGGGCGCTGCTGTGCAGAGCCGTCATTTCCGATCCCAAGCTGCTGATTCTGGACGAGCCGGCCAACTTCGTGGACAACAAATTCGAAAACGAACTCTACCGCACGCTGCACGAACTGAACCGCCGCATGGCGATCGTCATGGTGTCGCACGACATCGGCACCATCTCAAGCGTCGTGAAGGAGATCGTCTGCGTGAACCGCCGCGTACACCGCCACCGCTCGAACATCATCACCGAAGAGCAGCTGCGCAACTACGACTGCCCCATCCAGCTCGTGTCGCACGGGCACATTCCCCACACGGTGCTGGAGCATCATCCGGGCGACTGCTGTTGCGACCACGAATAAAAAGCGCGTTCCCCGTCGGGGGAACGCGCTTAATTTATAGACCGGCCTCCATCCGCGAGCGTTTATGCGCTCTCGGCCCGATACCGGAAATCGGACAACGGCTTATTTCTTCGCCTCGTTGATCTTGCTCAGCTTCTCGAAGAGCTTGTCATAAGCCTCCACCATCTCGACGCGCAGAGCGGCGAAATGCTTGCGGACGAGCGAACGGTTGTGCGGCTCGGCGGGATTGTTGGCCTTCGTGAAGAGATCGTTGCGGACGGCAACGGCCTCCTGCATCACTTCGAAAACCTCCTTTTCCTTCGAAGGCTGGAAGCAGATCGCCATATCGCAGTCGAAAACCACCTCTTCCAGACGGTAGTCGATCTCCTTTTTCAGGTTCCTTAAATTTGCCATATCATTGTGCGTTTTAAAAATTTGCTCCGACAAAGGTACGAAAAGCTTTCGGATTATCAAACGTTTTATGCCCTACGCCGCTGAAATAATCCCCGCCGGCCCATGCAAAAAAAAAGGATTCCGCATGCGGAATCCTTTTTACCGTATTATTCGGCCTTACATCTTTTCCAACTCCCTGTAACTCTTTTTGGCGGCTTTAGCCTCCTGCCGGGCCGCCTTGCGGGCTGCTCGCTCCTGCTCCCGGACGATTTTCCTCGCTTCGCGAAGCTCCTTTTTATAATCGACATCCGATCCGGGCATTTCGACGATGATGCCCGTTATCGACTCGTCGATCACCTCGCATCCGCAGGGTTCACAGACGGGCTGCGGCGCAGGTTTGGGCCGGGGAATCATCGTGCGCTGCTCGACGACGCTGCCTTCGCCGTAATTGATCGTCAGTTCGACCCGGCGGAGCGGCGGAAGGATATTCTTTTTCATATAGTTCCAAGCCGAAGGCATCTTTTTGAGCGCCAGCTCCTTGGCGTCAGGCGACCGGCTGCCGTCGAGGATATCCAGCACGGACTGTTTGTCGGGCACCTCCGACTTGGCGACCAATGAGCGGCACATCTCCCAATCTTCGGCGACGGCATTGACCGTCACGTCGTACTTATTTGAAAAACCATACTTTCGATCGACGTAATTCTTGAAATCCTGCGCTCGGTTCCGGGCCAGCGTCTCGTTGAATTTCAGCGGACCGTCGGGCGACGAATATCCCGTGATCTCGACCGATTTGACCCTCATCAGCGTGTCTTTCATCAGGTTGCCGACGAAGTCGTCCAGATCGCCGAGCTCCCGCGAATTGCCGTCGAGCGTCGAGGAGAGTTTCGCCAGATTGATCTGATAACGGACCGAGTAGTCGGTGTCGCCGGGACGTTTGATGATGAACCTGCGGACGAGATAATCGCCGTCGGTGGTCTCCGACAGCATCACGGTATCGGCCGCAGGCACCGGCGCCGCGCTCCTGACTTGGGCCGTCGCTCCGGCAGCGGCACACAACGCAAGAGATAGAGCGAATGTTGTAAAGATTGTTTTCACGCAAATAATAGTGTTGGTTAATTCCTGCCGCACAACTCGCAAGATTCATACCACGGTTGAGCACTAAATATTTATGGCCGCAGCGGCAAGCGGAAGGGATAATAAAAAAGAGGAAGATCGTTCTTCCTCTTTTTTATCGTAGCCGAAGAAACAGACGGCCCAGACTTTTGCCTTTCATCCGGGAGACGCCGCGCTCTGGCTCGGCGTCCGAAAGTGGCGGAAACCCGGCCGGATTCTGCCGCGGCAACGCCCCACCCTCTTCGTCCCGGTCTCGGCACAAAAAAAGGCATTCCGCCCGGACGGTGCGGCAAATTACATCCGTGCCGGAGAATTACATCCGTGCCGGAACGTCGATGCCGAGCAGTTTCATGCCGCTGCGGATGACGCGGGCGACCTGCTGAGCCAGCTGGAGACGCATTCTGCGGGTTTCGTCGTTCTCCTCCTTGAGAATCGAATGGTCGTGGTAGTAACCGTTGAACTGCTTGGCCAGCTCGTACACATAGGCGCCGATGATCGAAGGCGCGAAGTTCTCGCCTGCGGCGGCAACGACCGACGGATATTCGGTCAGCGATTTCACGAGGGCGATCTCTTCGGGCAGGTAATCCGCCTGCGCAGCACCGGAGAAGTCGATGCCGGCTTCGGCGGCCTTGCGCAGCACCGAGCAGATACGCGCATGGGTATATTGGATGAACGGGCCGGTGTTGCCGTTGAAGTCGATCGACTCGCGCGGATCGAAAAGCATCGTCTTTTTCGGGTCCACCTTCAGGATGAAATACTTGAGCGCGCCCAATCCGACCATCGTGGAAACGGCGTCGGCCTCCTCTTCCGTACAGCCGTCGAGCTTGCCCAGCTCGTCCGACATCTCGCGGGCCGTGGATACCATGTCTGCGATCAGGTCGTCGGCATCGACCACCATGCCTTCGCGCGACTTCATCTTGCCTTCGGGAAGCTCCACCATGCCGTAGGAAAGATGCGTGATATGGTCGCTCCAGTCGGCATAGCCCAGTTTCTTGAGGATGAGCTTCAATACCTGAAAATGGTAGTTCTGCTCGTTGCCCACGACATAAATCATGTCGTCGAGCCTGTTCTCCTCGAAGCGGCGGTAAGCCGTGCCGAGGTCCTGCGTCATGTAGACCGAGGTGCCGTCGCCGCGCAGGAGCAGTTTCTCGTCCAGTCCGTCGGCCGTGAGGTCGATCCAGACCGAATTGTCGTCGCGGCGGTAGAACACGCCCTTGCGGAGTCCCTCCTCGACGAGACTCTTGCCCAGCAGGTAGGTCTGCGACTCGTAATAGATCTTGTCGAAATCGACGCCCAGCGCCTTGTAGGTCACGTCGAAACCTTCGTACACCCAGCCGTTCATCGTCTCCCAGAGCGAGTAGACTTCGGGGTCCTTGGCCTCCCATTTGCGCAGCATCTCCTGCGCTTCGAGCATCACAGGGGCGTTTTTCTTGGCCTCCTCCTCGGTTTGGCCCTGCGCCGTCAGCTCCTTGATCTGGGCCTTATAATGCTTGTCGAACTCGACGTAGTATTTGCCGACGAGGTGGTCGCCCTTCATGCCCGACGAAGCGGGTGTCTCGCCGTTGCCGTAAAGCTTCCAAGCCAGCATCGACTTGCAGATATGGATGCCGCGGTCGTTCACCAGATTGGCCTTGATGACGTTATGGCCGTTGGCCCTGAGTATCTGCGCCACGGAGTAACCCAGCAGGTTGTTGCGGATATGGCCCAGATGCAGGGGTTTGTTGGTGTTGGGCGACGAGTATTCGATCATCACCGTACGCCCCGTGTCGGGAGCCTGCCCGAAGTTCGCATCGGCGGCGATCTCCGCAAAACGGGCGGCCCAGAACGCGCAGTCGAGGGTCAGGTTCAGGAAACCCTTGATGACGTTGAACGACTTGACTTCCGGCACGTTGGCCGTCATATATTCGCCTATCTCGGTCGCGGTGGCTTCGGGCGACTTGCGGCTTCGTCGCAGCAACGGAAACGTCACGAGGGTGTAATCGCCCTCGAACTCCCTGCGGGTCTTCTGAATCTGCAGCTGTTCGCCGTCGAGCGGACCGTAAAGCGCCTCCACCGAACGGCGGACCGCATCCGAAATAAAGTTTTCAATATTCATAACACAAAAGATTTGCCTGCAAATTTAGCGTTTTTCGGCTAATAACCAATCCCGCAAAGCCATAATTCTCACAAATTGCGGCCGCGGCGCCCCCGAAATTCCAAACAATGCTTATCTTTGCCGCTACATTACACGCTTTTCATGGAAATCATCATCATTATCCTGCTGATCCTGCTCAACGGGCTTTTCGCAATGTCGGAAATCGCGCTGATCTCGGCGCGCCGCTCGAACCTGACGGCACGCGCCAAGCAGGGCAACAAGGCGGCCGCCAAAGCCCTCCAGCTGGCTCAGGACCCGGACAGATTCCTTTCCACGATTCAGATAGGCATCACCCTGATCGGCATCCTGACGGGTATCTATTCGGGCGAAGCGCTGGCCGGCCGCTTCGGCGCGATGCTCGCATCGCTGGGCATGCCGCTCCGCACGGCCGTTCCGGTCGCCCAGATACTTATCGTCATCGTCGTAACCTACCTCACGATCGTCTTCGGCGAGCTGGTGCCCAAACGCATCGGCATGAAAAGCGCCGAACGGGTCGCCATACTCGTCGCACGGCCGATGCAGGTGCTCGCCAAGGTGACGTCGCCCTTCGTATGGCTGCTTTCGCGCAGCATCGAGCTTATCACCCGCCTGCTCGGAATACGGGATACGGAGAGCAAGGTCACCGAGGAGGAGATCAAGTCGATCATTCAGGAGGGAACCGAAGACGGAGAGGTGCAGATCGTCGAACAGCAGATCGTCGGCCGCGTATTCTCGCTCGGCGACCGCAAGGTGGGTTCGATCATGACGCACCGCAGCGAAATCGCATGGATAGACCCCGCCATGACGCCCGCAGAGATCCGCGAGCTGGTCGGCAGGGAACCCCACACGCTCTACCCCGCCGCCCGCAGCAACCTCGACCGGCTGGCCGGCGTGATATACCTCAAGGACCTCTTCACGCACATCGGAGAGGAGGATTTCGACGTCGCATCCATACTGCGTCCGGCAAAATTCTTCCACGAGGAGACCCAAGTGTACACCGCGCTGGAACAACTCCGCAGCGAACAGGTCGGCTACGGCATCGTCTGCGACGAATTCGGCGTGACGCAGGGCATCGTCACCCTGCACGACATCTTCGAAGCGCTGGTAGGCTCGATTCCCGAAGAGCGGGAGGAGCCGGACATCGTTCACCGGGAGGACGGCAGCTGCCTGATCGACGGACAGTGCCCGTTTTACGATTTTCTGGTCTGCTACGGGCTGGAGGACGTCTACCCGAACAACCTCTACAACACCCTCAGCGGCCTGATACTCGACGAGCTGGGGCATATTCCGCAGACGGGCGAAAAACTGAGGTGGAGCACCTTCACGTTCGAGATCGTCGACATGGACGGCGCCCGCATAGACAAGATCCTCGCCTGCGAGACATCGGAAAAAACGAACCAGAACCCATGAAAATAGCTGATATAGAACTCGGCGAAAAGCCCCTGCTGCTGGCGCCGATGGAAGACGTGACCGACCCTTCGTTCCGCTACATGTGCAAGCGGTTCGGGGCCGACGTAGTCTATACGGAATTCATTTCGTCGGACGGGCTGATCCGCGACGCGGCCAAGTCGCTCAAAAAACTCGAAATCGACGCGGCGGAGCGTCCCGTGGGCATACAGCTTTACGGCCACCTGATCGAACCGATGGTCGAAGCGGCCCGCATGGCCGAAGCGGCCGGTCCCGACATCATAGACATCAACTTCGGCTGCCCGGTGAAGAAAATCGCCGGGCGCGGCGCCGGATCGGGCATGATGCGCGACGTGCCGCTGATGGTCGAGATGACGCGCCGGATCGTGCAGGCGGTGCGCAAGCCCGTGACCGTCAAAACGCGGCTGGGCTGGGACGAGGAGTCGAAGAACATCGAGGAGATCGCATTGCGCTTGCAGGACGTGGGCATCGCCGCGCTCACCGTTCACGGCCGCACACGCGCCCAGATGTACCGCGGCGAAGCGGACTGGACGCTGATCGGCAAAGTGAAGAACAACCCGCAGATACAGATCCCGATCATCGGCAACGGCGATGTGGATTCGGGACCGAAGGCCGCGGAGATGTTCGACCGCTACGGCGTGGACGGCGTGATGATCGGCCGGGCGACCTACGGCCGGCCGTGGATATTCCGCGAGGTGAAGCACTATCTGGCTACGGGCGAAGTGCTCCCGCAGCCGTCGGTGTGCGAACGGGTCGAAATCGCCAAGGAGCATCTGCGCAAGTCGCTCGAAGTAAAGGGCGAATTCGTGGGCATCCTCGAAATGCGCCGCCATCTGTCCAACTATTTCAAGGGACTGCCCGACTTCAAGCCGACGCGCCTGAAGCTCGTCACGTCGCTCGACATCCCCGAACTGTTCGACACGCTCGACTCGATCGCCCGGCGCTGGGGCGACTTCGACGTAAGCGGGACGGTGCCCGCCCCGCTGTCGCACGACCTGTAAAACGGCGCGCCACCCTATTTCAGCACGCGCTCGACATAGGCTTTGTAGTCCTTGACGACGGGTACGTACCCATCGTCCTCGAAAAGCGGCGAAGAGATCAGAAAATCGGCCGACGAACGGTTGATGGCCGTCGGCACGTTGTAGAGCGTGGCCAGACGCAGCAGGGCCTTGACATCCACGTCGTGCGGCTGGGCCGACATCGGGTCCCAGAAGAAAATCAGGGCGTCGATCTTGCCGTCGGCGATCAGCGAACCCAGCTGCTGGTCGCCGCCCAGCGGGCCGGATTTGAGCAGCGTGATCCTCAGATCGGGAAGCTCTTCGATCTCCTCCTCACCCTCGTACTCTTCCCGGTGGTCGCGCAGCGTCTTTTCGACCATCTTGCCGGTCGTACCCGTGCAGACCAGATGGTGACGGCCAAGTTTTTTGCTGTTCCAGTCCACCCATTCGGCCAGATCGTGCTTCATGTTGTCGTGGGCAACCAATGCCAGCACTTTCGTCCTTCGTTCCATAATGTCAGTTGCTTGAATGTTTGTTTCGCTATTGCACAAAGATAATATAAACCGCGAATTCGGCGGCATGAAAAAAGCCGGAATCACACCGGAGACAACGAAAAAGTCCCGCTCTCGGAGCGGGACTTTTTCTATTCGGCTTCGGACGGGAGTTTGAACTCCGTAAAACCGGCCCTGACCAGAATGTTGTACCACGCGAAGCACTTCTTCATGTCGGATACGTGCACCCGGTCGCGGTCGTATTCGGGAAGGACCTCGGCGAAAGCGGCTTTCAGCTTCTCAGGCGCCTCCTTGGGGCTGATGGCCTCCTTGCCGCCCGTATGCGCATAGATTTTGGTAAAGACGTCCGCCAGCGCAATGTCCTCGCCTTCGGTGAACATCGAAATCTCGGTCAGGGAGCTGACCTTCGACGACGCCGAGGCGTTCATCCGCCTGCCGTCGAGCAGCGACTCGACGATCACGCCGTTGGTGGACTGCGCCACGTATTTATAAAGTCCGGGCTGGCCCGAAATGGCCAGAATTTCTTTTAATTCCATAAACGATATCTCTGATAAAAATTAGTTTTCGTCCGGCAGGTCGGGATTCGGCTTTTCTTCGTCTTCGCCGCCCTCGACCTTGTAGGTATACGTCTGGGTCCACATGAAGACATAATCGGAACGGGTAAGCACCTGAAACGACACTTTCGCTCCGGCCTTCTGTCCCGGAATCCGCTCCTTGAACGTAACGGTGGTGGCGTCGTAATTGAAAGGCTTAGTCGTCACCACATTGGACTCGTCGCCGTCCACGAAGTAGGCAAGCCACACCTGTTTGACCTTGTACGGGCAGGATACCGTCGCATTCACCCAAACGACCTCGTCCACCTTCACCGGTTCGGTGATTTTGTCCGGCTGCGTCGCCGTGGTGAAAGTCACTTCGTCGAAAACGGGCGGCGTCTCGTATTCGGGACCAAGCTCCTTGTTGCAGGCGGCCAACAGCCAGACTGCGGCTGCGGCAAACAGTAATTTTTTCATATACTCCTCACTTAGTTTTGTTTCACATGTACGTCCATCTGCGGGAAAGGGAAGCTGATGCCCTTGAGCGGCAGCAGTTTGTAGATTTTTTCGTTGTTCTCGAAAAACACGTCCCAGTAATCGGCGTTTTTCACCCATGCGCGCACCGAAAGGTTCACCGAGCTGTCGGCGAGCGCCGCAACCCACACCACGGGAGCCGGGTCGGTCAACACACGGCTGTCGGCGGCCAGCAGGTCGAGAAGCGCCCTCCGCGCCGCATCGACGTCGTCGCCGTACGAAATGCCGATCGTCCAGTCCACGCGGCGCGTCTCGGAGGTCGAATAATTGTCGATGATCGCCGTGGCAATGGAATTGTTAGGAATATAAATCGTCTGGTTGTCGCCGGTGGTGATGACCGTCGAGAAGAGTTTGATCTCGCGCACCGTGCCCGACTGGCCCTGCGCCGAAATGAAATCGCCGACTCGGTAAGGTTTCATCAGCAGGATCATCACGCCGCCCGCGAAGTTCTGGGCCGTGCCGCTCAGGGCCATACCGATGGCCAGCGTGGCGGCCGAGAAGAGGGCGATGAGCGAAGTGACGTTGACGCCGAGGGTCTGCACGACGATCATCAGCAGGATGAGCGTGAAGACCACCTTGACGGTATTGCGCAGGAACGAGCGGAGCGAAGTGTCCACCTGACGGCGCTCGAATGCGGCGTCGAGCAGCCGCACGATGCGGCGCACGATCCAGCGGCCGATAAAATAGATGGCCAGCGCGATCAGGATCTTCACCAGTATCCAGACGGATTCGGAAAGCAGAGAGCGCAGCATGTCGCCCACGTCCAGATGGATGATTTTATTCACCGCTTCGGCGAGATTGGCTTTCTGCACGCTGTCGGGCAGGATCAAAGGCGCTTCGGGCGTTTCCGTAAAAAACGGCACGAGAAAAGACCACATAAAGTCCGATTTTTAAGTTTATCGTGCAAAAATAACCAAAAAAAAGAAAGTTTACTAACTTTGTCTACGAATTTACCAAAAGGAAACAGGAAACGATGCAGAACAACGTTGAAATTATCCAGATAAACATCTCAGGCGAAGACAAGCCGGGAATGACCTCTTCGCTCACCGAAATACTCGCGCGCTACGACGCCTTCATCCTCGACATCGGTCAGGCCAATATCCACCAGTCGCTGACGCTGGGCATCCTGTTCAAGACCACGTCCGACAAGTCGGGAAACATCATGAAAGAGCTGCTGTTCAAGGCTTCGGAGCTGGGCGTGATGATCCGCTTCACGCCGATTTCGGAGCGGAAATACGAGGACTGGGTGGGCCGTCAGGGCAAAAACCGATACATCATAACCCTGCTGGGGCGCACCGTCACGGCGCGGCATATCGCCGAGGTGACCAGCGTCGTGGCCGAACACGGACTCAACATCGACGCCATGAAGCGTCTGACGGGCCGCATCCCGCTCAGCGAGGATGACCGTGCGGCCAAATCCTGCATCGAGCTTTCGGTGCGCGGGTCGCTCACCGACGAGGAGCGCAGCACCATGCAGGAGGGATTCATGAATCTCTCGGAGATCGGTCTCGACGTCTCGTTCC
>OIWQ01000735.1_pt1 | contig 42078 bp, 32 predicted proteins | sample 1587571 | NCBI WGS metagenome assembly OIWQ01 (sample SAMEA3888910, study PRJEB22519) | human gut metagenome | biome: human gut; feature: human-associated habitat; material: faeces | place: Denmark | collected 2010
CCTTCCGTCCTGCGGAAAGATTTGGGAGGTAAGCCCTGGGGGCTCCTGCGGTAACTAGGGAGGCCGAGGCTATTCGTCTTCTTGCTGCGGATGCCTAGGGTGGGGTGCAGCGTGCATTTTTGGGAGTTTTCAGCAGCCGTGGGGTGGCGCGCGCAGACGTGGTGTAAGAGTGTCCTGAGGTCCGTCGCTGCAAGCCCCGATGTTACTCCTTCTTGAGGCCGCGCTTCTCGACTATCTCGTCCACTATCTCCCTGGCGCGCCGCCCGAGCGCGCGGCGCCTCCCCTCTGTCGGGGCCGGCCTGTTCGCGGGCTCGGCGAAGCCCTCGGCGGCCGAGGCCTCGGAGAACACGCGCTGCTGGGACCACTGCCCCTCGGTCTCCATGAGGCTCGCGCACGTCAGGCGCAGCATCGACTCCCTCGAGGGGAAGGACTGCACGACCCTGTAGCGGCGCTTGATCTCGCGGTTGGCGCGCTCCTGGACGTTGTTGGTGCGGAGCTTGGCCCAGTGCGCCCTGGGGAAGGCCGTGAACGCCAGCGCGGAGTCCTCGGCCTGCTCGAAGACCTCGCCGGCCCTGGCGGACACCGACGCCACCCAGGGCGCCGCCTCGGCCCACACGCAGCGCGCGAGGTCGGGGTCGTCCTGGTAGACCGCGGCGTGCACGAGGTCCCTGACGGCCGCCTTGGAGTCCTCGGGCCTGCCCGAGCAGGCGCTCTGGAGGTTGCGCTGCAGGTGCGTCACGCAGCGCTGCCAGGCGCAGCCCTGGAACAGGCGCGAGACGGCGGCCACGAGCCCGGCGTGGCTGTCGGAGACCACGAGGCGAACGCCGGCCAGCCCGCGCTCGCGCAGCCCGCCGAGGAATGCCGCCCAGGAGTCCTCGCTCTCGGTGTCGACCACGTCGCAGCCCAGGAAGTGCTTGCGCCCGTCGGCGCCCAGCCCGATCGCGGTCACGACGCCCTGCGAGACGACCGACGAGCCGACCCTGCAGCTCATGTAGGTGGCGTCGAGCCACAGGTAGCAGCACGGCGTGCCCGAAAGGTCGCGGCGGCGGAACTCCGCCACCTCGGCGTCGAGGTCGGAGCAGAGGCTCGAGACCTCCGAGCTCGACAGCGAGGATATGCCCAGCTTGGACGCCACGCGCTCGACCTTGCGGGTGGACACGCCGCACACGTACATCTCCTGCACGATGGCGGCCACCGAGGTGTCGACGCGCGACCATCGCGCGAGCATGCCCTCGGGGTAGTAGGTGCCGTGCCTGAGCTTGGGTATCTCGAGCTCCACGTCGCCCACGGCGGTCTTGAGCGACCTGGGGCGGTAGCCGTTGCGGCTGTTCTCCCTGCCGTCGCTGCGCTCGTTGCGGCTCGCGCCGCACATCTGCTGGGCCTCGGAGTCCATCAGTGCGTTCATCACGCCGCCCAGCACCCTGCACGCGAACTCGCGCGCGTCGCCGCACTCCTGCCAAAGCCTCGCCGCCTCGAGGGCCTCGTCGCGACCGAGGCGCAGTACACTCTCTTCTTGGGGCATCGCCTTTCCTTCCATTCGTCACCTTCATTACTCCAACGACGAATTCTAGGCGGTGTCCCCTCCCTTTCAAGAAAGGGCGGAGGCGGGGCATGCCCCGCCTCTTACACCACATCTCTGTGCGCTACCTCCGGGATGCTGAAAACTCCAGAATTTGCACGCCGCCCCCTGGGGTACCTGCAGGCAAAAAGCAACCGCCCCGCCGAAATATGCAATCGGCGGGGCAGTTTATGCAATAAAGCGGCTGTGACACGTCACAGCTCGCTACAGTTTGAATCCCAGAACAGGCTACTCTGCGCTCTTGAGGGCGCCGACCATGTCGATCTTGTTGAGGGTACGATTGGTAGCGAGGTTGACGATAAACGTAAAGCCAAAGGAAAGCACCACGGCGAGCACGTAGCTTAGCGGCTCGACCTCGACGTCAAAGTACAGCGACGGCATCTGCAAAATGTACGTAAAACTCTCGGCCAGCAAGCCGCCCAGCGGCACGCCCAGCGCAGCGCCAATCGCCGTGAGGATCAACGTCTCCTTGTTGACGTAATGGTGCACCTCACCGCGACGGAAGCCCAACACCTTAATGGTCGCCAGCTCGCGCTCGCGCTCGGAGATATTCGTGTTGGACAGCGTAAACACCACCACAAACGATAGGCACGCCGCCATGAAGGTCACGAGCACCACGACCGAATTGATAATCGTAAAGTTCGCCTCATAGTTTTCCCAATGCTCGGCCGTACTCGAAATCGTAAGCCAACCGTCACTCTTAAGATTCTTGCTAAACGCAATCTGGTCGGCCGACGAGCCCTTAAGCAGCACAAAGACGCCGTTAAGACGTGCGCTTCGACCGAACGCACGCTCATAGGTGCCCTGCGTCATGTAAAGCGTGTTGCCCAGATAGTTAAGCGAAATGTCGCTGACTTTGACCTTGGCAACATTGAGCGACGAATCCTGGACGTGAGCCGTATCGCCCGGCTGAATCCCCAGCACCAGCTGTGAACTCTTGCTTAGATACACGTCTCCGTCACGCAAAGGCAGCGGTTCTTTGGACTCATCCTCCAGGCGCACGTAATCGCCCAAGTCACCCGTGCGGTCATCGGGCACCACGATCAGCTGCACGGTCTCGCTCTTGCCGCCAAACGTAAAGGTGACGTTGTCGGTCATAATCGGCAGGGTCGAGGTCACGGTCACGTTGAAATCATTGGCCGCGCTGCGCTCATCCAATGCCGCGCACGTCTGCGAAAAATCGTCGGGATTGGCGACCGCCAGCAGGTCGTAGCGCGTGATATGCCCGTACTGTTTGGGCGAAAGCGCCACCGACGTGTCGCGAATGCCCATACCGCAGATCACGAGCGCCGTGCAGCCGGCGATACCGAAGATGGTCATAAAAGCGCGCTTTTTGTAGCGGAACAGGTTACGTGCTGCCACCTTGTTCAAAAAGCCCATGCGGCGCCAGATAAAGCCGATGCGCTCAAGCAAGATGCGAGAGCCGGCGCGTGGGGCCTTGGGACGCATGAGCGAGGCCGGGGTCTCGGCCATCTCGTGGCGGCAGGCGATAATCGTAGCGCCCACCACGCCCACGGCAAACAGCGCCACCGAGACGATTGAGGACACGATGTCGTACGAGAGCAGCATCTGGGGCAGCGAGTACATGTCATCGAACACCGTAAACAGGAACAGCGGCAGGCCCACAAAGCCGATGATGTTGCCGAGCACGCCGCCGATCAGACATGCCCACAGCGCATAGTCCACGTATTTGGACAGGATGCGCTCGCGTGAATAGCCAAGCGCCTTGTACAGGCCAATAAGCGTGCGCTCCTCCTCGACCATGCGCGTGGCGGTGGTAAGGCTGATGAGTACGGCGACGATAAAGAAGATGAATGGGAAAACCGTGGCGATGGCCTCGATCGAAGAACTGTCGCTCTCGACGCTCGAGTAGCTTGCGATGTTACCGCGGTCCTGAATGTACCAAGTGCATTCACCCAGATTGGAAAGCTCGGCGCGGGCATCGGCGAATTGCTGATCGGCGGCGGCGCGGCGCTGGTCCAACTCGGCCTGAGCCTGGACGCGCTCCTCGCTGCCCTCGGCCATGCGGTTGATGCTATCCTGCTCAATCCCAAAGAGCATGGCGGCCTGGCGCTCAGCCGCATCCAAGCTTGCCGGCGTGTCAACCGTCAGCTCCTGGACGCGCGCCTTTTCACGCTCCTCGCGGATCTTCTCGATATTGCCCTTGACCTCATTGATCTTTGCCGTGTAGGCATCCGAGTAGGAGTTGAGGCTCTTGGCTCCCTCGACGATCACGTGGACCGCGGAGTAGGACGATGATGTCGCGGCATCCTCGCTCACATAGAACTTATAGTCCGCAGCCGAAGCGGCACGGAAGGCGTTGACTGTCGAGTCGGAGCTCACATCAGTGGGGTCGAGGACCTCGGCCGTAATGGTGTAATCGCCCGCGGCAAACTGATCCTTGGCACTTTGGTTGGACGAGCTCGCGTCATTGGCGGCAAAACTCACCGTATCGCCGAGCTTTTTGCCCGAAGCCTTCAGGAACTTCGAAGTCACCGCGACTTCATCGGCGCTCTCGGGCAAATCGCCGCTCACCAGCACCGGCTGATCGATGTTCTCCTTGGAGAGACTTTGCACGACCACGCGCTCGCGCGTTGTGCCCACGGCGGTGTAGGCGGTCTCGGTGTAGATGCCCTCGACCGTCTCGACGCCGTCGACCTCTTGGATAGCCGCGAGATCGTCGCGCGTAAGGCCATAGGTCGACTGCACGTTAATGTCATAGACATTCTGCTGGTCAAAATAGGCGTCGACCGAATCGCACAAATCCTCGCAGCCCGCCTTAAGGCCGCACATCACGCTCACGCCAAGCGCAGTGATGACCACGATAGATAGGAAGCGCTTAAGACTGCCCCGAATCGTGCGGTAGATGCCTCGGCGAAAAACCGTCGGCACCATATCGTTTGAGCTTTGAGCGGTACGGTAGGTCGCGAACTCCCGATCGCGGCCCGCGTGCTCCGTATCGTGGTTTTGGCTGTTTTGGCAATCTTGGTCCATGGGCGCTACCACTCGATCGTCTCGATGGGCACGGGATTTTGCTGGACCGTCTCGCTCTCCACGCGGCCGCTCTTAAAGCGGATCAGGCGATCGGCCATGGGCGCCAGCGCGGAGTTGTGGGTGATGATAATGACCGTGATGCCTTGCTTGCGGCAAGTGTCCTGTAGCAGCTGCAAGATCTGCTTGCCGGTTTTGTAGTCGAGTGCACCCGTGGGCTCGTCGCACAAAAGCAGCTTGGGGTTCTTGGCCAGTGCACGGGCAATGGACACGCGCTGCTGCTCGCCGCCCGAAAGCTGCGCGGGAAAGTTGGCGAGGCGCTCGCCCAGGCCAACCTGACGAAGCGTTTGCTCGGCATCGAGCGAATCGGGGCAGATTTGCGCCGCGAGCTCGACGTTTTCGAGCGCCGTCAAGTTGGGGACCAAATTGTAGAACTGGAAGACAAAGCCGACGTCGGCGCGGCGGTATTCCACGAGCTGCGCCTCGTTGGCGGAGCTCACGTCGCGCCCGTCCACCGTCACGGTGCCGGAGGTCGCCGTATCCATGCCGCCCAGAATGTTGAGCGCCGTGGTCTTGCCGGCACCCGAAGCACCCAGAATGATGGCGAGCTCGCCGCGCTCGACCGTAAAGCTCGCGCCGTCGAGCGCATGAATGCGGGCGTCGCCCTCGCCGTATGCTTTGATGACGTCTTTGAATTCGATATAGGCCATCGATCAATTCCCATCTGGTCGGATAACTCTTTAGTATTACCCATTTCGCGCCGACCAAAAAGGGACAGGTTTATTTTGGCAGGTTTTATATGGGGAAACGGCAGCTATAGATGAGGCGCCGGGGAGGCAGAGACATCATCGACGGGATCAGGCCGACCGCCAAACACAACGCACGCATCTCTATCTGTCAGCCAAATCATTCGAGCAGCTGTTCGTTTCTATAATATGATTCCGCTATCTAAGCAGGCCGATACGCAGAAAGGCGGCCAACATGGCGTTCGACTTTAAGAAGGAATGCAAGGAGCTCTACAAACCTGCAAGCAAGCCGAGCATCGTAACTGTCCCGCCATTCAATCTCAGGGCGGGATTCAGTCGGGATTCAGTTTCAACAAACGGCATCATCCGGTAACCGATATGTAAGGCTGTATAAATCATTTCCATTTGCCTAACAAAATGACCGCTCGGCTAACAAGCTCGGCCCATGTCCTCACGCGATGGTACTGTTCTCTAGAGTTCTTATTAGAGAGGGGTGTTCCATGGAGATCACCATCAATCGCGAAATTGGGAAGCTCGGACTTCCCAGGCATCTTGTGCTTGGCATGGATCCAGGAATTGCAAGCTGCGGATTCGCACTTATCGACACAGCCAATCATGAAATCCTGGATTTGGGCGTCAGATTATTTGACTCTCCAACTCATCCTAAAACGGGCCAAAGTCTTGCGGTTATTCGCAGGGGCTTCCGCTCTACCCGTCGAAACATTGACCGTACCCAGGCGCGCCTGAAGCACTGTCTCCAAGTCCTCAAGGCTTATGGCCTCATCCCCCAAGACGCCACCAAAGAGTACTTCCACACCACAAAAGGCGACAAGCAGCCGCTCAAGCTTCGCGTTGATGGACTTGACCGCCTGCTCAACGATCGCGAGTGGGCACTAGTCCTTTACTCCCTCTGCAAGCGCCGTGGATACATCCCCCACGGAGAAGGCAATCAGGATAAATCAAGCGAAGGCGGCAAGGTTCTATCTGCCCTTGCGGCCAACAAGGAAGCAATTGCGGAGACCTCGTGCCGCACCGTTGGCGAATGGCTCGCTCAGCAGCCTCAAAGTCGCAATCGTGGCGGCAATTACGACAAGTGTGTAACACACGCCCAGCTTATCGAAGAAACTCATATCCTATTTGATGCTCAACGCTCCTTTGGCTCCAAATACGCTTCGCCGGAATTTGAGGCCGCATATATCGAGGTTTGCGATTGGGAGCGTTCGCGCAAAGACTTCGACCGCCGCACGTACGACCTCGTTGGCCACTGCTCATACTTCCCAACAGAAAAACGAGCTGCACGCTGCACGCTTACGAGCGAACTCGTTTCAGCCTATGGCGCACTCGGCAACATCACCATCATCCACGAAAACGGGACCTCTCGCGCCCTGAGCGCAACGGAGCGCGATGAGTGCATTGCAATCCTGTTCTCGTGCGAGCCAATTCGAGGCAACAAAGATTGTGCTGTTAAATTCGGCGCCCTCAGAAAAGCGCTCGACCTTAGTTCCGGCGATTACTTTAAGGGAGCTCCAGCTGCCGACGAAAAAACGCGCGAGGTGTACAAGCCCAAGGGATGGCGCGTGCTCCGCAATACCCTCAATGCAGCCAACCCCATTCTCCTGCAGCGTTTGCGCGATGACCGCAATCTCGCCGATGCCGTTATGGAGGCGGTGGCATACTCTTCAGCTCTCCCCGTACTCCAAGAGCAGCTTCAGGGGCTACCGCTTTCGGAAGCGGAGATCGAGGCGCTTTGTAGGCTTCCCTATTCATCCAAAGCTCTTAACGGCTATGGCAACCGTTCCAAAAAAGCACTCGACATGCTGCTCGATTGCCTCGAGGAGCCCGAGGTCCTCAACCTTACGCAGGCCGAAAATGACTGTGGCCTGCTGGGACTTCGCATCGCTGGCGCCCAGCTCGAGCGCTCCGATCGCCTGATGCCCTATGAGACCTGGATCGAACGTACCGGTCGAACAAATAACAATCCCGTCGTCATTCGCGCCATGTCGCAAATGCGAAAAGTGGTCAACGCCATCTGCCGCAAGTGGGGCGTACCAAACGAAATCCACGTTGAGCTTGATCGAGAGCTCAGGTTGCCTCAGCGCGCAAAAGACGAGATTGCCAAGGCCAATAAGAAGAACGAGAAAAATCGCGAGCGCATTGCCGGGCAAATCGCTGAGCTGCGTGGCTGCACGGCAGATGAGGTCACGGGCAAACAGATAGAGAAGTACCGCCTGTGGGAAGAGCAGGAATGCTTCGACCTTTACACGGGCGCTAAAATCGAAGTCGATCGCCTAATTAGCGACGACACCTACACGCAGATTGACCACATCCTGCCGTTCTCTCGCACGGGAGAAAACTCACGCAACAACAAAGTCCTGGTCCTCGCCAAAAGCAATCAGGATAAACGCGAACAGACACCTTACGAATGGATGTCCCACGACGGTGCGCCTTCATGGGATGCTTTTGAACGTCGCGTTCAGGAAAACCAGAAACTCAGCCGTCGCAAAAAGAACTTCCTGCTGGAAAAAGACCTTGATACCAAGGAAGGCGAATTCTTAGCACGCAGCTTCACCGACACCGCCTATATGTCGCGAGAAGTATGCGCTTACCTCGCCGACTGTCTGCTGTTCCCCGATGATGGCGCAAAGGCACATGTTGTTCCTACCACTGGCAGAGCGACCGCATGGCTGCGTCGCAGGTGGGGGCTTAACTTTGGTTCGAATGGCGAAAAAGACCGCTCGGACGATCGTCACCATGCCACCGATGCTTGTGTGATTGCAGCATGTAGTCGAAGCCTCGTGATTAAAACCGCTCGAATCAACCAAGAGACACACTGGAGCATAACCAGAGGTATGAACGAGACCCAACGCCGCGATGCCATCATGAAGGCTCTCGAAAGTGTTATGCCCTGGGAAACCTTTGCGAACGAAGTACGCGCGGCGCACGATTTCGTCGTACCCACCCGCTTTGTTCCGCGTAAGGGAAAGGGCGAGTTGTTCGAGCAGACGGTCTATCGCTATGCCGGCGTTAATGCACAGGGCAAAGACATTGCTCGCAAGGCGAGCTCCGATAAGGACATCGTCATGGGCAACGCCGTTGTGTCGGCAGACGAGAAGTCGGTCATCAAGGTGAGCGAAATGCTGTGTCTGAGGCTCTGGCATGACCCGGAGGCCAAGAAGGGGCAGGGCGCTTGGTACGCAGACCCCGTCTATAAGGCGGATATTCCTGCACTTAAGGATGGGACGTATGTGCCCAGGATTGCGAAGCAAAAATATGGGCGGAAGGTCTGGAAAGCCGTTCCCAATAGCGCTTTAACTCAAAAACCACTCGAAATATATCTGGGTGACCTCATTAAAGTCGGGGATAAGCTCGGTCGCTACAATGGCTACAACATTGCAACGGCCAATTGGTCCTTTGTTGACGCTCTCACGAAAAAGGAGATTGCATTCCCCTCGGTTGGAATGCTCTCAAACGAATTGCAACCGATAATTATTCGCGAGAGCATTCTCGATAATTAAGGCCAATAGGGGCGATTTAACTTCCAAAAATCGCCCCTTCCCGATATGCGTTTACCTATTTCCAATTTCCACATTACAGCAATGTTTATGACGGGGTCTTCTGGCTGTAGCGAATCGCCTTACACATACATCCTTCCGAAGGCAATAGACTTAGCTTAGCAAAATGTCCCCTGATTGCCTGACCTTGAGCACGCACCCTTCCCCAAGGTGATACGCTTATCTCATTGACGTACCATCCACACCAAGTGTCTTGAGCACGCGCCCTTCCCCAAGGTGATACGCTGAGCTCGAGGAGCTCAAAGCCAAGCCGGCAGTCTTGAGCACGCGCCCTTCCCCAAGGTGATACGCTAAGGAGTCGCCGAACCCCCAGAGCGCAAAGGTCTTGAGCACGCGCCTTTCCCCAAGGTGATACGCTGCCAAGTCGTAAGCCTTTGACAAAATCTCGGTCTTGAGCACGCGCCCTTCCCCAAGGTGATACGCTTTATTCAACTACATCTTGACGCTGCAGTCGGTCTTGAGCACGCGCCCTTCCCCAAGGTGATACGCTCGGTCGTCGATGGTACGACCAAGTCCGGCCGTCTTGAGCACGCGCCCTTCCCCAAGGTGATACGCTCTTCTTCGCGAAGGTTACGAGATTTGCCATGTCTTGAGCACGCGCCCTTCCCCAAGGTGATACGCTCTCTCCACCTGCTTTCAGACGGGCTGCATCGTCTTGAGCACGCGCCCTTCCCCAAGGTGATACGCTCATCCATGTTCCCGCAGGAAGCATCGCGCAGTCTTGAGCACGCGCCCTTCCCCAAGGTGATACGCTGTCGCGCCCGAGCTTCTTCCCAAGCCACATGTCTTGAGCACGCGCCCTTCCCCAAGGTGATACGCTGCTCAGGTCGCTCTTGTTCGCGTACTCCCTGTCTTGAGCACGCGCCCTTCCCCAAGGTGATACGCTGGAGCGAGCGTTGTACGTGGTTCTGAATGGGTCTTGAGCACGCGCCCTTCCCCAAGGTGATACGCTAATAGTTACTGATAACGTTCGAGCTGATAGGTCTTGAGCACGCGCCCTTCCCCAAGGTGATACGCTATTGCTATCAATGATATAGTACATCTTGTTGTCTTGAGCACGCGCCCTTCCCCAAGGTGATACGCTCGACCGCCTGATGCCCGCACGACAGTATGTGTCTTGAGCACGCGCCCTTCCCCAAGGTGATACGCTGAGCGCCGAGTACGCCAAGCAGTTCACGCTGTCTTGAGCACGCGCCCTTCCCCAAGGTGATACGCTCCTAGATTGTCCTGATGGAGAGTGCCGCCATGTCTTGAGCACGCGCCCTTCCCCAAGGTGATACGCTGCTTGGTCGACAAATGGAACGAAATGACGTGTCTTGAGCACGCGCCCTTCCCCAAGGTGATACGCTTCGCCGCCGCGATGCACAGCGGCCACTGCTGGTCTTGAGCACGCGCCCTTCCCCAAGGTGATACGCTTTCGAGCCTTGTTGGCGAAGCGTGCCTTACCGTCTTGAGCACGCGCCCTTCCCCAAGGTGATACGCTCCGGAGACGGCCTAAAAGCGCGGTTCCTCAGTCTTGAGCACGCGCCCTTCCCCAAGGTGATACGCTATGTGTGCACAGAAAAGCCCCTTTAACAGGGGCTTTTCTGTTTCAGACCTCAAAAAAAGAAGACTGATTCGGCCTCAGATCTACATCTGCGATTCATTTTTTTCGAGACAAAAAGCGTCGGCACGTCGCGCTTCACGCAAGAAAAGAGCCGTATTCGGCACAGCGATTTATGTACTTTTCTTCACAACCGAATCAATCCTTAGGCGAAAAAACGCTCAAAAGGACCCGCCTAAATGCTATTCATCGCTACCGTTTACGGAATACTGGCTAACACTCGCCCAAAAAAGTTCGCCCCGCCCAATCCGAAGATTGAACGGGGGTTACTTTACGGGTAAGCCACTTAAGTGGCTCCCCTTGTCTGGAGCCGCGCCCTTCCCCAAGGTGAGCTGCTTTCGACTTAGCTGTATTGTAGCGCTAATGCGGGGAAGGTCGTCGACAAAATGGCCCAACGGACAATACTTATCCAGAGCAAGGCCCACCTCTGCATCAAGAACGGCCTATTGATGATCACCGTGGACGACCGCAGCTCCACCATTCCCCTCGAGGACATTTGGGTCGTCATCGTCGAATCCCATCAAACCACGATGACGGTCGCCTGCATGTCGCAGCTTAACGACGCGGGAATAGGCGTCATGATCTGCGGGCGCGATCATATGCCCAATGGTCTCATGCTCCCAATGGGCGCCCATTCGCGCCATGCGCGCATCGTCGAGGATCAGCTTGCCATGAGCCTTCCGTTTAAAAAACAGCTTTGGAAACGAATCGTTCAGGCAAAGATACTCAACCAAGCGGCGGTTCTCACAGAAATGGGGTTGTCTACAGGCCCTCTCCCCTCTTATGCCAAAACCGTTCTTTCGGGCGACACGGACAATCGAGAAGGCGCAGCTGCCTCCGCGTACTTTAAAGCCCTCATTACCGATGGAACAAGACGCAACAGTATGCAAAGCTCCGCTCTCGACTACGGGTACAGCGTCTTGCGCGCGGGCATCGGAAGAGCAGCCGTTGGCGGTGGATGGCTCGTATCCCAGGGGCTTCACCATCACAGCGTTTACAACGCGTTTAATCTTGTCGACGATCTTATTGAACCGTTCCGCCCTCTCGTCGATCTAATTGTTATGAGCTACGGCGTTGCAGAGCCTTTGAGCCAGCGCGACAAAGCGTTGCTCGCCCGCGTGTTTGAGCACGTCATGACTATCGACGGAAAACGTTGCGGCTGTCAGCAGTGCATAGAGACAACGCTCTCTTCACTCAGAACTGCCGTTCTCGAAAAGGATCCTAAGAGGCTGTTGTTGCCCGAGCTAAAAGGGCTCGAGATGGTAACTGTTGAATAGGGAGGAGCCATGAGGGTTATGAGGTTATTGGTTCTGTTCGATCTTCCAACGGGAAGCAAAGCCGAGCGTCGGCAGTATAGCGACTTTCGAAAGTTTCTGATTAACGACGGATACCATATGGAGCAGTTTTCGGTGTATTCGCGCCTGTTGGTGACTCGCGAATCCGCAGCGGCGCATATCGCTCGCCTTAAGCTGAATCTTCCAAGCGCTGGAGAGGTCACCGTTATCGAAATGACCGAAAAGCAATACGAAGACCGAATGGTCCTTCTGAGCGAGCACAAGGAGCAGCCCGTTGAGCAGGGCGCGCAGTTAACGCTTGTGTTTTGACGTGACCGTGCAGATCGGTGCAACCGTCTCACATTGGATCGGGCGGCGTCTACCTTTCCGAAACCCCGACAACACGTTTTTGCTTATCGGCATGGGTGCCGGCTTTGCCGGGCTCTTTATTGTCTGAGTCGTGGCTTATCTGTTCAACATGGACAAATCTATCAACGCCATGCAGGAGCGAGCGTAGATAGATATCCAAAGCAAGTGGTCTCAACCGGAAACAGCGTCCCACTCTGAGGCTGTATTCCGGGACACGGTTTCCGCTTGGGACGCCATTCGGAAAGCGCGTCCCGTTCTTTCACGGCGTCTTGGCTATGCAAAGTGCTCTGGCGTTACTCCTCGTACGCACCCTCGAGCCGCAGCAGCCACTCCTTGCGGTCAAGGCCGCCGGCATATCCGTTGAGCGATCCGTCGGCCGCCACCACGCGATGGCACGGCACGATAATCGAAATGGGATTACGTGCGACCGCAGCCCCCACCGCACGAGGAGACACAACGGGTGCCTCGTTTCCCGGTACACGATGTCGAGCGGCAACACGCTGGGCGATCTCGCCATACGTAGTGACCTCGCCACGCGGAATAGAAAGCAGCTCAAACCAAACCTCGCGCTGAAACGCCGTACCAATCATATGCAACGGCGGCGTAAACCGAGGTTCCTGCCCTGCAAAATAAGCATTCAGCCAAGCCCAGGAACGCTCAAGCACCGAAGAGGCCGCACCATTTACCGGACTCACCGGCGACATGCCACCAATACCGGAAACCGCATCGACACCTTCAACGTGCTCCGCATCTTCTTTGAGCAGCGTAGAGCCAAAGTGCTCCTGCCCCTCAAACCAAAGTCCCGTCAGACCGCGGCCATCAGCGGCAAGCAAGATTTCGCCCAAAGGCGAGGCAAACGTCGTCGTGACCACCAGCGGCTCCTTTCAAAACTCCGCACCATAATACCGCGAATTGTGCAGACAACTCCCGCAGATGCGTCCGGACAGACTCGATTGTCCAAGAGAGGGCGTTTTCCCTCTCAATATCGGCCGATACCGAGTCGCAACGCCCAAAACGATGTCCGGCAAAAACGAAGGTGAATGGTTTTCCGAGAAGTGGACGAGTAAAACTAGGGCCCCGAAGCATCCGCATTTTTTGATTGCAAAACAGCAGGATTCATGCGATAAAACCGCAGGAACTGGCGGCCAAAATATGCCGATGCTTCAAGGGTCCAAAATAGGTCGTTCACTTCTCGGGAAAAGTATTTGACTTCGTTTTCCAACAAACAAAACCGGTCATCGCAACGCAAACGGGGCCTGCGCTTAGCGTAGGCCCCGACGTGAGAAGTTGTTACCCCGGTAACTTAATACCGCTCGATTAGTACTGCTCGATACCCATGTAGCGACGAACCTCGGGGCTGTGGTCGAACACCTTGCCGCGGGCGGCGCGCAGCTCGCAGCTCATGTTGTAGAAGAAGATCGGCTCCAGGAACGAACGCACGCTGGCAGGCACGTCGCCCACACCGTACTCGAGCGCATCGAGCACCATGACCGTATCGGTGTGCGTGTTGAGGAACGCCAGCGCGCGCTCCTCCATGGGGCGGCACTCGCCCGATCCAAGCTGCACAAAGTAGAACACGCCGGGCTCGGTAGCCTCGAACGGGCCGTGGAAATACTCGCCGGAGTGAATGTAGCAGCAGTGCTGCCATTGCATCTCCATGAGCGAGCAGATCGCCATGGCGTAGGTCTGGCTAAAGTTGGGGCCGGAACCCAGGATATAGAAGAACTTGTGCTGCTGGCAGAGCTCGGCAAAGCGATCGCCCAGCTCGGCGTTGACCTTCTCACGGGCAGCGGGCAGCAACGCATCCATCTGCTTGAGGCCCTCGTACATGTCGGCGAGTGCCTCGTAGCCTTCCTGCTGGTCGAGCAGCTCGGCGGCGATCAGAGCGCCGATACCCTGCGGGACCTCGGCCTGCGGGACGCCCTCGCCCCAGGGGTAGACCCAGGTGGTCCACTTGCCGTTATCGATCTTGGAGCCCTCGCAGTCGGTCATGGCCACGACCTCGGCGCCGGCCGCCAGCGCCATCTCGCAGCCGTCGACGACCTCCTGCGTGTTACCGCTGTGGCTGCAGGCGATGACGAGCGACTTCGGCCCTAGGCTCTTGGGGGCCATCAGGCAAAACTCGCGTGCCGTGTAGACCGTCGAGGCAAACGTGGTGGCCTCGCGCTTGAGCAGTTCGTTGGCCGGCATCAGGTCGATCATCGAACCGCCGCAGGCGATCCAAAAGACGTTCTCAATCTTGCCCTTGCGCTCGATAATTTCCTGGACCAGATCGTGTGCGTTCACGGTGATGTTCCTCCTTGTGTGGCAGCCTTGAACGACGGCAGCTCGTACCTGCGGTCGTTCTATGTTGTCCTATTTATAGCACGCACGACGATGCACGTGAAGTCATTTCACCAAACTTGTTCTATATTGTTCTATCTGTGGACGTTAGATGTCGAAGACGTAGCGCGAGCCCACGATCTTTTGGCGTCCGAGCAGCAAGGGCCGCTCGTCCTCATCGGTAAAGTAAGCCTCCATATAGAAGAGCGGCTCGCCGACCGGCACCTCCAGCAGCAGGGCCGCTTGAGCATCGGCAAGCGCAATCTCCACGGTGCAGGGGTCGGACTTGAGCGGCGCGCGACCCGAACGCTCGGCAACGAGCGCAAAGATGGAATTGTCCGTGAGTTCCTTGTCGGCAAGCGTCTGCAGATAGGGATGGTCGGCCAGCACAAAGGCGTTGTTCTCGAGCATGACGGGCACGCCATCTGCCGTGCGCACGCGCTCGACCACGATGAGCTCGCAGCCGGGTTCCACCCCAAAAAACGCCGCGTCCTCGCGCGTCGCCGCAACCACCGTGCGCGACACCAGACGTGCTCCGGCCACCATGTCGTTGGCGGCGCAACCCTCGGAAAAGCTCTGAACGTCACCCTTCTGGACAATCTTGCGTTTGAGCTTGGGCGCACACACAAACGTGCCCCTCCCCTGCTGGCGGTTGAGATACCCCGCGCGCGACAGCTCCTCGACGGCGCGGCGCACGGTGATGCGTCCCACGCCGTAGTACTTCGCGAGCTCCATCTCGGAAGGAATGCGCGAGCCGGATGCGTACACGCCGCGCGCGATCTCGCCCTTTAGGTCGTCCATAACCTGCTGGTACAGCGGCACGGCGGACACCTCAGTGCGCTCGGTTTTATCGTCGGATGTCATCGTTATGCTCCATTCCGTGCATGCTCGGACTCAAACTCTTCAATCGCCGCCATAAACTGCTCGCCAAAGGCATCGGCCTTTTTCTCGCCGATGCCGTTGACCTGGATAAGCTCGTCGCGCGTCTGCGGGCGTAGGCGGCACAGGCCGCGCAGAGCCTTGTCGGAGAAGACCATGTACGGCGCCATCTCCAGCTCGGTCGAAATCTCCTTGCGCAGGGCACGCAGGCGCTCGAACAGCTCGGCATCGTCGCCCACGCGCGGGCCCTGATCCAGCTCGGCCTCCTCACGCAGCAGATCCACCGCGCGGCGGGCACGGGCCGAGGCCTTGCGCTTGGACGCACGACGCTTGACGGTAAAGGCAAACGCCTCGTCCTCGACCTCGCCGGCACGCGGGCCCAGGCCAACGACCGGGTACTGCCCCTGCGAGGCGGCCAAGTAACCGCGGCCGCACAGCTGGCCGATGATGTCCTTGATGCGCCCGACCGATTCGCTCGACAGCTCACCATAGCCGCGGTCCTCGTCCAGATGCATCTGGCGAATGCGCTCGGTGTTGCCGCCGTGGAGCACGTCGGCGATGAGCGACTTGCCAAAGCGCATGGGTCGCGTGGCCACATAGCGCACAGCGGCGCGGGCCATATCGGTGACGTCCTCGACCTCGAACTGCGTGAGGCAGTTGCTGCAGTTGCCGCAGCCCTCGGCCTCGTCCGTGGCGGTGGCGCCCGCACCAGCCGCGGCAGCATGCTCGGCCGCGGCCTCGTCGCCAAAGTAGCGCAACATATATTCGCGCAGGCAGCCGGTGGTATTGCAGTAGCCCTCCATCTGGCTGAGCAGACGGTAGCGGTTCTGGAGCGCCCACGCGCGCTGCTCGTCGTCGAGTGCCTCATCGGCGGCATCACCGCGGTCGATTAAAAAGCGGCGCATGCGAAAATCGTTACCGTTCCACAGCAAGTGGCAGCTTGCCGGGTCGCCATCACGGCCGGCGCGGCCCGCCTCTTGGTAGTATGCCTCGATGCTCTCGGGCACGTTGTTGTGGATCACGTAGCGCACGTTGGGCTTGTCGATGCCCATGCCAAAGGCGTTGGTGGCAACCATCACCTGAATGTCGTCGTCGATAAAGGCACGCTGGCTCTGGCGGCGGGCGTCGTTGCCCATGCCGGCATGGTAGCGACCCACGCGAATGCCGCTGGGGCCCAGCGCCTCGGCAAGCTCGCCTGCCAGCGCATCGACCGTCTTGCGGGTCGAGCAATACACGATGCCGCTCTCGCCCGAATGCGCAATCACATAGTCGCGCACCCAGGCGGTCTTGGCCTTGTCGCCCATCTCCTCGCAACCAAAGTAGAGGTTCTTGCGATCGAAGCCCGTCACCACCGTCGCGGGGTTTTGCAGGCCGAGCATCTGCTGAATGTCCGCGCGCACACGCTCGGTCGCCGTAGCGGTAAAGGCTGCCACGATAGGGCGCTGCGGCAGGGAATCGATGAACTCGCGAATCTGCAGGTAGGCGGGGCGGAAATCCTGGCCCCATTGGCTCACGCAGTGGGCCTCGTCAATGGCCACGAGCGGCACGCCGATGCCGCCTTCGGCCGCAGCTTCCTGCGCAAAGGCCAAAAAACGCGGCTCAAGCAAGCGCTCGGGCGCCACGTACATAAGCTGATAGCGGCCCTCGCGCGCCCGCTTGAGCACGGTGTTTTGCTGGGCCGGGGTAAGGCTGGAGTTGAGATAGCTGGGTCGCGCACCCGCCGCGAGCAACGCACGGGTCTGGTCCTCCATAAGCGACAGCAGCGGACTCACCACAAAGGTGATGCCGGGCAGCATGAGCGCGGGCACCTGGTAGCAAATGGACTTGCCGGCGCCCGTGGGCATAACACCCAACGCATCGCGACCGGCAAGGATTGCATCGACCATGCGGTCCTGTCCCGGGCGAAACGAGGTGTAGCCAAAATAGGCGCCGAGCGTGTCGAGCGCCATCTGCTGCATGCTATCGGTCATGGTTTCCTAACGTCCAAGTCATCTGCCGCCGATTATACGCCGCCACGCGGACCGGTGCCGCGCCGCCATCGGCCACGGGCAACGTAATCCAAGGCGAACGAGCGTGGATTTTTGGACACTTTCAGGATGAGCGTGGATAATCTCCCACTTTGAGCCCGTCACCAAGCCAAAAACGGAATATTTTCCACGCTCATTCTGCAGATTGCCGCTTAGGGGCGTTTGCAGCGTCGAGCCGTTACGCGGTTTGGTAAAACCGCGTAACCAAAGGAGCAGCGTCGACCGATCCGCCGTTCGTCAGAACGGCGGAACCAACCCTACATGACCATAACGTAGCGCGATCCCACGTAGTACTGCTTACCCATCAGGACCGGCTCGCCATTGGGACCGGTAAAGCTGGCACGCAGGTTGAGCAGCGGATCGTGCGGAGCAATGCCCAACTCGGCTGCCTGCTCGGTATTGGCACGAACGGCCTCGACCGTGCGGTAGCCAACCGAGACAATCGGCGTTCCGCCAACACGCTCGACCTCGGCAAAAATCGACTTGTCCTCAAGATCGGCCGTCAACAGCTCACGGTAGGCGTCAAACGGCACAAAGATGTTCTCCTCAAAGATGGGCTCGCCGTCGGCTGTACGCACGCGCTTAATATGCAGCAGCAGCGCGTCCTTCTGCAGGCCAAAGAACTCCATCTCGTTTTGACGTGCCGGCACAATCTGGCGATCGACCACATGCGCGCCCGCCTTCATGCCGTTGCTGGCACACAGCGCGGTAAACGTCTGCAGCGTCGAAGCGTGGAACTGACGATTGATGTGCGGCGTGGAGACAAAGGTACCACGGCCCTGCTGCTTAACCAGGTAGCCATCGGAGCACAGCTCCTCGACGGCGCGGCGCACCGTAATGCGGCTCACGTCGTACTGCTCGGCTAGCTCAAGCTCGGACGGAATACGCTCCTTGGGTGCATAAACACCTTTCTCGATCGCATCCTTGATCTCGTCGTAAATCTGCTGGTAAAGCGGTGCATTTTTGGGCGCGGACATATCTGATCACTCTTATCGAAATATCGAAATAACTAATACGTATATAACGTCTAGTTTCATGTTACCTCATAATGATAAAACGATACACCCTCCCTACCAAAAAGCGACAGCTTCATTTTGGTAGGTTTTATCTGGGAAAACGAAAGCCCCTCGAAAGCAGCGAGGCTTTCGAGGGGCTCATACGGATGGGTTGCGCCAGGCCGGCAAAATGCCAATACCCTACCTGCCGTCGTCCTGCTGCAGGCTGTCCTGCTCGCTGAGGCGCGCCTGCCTGCTGGCCATGCGCGCGGGCTTGTCGGGATCGGGTACGGCCGTGGGCATGGGCTCGTCGACATGACCGCCCCACCAGCCGCCCACAAAGTTGAGCGTGTGGAACACATTGATCACGGCGCCGGGATCAATGTCGCACACCAGCTTGATAATGTCCTGGCTCTCGTAGGTCGAGACAACGGCGTGCAGCAGGTACATCTTTTCGCGGCTGTATCCGCCAATGACCTCGGCGCAGCTAATGCCGTGCTGAAAATGGTCAACATAGGCGGTCATGACCTCGTCCGCCTTGTGCGTCGTAATCTGCAGCGTCACGCGGTCGTAGCGACGATAGAAGCTGTCAATGGTCTTGGTCGAAATAAACTGGAACACGATGGAGTACGCTGCCTTGTCCCAGCCAAACATAAAACCAAAGATCGCCAGGATAAAGCAGTTGAAACCAAAGATGACGCCCCAGATGGTCTTGCCCGTGTGGTTGGAGACCCACAGCGCGATAAAGTCGGTGCCGCCGGTGGATGCGCCGGACTTGAGCGCGATGGCAGCGCCCAGACCCGAGACCACGCCGCCAAAAATGATGAGCATGATCTTGTCGCCCAAAAACGGAGCGAAGTGAAAGACGTTGAGGAACAGCGATGAAAGCACGACCTGCATCATCGAGAAGATGACGAAGCGTTTGCTAATGCCGCTCCAGCATAGGAGCGCCACGGGGATGTTGAGTGCAAGCATACCGAGCGAGATGTCGATGTGAACGCCGCCAAGCGAAGTAACGCGATCGAGCAGGACCGCGACGCCGGTGAGACCGCTCGGAAGCAGGTCGGCGGGCCGAATGAACGCCTGGATCAGGAATGTCTGGAGAACGGCGGAAATGGTGACCGCCACGGCGGTGATGGCGCGGCGGACGATGGTGAGGCGGCCGAGCACGAGCACGCGGTCCGTGAGCTGATCGATGGCGTTCGCCACGTAGGCTCCTTTCGAAGGCAGATATAGTTGTGAGGCGTGCCCGCGATTGTAGCATGGAGCGTACGGGGGCGCTTCAATTCACCCTCTCTCGACAACCATCAGAAGGACCGTGAGGCCGCTCAAAAGAAAAACGCCGTGAAGAGAGCGGTCCCTTCACGGCAAATTCGGCGTTTGCCCAGATAAAACCTGCCAAAATAAACCTGTCCCTAAATGGCAGGTAGGATGTCGGTCAGGTTGTCGATGACGACGTCGGCGGCGGACTGGTCCAGGTTGACGCCCTCGTGCGGACGCAGCGCCAGGACTCGGGCGCCGGAGCGCTTGCCAGCCTCGATGCCCAAAGGCGAGTCCTCGATAACCAGGCACTCGGCAGGCTCCACCCCCAGCGCCTCCATGGCACGCAGGTAGATCTCGGGGTCGGGCTTAAACGCGCTGCACTCGTGACCGCTGATGGTGTAGTCCAGCACGTCGGCGATACCGGCAATCTCCACCAGCTCGTCGATCAGCTCGCGATAGGACGAGCTCGCGATAGCGCACTTCACGCCACGCTCGTGCAGCTCGCGCATCACCGGCTCCGTCTGCTTGTTGAGCAGCTCGGCATACGGAACGGGATGGTCCGGGCTGTAGACCTGCTTATACTCCACGCGCAGGCGTTCGCGTAGCTCAACATCGTCGGGCACGAGAGACTTCCAAATGGCGGGCTCATTAGACCCCGAAAGATCGGGAATCTCATCAAAGTGGAACCCCTTCTCTTCCATAAACGCCACGCGGCGGCGGTTGTAGAACCACTCGGTATCGACCAGCACGCCGTCCATGTCAAACAGCACTGCCTTGATCATACGCATCTCCTCCCACCTGCCAAAAAGGGACAGGTTTATTTTGGTAGGTTTTATCTGGGGCTTTGCGACGCGACAGACACGCTCTCCCCAGAGCAAAAAGGGGACGGGGCGCAAACCCCATCCCCTCTCAATCAACCCGTAAGGTCTACTTACTTGTGATTAGTAGGAAAGCTTCCACATGTAGCGACGCATGGTCAGCGGGTGCTGACGGGCCTCGGCGATCTGGTTGCCGTACTCACGCATAACGGCAAGGTGCAGCAGCGGGTTGAAGTAGGTGACGACGCTCGCGGGCACGACGTCAGCCAGGCCGTAGTCCTTGGAGTCGATCAGAGCGACCTTGGCGCCCATGCGCTTAAGGAAGGTGAGGGCGCGGGCGTCCATCGGACGGGTGGCGCCATCGGACATGAAGAAGACGTAGGGCTTACCCTCGGTGGAAACCTCGAACGGGCCGTGGAAGTACTCGCCGGTGTTGTAGGCGGCGGCGTCGATCCACTGCATCTCGGTGAACAGGAAGGCGGCGTGAGAATAAGCCATCTTCTCGGAGGCACCGGAAGCCATGAAGTAAATCATCTTGTCGTCCTTGAAGTCCTCGGCGAACTTCTTGGCGAGCTTCTTGCAGTGCTGAGCGGCGTTCTCGCAGAGATCGAAGACGTTGGTGAGGCCGGTGATCATGTCCTCGTAGTGGTCATAGCCCTCGGTCTGCTGAAGGATCTCGACAGCAAGAGCGATGGCATAGCCGGGCTTCTCGCACTTGGCAGCGTAGTTGGCGTGGAAGCCGTGAACGATGACATGGTCGGCGTCGACGGTCAGAGCGGAGCCAGCCTTGTTGGTGAGGGAGACGACCGGGCAGTTGTGCTTCTTGGCGGTCTTGTTGGCCTCGACGGTCTCGGGCGTGGAGCCACCGAGGGAGCAGGTGATCACGAAGGTGTGCTCGTTGACCCAGGAAGGCGTGTCGTAGTTGAACTCGTTAGCGGTGAAGATCTGAACGTTCAGCTTGTCCGTGTTGTTGGCCAGGAAGTACTTGGCGGGGTAAAGGTCGGACATGGAAGCGCCGCAGCCGACGAAGGCGACGCTGTGGATCTCGTGGTTGGACAGGACGTCAGCGACGATCTGCTTAGGGAGGTTAAGGTCGATCTCGTACATCTGACACATTCCTTTCGATTTTTGCGGCGCCACATTGCCGGGCGCTCGCAGGGTTACCGTGGTTTGGACCGAGTCGCCGGCCCGTTGAGGATGTGACAAAGGGACTGCCCTTTGTCACGTATAGGGATGGAAGCCTGCCTGGGGTATGGGATGCCAGGCAGGCCCCCGGGGGAAAGCGGTTAGGCGCTTAGTCGCGACTAGGCCAGGATGCCGGCCGCGGAGAGGGCGATGCCGCCCACGATGGCGATCACGAGAAGCCAACCGGTGTTGACGTTCTTCTTGATGAGCCAGTACATAAGGCCAGTGAGGCCAAGGGAGATCATCTGGGGCATCATGCCGTCCAGGATGTCCTGGATCACGACAGTGCCCTCAGCGAACTGCAGCGGGGTGGTGGCGCCGATCAGCGTAGCGATCATGCCGCCCACGGACATAAGGCCCACGATGCCGCAGACATACATGAGCTTCTCCATGAGGTCGCCGCCCTGAAGCTTGCTCAGGTACTCATGACCGCCCTGATAGCCCATCTTGGCTGCGAACCAAGTGATCAGCACAGAGGGGACGATGGAGATGAGCATGGCCAGGACCGGGCCCATGATGGAGCCCTGCTGAGCCAGCTGAACGCCCAGACCAAAGGCGATAACGCGGATGGTGCCCTGGAAGAAGGAGTCACCGATGCCGGAAAGCGGACCCATGAGGGAGGTCTTGACCGCGTTGATCGAATCGGGATCGAAGTTCTCGGGATCCTTGGCGTACTCCTCCTCCATGGAGGCGGCGAGGCCCAGGATGAAAGCGCTCGTCTGCGGGGTGCAGTTGTAGAACGCCATGTGACGGTGGTAAGCCTCTTTCTTAGCAGCGAGCTGCTTAGGGTCGGACTCATCCGGATAGAGGCGATCGAGCGTGGGAACCATGCCGTAGAGGAAGCCCATGTTCATCTGACGCTCGTAGTTCCAAGAGGCCTGGATGGCCCAGGAGCGCCAGAAGAACTGGCTGACCTTCTTGTTCAGGGACACGTCCTTGGTTGCGGTTGCCATAGTGTGTTCCTCCTTAGTCTTCGTCGTCTTCGAGCGGATCGTAGTCGGAATCGACACCGGCGGCTGCATGGGAACCGTTGAACTTGAAGCCCATGAAGACGACAGCCAGGCACACACCGATCAAAGCGACCGCGATGACGGACAGGTTGAGGTAAGCGGCGAGCAGGAAACCGATGAACAGGAACGGAGTCATACCCTTCTTGATCATCATGGTGAGCAGCAGGGCCAAGCCGTAGGCGGTCATGATCTTGGTCGAAACGTTAAGACCAGTGGACAGCCACTCGGGAACCATGTTGACGATGGCCTGAACCAGGTCGGTGCCAACAAAGACGGCGAGGAAGATCGGCAGGAAGTACATGACGGCGTACAGACCGGAGCCGGCGCAGATGTGCATACGGTAGGCGGTCTTGAACTTTCCGTTATCGATCGCGCTATCTGCCACATGGGTGAGGGCGGCGATGATGGAACGGAACACGATGCCGAGGAGCTGACCCAGGACGGCGACCGGGATGGCGATCGTCATGGCGGTCTCGGCGGAAGCATCGGTCAGGCACGCAAAGGCAGCGGCCACGATGCCGCCCAGGACCATATCGGGCGGAACGGCGGCGCCGACCTGCACCAGGCCCATGGACACGAGCTCGACGGCGGCACCGACGGCAAGGCCGGTGGGCACATCGCCCAGCAGCAGACCGACGAGCGTAGCGCCAACGAGGGGCTGCTCGAAGTTAAGACGACCGAGCAGGCGGGAGTCCCACATGCAGAACACGCCGACGAGGCCGACGAGCACCGCACTGATGAACGTATTCATACCCTTCTCCTTTCAGTCAGGCAAAAGCCTGGTTGATTACAGCTTGGCGTCGATGTCGACGCTCTGATACGTAGGGGTCTGCTGGACGTAGAGCTTGATGCCCATGTCGAGCAGCTGGTTGACGTCGGCCTTCTGGGTGGCGTCGAGGAAGACGGAGCTGTCCTTGCCGCCGACCTGATCGGCACCGTCGTGGTTGGCGGTGGCGCCCAGGTTGATGGCGTCGAGCTTGTAGCCCTGGCAGAACTGCAGCATCTCGGCAGTGTTGCCAAAGACGAACATGACGCGCTCGCCGAGGGTGTTGAGCTTGTCCATCTTGGCGAGGGCACGCTCGACGGTGAAGACGTTCAGGCGCACGCCCTGGGGCTTGGCCAGCTTAAGAGCGCCCTTCTTGATGTCATCGTTGGCGGCAGCGTTGTCGACGACGATGATGCGCTCGGCCTGAACCTTGGTGGTCCAGGTAAAGACGACCTGGCCGTGCAGCAGACGGTAGTCAAGACGTGCGAGGACGATCTTGGCGGGACCGGAGCTGTGACGGGACGCCTTGGCCTTCTTGGCGGGAGCCGCGGCAGCCTCGACCGGTGCGTTGGGGTTGGTCAGACCGGTGCGGGCCTCGTTGATGAGGGCTGCGAGCTCGGCGCCCTTGACGGGAACGGGGCTCATAGCGAGCGTCAGTGCCAGCGGAATGTTGAAACCGCTGACAACCGTGAACTTCGTGCCGTTCTTGGAAAGCTCGACCATGCTGTTGTTGACCGAGCTGCCGAGCATATCGGTCAGCACATAGACGGTGTCGTCCGCGTTGAACGTGGCGATCATGGCGTCCACCTTATCGGTGATGGGCTCCTTGTCGTCACGAGCAAGCGACACGACGTGGACGTTCGACACGTCGCCGAGAACCATCTCGAGCGTGTCTTTGGCGCCTGCGGCCAGGCCGCCATGAGATGCGAGAATGATCTGATTCATCTTGCCTCCTCCTTTTCGTTATGGTCATTATAACGTCTTATACGTTGCTTATATTGCTAATTAGTATAAAGACCGCTCGCGGGTGAAAATCGACCGTTGACGGGTTTAACGTAATCGAAACGTTGGGGCTGGGTAGGTCGGCACTGGCTGGATAACCCGAGGTCAGACCCTGCGCGCAATCCTCTATCGCACAAAGTACCAGGGGCTTTCCTGCACGGTGGGCTCCAGCGCGATGCCGGTGCGCTCCTTAAACAGATCCATGTCCTGCGATTTCTCCGTCCACCACGCGTTGGGCTTAAAGGTCATGCTCTCAACAACATGACCGACAAACACACTGTTGCGCAGCTTGGAGAAGTCGGTGTTCATGATCAGGATGGACGCGAGCACCAGCACGATGCCCAGGACCTTGATCGCGCCGGCGGGCTCGGCGTAGATGCCAATGCCCACCAGTACGGTGACGACCGTCTCGAAAGACATTACGACGGGAACTTTCGACGTCTCGAGCCCCATGGACAGACCCTGCATATATAAGATATAGGCCACGGCTGTGGGAATGAGTCCAAAGCCAAGGAACAACAGCAGCAGCTGTGGCGACATTGCCGCGGCGACATCCGGCCACGGAGCCGCGATAGCCGCCATAACCGCACCGCCAAAAACAAAGCCCCAAAACGTGACAGCCAGCGGGTGGACTGTCTTGGTTGCTATCCGGCTAAACACCGCGAGCGACGCACCGCAAAGGCCTGCAATCACGCCCGACGTGACGCCCCAAACCGAAAAATGAAAACCGGAAAGGTCGCCATTGGTCACTGCAAGCACGCAGCCAACGATGTTAAAGACAATGGCGACGAGCTTGTTGGGGGTCACGTCCTCGCGATAAAGCACGCGGCCGAGCACGACGCCAAACACCGGCGAGGTATAGAGCAGCACCGAGGCCGTGGACATGCCCACCTCGCCCATGCACTCGTAATAGCAGGTGTTGGCGGCGGCCAGGCCGACAATACCGACAAGCGCGCAGGGAACAAGCTCTTTAGGGCTTGCCTTGAACAGTGCCAGCGGACCCTGAGCCACGGTAGACCCCTCACCCGGACGGCAGCCCATAAACATCAGGACCGGCGCCAAGATAAGCGCTCCGACCAACAAGCGAAAGGCAGCCATGCTCTGGGACGAAACGCCCATGGCCGAGATGCCGTTTACAAAGATTCCGATGCTGCCCCACATAAGCGCGGCGATCAGCACCAGCACATAGCCCAGATTGCTTTTCTTCAACGCAGCCTCCTCGGTATTGTTTCCAATATGTTTCACACTACGTTATAGTCGTTATATACATTTTTCAAGACACAAATCGGTGAGCGGGAAAATCCGCTCGCCCACACACTCATTGGGTACTCATTGGGGACGTACTTAAATGAGTAGTCGTTGGGGACGTTCTTGGATGACTAGTCATTTAAGAACGTCCCCAACGACTAGGACTGTCCCCAACTGCCGGCAGAAAAGGAACGTTCCCAACGTCTAAGGCGCCGCTGGTTGAGCATAAGTCAGCGAGCGGGCCGCATTTGAGGCAAGGTGACGTGAAACGAAAGGGCGCTGACCTTCTGGTCGCGCCCTTGAAGTTGAACGTCAGATTGCCCAAATGCGGACCGCGCAGCGTCGAGCCGTTACGCGGTTTGGTAAAACCGCGTAACTAATACTCAAGCTTCCACATGTAGCGGCGCGTCATGTAGTCCTTGTGGGTGACGGCAGAGAGCGCGCGCATGTACACATTGTTGAGGATCGGGGCAAAGATCAGGTGGTTGAAGTACTCGCTCACGCTGTCCTTGATGTCGTTGAGGCCAAGCTCCTTGGCGTCGAGCTGATAGACGCGCTCGCCACCGTACTGGTTGACGAAGCGGATGCCGCGCTCGTCGTTGCAGCGGCTGCGGCCGACGCTGATGAGCTGGAACAGCGAGGTGCGCTTGTCCAGGATCTCGAAGGGGCCGTGGAAGAAGTCGCAGGTGTTGATGGTGCAGGAGTCGATCTGCAGCATCTCCTGCACGTTGCAGATGCTAAAGACGTAGGCGGCACCAAAGAGCGGACCCTGAGCCATCACGTTGATGCAGGGCTTGTCGGCGTTCTGCTCGGCCCACTTGGCAGCGAGCGGACGGGTGTACTCGACGGCCTTGCGATAGATGGGGTCGACCAGGTCGAAGGCGGCCATAGCGGTCTCGTACTCGGCATAACCCTCGGTCTGCTGCGTGAGCTCCATGGCGATCATGGTCACGACGGCGGAGTTGGTACGGCCCATGCAGGACTCGTCGACGGCCAGGCTGTCATACTGGATCTTGTAGTCGCAGACCTCGGTGAGGTCGGACTCGTCAACATAGATTGCGATGGTGCTGGCGCCGTGGTCCTTGGCGACCTGGGCGGCGACGATGGTCTCCTTGGTGCCGCGCATGGACACGACAACGGCCAGGGTGTTCTCGTTGACGTAGGCCGGGGTGGCGTGCACGAACTCGTTGCTGGTGTAGCTGGAGCTCACGACCTGCGTGGCCTCGTGCTCCATAAAGTACTGGGCAGGATAGTTGCCGCCGTTGGATCCGCCGGCGCCAATCCACACGACGCGCTTGATGCCGCCCTTGTCTGCCTTGTCAGCCAAAACCTGGGAGACGACGTCCTTAACCTGTTCCTGAGTAGTCATCGCGCATCAGCCTTTCTTCTCGTTTGATGCTCTCGATGGCATACAAGCTACATACATGTTTTGGTTATGTCGACTAGTTGTATGCTATATTTGTCTTAGAATTTTTGCTGATGCGGTTTTTGATAATTGGCTACCAGCGGTTTTGTTGTCGTATTGAATACATGCTTGCTTAGATAAGCATACAAGTTAGATATAGGCTGATCGCATGAACGCTTCATCTAAAAAGAAACTGAGCCAATACGAGCGCTTGGCGGGTACGCTTCGCGACCGCATCGCCGCCGGCACCTACGCGCGCGGAGACAAGCTGCCGTCCGAGATGGAACTCATGGACGAATCGGGGCTGTCGCGCAGCACCGTACGCCATGCCCTTAAGGTGCTCGTTGATGAGGGTCTGGTTCGAACCGAGCGCGGGCGCGGCGCCTTTGTGGCCGACACGCCGGCGCTCCACGAGAACAACCTGGTGTTTTCGAGCTATACAGCGCAGGTCCAGGGTCAGGGCATGAAGCCCACCACGCGCACGGTGGACTCGGGCTTTACCAAGGCGGGCGGCAGCATAGCCAAGTTCTTTGATGCCGCCGTGGGCAGCAAGCTCGTCAAACTTGTCCGTCTGCGTTATCTGGACGATGCGCCACTGTGCCTGGAGACCACCTATCTACCACCGAGCTTTGAAGCACTCATCGACCGCGATATCAACGGTTCGCTCTACGCCACGCTGCGCCAGGAATTCCATCGCGCGCCGGCACAGGGACATAAGACCTTTGAGGTGTGCTATGCCTCGCAAAACGAGGCGTTTTTGCTCAACGTTGAGCGTGGGCAGGCGCTGATCCTGATCACCGACTACGTCTACGACACCGACGGCCGCCCGCTCCATGTCTCCAAGCGCATCCAGCGCACCGACCGCGCCAAATACACCGAGCCCATCGGCTAACCTGCCAAAATTAACCTTTCCCTAGATGGTAGGTTTGGGGAGGTCGGGGAACCAGGTTGGCTTGGGTTGGTTGGGTGTGCGCTCGGCCAGGACCAGCTCCATCCAGCACATGTCGTACCAGCGGCCGAACTTTTGGGCGCAGCGATCGAAAGCGCCCACCAGGCGATATCCCATATGGGCATGGAAATCCTGGCTGTTGTGCGTCAGATACTCGTCGTCCTTGTCGTGCGGCACGGCGATGAGGGCGCACATGTTGGTGATGCCCATCGCGATCAGGCATTGCTTGAGCGCATCGTGCAGCTTGCGGCCCAGCCCGCCGTGGCGTACATCGCGCGCCAGGTAGATCGATGTCTCGACCGACCAGTCGTATGCCTCGCGGCTGTTAAGCGGACTCACGTAGGCATAGCCTACCGGACGCCCGTCCAACTCCATCACCAAATACGGATAGCGCTTGAGCGTACGCTCGATGCGCCCGGCGAACTCCTCAACGCTCGGCACCTCGTATTCGCAGGTAATCGCCGTCTGGCGCACATACGGCTCATAGATGGCAAGCAACGCCGGTGCGTCTCCGGGCGTCGCCAGGCGAATCGTCGGCTCGGACATCTCGGTCATACAACCCTTCTCCCCAAAAGCAAAGGCCGCCCTGCGCCAAGCCCAGGCGCAGGGCGGCCCCTTGTCATTACATCAGGCTACAGGACAGCCGCCAACGCGTCGATATCCTCCTGCGTCGTGGCCCAGCTGGTGCAAAAACGCACCACCGTGTGGGTATCGTCGTACTTTTCCCAGTACTCGATCGCCGCATGCTCGCGAATGCGGGCCATGTCCTCGTTGGGCAGAATCACAAACTGCTGGTTTGTGGGCGTCTCCAAGAAGAACTGGTAGCCGCGCTCGTGCAGCACGCGACGAAGCGCCTGCGCGGTCTCAATCGCCTGGCGACCAATCTCAAAATACAGGCCATCGGTAAAAAGAGCCTCAAACTGCACGCCCGTGAGGCGGCCCTTGGCCAGCAACGCGCCGTGCTGCTTAATGCGCGGAATGGGATGCGCCGGGGCGTGCATGCCGCAAAACACCACGGCCTCGCCGCACAGAGCGCCGCACTTGGTGCCGCCGATGTAGAACACGTCGCACAGCTGCGCCAGCTCGGGCAGGGTAATGTCGCACTCATCGGCCGCCAGCGCATAGGCCAGGCGAGCACCGTCCACAAACAGCGGAATCTCGCGCTTCTGGCACACTGCGTGAATCGCCGCGAGCTCGGCCTTGGAGTACAGCGTGCCATACTCGGTCGATAGGCTCACGTACACGGCGCCCGGGAACACCGTGTGCTCGTAGCTCTCGTTTTCGTAGAACACCTGGATATAGTTCTCGAGGTCCTCGGCGTGCATCTTGCCCTCGTAGCCGGGGATGGTGAGCACCTTGTGGCCGCCAAACTCGATAGCGCCCGCCTCATGGCAGGCGACGTGGCCAGTCTCGGCAGCAACGACGCCCTCGTAGGGCGCGAGCAGCATGTCGATCACCGTCGCGTTGGCCTGCGTGCCGCCCACCAGAAAAAACACGTCGGCATCGGGAGCCTGGCAGGCCTCGCGGATAAGCTGCTTGGCACGCTCGGTGTGTGCATCGGTACCGTAGCCGGGCTGCGGCTCCATATTGGTGTCGACGAGCGCCTGCAGCACTGCCGGATGTGCGCCGTGGGAATAGTCGTTGTTAAACGCGAGCATGGCAATCCTCTCTAGCCGGGCACGGGCCCGATGATTCAAACGGAGCTATTGTACGCCGTTGGGATAGGCAATGCGCGCGGCAAGGCACTCAAGCACCAGCACCAGGGCAAAGCCGCAGCTCACGTCGCTTAAAAAGTGAGCTCCGATCACGATGCGGCCAAAGGCGACGAGCGCCGCGACCACAGCCGCCGTCCAAAAGACCACCCGGCGGCGCGACGGTTTTTCCTTAAAGGCCACCGCGGGAAGCCCGGCGAGCATAAGGCCGATCGCCGCGTGCGCCGTGTGTCCGCTCGCAAACGACTTAAAGCCGTCCTTGATCACGCCGGCGGCAATAAAGGCCCACTTGTCGGGGTTGCCGATCACCCACCACGGCTGAAAATCGAGCCCCTGCGTCACCTCGATCACGCGCATGCGTGGGCGCGACCACAGCGGCTTGACGACCACGTTGAGGATAATGGCCTGAGCGACCCACACGGCAAGTACCATCAACGCCCAGCGCGTGAGCTCGTCGGACTCGGTCGTGCGCGTGAGGCGATAGACGATAAGGTTGGCAGCGATGACCAGCACAAACGTCAGCACCAACTGAGCTGCGATGAGTTTACCGCCAACCCGCAGGGACGAGACGATCTCGTAGCCGGCCAGGCCAACGTTGACGAGGATGCCGAGCACGGCGAGCCATTTGCTCCCCCTGGAGTCGGGACGCACCGCGCGCACGAGCATGACGCCCGCGACGCTTGCCGTCAGCTCGAACGGCAGCTCGCCGGCGGCCTCGATAAAGCGGCCGTACATGCTGCCGACGTTGAACAGCGCACTCGAGATCTGATAATCGAAGAAACTGCCCACGCCCAGACAAAGGCACAGGACAACCGCGATCATGGCGACGTCTTTCTTATAGATGTATCCGAACATGCTTTCCTTTCGATGGAACCAGAGTGCCCAAATGGGGCGTTTGCAGCGTCGACCCGTTAGTCGTCGTCGCTCGCACCCAACTGCTGCAACAGCATGAGTGCCGCGGCCACGGGGCCGGTACCGTCGTTGGCGTCGAGACCGCGACCCAGGCCGCTGCCCGCGCCGGCGCCCGCCTTGTAGGGCACCGACAGTTTGCGGCTCTTGGGGAAGTTCACCGCGCCATAGCGGGTCTTTAGCTCAAAGGCCACCTTCTTGGGCACGTCGACGCCCAAAAACGTGATGCGACCGCCGCTGAGCGTGACGCTCTCGAGCCCCAGGCGCTCGCCGCGAATGCGGATTCGTGCGCGATTGAACAGGTTGAGTCCTGCCAACGGCAGCTCGCCATGCGCGGCCTCGGTCTCTTCCTGCACCTCATCGATGCTCTCCAGGTCCTCGGCCGCTGCGAGCTTGCGGTACACGAGCACGCGCTGGTCCACCGCCGGCAGGTACTCCTCGGACAAGAAGTAGTCGGCCGGCAGATTAATACCCACGCTCGCCGCTTCCACGCCGGCGTCGTCATCGCCGCGCGCCTCGGCCACAGCCTGGCCCAGCATCTGCGTAAACAGGTCAAAGCCCACGCTCGACAGGTTGCCGTGCTGCTCGGCCCCCATAAGCGAGCCGGCGCCGCGAATCTCCAGGTCGCGCATGGCAATGCGCATGCCGCTGCCCAGGTCTTGGAACTCGGACAGTGCGGTCAGGCGCGCCGTCGCCTCCTCGGTGAGCGGCAGCTCGCCGGGGAACATAAAGTACGCGTATGCCTGCGTGGCAGAACGGCCCACACGGCCCTTGAGCTGGTAGAGCTGTGCCAGACCCAGACGCTGCGAATCCTCGATGATGAGCGTGTTGGCCGTTGCGTTGTCGATGCCGCTCTCCACGATGGTCGTGGCGATAAGCACGTCGATCTTCTTGGTCGCGAACTCGATCATCACGTCCTCGACCTCGCGCGGGCTCATCTTGCCGTGCGCCACGCCCACGCGCGCCTCGGGCGCGGCCTCGTGCACGCGCGCCACGGCGTCGTCGATGGTCTTGACGCGGTTGGACACGTAGTACACCTGGCCGCCGCGGCCCACCTCCAGGCGAATCGCCGCACTCACCACATCGGGGTCGTACTCCCCCACGTGCACGATCACGGGACGACGCCCGGTCGGCGGCGTCGTGATCAGGCTCATGTCGCGCACGCCGCTCGTGGCCATCTGCATGGTTCGCGGAATCGGCGTTGCCGAAAGCGTGAGCACGTCAATCTGCTCGCGCAGGTTCTTGAGCTGTTCCTTGTGCTGCACGCCAAAGCGTTGCTCCTCGTCGATGATCACCAGGCCCAGGTTCTTGGGGTTCACATCGGCCGAAAGCAGACGGTGCGTGCCGATGAGCACGTCGATCGTGCCCTCGGCAAACGCCTTGAGCGCGCGCTTTTGCTGCGCCGGCGTGCGGAAACGGCTGAGCACCTCGACCTCAAGGCCAAACGGGGCAAAGCGCTCAAAAAATGTCTCGTAGTGCTGTTGGGCCAGAATGGTCGTGGGGCAGAGCACCATGACCTGGCGGCCGGAGTCCACGCACTTAAAGGCCGCGCGCAGGGCGACCTCGGTCTTGCCGAAACCCACGTCGCCGCACAGCAGGCGGTCCATGGGCTTGGGCGCCTCCATGTCTGCCTTGATGTCGGCGATAGCCTCCAGCTGGTCGCGTGTCTCGTCGTAGGGGAAGCTCTCCTCCATCTCGATCTGCTCAGGCGTATCGGGCGGACAGGCGATACCGGTAATCGACGAGCGGCGCGTATACAGGTCGACCAGGTCAAACGCCAGCTTTTTGGCATTCTTGCGCGCCTTGTTGGTAGCCCGCGTCCAGTCGGCGGTGTTGAGCCTGGTCAGGCGCGGCTTGTCGCCGTCGGGGCCAACATAGCGCGTGATGCGGTCGACCTGCTCGAGCGGCACGTAGAGCTTGTCGCCATCGGCGTATTCCAGCAAAAAGTAGTCGCGCTCCTTGCCGCCCACTTCCTGGCGCGCGATCTCGCTAAAGAGCGCGATGCCGTGAGTGGCGTGCACCACGTAGTCGCCCGGCTTAAACGGGAAGGTGATCTGCGTAATGTCAACCTTGCGGCGGCTGCGCGCGCGGTTGGCATCCATGCGAGCGTTGAGGTCGGCGATCGAGAACACGGCCAGGTTGGCATCGGGCACCACCACGCCCTGCGGCAGGGCAGCGTCCACAAAGGTCACGCGCCCGCGCGAGATGGTGGGCACGGCGGCGCCGGCGGCAGCCTGCGCGGCGCCCGCCTCGAGCGAACGGGCGTTGAGCGCGTCGGCGCGACGCTCGCGAATGGAAGCATGGGCCTCCTGGCGTGCGGCGCGATCGGCGGAATCCGCCGCTGCCACGCGCACGCGATCGCCGATGGCACCGGCATTTTCGGGCGCCGCGGTCAGCGATTCCTCAAAGGTAATGCCCTCGTCGCCAAAGGTGAGCTCCATCGACTCGCGCGCACCGCGGTCGGGGATGGCAAACACGCAGGCATAGCGCTTGCCCACGACCTCTTGGATGCGCGTCATAAAACGGTTGTCCGAGCCTGCGATGGCAGGCTGCTCAATCTTGAGCTCAGCCGTCACCGCACCGCCGGCACGGATGAGGCTCACGTAGTTCAGGCGCTGCTGGGAACCAAAGTCGAGTTGCTGGGCACGCACGTACAGACCGTCCAGGCGGTCGACACCCGCCTCGCCGGCACGTGCCTCGATATCCTCGTAGGCGTGCAGGCAATCGTCGAACAGCGAGCGCGGCTCGGACAGCACCACGAGCGCCTTGCCGCTCACATGCGATAGCGGGCTCACGGTCTGGCCGTACATCACCGGCAAAAAGCGGTCGAGCTCGGGCGTGACGATGCGTGCATCCACCATCTCGAGCAGCGCCGCCAGCTTGCTATCGTCCTGGCTGGCGCGATAGAGCGCCACATGCATGTTGTGAACCGCATCGTCGGTAAGCGCCAGCTCACGGCAGGGGAAGATCTCGATACTGTCCTCGTTGCCGATGGTTTGGCCCGTGGAGCTCACCATGCGGCGAATGCGATCAATTTCGTCGCCGAAGAACTCGATGCGCACGGGTGCCTTTTCCTGTGCGGGGAACACCTCGACGGTGTCGCCGTGAACGCGAAACAAGCCGGGCGCATCGGCGGCGCCGGCATTGGTGTAGCCCATGCCCACCAAGCGCTGCGGCACCTCGTCAAAAGGAATCTCCTCGCCCACCGCAAAAGTAGTGGACTCCCAGTAGCGGCTCTCGACCGGCGGCACGCAACGCAGCAGCGCGCGGGCCGAGGCAACCATGATGCAGTTGTCCCCGCGCACGATGCGCCCCAGAGCCTCGCAGCGCTGCGCCACCACGGCGTCGTCGGGCGCCTGTTCGCGCCACGGATAGTCCTTGCGCTCGGGAAAACGGCACACGTGCGCTAGGCCCACGTAGGCGGCAAGGCTACGCGCGGCGCGATCGGCCGCATCCTCGCCGCTCACGATATAGACCGTCGGGCGCGGACGGCGCGCAAACTGGGCGGCCGCCATAAGCGTGCGGCCCGACTGCGACACAGCCAGCGTCACGTCCTCGCCAGCATCGAGTCCGGCCTCGACGGTCTGCAAGGCCTCGGCAGTGTAGAGCTGCGCGGCTATACGGTGAATGAGCATGCTGTTCCTCCGGCATTGCAACGCCAAAAGCCCGCCGGGGCAAGCTCGGCGGGTCGTACGTCAAATACATTGTCTGTCATGGTAACGCATGGAGAGGACTCCGGCTCAAGGGCAAACCCAGCCCCGCAAAAAACGCCAGACGAAAATGCGTTCCGCCCTACCCCGCCACGCGCACGCTGGGACACAAATCCGCCAGCGGACACTCGTCGCACTTAGGCTTGCGGGCGTCGCAGACCTCGCGGCCAAAGGTGATCCACTGGTGGTTGACCGACTCCCAATACTCGTGCGGCAAAATCTTGAGCAGATCTTGCTCGGTCTTGAGCGGCTCCTTGGCATGCGTCTTGGGGCTCAGCATCAGGCGGTGCGCGATGCGGTTGACGTGTGTATCGACCGCGATGCCCTCGACAATGCCAAACCCCACGTTGAGCACGATGTTCGCCGTTTTACGCCCCACACCCGGCAGTTTGACGAGCTCCTTCATATCAGCCGGCACCTCGCCACCGTAATCGGCGACGATCATCTGCGCGGCCTCCACGGCGTGTTTGGCCTTACTCTTATAAAAGCCAAGCGACTTAATGGTATCGGCCACATCGGCCACGCTCGCTCCCGCCATGGCTTCGGGCGTGGGCCACTGGGAAAACAGCTTCGGCGTCACTTTGTTGACCTGCGCGTCGGTCGTCTGCGCCGAGAGTAGCACCGCGATGAGCAGCCTAAAGGGATTCTCATGGTCCAAAAAGCACTCGACCGGGCCATAGCGACGGTTAAGGCGCTCGCACACCTCAACGGCGCGCTCGCGTTTGGCGGCATTGGTCTCGCGTGGCATAACGACTCCTCGGCTCAGCGGCATAACAAACCTATTGGCACGATTGTCCCACGTATGGGGTCTTTACGCCTCCAAAAATGCGCCGGTCTGGCGGCCCCACAGGCTTGCGTACTCGCCGCCCGCCTCGACAAGCTGCACATGCGTACCGTCCTCGACAATCTCGCCGTCCGCCAGCACCACGATGCGGTCGAGCGCCGCCACGGTGGACAGGCGATGTGCCACCACAATGGAGGTGCGGCCGCGCATAAGGTTCTCGAGCGCCTCCTGCACCAGCGCCTCGGACTCGCTATCCAGGGCAGATGTCGCCTCGTCGAGCACCAAAATCGGCGCGTCGGTCAGGATAGCGCGGGCGATGGCCACGCGCTGGCGTTGGCCGCCCGAGAGCTTGACGCCGCGCTCGCCCACCATGGTGTCAAAGCCGTTGGGCAGGCGGTCGATAAACTCCAGGGCATTTGCCAGGCGCGCGGCCTCTCGGATCTGCTCGTCGGTAGCGTCGGGGCGGCCGTAGGCGATATTCTCGCGAATGGAGCGATGGAACAGCAGCGCCTCCTGCGGCACGTAGGCAACCTGGCGGCGCAGGCTCTGCTGCGTGCAGCGCGAGACGTCTTGGCCGTCCACGAGCACGCGGCCGCCCTGTACGTCGTCCAGGCGCAGCAACAGCTTGGTGAGCGTCGTCTTGCCCGAGCCCGATTTGCCCACCAGGCCCACGCGCTGGCCCGCCGCCACGTGAAGCGTCAGGTCGTCGAACACGTTCTCGCCCGCCGCGGCGTCACGGTATGCAAAGCTCAGGTGCTCAAAATCAATCGCACCTTCGGTCACTTTAAGCTCGGGAGCGTTCTCGTCGTCTGCCACCAGACGCGGCTCGTCCAGCACGCGCGTCATCTCGGCCGCATCACCGAGCGCGCGGTTGATGCGCTGCATCATGGAGCTTACGTAGTTCAGACGCATGGTGAGGTTGTACGTATAGGTAAAAATCATGACGAGCGCGCCGGCAGAGATGTCAAACCACGCGTTGCCTCCCGCGACGAACACGCTCACCACGGCCATGGTGATGACGATAAGGCCCGAGGTCGTAAAGTTGCGCTGCATCATGGCGTGCATCGAAACCGTCTCGGCGTCGCGCGCGGCGCGGTCGGCGGCATCGAACAGGTCGCGCTCAAAGTCCTCGCGCCCACAGGTCTTGACGGCCAGGATGTTCGTGACCGCGTCGGACAGCACACCCGACAGCTTGTTCTGCGCGGCGGACGTCGCGGCCGAAAGCGGCATGATGCGCTTGTACATAAGCCAGACAAACGCGATGTAGACGGCCATGATGCACACCAGGATCACGGTAAACGTCGGCACCACCGGGGCGAGCGCCGCCACCGTGCAGATGACCGAGGTGATGGTGGGGATGAGCGAATACACCGTCACGTCGACCAGCCCCGTGTAGCCGCTCATAAAACGACTCGTCTGGCTCACAAGCGATCCGCCAAAGCGACTGGTGTGGAATGTCATGGATTGATTGGAGAGTGTGTCGAAGCACAAGCGCGCCAAGTGATAGTTACCCGCAATCTCGAGCTTGTAGACGGTGTAGTCCTGCAGCTTGGAGAGGATCTGGCCCACTAGGTTAACGAACACGAGCGCCAGAATATAGGGACCAAAGACCTCAAACACCTGGTCGCCCGCCACGGGGCCGGCCTGGACGCGGTCGACGATAAGGGCCATCACGTAGGTGTTGGCAAACGTGAGCAAAAAGATGTAGCCCGCCGACGAGAACACCGAGAGAAAGACGATCAGCGGCTGTGTGCGCGTGACGTCCCAAAAACGCTGTAGCGTGCGGCGCACGGTGGAGCGTTTGAGCGGACTGGTGTTTCTCTGAGACATGGGCTTCCTTTCGCGTCTGATAGGGCGAAACGCCATTGTTGCACACTAAAGCGCACTTCAGGCAAGCACGATGCGAAAAGCGCCCGCGCCGTGCTTGTGCAGGCACCCCGCCGTCAGATGCAGCTAGTCTTCGTCTTTTTGGTCTGCGAGCAAGCCTGCGGACTCCAAGCCCAAAATCTCGTCGGCCTCCCGCGCGTCTTCCAGCGCGTCGATATCCTTGAGCTTGCGCTCCATAACGTTGGTGCGCGTGGTGATGATGCCCTCGACCGTTTTACCCGCGGTCTCGATCTGCTGCTGGGCACGACGCAGCGCCGCCTGATAGCGCGGCAGCTCGGCCTTGACGGCAGAAAGCACGCGCAGCACGTCGTCGGTGCGCTTTTGCAGCCTAAACGTCTGGTAGCTCATCTGCAGGCTGTTGAGGATGGCCGCCATGGTGCTGGGGCCGGCAACGTTGACGTGATAGTCGCGGCCCAGGGTCTCGATAAGCCCGGGGCGGCTGACGACCTCGGCGTACAGGCCCTCAAACGGCACGAACATGATGCCAAAATTGGTGGTCGCGGGCACGCTCAGGTACTTTTCGCAGATGTCCTTTGCCTCGCGTTTCACCATCGCATCGAGCGTCTTGCGCGCGGTGGCCACAGCCTCAGCATCGCCCGACTCTTGCGCGTCGAGCAGATGCTCGTACGCGTCGCCCGGGAATTTGGAGTCGATCGGCAGCAGCACGGGATCGCCCTCGTCCACCGGCAGCTTGACGGCAAACTCAACGCGCTCCGAGGCGCCGGGCTTGGTAGCGACGTTTTCCAGATACTGGTCGGGCGTAAGGATGTCCGCCAGGATTGCACCCAGCTGCACCTCGCCCAAAATGCCACGCGCTTTTACATTGCCCAGTACGCGCTTGAGGTCGCCTACGCCGGTGGCGATTGACTGCATGTCGCCCAAACCCTTGTACACAGCCTCGAGCTGGTCGCTCACCTGCTTAAACGATGCCGACAGGCGATCGTTGAGCGTACGGGAGAGTTTCTCGTCCACCGTCGCGCGCATCTGATCGAGCTGCACGTTGTTGTCCTTGCGGATGGCGCCCAGCTGGGCATCGACCGTCTCGCGCACCTTGTCCAGGCGGTGCTCGATGCCCTCGCGGTTGGCGCCAAGCTGTTGGGCTGTCTCGCGGCGCAGGTCATCCATACGGTCGCCGGCCTGCGAGAACTCACGCGCGATGGTCAGGTAGCGCTGCTGCTCTACGGCCGCATCGGTCGTCTGCTGCTGCGCGATGGCATTTGCCGTGCGGCGGGTTTCGGCCAAAGCGACGTTCAGGGTGTCGAGCGCATTGTTGGCCTGCTCGAGCGCAGCCAGCATCTCTGCCCCGCTATCGCCGCGCTCCTGCAGCTCGACGCGAAGGCCCTTGAGCTGCAGGGCACAAGCCACAGCAACCCCCACCGCCACCAAGGCGGTCACAACAAGCACGATATCAATAGCAGACATAGACTCCGCCCAACAAACTCAATCGATCATCAATCAAAACCGCGATCAATCTTACCCCGCCACACGCACCGGGCGTCACATGGCAATCGGACAAATGGATTTTGGGCCACAGGTACTAAAACGCTAACTCTCCCAGCCGGCGCGGATGGTTGCTACGACATCGCTTAGGCGCTGGCCGAGAACCGCCAAGTGCTCAAGCACCTCGCTGGGCGAGGCGCCGTTGAGAATGCACGTGAGGGCATATGAGGCCAAGAAGATTGCCGCGAGCCCCAACGGAATCAGCACGATCATCGCCAGCGTACGCAGGCGCTGGGCCCAGCGACGGCGACGCGCACGACGCTTGTCGAACGCAAGCTCCTGCGCATATGAATCTTGCTGTACGGAATAGGCTCCTGGGTCCACCTCATCCGCAGACGATACCGCGGGCGCGGCGTTTTGCACAGGAGGCTGGACGGCCGCCCCTTGCATTTGCATCTCCATAAGCCGTTGCTGCTGGCGCAACATGCGCTCGGCTTGTTGCCGCGGGGTCTCAAGAAACAGATCCATGTTGGCCTCCTCAATCGGAGCATTCGACACTTGTGCCCAGCATCCCGCACCATCGAGGCCGCGGCAACGAAATCCGCGGCAATAGCCGTAAAGATTCTTTTGCCAGAAAACTGTCGAAAAGCTCAACGACTCCCCTACCAGCACTTTCTTTGAGCTTTTTTCGCCAGCAATCTTTTGCCCTTCCGCCCTTACGCCAACCGACCAAAACCTAACCAAAAGCTTGACGAAAACTGTGAAGACAGGGACCCCACACAAAAAGTGCCGCCCCAAAGGGGCGGCACACAAACTTCTTATCAGCTTTTCTGTAGCGAGCATGCGACGACTCAACGCCGGAGCGCAGGGCGGGGAAACCTTTGCCTCGCGCGACCCTGCGAAGCCGTGAGCGAGAGGGAAAGGTATTTCCCGCCCCCGCGCTCCGCATCAAGCGCCACGCCCGCAACACGCGCTAGTAGTTCACCACCTGCTCCTCAAAGTACGCCTTCGGGTGGTTGCACACCGGGCACACCTCGGGCGCTTCGGCACCAACATGCAGGTGCCCGCAGTTCAGGCACTTCCACACCTTTACGCCCTCGCGCTCAAAAACCTCGCCCGACTCAATGCGCTCGACAAGCTTGTTGTAGCGCTCCTCGTGGGCCTTCTCGACAGCACCGACGCCACGGAACTTCGCGGCGATCTCGGTAAAGCCCTCCTCCTCGGCGGTCTTGGCAAACTCGTCATACATCGTGGTCCACTCATAGTTCTCGCCCGCGGCGGCGTCACGCAGGTTGTCCAGAGTGCCCGGAACGGCACCGTCGTGCAGGTACTTAAACCACAGCTTGGCATGCTCGGACTCGTTGCCCGCCGTCTCGGCAAAGATATTCGAGATCTGAACGTAGCCGTCCTTTTTGGCCTTGGATGCATAGTAGCGATACTTGGTGTGTGCCTGGGACTCACCGGCAAAAGCAGTCTCGAGGTTCTTCTTGGTCTGAGAGTTCTCAAAATCCATAGGTGTACTTCCCTTCAACACGTGCCGCCCATAGGCTTTGAGCGGCCCTGTCTTTAGGATGCCCCCATGCCGAGAATTTAAACCTTATAATCCTGTTCTTCAGATTCGAGCGAGCTATACACTCAGCCAACGATCGCCCTCGGAGCGGCAAAAGCCCTCGCGCTCCAGATCGGCAAGGATGCTTGTGACCAGCTCGCGCTCGACCGGCTCACGGCCGGCTGCCGTCTCCATCTCGTTAACGCCTGCAACGGCTTCATCAAGCGTAATACCTGCCGGCTGCCCATCGCGCGCTGCCAGCAGCATGCGCACAATGTGGGCGCGCTTTTGGCGACGCGAGCCCTCAAACTTGGACTGACGACTATAGCTCGCCGACCGCCTGGACGGATTGGGCAGCGTCTTTTTAAGATACGCGCCGTAATCCAGCAACGCGTAATACCACGCGCGCGGCGTGTCGGCATCGTCTTGAGGCGCGGCAAAGGGCGCAATCTCATCCGCCGCCGCACCGGGGGCCGCCGGACAGGCAGCTTGAATCAGCGGTACCAGCTCGCGATCGGGAACGGCCGGCACATCGGGAAAGAAATGATGCAAAAAGACCGTGCGCACGTTGGTCTCCAGATACACGCCCGGAAGATCGAATGCAAACGAACGGATGCCCTGCGCCGTTGCCGGGCCAATGCCGGGCAACGCGACCAGATCGTGCGTCTCACGCGGAAACTCCCCATCCCAGTCCTCCACAACGCACTGTGCAGCCCTGTGAAGCGCCAGGGCGCGGCGATTGTAGCCCATCCCCTGCCACGCATCCAAGACATCGGAAGGGGCGGCCTGAGCAAGCGCCCGGACAGTCGGAAAGCGATCGAGCCACGCCGGCATGCGCGTCTCCACGCGCGGCACCTGCGTCTGCTGCAGCATGACCTCGGAAAGCCAGATGATATACGGGTCGCGCGTGCGGCGCCACGGAAGGTCGCGATAACGCAGGACCCCTTCCGAACGAATCATCGAACGAAAGGGGTCCTGAATCATGACAATGCTCCTTATGCGGCGCTATTCCTCCCGGCAAGCATACGCGCAAGCGGCGTACTCGGGAAACGCATCGCGGTCGTCGAACTTGGGATCGACAGCCGGAAACTGGCGATGGGCGACGATATCGCCGAGCGAAACGGAATCGAGATAGTCGCGCATCAGCGCCTGGGCTCCGGCCCACAGGGGATGATAGCAGCACGTGCCCATGCGCGCACAGTCGCCATCGGGCGCGGTGCAATCGTTCATAACCATGGGGCCCTGAACGGCCTCTACGACCTGACGGATCGTGACATCGTCGGGGCTCACCTTAAGGCGCATGCCGCCATGAACACCACGCAGGCTCTCCACAATGCCGGCCTGAACCAAGCCGTGCTGAATCGAACGGGCAAACGAATACGGAACATTGACCTCTTCGGCAGCAGTGCGAACAGAAAGCAACCGCTCCGGCTCCTCGGCAAGCATCGCAAGCATGCGAAGGGCATAATCAGTCTTCCTCGATATGTCCATGTTTCCCCTTTCAAGGAATACGAACAGCTCGAACGAGCTCCGGGGCCGAGCTTGTGTCGAGACGCCAAATGACCGCCTGAACAACCAAATTATAAAATGGGTGTTCACTGAATGCCGCACTTGAAGACTAGCTGAATCAGGTACGGCCTAAAGTGCAATTTAGTATAACCGAACCCCCTGCTTCATTGAACAGATGTTGCGCAACAAACCCCCTGTTTGAACACATATATCAGTAGAGGCCGGCTCGCTCGTTGCAAATGCGGTGATTTGGATAAAGAGGCATATAAGATCGAGGGCCTATTAAACGCAAAAAGCCACGTCCGAAGACGTGGCTTTAATTGCGTTGGCGGGAAGTACGGGGCTCGAACCCGCGACCTCCGACGTGACAGGCCGGCGCTCTAACCAAACTGAGCTAACTCCCCAGGCAGTCGTTCGCGTTTGTTTCCGCTCGCGTGCGCTGCGGGGATTAGTATACACAGAAGTCTGTCCGCCGCGCAACAACTTTTTTGAAAAAGTTTTTCGGTCCCTCCGGGAGGGTCTCCGGGGCCGGCTGGCGCGGGTTGAGTTTGCTGCTCTACAGTCCTGCGCAAGAC
>OIWQ01000736.1_pt1 | contig 42058 bp, 39 predicted proteins | sample 1587571 | NCBI WGS metagenome assembly OIWQ01 (sample SAMEA3888910, study PRJEB22519) | human gut metagenome | biome: human gut; feature: human-associated habitat; material: faeces | place: Denmark | collected 2010
TAACTTTGCCATAGTTAATTTTTTTCTATGGTCTAAAGTTACAACAACTTTTAGATATAGCAAAGCCCTGGCTTGTGAAAGTCAGGGCTTTGTGATTTTTTTAGAATAAGAGGGTTTTGACACGCCCTCCTTTTGTCTGTTACATTTCTTTTATTGTATTCTCCGCCACAGCCTTTTCGGCATCTGTTATGCCATACTTGGCAAACAGTTGGCGGTCGATGTTGGGAATGTCGTTGGTAGTCCAGTCGATGTCGCTCTGGTTGGTAAAGTTCTCCATCGGTACGAACATAAACTTCTCCGGTGACAAGTCTTGCGATGTGATAGTCTGCAACATAAGGTAGCGGGCAAACTTGGTGCTGAGGTAAGCAAGCAAGTTGTCGGCCTCCTCCTTGGTGTTGTAGGCTCCACCCACAAGATAACTCTGTGTACATACTACGGCAGGCGGTAGCACGGTCATAGCCGAGAGCACACGGAACTTGCCGTTGCGGTCGGGGGTTCCGGCATGTTCGCAGGTAGCCTTGGAGAACACCACCTTGTACAAGTCGGTCCAGGCAGCGTTCTTCTTGATGTCGGCACGAGCCACGTAGGTAGTAGCCCCCGACGACTTAAGCTCTACAGCGGTTGTATCTTCAGCTGGGTCGGCAGTGCCGCGGTATGTGCTTACGAAGCCGAAAGGTGTCTGTCCGCTAACCTGGGTGTTGAGAGTGCCTTTGCACTTGTCGAGAACCTTGTTGATAAACGACAGCGCCTCGTTGTTGCGCACGAATATAGGGAACTGGTTGAGGTTGCGCTCGCAAGTGTTGGATGTGCCGTGCAGGGTGTTGGTGAAACGGCATCCCTTCTTGTGGCGTGCGTCCCAAAGGAAGTAGTTCACACCGCCTGATATGTCGACAGTAGGGAAGAGGTCCTTAGAGTCGACATAGTCGAAGATAGACCTCATGCGATGGTCGGCAAGCATAGAGCGGCGGAAGCTCTCAAGGCCGCGGCCTCCAGTAAACCAGCGCGAAGGCATAATCATAGAGATGTAGTTTGGTTTCATCTCGCGTGCTACCTCTACAAACTGGTTGTAGAGCGGTATGCCATAGTTGTCCTTCTGTTCACCTATGTTCACTTGGTATGGCGGGTTGCCTATGATTGCGTCGAATTTCATTTCCTTCTGCTTGTTTATATTCCAAAAATTCTCGCCGTCGGCAAGTGTGCGCATCAGCTTGCGCTTGTATACCATAACGAGCGAAGTTTGGTCCTCGAGTATCTTTACGTTGGCTTTGATATCCTGTCGGTAGCCAAGGAGCGTGCGCTTGGTGATGCGCTCGGCTATGCGTGTGCGGCATACGGCAAAGATATTGGTCTCTATAATCTCCTTCCAAAGTGCTTCAGCGTCTTCGTCGGATATCATATCGAAGAGTCCCTGCGACTGTCCGCTACGCAACTTGTACATAGAGAAGGCTGCGTATAGCGAGTACAATCCGGTCTTGGACGTCATGTCGAGGATGCGTGCCTTCTGGTTCATCAGCACTCGCTCGGTAACGTCGCCGTTGTAGACGAATCGTGGGTCGGATATTGGCTTCGTAAACTTCTCGTTGAAGAAGCAGTAGCCGCCCAGGGTGTCGGCGAGTTGACGGTTTACGGTGCGCCATGGCGTTAGCACCGTCTCGCGGTCGGGGTAGCAGAAGTCGGCAAGAATGTCTGCCACTTCGGCAACACGCTCGTTCACCGGCAGGGTGTCGGCACGGCGCAATCTATCGAATATAGCCTTGGCTGTAGCCACGAAGATGTCCTCGCGGTAGAAGTATTTAAGGCGTTGGAAGAGCTTGAGGGTTATGCCTTTAGGCATAAACTCGCGCCACGATTCGGTGTCGATGCTGCGTATGAACGAGTCGAGCGTAAGACCCTCGATGCGGTCGACGGTGCCGTATATCAAGATTGGGAATCGGCTTGATATCTGGTTGAGGATGGCTATGGCGCGCTGGCGTGGCGTGAGCTTGCGTGTAGCCTCACGCATAGCGGCAACAGCCGTCTCTTCGGCTTGGGCTTGTTTCTCGCGTGCAGCCTTCTCCTTGGCGCTGTTGGTGGTCTTGCGCTTGTTGCGTCCCATGTTGTCGGCTATCATTTCGCGGTTGCGCTGACGCTCGGAAGCTATGCCACGCACGATGGCCTCTGCCACTTGGTCGAGCAGGCGGATGTCCTGCTGGCGCAGATTGTCGAGGTTGCCGTATAGGCAATCGTCTCTAAATCCGTTGCGTATAAGCGAGTCGGAGTAGGCTGATGTTACGTTGCGTATGAACGATTCGGTGTCGAAGCGTGTTTGCTTGGATGCCGATATCTCCGTGATAGGGCACAGCTCCAAGAATTCTGCCAGCTTAGCCACACGCTCTTCCTGGTTAGATGTGTATGTGTTGTTGTTGACATACTGGTCTACCACGGTAAGTGTTCGGCAGGGCGAGAAGTCGATGGCGTAGCACTCGCTCTTGACGCGACCGTCTGTATACGGGCTTTGGCATCTGAAGATGGTTTGGAAGTAGCGCATACCACCAGTTTCGGCGGCACCGGCAAGCATCAGCACAGCGGTCCATTCGGGCACCGATACACCCATTGTAAGACGGCCGCATGATAGAGTGATGGTCTTCTTGCTGTTGGCTATCGCTGTCTTTACACGCTCAAGTGCATCGTGCTCGTGCTTGGTTTGCTCGTAGATGTCCGAGCGCTCTTCGGCAAAGTTGCCTTCGCCAGCAACGTCAACGATGGTGTATTCGCCGAACGGATTGTCGGGTGTCTGCTCAGACAGGATGCGTGCAAGACAGTGGGCAGCCTGAACTCCCGGCACATACCATAGTGTATTGTCGAGCGAGCCAGCCAACTGCTTGTTGGCGTAAGGGTACAACTTGTTGGTGCTGCTTTTGCCGATGAGCTTTACAAACTTGCGTACATCAGCCTCGTGTACAAACTGTGTCTGTACATTGGGTGCGGCATTGTCCGACGGTATAGCCTCTGTTCTGAACAGTTCGGCAAAGTTGAAGCCTCCAGTCTCGCTTATACGGTAGCTGCGCATGTCGCGGGCGAGGTTGTAGGTAAGGATGTTCATACGGGCAAGACCCTCGTATGGGTTAGGCTCGCCGGTGTGACGCTCGTTCCATGCCACCTTGGCCGACTGCTCCATACTATAGTCCCAATGATACACCTCGGTGTTGTCGAAGAGCTGCTGTATATTGTATGGTGTGCCCGATAGGTACAGCGTGCGCAGTGTGCGGCGCTTCTGTAGCTCGCCTATAACATCGCGTCCGAGACGCGACATGATGCCCTCGTGTGCCTCGTCTACAATAAGGAAGTCCCAATGTGTGTTGAATATATGGTCGTTCTTCTCGATGCCCTTTTGCTGGTTCACACGTTTGGAGCCACGCAAGTCTTGCATTGAGGCGAAATAAATATAGTGGGCGTTCTTGTCTTGCTTAGCTTTTGCTTCGATTGCCTCGAATGTTTCGGCGTCGAACGACACCGTGTTGGGGTCTTTGCAGCCAAAGAACCATCCGTCGAGCTTAAGCTTAAGCAACGACTCAAACCACTCGCCACGCACATTGGGGCGGTGGGTAAGGATGAGGGTACGGCGGTAGCCACACTGTCTTGCCACTTCGAGGGCGCACAGGGTCTTTCCGAAACGCATCTTTGCATTCCAAAGCATCTTTCGATTGCGTTTCAGGCTGTTCACAGTGAGGTTGATAGCCTGTTGCTGTTCAGAGCGAAAAACTATGTTGTCAGTGAATGTCATTTATCTAATTCTGATTTATTTCTTTATAAGTTGCTTGAAGATTATCTGTTTGCCTTTAATTGGTTCGGTGCCGTGCCATTCCATTATGGTGCACAGATTGTCCGTGTCGGGTATGGTGAAGCGTGTGCCGTCCATCTGCCATATATTCCACGCGATTATCTCTGCCGCCTTTATTACAGCCGAGAAGTGTGGCATACGTCCCCAGCGGGCGTTGTAGTACTCGCAGAAGCTGATGAGCAATGTCTCTCTTGAGAGAAACACGTTGTCGCCCTGCCAGTCGAAGCCATAGACCGACTGCAAAGCCTGGTATGCCTTGCGCAGCCAGTGGCGCTTGTTGAACTTGGTGGGCTGTGAAGGCGTGTTCTCGTTCACAACACGCATCTTGCGGTCGAATATGCCGATGCGCTCGTCGATGTTGATGTGTACACCCGTTGTGGTGTCGTACCGGCTTGCAAGATAAGGAGCCTCGCCGCAAGCCATCTCCATGCGTCGGCAGCGTACATACTTCATCCACGACTTGTCCTCGGGAAACTCGACTTTCTCCTTCCGTGTAAGCCACGTGTGTGTGCCGTCGTCGAGGGTGGTCTCGGTGTTGAACACGTTGCGGTAGCCAAACCAGTGCTCGTCCACCAAGTTGTTCTGGGCATTGCATATCCATGCCGGCGTAAACACCTCGCCGCGGTCTTTGGCACGCGATGTTTGCAGCGACTCGTGCTTGTACACTCGTGGCTGTATAATATCACGATAGACACCCGACACTTGCTCTATGAGTATAGGCGAAGAGTGAGGGTGTCCATAATCGTCGGTTCCCCAAGAAATGTTTGCGGACTGGCCGTGACCACTTAACGACTGGTCCCGAAGCAGGATGGCAAGCAAGCGAGGGTTGTCGCGCACAATGCCGGCTATGTGGTTGTTGGGTCTTTTAGTGGCCATGCCTTTTATGGTTTACTGTTCTTTAATCTTAATCTCGCAGTTGTCGAGCGACTCGATGATGGCAAGCGACTCAACACGCACACCGCGTTCGCGCAGATACTGTCCGCCGTCCTGGAACGCCTTCTCTATAATGAAGCCCATGCCTTCGAGTGTGGCGCCTGCTTGCTGGCAGAGGTCGATGATGCCCTTGGCAGCATTGCCGTTGGCAAGAAAGTCGTCTATAAACAGAACGTGGTCGTCGGCGGTAAGGTAGTCGCTACTGATAATAACGTCGTAGTCGCGCTGCTTGGTGAACGATGTAACCTTTGTAGCCAGCATATTGGTAAGTGTGCTTGGCTTCTTTTTCTTTGCAAATACAACGGGGAGGTTCATGAGGAATCCCATCATGATAGCCGGGGCAATGCCAGAAGCTTCTATTGTGAGAATCTTGTTCACCTTGGTGCTTGCAAAGCGGCGGATAAACTCCACTGCGATGTCCTTCATCAGATTTGGGTCCATCTGGTGATTGATGAATTTGTCTACTTTAAGAATGCCGCCTGGGTAGCATTTTCCGTCTTTAAGAATTCTGTCTCTAAGAACTTTCATCGTTTCTATTATTATTTTTAAAGTTAAATATCGTGTTGATAAAGTAATGATGTCGTGTGGACAGCTATTCGCTGTATAGCCAACTAAAGATTCGGTTAAGCCACGAGATGGGTGTTCGGAACCACCTGAACTTGGTAACGGGCTTGCCTCCGAAGCTTAGGATAAACTCGCGCATGGCAGAGTGTTCGAAAGGCAGTCCGGCATCAAGGAAATACAGATGTCTGTAGCCTGCTTTGTGCGCGTCGTCGAGCACAGTCCATACGGTGTGCGACATAGGCGACAATGCCTTGCGCCTCTTTTTGCTGTAGGCAAGATACCACATATAGGCATTGCCACCCGAGTAGATGCACACACAGGTGGCAACAACTCTCTCGCCGTGCTTGCTGACAAACACCTTGCCTTGTCCGGAGCCTACAAGCAAGCGCAGCTCCTTGATGTTGGGCACTGTGCGGCGTGGCTTGAACCTGAAGTGGCGCCGTAGCAGTTGTGCTGCCTGGACAAGCTCGTTGCTTTCTGCCAGTGCGACGCAAGCGGTCAGACCGCTTTGCTTGGCTTGTGCTATCCTATGTTGTGCCTTCTCCGACAGGCGGTCGGCAGGTGACAGGCTATGCAGCGAGTTGTGTATCTCCTGCCACTGGATAGGGAAGTAGCCGTTGGCTCTGAAAGCCTCGTAGCCAAACATCTTGTTGGAAAGGTGACTAAACTCGATGTACAGGCACAGGCGGTTGTTGAAACGCGCCGTTACCTCACTTAGAAAGCGCCCGAAGATGTAGCTCTTGTCCACTCCCTCGTCGTATTCGCCCTCGCCGTATACACGTCCATGCAGGTAGACAATAGGTGGCAACAGGGATCGGTGGAAGAAGATTGTGGTGAGCATGTGGGCCACGACGTGCCCTGTCCCGTCCTCTGCTATAGCCATACAGGGTTCTTGCATAGGGGTGGCTTCGAGTATGCGAAAGAAGTCAACGCTATGAAAGAAATTATGGCTTGCAATGTCGGGCAATTCTGATTCGTGTGATATCAATCGTATGCTTACCTCTTCTTTCATTCGGCAAAAATACCAAAAGTTTTTTAAAAAACGGCACACTGCCTGTTGTTTTTGCAAAAAGCGTGAATAAATGTGCCTATGTCAGAATTTATGTTTATCTTTGCCATAAGTGTTGTGGGGTAGACAATAGATTCTGCAACCACCTATTTTATATAAGAATTATACCGAAAAATGAAAATTGTTATTATAGGAGCAGGCAATGTTGCCACACATATAGCGAAGGCACTCGCCGCTCATAATTTTGCTCCGGCTCAGATATGGAGCAGGCATGCCAATACGGCTGCAGCTCTTGCGGGGCAAGTAGGCAGCCAGGCTGTCGCAAATATTGAGGATATAGACACCGATGCCGACATATATGTCATATCTGTAACCGACCAGGCCTTGGAACAGGTGATAACAGGCTTGTGCGCGCATTGCCGCCAGGGCGTGTTTGTACACACTGCCGGAACGATGCCGATGGAACTGTTTGAGGGCAAGTGCAGACATTATGGTGTGCTGTATCCTATGCAGACATTCTCTAAGGACAAGTCGTTGGATTTCAAGAAGATACCCTGCTTTGTCGAGGCTTCCGACCAATTGGCTGACGATGCCATAATGCAGGTGGCCAACCTGCTGTCCGACAATGTGCATAGGTTGGCGGGCGAAGACCGCAAGTGGCTGCATGTGGCAGCAGTCTTTGCATGCAACTTCTCTAATGCTTGCTATACAATGGCAGAGCGTATACTGCAAGCTCATGGGCTGAACTTTGATGTTATGTTGCCCCTTGTCGACGAGACTACAGCCAAACTGCATAGCCTGTCGCCTGTTGTGGCTCAGACGGGTCCGGCTGTACGCAACGACCATAACGTCATGAACCGACATAAGGATATGCTGAAGGATGCCCCCGATATGCAGGCGGTGTACCAGATGATGTCCGAGATAATAATGAACAGCAAAAACAAGTAAACTTATGATAGATTATGATTTGACCAAGATACGTGCCGTCTTCTTTGATGTGGACGGCGTGCTGTCTGCCGAAACAATAACCATGTCGTCCGAGGGCGAGCCTTTGCGCACCGTAAATATCAAGGACGGCTATGCCATACAGCTTGCGTGCAAGAAGGGATTGCGTATAGCCATTATCACGGGTGGCAACACTATGGCTGTAAACAAGCGCTACACTGCTCTTGGCGTGGAGGACGTGTATATGGGCGTTAAGGAGAAGGTGCTGTTTTATAGGGAATTGCTTAAGAAGTATGGACTCTCCAACGAAGAGGTGATATACGTTGGCGACGACATTCCCGACTATGAGATAATGCGTGAGGTGGGCTGTGCCTGCTGTCCTAAGGATGCCTGTGTCGAGGTTAAGAGCGTGAGCAGATACATAAGCGACCGTAACGGCGGATATGGAGTGGGGCGCGACATCATTGAGCAGGTGCTTAAGGCTCAGGGCAAATGGATGGATAATAGCGACGCCTTTGGCTGGTAATGAGGTAATAGTGATTGTTAATAAAAACATAAATACGATGAAGATAATATTGGCAAGCAACTCTCCGCGACGCAAGGAGCTGTTGGGAGGGCTTGGCGTCGACTTTGAGGTAAAGGTGTTGAATGGTGTGGACGAGTCGTATCCAGACACTCTGCCAGCTAAAGACGTGGCAGAATATATAGCAACAGAGAAGGCGGCAGCCTATACTGTGCAGGAAGACGAGCTCTTGATAACAGCCGACACGGTGGTTATAGTGGGGCAGGACATTCTTGGCAAGCCGAAAGATGCTGCCGACGCCTGCCGTATGCTGCGCGAATTGAGCGGCAAGACGCACCAGGTGGTTACGGGTGTGTGCCTAACGACAAGCAAGGAGCAACGCCGTTTCTCCGTAACTACGGACGTTACATTCAAACAACTGTCTGACGCTGAAATCGAACATTATGTAGACAAGTATAAGCCCTTTGACAAGGCAGGCGCCTATGGCATCCAGGAGTGGATAGGATATATAGGTGTGACGGCGCTCAACGGCAGCTACTATAATGTTATGGGGTTCCCGGTGCAGCGTGTATATGAGGAACTGACCACGCATTTTAAATTAAATTTTACCGAATAATCTTCTGTGTAAGTAAGAAATTGTGACATTTTAATATATTTTAGACAGCATATTTCGCCTCTGAAATAATAATTCTGTAATTTTGCGCATCGTTATGTGGCCGCACATCATGTATCGGTGTGGCTGCATGCGCAAAAGGATAAGAAACAAAACACGTATTTTTAAAAAGATAAATATGTCAGAATCTATTGATATTCGACAGCTTAATGCTCGAATAGAACAGCAAAGTAGCTTTGTCACCAACTTGGTGACTGGTATGAACCAAGTTATCGTTGGACAAAAACATCTTGTAGAGTCGTTGCTCATCTCTCTCTTGAGCGATGGTCATATTTTGCTTGAAGGTGTGCCGGGTTTGGCCAAGACACTTGCCATAAAAACACTCTCGCAGCTCATTGATGCCGATTACAGTCGCATACAGTTCACTCCAGACCTTCTTCCTGCCGACGTTGTGGGTACACTCGTGTACTCGCAGAAGGACGAGAACTTCCATGTGAAGAAGGGTCCGGTGTTTGCCAACTTTGTTTTGGCAGACGAGATTAACCGTGCTCCGGCAAAGGTTCAGAGTGCATTGCTTGAGGCTATGCAGGAGCATCAGGTAACAATAGGCGAGCAGACATTCCCTCTGCCTACACCATTCCTTGTAATGGCTACACAGAACCCTATCGAGCAGGAGGGTACATACCAGTTGCCAGAGGCACAGGTAGACCGTTTTATGCTTAAGGTTGTTATTGGCTATCCTACCCTTGAGGAGGAGAAGCTTATTATACGCCAGAATATCAAGGGCGAATACAAGAAGGTATTGCCTGTGATAACAGCCGAGGAGATACTCAAGGCTCGTGCCGTTGTAGAGGAGGTGTATATCGACGAGAAGATTGAGCAGTATATCGCCGACATCGTGTTTGCATCTCGTTATCCCGAGAAGTACGGTCTTGCCGAGCTCAAGGACCTCATAACATTCGGCGGTTCGCCACGTGCCAGCATCTCGCTTGCAAAGGCAGCTCGTGCCTATGCCTTTATAAAGCGCCGCGGATATGTTGTGCCAGAGGATGTGCGCGCTGTGGTTCACGACGTAATGCGTCATCGTATTGGTCTGTCGTACGAGGCAGAGGCAAGCAACGTTACGAGCGAAGAAATCATTTCGAAGATTGTAAATAAGGTAGAGGTGCCTTAATGTATAGATACAGATAAGTGACATGGAAACGTCAGAGATATTAAAAAAAGTTCGCAAGATAGAGATAAAGACACGTGGACTGAGCCAGAACATATTTGCCGGACAGTATCACTCTGCCTTTAAGGGTAGGGGTATGGCTTTTGCCGAGGTGCGCGAGTATCAGTTCGGCGATGATGTGCGAGATATCGACTGGAATGTCACGGCACGTTTCCGCAAACCATACGTCAAGGTGTTCGAGGAGGAGCGTGAGCTTACGGTTATGCTCCTCATCGATGTTTCCGGCTCTTTGGATTTTGGCACACGCAAGTGCATGAAGTCTGAAATGGCTGTGGAAATGGCGGCAACAATAGCCTTCAGCGCTATTCAGAACAATGACAAGATTGGTGTTATCTTCTTTTCGGACCGCATAGAGAAGTATATTCCGCCCAAGAAAGGACGCAAGCATATACTCTATATCATACGCGAGATGCTCGACTTTCATCCCGTTAGCCACAACACCGATATAGGCGAGGCAGTGGCTTTCTTCACACGTATGATGAAGCGACGCACCACAGCGTTTGTCCTTAGCGACTTCTACGATAAGCACGACTTTACACGTCAGATGCAGATAGCCAACAGCAAGCACGACCTTATGGCTATACAGGTGTACGACCGCTGGGCAAAACAGCTGCCGGACGTAGGGCTTATGAAGATAATGGATGCCGAAACGGGCCATGAGATGTATATCGACACGAGCAGCAAGCGTGTGCGTCAGGCGCATGCCCGTCATTGGATTGAGCACGAAGGCATGCTGCGTGAAACTTTCTCGCGCTCTAAGGTAGACTGGGTGTCGGTGGCAACTGATGAAGACTACGTTAAAGCTATGATGATGCTCTTTGCCTCCAGAGGTTGAGGCTGAGTGTAGAGAAGCTCCTTGTACTAAGGGGCTGTCTAAAACAAGCTATTGAATATGAAACATATATTAATTTCAGCTATATTGTCGTTGGCTGTCGGTGTGGGACACGCCCAGTCGGTGAGCGTGGTGTCAAAGATAGACACCATGACCATTCTTATAGGACAACAGACCCGAATGACTGTGGACGTCACAGCGCGCAAGGGCGCAAAGGTGGTGTTCCCGCACTTCAAGCGCACACAGTATATTGTGCCAGGTGTTGAGGTTCTTGACGACACTAAGGCCGATACGTCTGATGTTGACGGAATGATGCGCGTCAGCAAGACGTTTACACTTACAAGTTTCGACGAGCGTCTTTATGCCATTCCTGGCTTAAACGTTAAGGTCGACGGCAAATCTTATGCATCAAATCAGTTGGCATTGAAGGTTATTACTTGCGATGTCGACACTTTGCATCCTGAGCATTTTTATCCCCCTAAAGATGTTCAGGACAATCCGTTTTTATGGGCAGAGTGGAGCCCGCTGTTTTGGATGGGCATTGTCTTGATGTTGCTTGTGCTTGGTTTCGGTTATCTTGTTCTACGACTGAAACAGAATAAACCTATCGTTACACGCATACGTGTTGTGAAGAAGATACCGGCACACCAGAAGGCGCTGACCGAGATAGACCGACTTAAAGCCGAACACTTTGATACTGCCGACGAACAGAAGCAGTACTACACATTGCTGACAGACACGCTGCGTAAGTATATACGCGAGCGTTTCGGCTTCAATGCAATGGAGATGACAAGTTCCGAAATCTTGGAGCAGCTTCAGAGTGTTGGAGACGAGGCAAAGATTGACGAGCTGCGCGAACTGTTCAACACTGCCGATCTTGTGAAGTTTGCCAAGTATTCGTCGATGCTTAACGAGAAGGACAGGAACCTTGTCAATGCAATCAACTTCATCGACCAGACCAAGCGCGATGAGGCTCCTACCGAGGAGAAGATAGTGCCGAAGCTTACAGACGACGAGGTGAAGACCCGTCAGAACCGAATCACTATAAAGACCTTGCTGTGGACAATAACAGTGGTTGCTGTAGGTATGTTAGGTTGTATTGTCTATAATCTTTATCTGTTGCTTGAATAGTAAATAACTATTTGATTGACAGACTGATACATAAGCTTACTTGAATAGAAAGTAGAATACAATGGAATTTGCTAACAAAGAATATTTCATAATGCTCGTATTGCTTATACCTTATATAATTTGGTATTTGTTGTACAGAAAGAAGAGCGAACCCACAATGCGTGTGAGCACCACCACTGCCTATCGCAATGCGCCCATAAGCTGGAGGCAACGTATAATACATGCTCCGATGGTGTTGCGTTGTCTTTGCTTCGCTATGATGGTGTGTGTGCTTGCGCGTCCTCAAACCCATAATGCCTGGGACAGCAAATCGGTTGAAGGTATCGACATAATGCTTGCTATGGACGTGTCGACGTCGATGCTTGCCGAAGACTTGAAGCCTAACCGTCTTGAGGCTGCAAAGAATGTGGCTGCCGAGTTTATATCTGGTCGTCCTAACGACAATATCGGACTGACAATCTTTGCTGGCGAGTCGTTTACGCAATGCCCGATGACAACCGACCATGCTTCGTTGCTCAATCTGTTGGGTGCTGTACGTACCGACATTGCGGCTCGTGGCATTATATCGGACGGTACCGCTATAGGTATGGGATTGGCTAATGCTGTGTCAAGACTTAAGGACTCGAAGGCCAAGAGTAAGGTTATAATCCTCCTTACCGATGGTAGCAACAATATGGGCGACATATCGCCAATGACCAGTGCAGAGATAGCTAAGAGCCTTGGCATACGTGTCTACACTATTGCGGTGGGTACCAACAAGGTTGCTCCGTATCCGGTGCCGGTGGCAGGTGGGGTGCAGTATGTCAATATGCCAGTAGAAATTGACACCAAGACGCTTGCCAATATAGCCTCGACCACAAGCGGCAATGCCTATCGTGCAACAAACAACAGCGAATTGAAGCAGATATACAAGGACATTGATGTGCTTGAGAAGACCAAGATGGATGTCAAGCGCTTCTCTAAGCGATACGAGGCTTATCAGCCATTTGCACTTGCGGCTTTTGTGTTGTTGCTTATAGAGATATTGCTCAGACTCACAGTGTTACGTAGAATTCCTTAAAGTAGAAGATAGAAAATGTTGAAGTTTGAAGACCCTACATATTTTTGGCTGTTATGGATAATCCCGTTAATGGCAGTAATACGTATTGTCACAATATGGCAACGCCGTAAACTACTGCATAAGATAGGCGATGCAGCCTTGCTTAAGCAGCTTATGCCCGATGTGTCAAAAGCTCGCCGAGAATGGAAGTTTGCACTTCTGATGGCTGCTATTGCCCTGATTGTGGTTATGCTTGCGCGTCCGCAGATGGGCTCGAAGGTGTCTAACGACAAGCGCAATGGCATTGAGACAATAATTGCTATTGATATAAGCAACTCGATGTTGGCACGCGATGTTGTGCCTTCGCGTCTTGACAAGAGCAAGATGCTGGTTGAAAACCTGGTGGACAACTTCACCAACGACAAGATAGGACTTGTTGTTTTTGCAGGCGATGCATTCGTACAGTTGCCTATAACGAGCGACTATGTGTCGGCAAAGATGTTTCTGCAAAATATAGACCCGTCGCTCATTACTACTCAGGGCACTGATGTGGCACGTGCAATAACACTTGCGTCAAACAGTTTCACTCAGCAACAGGGTGTAGGACGAGCCATAATTCTGATAACCGATGGTGAAGATCATGAAGGTGGTGCAGAGGAGGCAGCCAAGCAGGCACGCAAGAAGGGCATTAATGTCTTTATCCTTGGCATTGGCAGCACAAAGGGAGCGCCAATACCAGTAGGCAATGGTGAATATCTGAAAGACCAGAGTGGCAATGTTGTTATGACCGCATTGAATGAGCAGATGTGCCGCAGTGTGGCTCAAGCCGGTAGTGGTACATATATACATGTGGACAACACAAGCGATGCCCAAGAGAAGTTGAACTCTGAATTGTCCAAACTTCAGAAGGGAGAGACGCAGAGTGTTGTGTACAGCGAATATGCAGAGCAGTTTCAGGCTTTTGCCATTTTGGTGCTGATATTGCTCATTGTAGAAGCCTGTTTGTTGGAGGCAAAGAACCCTTTGTTCAAGAATGTGAAGTTTTTCAAGAAGCAATAGGGCATACAATCGTTTAATATGAAGTGTTTTGTAAATACATATAGCATGAAGAGATTTGTATTTGTTATGGCGTTGTTGTTGACCTATGCCGTCTCAGGAATGGCACAGGCCGACAGACAATATATCCGTAGCGGCAATAAATATTATCGTCAACAGAACTTTGTAAAGGCGGAAGCCGAGTACAGAAAGTCGCTCTCGGTGAATCCGGAGAATCCGCAGGCTCTATACAATCTTGGTTGTGCCCTTATGATGCAGAAGAAGGATTCGGTTGCTGTGGAACAGTTTGAGAAGGCGAGCAAGGTAGAAACAGGCAGGATGCGCAAGGCTAAGATATATCACAACATTGGTTTTGTGTGCCAAAGTCATAAACTATATGGTGATGCGATAAAAGCCTATAAGGAAAGTCTGCGCAACAATCCAGCCGACGACGAAACCCGTTATAACCTTGCTTTGTGCCAACGTCTTAACAAATCGGAGCAGAATCGTAATAAGAATCAGCAGAATAAGGACAAAAACAAGGATCAGCAGAAGAAGAATCAAGACAAGAAGAAAGACCAAAACAAAGATAAGAACGACAACAAGCAGGACAAGAAGAATCAAGATAAGCAGCAGGAAAAGATGAGCCGCGACAATGCCGAGCAACTTCTTAATGCAGCAATGCAGAACGAGCAAGCCACACAGCGCCGTGTAAAGGATGCTATGCGACAGCGCCGTTCGCGTAAATTGGATAAAAACTGGTAGTTGCCGAAACGTAAATTTATATATTGACAATGAAAAAGACTTATATATTAATGGTTGTTTTTATGCTCTGTGCACTTTTGGTTAATGCGCAGAACATAACGGTTTCGGCTCCTTCGAATGTGGCTGTGGGTGAGAACTTCCGTATTTCCTATACAGTAAACACGCAGGATATAGACGATTTTAGGGCTGGCAACATACCTTCAGGATTGGAAGTTATAGCTGGTCCATACACCTCCAGACAGTCGAGCTACCAAATTGTGAACGGACATACCAGCAGTTCGTCGTCCATAACATACACATATACATTGTATGCGGAGAAGGCTGGAACATATACAGTGGCTGCTGCCCGTGCCCGTATAGGTGGCAAGCAGGTGGCGTCGCATCCAGTACGTATTGTTGTTTCTGGTTCAGGTCGCCGTGGCAATGGCGCTCCAAGGATGCACGATGAGGACGTGTCGCCGTCGAACGAAAGTGGACGAATAACAGGTAATGACCTTTTTGTAAAGGTTAGTGCCAACAAGAGACGTGTGTATGAGCAGGAGCCTGTACTTCTTACTTATAAGGTGTATACTCTTGTAGACTTGACATCGCTTGACGGCAAGATGCCAGACCTTACAGGATTCCATACACAGGAGGTCCCTCTGCCACAGCAAAAGAGCTATCATATAGAAAAAATCAATGGTCGCAACTATCGCTGCGTAACCTGGAGCCAGTATGTTATGTTCCCACAGATGACGGGAAAGTTGTCTATACCAAGCATAACATTCAAGGGTATTGTAGTGCAGCAGAACCGTGCAGTTGATCCTTTTGAGGCTTTCTTTAATGGCGGTTCGGGATATGTGGAGGTTAAGCGTAACATTGTTGCACCAGGTCTTGACATTATTGTAGACCCGCTGCCTAACAAACCTGCCAATTTCTCAGGTGGAGTGGGCCGCTTTACTATATCAGCCCAACTGAACAACACTACAGCAAAGGAAGGCAATCCTTTGACACTGCGTGTTGTGGTAGGGGGTATTGGAAACCTGAAGCTTGTAAAGCAACCTGTTGTTGACTTTCCAAAGAACTTTGAGAAGTACGACCCTAAGGTTACTGACAAGACCAAACTTACAGCCAATGGAATCGAGGGCAATATGATATTCGATTATCTTGTTGTTCCGCGCACTCGTGGCGAATATACCATTCCAGCCGTTTCATTAGTGTACTATGACACAGCTTCGGGAGCGTATAAGACGATAAAGACACAGCCTATAACTGTTAAGGTAGAGAAGGGCGACGGCAATAGTTTGTCGGTAAATGACTACTCGGATATACAGAACTCGGATATCCGTCCTATAAAGTCGGGCGAGGCTACTTATACAGATGTGGAGAATTTGTATTTTGGCTCGTTTGGCTATTGGCTGACGATAGTTCTGCTTGTCGGAGGCTTTGTTACATTGGTTGTTGTCTTTAGAAAACGTGCTGTCGACAATGCCGACATTGTAAAGACAAAGGGCAAGCGTGCAAACAAAGTTGCCACTAAACGTCTTAAGAAAGCCAATCGCCTGATGCTTTCGGGCAACCAAAACGAGTTCTACGATGAGGTGCTTCGTGCTCTATGGGGATACGTAAGCGACCGAATGAATATGCCGGTAGAGAAACTCTCTCGTGAGAATATATCCGAAACGCTTATTAATCGTGACATAACTCAGGCTACTATCGACAAGTTTATCAATGCTCTTGACGAGTGCGAGTTTGAGCGATATGCACCAGGCGATGCCGCAGGCAATATGAACAAAACTTATGATTCGGCAATTATGGCTATTATGGATATAGAAACATCGTTGAAGGAGACAAAAAAGAAGAAGCCGACAGATGTGTCAATGAGTGTCTTGTTGATGCTAATCTTTGCTTTTAGCTTCAGCTTCGCTGTACCATCATCGGCTATAACAAAAGACAATGCCGATACAGAGTATTCTAAAGGCAACTACCAGCAGGCGGCTGCCGACTACAATGAACTGTTAAAGTCGAAGGAAAGCGCAGAGTTGTACTACAATCTTGGAAACTGCCATTATCGTTTGGGCAATATAACACAGGCTGTCATTGCATATGAGAAGGCACAACGCCTGTCGCCTTCAGACCGCGATATACGTTACAACCTTGAGTTTGTACGCAGCAAGACTATAGACAAGATAACACCTGTAGACGAGTTCTTCTTCTCGTCATGGTTTAAGTCTGTGGTCAATATTTTTGGCATTGGAGGCTGGACTCGTGTAGCTATAGGCTCGCTTGTATTGTCGTTGATAATGTGGCTGCTCTTCTTCTTTGGTACAAGTGTGTGGGCTCGCAAGACCGGATTCTATGCCGGTATTGTTTTGGCGGTATTGTTTGTATGTTCCAACTTCTCTGCTTGGCATCAAAGGGTGGCACTCGAACGACACGACAAGGCTGTGGTTACCGCACCAACTATTAATGTTAAGAAGACGCCTGCTGACACAGGCTCGGACGCTTTCGTTATACATGAGGGTACGAGTGTTATAATTACAGACCGCACTATGCGCAACTGGTTTGCCATAACTCTTGCTGATGGAAAGGAAGGTTGGGTAAAGCGTAGTCAGGTAGAGGTGATTTGACAAGTTGGTGTATAGAACTATTTAAATCGTAAGAAAATTGACAGACATTCAGAACTTATTGCAATTAGACCAAGAGTTGCTGTTGACTTTAAATGGTAGCAACTCGTTGTTTCTTGACGGGTGGATGACATACCTCACGTCAGGGTTCACGTGGATACCTCTTTATATCTCACTGTTGTATCTTGTTATCAAGAACAATGAGACAATGGCACAGATACTCTTGATATTGGGATGTTCACTGTTATGCGTGGCTATGGCTGACGGTGTGGCCGATTTTCTGGTAAAGCCGTTAGTCGGCAGATGGCGACCGAGCAATGATCCGATAATAAAATATATGGTTCGTGTGGTTGGAGGTATGCGTGGAGGCGACTATGGCTTCTTTTCGGCTCACGCAGCCAATACCTTCTCTATAGCGACGTTCTTCTGCTTGCTTGTAAGAAGCAAAGTGTTGAGCATCTCGCTTATTCTTTGGTCGCTCGTTAATTGCTACACTCGAATGTATCTCGGGCTACATTATCCACTCGACATCCTATGCGGATTGTTGTGGGGTGGTGTTGTTGGAATACTGGCTTATATCGTATATTATAAGATATACAGCCGTATAGCACCTGCAAACAATTACATATCAACGCAATATACATCCACAGGTTATAGCCTCTCTGATGTAGACATTGTGGAATTGGTGCTTGTATTAACAATTGTATATACGGTAATAGCAGCCGTAGTGGTATATAACTAATTGAAAATGGAAACAAAACACATTCATATTAAGGATTACAACTATTGTCTTCCCGATGAGCGCATAGCCAAATATCCATTGGCTCAACGCGATCATAGCAAGCTTCTATTGTATAAGCATGGTGAGGTATCGGAAGATGTGTTCTATAACATAGCCAATTATCTGCCTAAGGGAGCGCTTATGGTGTTCAACAACACAAAGGTGATACAGGCACGTCTACACTTCCGTAAGACAACTGGAGCACTGATAGAGGTGTTCCTTCTTGAGCCATATATGCCTGCCGATTACGAGCAGATGTTTCAAGCAACTGGCAAGTGTTCGTGGCTTTGTATGATTGGCAACCTCAAGAAGTGGAAGGAGGGACAGCTGTCGCGCACCTTTGATGTCAATGGCACTATTGTTACTCTTACCGCAACTCGCCGTGAGGATGTTGGCAAGAGCTATCGTGTAGACTTCGAATGGGACAGCGATACTATCTCATTGGCAGAATTGCTCGATTCGGTTGGCGAACTTCCTATCCCTCCATACCTTAATCGTGAGACTCAGGAAAGCGACAAAACCACATATCAGACGGTTTACTCTAAGATTAAAGGCTCGGTTGCAGCACCTACAGCAGGCCTTCATTTCACCCCAGAAGTGCTTGCTTCCATTGATGCTGCGGGTGTAGATAGAGAGGAACTTACACTGCATGTTGGTGCTGGAACCTTCAAGCCAGTTAAGGCAGACGAGATTCAGGGACATGAGATGCATACCGAATATATATGTGTTCATCGTGAGACTCTTGAGAAACTTATCAAGCATAATGCCGAGGCTATAGCTGTAGGCACAACGAGTGTGCGCACTCTTGAGAGTCTTTACTATATGGGTGTTAAGCTTGAGAGTGGGCTTGAACTTACTGAAGCCGACCTGCATGTGTGTCAATGGGAACCTTATGAAGGCCCCGTTGCCGCTGCAGCAGCCAATGTAACTCCGCTTAAGGCGATACAAAATATACTGGTATATCTTGATAGACATGGGCTTAACTCGCTCCATTCGAGCACGCAGATAATAATAGCACCGGGATACAACTATAAGATTGTGAAGATGCTTGTGACCAACTTCCATCAGCCGCAGTCTACATTGCTTCTTCTCGTAAGTGCTTTCTTGCATGGTGGCGATTGGCATAAAATATACGATTATGCTCTTTCGCACGATTTCCGCTTCTTAAGTTATGGTGACAGCTCGTTGTTGATACCATAGAATATAAGTCGGAATAAATGTCAACAAATATAAAGCAGTGTGGCTAACACACGCTATAGTTTTAATAATTTAAGCAAAAAGAATAATATGAAGATAGGTGATAAGGTGCAGTTCCTTAGCGATATAGGTGGCGGTAAGATAGCCGGCTTTCAGGGCAAGGATATAGCTCTCGTAGAGGACGAGGACGGTTTCCAAATACCAACACCAATATCCGACTTGGTTGTAATGAGCAGTGGCGATGAGTACTCGTCGTCTAAGTCGGTACAGAAGAAAAGTGGGGTAGAAGATTCGGTTGAGTCTGCTGACCCAGACACATTCAATATGTCGGTAAAGGCCAAAATCAATGCTTTTTCGGCTGACGCTATTGAAGAAGAAGAAGAATATGATGCTGCCGACCGTGAGATAACCTATAAAGCTAAGGTGGAGGAGCGTAAGGGTGGCAATGTGCTCAACCTTTACTATGCCTTCGTGCCAGAGGATGTTAAGAACTTCTCCAAATCAACATTTGCTTGCTATCTTATAAATGATAGCAACTACTATGTACATTATCTATATATGAGTATTGAGGGACAGTCGTTCAAACTCCGTGGCGAAGGCGAGCTTGAGCCAAACACCAAGGTATACATTGAGTCGTTTGCCCTTGATCAGCTTAACGAGATTGATCGAGTAAGATTCCAGTTGCTTTCGTTTAAGCGCGACAAGGACTTCGTGGCTAAGCCAGTATGCGATGTGCAGTTCCGTATAGATAAGGTTAAGTTCTATAAGCTCCACACATTCCAGCCGAGCGAGTTCTTTGACGAGCCTGCTTTGCTATACCCAGTGGTAAAGAACGATGATGTTGCACAGTTGAAGCCTGTTGAGGCAGACAAGCTTATATATGTAGAAGAGGACAACAGCAATGCTGTAAAGCCAAAGAAGGGCAACCTCAATAATGTAAGTGTAAACGAACAGGCTTATAATAAGCTCAAGGGATTGGAGAAGCTTAATACTTCTAAGCACGCACAGTCGAAGAAGTCGAACGACGATGTACTTGTGGTAGACCTTCATGCCGATAAGCTGCTTGAGACCACAGTCGGTATGGGAACTGCAGATATACTGAATTATCAGCTTGACTTCTTCCGTCGCACACTTGAGGAGAACAAGCATAATAAAGGCCGTCGCATAGTATTTATACATGGTAAGGGCGAGGGAGTATTGCGTCATGCTATCGTTAATGAGTTGCGTTATCGCTACAAAAACTATCCGTACCAAGACGCTTCGTTCCAGGAATATGGTTATGGAGCAACGCAGGTTACGATTAGATAATGTTTAATAATTATTGAATATGAATTACGGTTACATAACAGTAGCCTCGGCTATACCCTCAGTGCGTGTTGCCGATGCAGATTACAATATAAAGCAGATAGAAAGCCTTATAGCACAGGCTGAGGGTAAGGGTGCTGAAATCATCGTCTTCCCAGAACTTTCGGTTACTGGATATTCGTGTCAGGACCTATTTGCACAGCAAACTCTTCTTGATCAAACAGAGATGAAGATATTGCAGTTGCTCGACTTCTCACGTATGCTTGATATCATCTGTATTATAGGTGCGCCAGTTTGTATAGGTACAGGATTGTATAATTGTGCAGTTGTATGTCAGCATGGCAATATTCTCGGTATTGTGCCCAAACGTTATCTGCCTAATTATGGCGAGTTCTATGAGAAACGTTGGTTTGCTTCTGCCGATGATTTGGACAGACCTACAGAGGTTCGCTTTGCTGGCAATACTATCACTGTATCGCCAGATATACAGTTGTTCCAGACATGCGATGGCGTAAAGTTTGGCATCGAACTATGTGAGGATGTATGGGCACCAGTGCCACCAAGTAACAACATAGCTCTTGCTGGAGCCGATATCGTATTTAATCTTTCTGCCAGTGACGACCTTATTGGCAAAAATGCCTACCTCAAGAGCCTGCTCTCTCAGCAGAGTGCGCGCTTGATATGTGGTTATGTATACAGCTCGTGCGGATTTGGCGAGAGTACCCAGGATGTAGTCTATGGTGGTAATGCATATATTTATGAGAATGGAGCACTTGTAGCAGAGTCGACACGTTTCTCTCTTGACGAGCAACTTGTTATTAACCAAATTGATGTGGAGAAGTTGCGCACAGAGCGCCGCAAGAATACATCATTTATACATGCATCCAAATCGGCTAATGCTGCCATCATTTCAACAGAGGCTGTTGAACCCCGCGATTTTGTATTTATGCGCAATGTCAATCCGCATCCGTTTATTCCTACAAGCCAGGATATGTATGCCTCTTGTGACGAGATATTCTCGATACAGGTATGCGGACTTGCCAAGCGACTTGTTCATACCAACAGCAAGCGTGTTGTTCTTGGTATAAGTGGTGGTTTGGATTCAACGTTGGCATTGCTTGTCTGTGTTAAGACATTCGACAAACTTGGTTATGACCGTAAGGGTATCGTAGGTGTCACAATGCCAGGATTTGGTACTACCGACCGTACTTACAACAATGCACTCTCTCTAATGCAGAGTCTTGGTGTCACTATACGTGAGATAAGCATCCGTAAGAGTGTGACACAGCATTTCGAGGACATTGATCATGACATCAATGTTCATGATGTTACATATGAAAATGGACAGGCTCGCGAGCGTACTCAGATACTTATGGACTTAAGTAATGAGCTTGGTGGACTTGTTATTGGTACTGGCGACTTGAGCGAACTTGCTCTTGGATGGGCTACATACAATGGCGACCACATGTCGATGTATGGCGTGAATGCCAGCATACCAAAGACACTTATACGTTATCTTGTAAGCCATGTGGCAGACAATAGTGTTGACGAGAAATCGCGCGCAACATTGCTCGATATCATCGACACGCCAATATCGCCAGAGCTTATACCTGCTGACGAGAACGGGGAGATTAAGCAGAAGACAGAAGACCTTGTGGGACCATACGAGTTGCACGACTTCTTCCTTTATCACTTCTTGCGTTTTGGTTTCCGTCCTTCCAAGTTGTTTATGCTTGCCCGCAATGCTTTCGACGTCACTGTATATAGTGATGACGTTATAAAACATTGGCTTCGAACATTTTTGCGCCGCTTCTTCCAGCAGCAGTTCAAGCGTTCGTGTCTGCCCGATGGACCTAAAGTAGGTAGTGTTACGTTGTCGCCACGAGGTGATTGGCGAATGCCAACCGATGCTATGAGCACAGCGTGGCTTGCAGAGTGTGACACTCTTTAGTTAGAATAAAAACGTTTGTATGACACTTAACATAAAAGAAAAGGGCAATCGCGCACCTGCTTATCTTGCCAAAATATCGCACGAAACGTTTGACAAGCTGAAGGAGCAGATACTACAAGCCGTGGTAGTGGAGAAGCGATATCGCGACCGCATGTTCACTGCCAAGCAGCTTGCCACGCTCCTGCATACCAATACGCGCTATATCTCTATAGTGCTTAGTGTGCGTTATCATGCCAATTTCTCCCAGTTTGTCAATCGGTTGCGAGTGGAGGAGGCAATGGCATTGCTTCAAGACTCGCGCTATGCCGACTTGCGTATAGAGGAGATATCCGATATGGTGGGCTTCTCAAATCGCCAAACGTTCTATCGCGCTTTCTGCCAGATTGCAAAGAAAACACCGAGAGAATATCAAGAAACTCTCGGTTGATAAATAATGCAACTGACAATTAAGTATTAAACTATCGTTATTTATGACCGACAATTTCAATTTTACGGATGAGCGTTTTGCCGACATACAGATGCTGCGCTATCGTCTTGATGATTTCGACAATCTTACGCTCAACCAGAAACTATACATATATTATCTCTCAGAGGCAACACTTTGTGGTCGCGACATAACCACCGACCAGTTCGGCCGCTACAACCTGCGCATACGTCGCACACTTGAGGCTGTCTATGTGAACTATATCGGCGAACGTGATTGCGATGAGTTTCGTGCTCTAACCGTGTATCTCAAGCGTGTTTGGTTCTCTAATGGCATACATCATCACTATGGTTGCGAAAAGTTTGTGCCTGATTTTACTGAAGACTATTTTCGTAGTGTGGTGTTGACGACATCAACTGATATCGCTTCAAAGGTAGGTGTAGACCAACATTTCAATCTTCCGCTTGTCACCGACGAAACTGTTGAGGCTTTGCTTGATGACATTTGCCCTGTTATCTTTAATCAAAAGATAATGGCAAAGCGCGTCAATCAAAAGGCTGGTGACGACCTTGTTGCCACTTCTGCTTGCAACTATTATGAAGGACTTACGCAAAAAGAGGTAGAGAACTTCTATGCTAAAATGCGCGAAGATGATGCCGATAATGCTGCAACACCTATATCATACGGTCTTAATTCAACATTACGCAAGACTTCTGAAGGATGTGTCAAGGAAGATGTTTGGTGTGCGGAAGGACTATATGGTTCAGTCATAAAGCATATTGTATATTGGCTTGGCAAGGCTGCGGAAGTGGCAGAGAACCAACGTCAGGTAGAAATAATCAACTTGCTTATCGAATATTATCGTACAGGCAATCTGCAAACATTCGACAAATACTCTATCGAATGGCTTAAGGAGCATGAAGGACGTGTTGATTTTATCAATGGATTTATTGAGGTGTATGGCGACCCTCTCGGCTTAAAGGCCTCATGGGAAGGAATTGTTCATTATAAAGACCTTATTGCCACACGTCGTACGCAAACCTTGTCGCAGAACGCTCAATGGTTTGAGGACCATTCGCCAGTTGACCCACGCTTCCGTAAACCTCAAGTAGTAGGTGTTACGGCTAATGTTGTATGTGCTGCAATGCTTGGCGGTGATGAATATCCTTCTACAGCAATAGGCATAAACCTGCCCAATGCCGACTGGATACGTGCTCGTTATGGCTCAAAAAGTATAACTATAGGCAATCTTACACATGCTTACAACCAGGCGGCACGTGGAAATGGATTTGCACAGGAGTTTGTTATTGATGATGCAACACGAGAAATGATAGACAAATGGGGTGATGTGTGCGACGATCTTCATACCGACCTTCACGAGTGTCTCGGCCATGGCTCGGGTCAACTCCTTCCTGGTGTGTCTGCCGATGCCCTTGGCTCTTATGGTTCGACGATAGAGGAGGCACGTGCCGACTTGTTCGGATTGTATTACATTGCCGATCCAAAACTTACAGAACTCGGGCTAACCCCGTCTCTTGAAGCCTATCGCTCGCAGTATTATACATATATGATGAATGGCTTGCTTACGCAGCTAACACGTATACAACCTGGCAACGAGATAGAAGAGGCACACATGCGCAATCGTGCACTCATAGCCCGTTGGACACTTGAACACTATCCCTCTGCGGTTAAACTTGTTGAGCAAGATGGTAAGACGTATGTGGAGATAACCGATTATCTTGAGCTTCGTAACGCCTTTGCCACATTGCTCGCCGAAATACAACGCATAAAGAGCGAGGGTGACTTTGAGGCTGCGCATACACTTGTTGAGCGTTATGCTGTTCATGTTGATGCAAAGTTGCACAACCAACTTCTTGAACGTTATCGCAAGCTTGGTATTGCGCCTTATAAAGGATTCATCAATCCAAGAATGACTCTTGTTAAAGATAACAATGGTTGTCCTACGAATGTTAGGGTAGACTACACAGAGACTTATGAACACCAAATGCTGCGCTACTCAACAGAGTATGGCTTTCTGTAGTTTCGCAGCATGATGCCACTAAATGATTAAAACAAAATGGAAACCTCAGAACTGGTAAAACAGATAAAGCGTTCTTTCCGTCTGTATATGAATGGTGTAACAGCAGCTTCAATGCGATGTAAAGGACTCGAATATAAAGTGAATTGGGGCGTCTCTCAACCCGATTTGCGCCGAATGGCTATGCAATACGGTAAAGACAGAGCTCTTGCTGATGCCCTATGGAACGAACAAGGAGTACGCGAGTGTCGTCTGCTTGCAACGCTTATTATGCCATCGGATATGATGTCAGAAGAGATGGCTATGCAATGGGCTAACGATATAACGTCTGCCGAACTCGCAGAAATGTTGGCGTTCAACTTGTTTCAACATCTAAAGTTTGGATACACACTTGTAAGACATTTGCTTGATAAGGACGATGTCAGCCGTATATGCGCTTACAATCTTATGTGTCGATTGCTCAAGCGTGGCGAGCAACCTGATATGGAGACATTAGACAAGCTATTGGCTGTAGCTTCAGTAGATATACATACTGTAGACCGCCAGTTGCTACATTCGCTCATTAATTGCCTGCAATGTGCCGAGCAAATAAACACAGAAAAGGCATTAGAGGTGCGTCAACTACTTAATAACAATGGTTTTGACGCTTTTTAGTGCATCTTTTTGGTTAAGTTGGTAAAATAATGTAACTTTGCAATATGATGCAGAATGATGTCATGACAGTAGCAAAGGGTGTACTGACAAGTTATCTTGAGCGTAATGGCTGTCGTAAAACTCCGGAAAGGTATGCGATATTAGAGGCGGCGTACGGTATGGGCAGCTACTTCACACTTGAAAGTCTTAGCGACAAGCTTGCAGAAAGCCATTTCAATGTGAGCAGGGCAACCCTATATAATACAATGCGACTGTTTATCGAACTGCGTCTAATTATCCGTCATCGTTTCCAAACAGGAACACGATATGAAGCTTGTCTTGCTACATCGAGCCATTGTCATCAAATATGTACAGTATGTGGAAGCATATCAGATATTGATATACCAGAGATGGCCAATGTTATGCGTGGTGTGAAGCTTAAGCGATTTCGCGGTGAACAGTATACATTGTACGTATATGGAGTGTGTTCGTCATGCGCCTATCGTATACGTAAGGCACAAGCTGCGAGAAATCAATAGCTAATCCAGGATAGGCTAATAGATACATATTATAATATATAGCAGAGTTGAATTTATAAAGCAGAAATGCCGAATAATATTTAGAATAATAAAAAGTCATAAACTTATGAACAAAGGAAAAGTAGACGTCCTGTTGGGACTTCAGTGGGGCGACGAAGGCAAGGGAAAAGTGGTAGATGTCCTCACCCCAAAGTATGACGTGATCGCTCGTTTCCAGGGTGGTCCAAACGCTGGCCATACTCTCGAGTTTGAAGGTCAAAAGTATGTCTTGCGTAGCATTCCGTCAGGCATATTCCAAGGTGGCAAAGTAAATATCATTGGTAATGGTGTTGTGCTTGCTCCAGACCTCTTTATGCAAGAGGCTAAAGACCTTGAGAAGAGCGGTCATGACTTACGCTCACGTCTGCACATATCTAAGAAGGCTCATCTCATTATGCCTACACACCGCGTGCTTGATGCTGCCATTGAGGCTTCTAAGGGCAAGAACAAGGTTGGTACAACAGGTAAGGGCATTGGTCCTACATACACAGACAAGGTGTCGCGCAACGGTTTGCGTGTAGGCGATATTCTCGATGGTTTTAAGGAGAAATATGAGGCCCACAAGGCTGCACACTTAAAGCAGATCGCAGCTTTGGGATATACCGACTTTGATATTACAGAAGTAGAAAAGACATGGATGGAAGGCATTGAGTATCTCAAGCAGTTCCATATTGTTGACTCTGAACACGAAATAAACAATATCTTGCGTTCGGGTAAGGATATCTTGTGCGAGGGTGCACAGGGTACAATGCTTGATGTTGACTTTGGTTCTTATCCTTTTGTTACATCGTCTAACACCATTTGTGCAGGTGCTTGCATCGGTTTGGGTATTGGTCCTAACCGTATTGGCAATGTATATGGCATCATGAAGGCATATTGTACACGTGTTGGTGCAGGTCCTTTCCCTACAGAATTGTTCGACGAGACAGGCGCAAAGATTCGTGACCTCGGCCATGAGTATGGAGCCGTTACAGGTCGTGAGCGTCGCTGTGGCTGGTGTGACCTCGTACAGTTGAAGTATTCAATCATGATTAATGGTGTTACCGAACTTATCATGATGAAGAGCGATGTGCTTGATACATTCCCCGTTATTAAGGCATGTGTAGCATACGAGTTGCCCGATGGCAGCCAGACAGCTGAGCTTCCTTACGAGTTGTACGATGCGAAACCAGTCTACAAGGAGTTTAAGGGATGGAATGTTGATATGACAAAGTTCACATCAGAAGAGCAGTTCCCACAAGAGTTCAACGACTACATCAACTTCCTTGAAACATATCTTGAGACCCCAATAAAGATTGTATCAATAGGTCCAGACCGTGACCAAACCATTATACGTAAGTAAAACTGATAGAAAATGGCAAAACCAAGCATACCAAAGGGTACCAGAGATTTCTCGCCTGTAGAAATGGCAAAGCGCAATTATATCTTCGATACAATCCGTAGTGTATATGCTCTTTATGGTTTTCAGCAGATAGAAACTCCGGCAATGGAAACCCTCCAAACACTTATGGGAAAGTATGGTGAAGAGGGCGATAAGTTGCTTTTTAAGGTGTTGAATTCGGGCGATTACCTATCTAAGATAACTAATGAAGAGATTGAAGAGCGCAATTCATTGCGCTTAGCTACCAAACTCTGTGAGAAGGGACTCCGTTACGACCTAACAGTGCCATTTGCACGTTATGTAGTGCAGCATCGTGAGGAGATACAGCTACCCTTTAAGCGCTATCAAATTCAGCCTGTATGGCGTGCCGATCGTCCTCAGAAGGGACGCTATCGCGAGTTCTATCAGTGTGATGCAGACGTGGTAGGTTCTGATTCGTTGTTGAATGAGGTTGAGCTTATGCAGATTGTCGACACAGTGTTCACACGCTTCGGTGTACGTGTCTGCATCAAGATTAATAACCGCAAGATACTTACTGGTATAGCCGAGGTGATAGGAGAGGCAGAGAAGATAGTTGATATAACTGTTGCCATTGACAAGCTTGATAAGATTGGACTTGAAGGTGTAAACGAGGAACTTCGCCGTGATGGCATATCTGAAGAGGCTATCGAGAAGCTTCAGCCCATTATTGCACTTGAAGGTACAAATGATGAGAAGCTTGCCACTATAGCATCGGTTCTTCAGTCATCAGAGACTGGTTTGAAGGGTGTTGAGGAGACTCGTTTCATTCTTGACACACTCAAGACATGTGGACTTGATAATCCGATAGAACTTGATCTTACACTTGCACGTGGCTTGAACTATTATACTGGTGCCATATTTGAGGTTAAGGCTCTTGATTATGCCATTGGCTCAATTACTGGTGGTGGTCGCTACGACAACCTTACAGGTATCTTTGGACTTCCAGGTCTTAGTGGAGTGGGTATTTCTTTCGGTGCCGATCGCATCTACGATGTACTCAATGGTCTTGACCTCTATCCCAAGGAGGCTGTCAACGGAACCCAACTTCTATTCATCAACTTTGGCGAGAAGGAAGTGGCCTACTGTTTGCCGATACTCACCAAGTGTCGTGCAGCCGGTATACGTACAGAGATATTCCCTGACAGCGTTAAGATGAAGAAGCAGATGGCTTATGCCAATGCCAAGCAGGTACCATTCGTAGCCCTTGTTGGCGAATCGGAGATAGCAGAAGGAAAGCTTACTCTAAAGAATATGTCGACAGGTGAGCAGAGTCTTGTTACGCCAGAACAGCTTGTTGATACTCTTAAGTAAGAAGTCTTAATATCAAATGCTGTAGTTTACAACAACATTTGGCATAAATAAAAAGGGGATGTATCAAAAACTTAACGTTTAGGTACATCCTCTTTTTATATTCATAATTTTCCTTTACAAATTGTATATTTCTTTCATTTGTTGCTTGTTTCTCATCGTTTATAATTAACTTTGCCATACTATGGACAATTTTAAAGTTATAATAGTAGAAGACGTACTTCTCGAACTTAAAGGTACTGAAGGCATCTTGCGTAATGAGGTGCCCGAAGCCGAGATTATTGCCACTGCCGATTCAGAAGAGTCGTTTTGGGAAGCCTTTTCCAAGTCAAAGCCCGACTTGGTGCTGCTCGACCTTGGTTTGGGCGGAAACACTACTGTAGGTATAGATATATGTCGTAGATTGAAGAGCGAGTATCCAGAAGTAAAAGTGCTGATTTTTACTGGTGAGATACTTAATGAGCATTTATGGGTAGACGCTCTCGACGCAAGGTGCAATGGTATTATATTGAAGACAGGCGAGCTGCTTACACGCGATGATGTTGTGAGTGTAATGAAAGGCAAGCGTTTTGTTTTCAATCAGCCTATACTTGTAAAGATTGTAGAAAGCTTTATGCGCTCGGTTAAAAACGAGATGCAGAATAGGGAGGCGCTTATACGCTATGAAATAGACGAATACGATGAGCGTTTCCTGCGTCATTTGGCATTGGGTTATACAAAGGAGCAGATATCCAACTTGCGTGGGATGCCTTTTGGTGTCAAGAGTCTTGAAAAACGTCAAAACGAACTTATACAGAAGTTGTTCCCAAATGGGAATGGTGGTATGGGCATCAATGCAACTCGTCTTGTTGTAAAAGCATTCGAATTGCATATTTTGAGCCTTGAGAATCTTAGTGCCGACGAAGACTAAAAAGCCGTGTTTATGACAATGAAGTTAAAGATTTCAAGCATTGCAGCATACGCATCCCTTGTGATAGTACTTCTGCAATTAGTGCTGATTGTTGTATCATGGATACTTACTGCGGTTAATCCAGAGCTACGGATGCGTTCCATACTCGGAAGCGAAGGCTTGCGTTGGTTGTTTGGCTCGTATGTCAGCAACGTTGCCTCCAGCTTCCTTGTGTGGATGATAGTTATGGGTATGAGTGTCGGACCGCTTATTGAGAGCGGACTCTCCCATTCTATTGTTTCCTATAAAGACGCTACAGGATATGAGCGAATGGCATTGTTTGTAGCTTTATGGGAACTCTTGGCTATTATTGTTGTCGTTGTTTTTCTTGCATTTGTTCCACATGCAGTGCTATTAAGTGCTCTTGGTACACTTATGCCGAGTAGTTTCTCTGCCAGTGCTGTTCCTTTGGTAGCAGTGTCAATAGGCATTGTGTCAATAACATATGGCTGTATTGTTGGCAGATTCAAGTCGGTCGACTCTGTCTTCTCAGCAATGCTTCGTGGCATAGGTATGATGTCACCGCTAATAATAGTCTACGTATTTGCGTATGAGTTTTATTGTTCCTTGATGTGGGTGCTTTGTTTCTGAAGATACGGAACAATAACGTTGCGGTATTCTCTTTCAAAGTTAGGAGTGAAAACGTTCTGCCCTATATTGCTTTCGATGTCTTCTAATGTCCAAAATTTACCGCCTTCAAGTTCGTCTTTGCTTGGGGTAACGTTACCATCGTACACTGTAGCGAATACATTGACATACTCTCTCTCGATAGCACTTTCAAAGATGTAGCTTGTTATACTCTCGGGATTGAAATCGTGTATGCCTAACTCTTCGCCCACTTCACGTCGCAAAGCTTGTTCTACCGACTCGCCATAGTCGATATGCCCACCACACGCAGTGTCCCATTTGCCTGGTTGAATATCCTTCCAGTCGGGGCGTTTTTGCAGATAAAGTTCGCCTTTGCTATTAAATACATGAAGATGTACAACGGGATGAAGCTTCTTTGTTCCGTTGTGTGCCTCACCTCGTAGTATATGTCCTATAACGTGGCCTTCTTCGTCAACCCAAGGAAATAGCTCGTTCTTATTGTCCATATTTATTTAGTAAGCTTATAGTTTCATGACGAAAGTGCGACAATCGGCAAACTCATTCTTTATTGACTGTTCGTCAACGTCACTCTTGAAAATACCGAACAATGAGCTACCACTGCCGCTCATCTGTGCATACGCTGCTCCTAACGTGTATATTCGGTTCTTGATGTCGTTCAGCTTAGGATAAATACCAAATATGCTTTCTTCAAAATCATTGCACAGAGCATCCTTCCATGTCTCTATAGGTTGGGCCACAATTTCGCGGCAACACATCAGGGGCTTTCGTGGAGTGATGTTGCTGAATGCCTCTTTGGTAGATACAGCTATCTGTGGCTTAACCACTACCAAACTGTAGCCTTCCAAGTTATTGTTAGTGATGTTTACCGGCGAAAGAATCTCGCCTATACCTTCAGCGTAAGAAGGTTCGGCAGTGATAAAGAAAGGACAGTCGGCACCCAGTCGTGCTGCATACTTCTCCATCTCGGCATTGCCTATGTTTATACGGAATCGTTGGTCAAGCAGTCTTATCATATAGGCTGCATCGCTTGAGCCGCCTCCCAATCCTGCTTCCGACGGAATGTTCTTATATAGGTGTGCGTGTACACGCGGAATGTCAAAGTCGGCAGCTATCATATTATATGCTTTAACAATAAGGTTGTCGTTCTCGTTGCAGCATACATTGTTGCCCGTTACTTTCAGGTCGCAAGCAACGTTTGATGGGAAACGCTCGTCCATAGTCTTTATCTCCAAAGCATCGCATATAGGGATAGGGAAGAAGACCGTCTCCAAATTATGGTAGCCATCAGCACGTTTCTCTGTAATATTAAGTCCGAGATTAATCTTGGCACAAGGAAAATCTATCATATTTCACTAAAATAAAAAGAGGCTGCGACATTCTTCTTTTAGTTATTCCTGAATGTCACAGCCTCTATGTTTACCGTTGTTTATTATTTGTTGTTCTTAATCTTATCAACGTAAGCGTCAATAGCTGCAACAGCTGTGATGTTTACGATGTCGCGAACCGAACTCTCGAAATCGGTGAAGTGGATAGCCTTGTTCAAGCCCATCTGGATCGGGCCAATGATTTCGGCATCCTGATCGATAGCCTGAAGAAGCTTGTAGCTACCCTGGGCACTGCTCATGTTAGGGAATACAAGGGTATTAACGTCAAGACCTTTCAAGCGAGTGAATGGATACTTGTCGTCTCGAAGCTCCTTGTTGAGAGCAAAGTTCACCTGCATCTCGCCGTCAACGGCAAGGTCGGGGAACTGCTTCTGCAACTCTTCCACTGCATTGTGTACAGTTACCGGACTGCCAACCTCGTCAGTTCCGAAGTTAGAGTAGCTAATCATAGCCATGCGTGGCTCTTCGTTGAAGAATCTAACGGTGTGGGCAGAGAGCTTAGCAATGTCTACCAATACATTCTGGTCTGGATGGCGGTTGATGAGAGTGTCGGCAAGGAAGAACACACCCTTCTTGGTGTTGAGGATATGCATTGTAGCAAACGTATTATACTCTTTGCGTATGCCGATAACCTCCTTGGCTACCTTGATGGTGTTAGAGTATTTGGTGTACAGACCAGTAATGAAAGCGTCGGCATCACCAGTCTCAACCATCATCATACCGAAGTAGTTGCGCTCGTACATCTTATCGTAAGCCTCTTCAAAGGTATAGCCTTGACGAGCACGCTTCTTTGCAAGATGCTTGGCGTATGTGGCACGTCTACCTTGTTCCTGGTCGGCACGCATATCGATAAGCTCAATGCCGTCAAGGTTCAGCTTCAAGCGTTCAGCCACACGGCGCAGACGGTCGGGGTTGCCCAAAAGGATAGGGTAGCAAATGCCCTCAGTCTTAGCCTGTACAGCAGCCTTCATCATAGATGGGTGAGCACCCTCGGCAAATACGATGCGCTGTGGGTGCATACGTGCTGTATCGTGGAGGTTGCGTGTAAGCTTTGTCTCCTGTCCAAGAAGCTCCATAAGGTTCTTCTTATAGGCATCCCAGTCGGTTATTGTCTTACGTGCAACACCGCTTTCGATAGCAGCCTTGGCAACAGCGGCACTCACCTCTGTTATAAGACGTGGGTCTACAGGTTTCGGGATAAAGTATTTAGGACCAAACGAAAGGTCGTTTACATGATATACCTCGTTTACGATGTCTGGCACAGGCTGCTTGGCAAGATCTGCAATGGCAAGTACAGCAGCCATCTTCATCTCCTCGTTGATAGCCTTTGCGTGTACGTCGAGAGCGCCACGGAAGATATATGGGAAACCAATAACGTTGTTAATCTGGTTAGGATAGTCGCTACGGCCAGTAGACATAAGTACGTCTGGACGACTTGCCATAGCGTCCTCGTAGCTTATCTCAGGTACAGGGTTGGCAAGAGCAAACACGATAGGCTGGTCGGCCATAGAGCGTATCATATCCTGTGAGAGCACGTTGCCCTTAGACAGACCTACAAAAACATCGGCACCCTTTATAGCCTCCTCAAGCGTATGTACATCGGTACGTGTTGTTGCAAACAACTTCTTCTGTGGAGTGAGGTTAGGACGGTCGGCTGTAATGACACCCTTTGAGTCGAGCATAACGATATTCTCAACCTTTGCGCCCAATGCAACGTATAGCTTTGTGCAGCTAATGGCAGCGGCACCAGCTCCGTTTACAACAATTTTCACCTTCGAGATATCCTTGCCAGCCACTTCAAGAGCGTTCTTCAAACCGGCAGCCGAGATAATGGCTGTGCCGTGCTGGTCGTCATGCATAACGGGGATGTCAAGAGTCTTCTTAAGACGCTCTTCAATATAGAAGCACTCAGGAGCCTTAATGTCCTCAAGGTTGATACCGCCAAATGTAGGTGCAATCTTTTCCACAGCCTCGCAGAACTTCTCAGGGTCTTTCTCGGCTACCTCAATATCAAATACGTCAATGCCACCATATATCTTGAACAGAAGGCCCTTGCCCTCCATAACAGGTTTGCCGCTCATTGCGCCTATGTCGCCAAGGCCGAGCACGGCAGTACCGTTAGATATAACGGCTACAAGATTGCCTTTGTCGGTATATTTGTATACATCGTCTGGATTCTGCTGAATCTCCAAGCAAGGAAACGCAACACCCGGCGAGTAGGCGAGACTAAGGTCGGTTTGTGTATGGTAAGGCTTTGTGGGCTTTACCTCAATCTTTCCAGGGCGAGTGCCTAAGTGATACTCCAAGGCACTTTCTTTTGTAATTTTCACCATGTTTAAGTTGTTTATTTATATCGTTTGTTATTAGTCTATTTGTATGGCAAAGTTACTTAAAAACAAGCACACGACCAACTATATAACATTATTTTTGACATTAAAAATATCTCTTTGTAGCTTATATGATAAAAAACTGTATAAAAACTATTTATACATTGATAGTTTTTTGTAACTTTGCAATTGGATATATGTAGGATGTCTATATATAATAATGTAAAAGATACTACAAAAGCAAAACTATCACACAGATTCATACAATGCATAAAGATAATCCTCAGACACATTACAGAACAGAACTGCCTGGAAAAATCCTTAACACAGCTATGCGCGAGTTTCTTCATCGAGGTGTCAAATCGGTGAAGATGGACGACATAGCCAATTTGCTCGGTATATCCAAGCGCACATTGTATGAGATATATTCAAACAAGGAGGAGCTTCTTCTTGAGTGTGTGCGTTTGCAGGAAGAGGAAAACGACCGCCACATGGTAGAGTACAGCAATGTTCCCAATCATAGTGTTATCGACATTTTCATAGAGTTTTATAAGCATCAGATAGAGGGCGTATCCAACGTTTCGCCCGCGTTCTTCCAGGATATACATAAGTATAAAACCGTAATGGATTTTTACAAAAAGAAGCGTGAGGTACGCAATCGCGATGCAAAGAGCTTTTTTTTGCGTGGTGTTAAGGAAGGGTATTTCCGCAGCGATGTCGATTTTGACATAGTGCTGGGCCTTTGTCAAAAATCAATGGAGTTCGCCATGCGTACAGAGTTGTATAAGGTTTACGACATGAAGCATCTCCTGCACAACATCCTCTTCCTTTTCCTTCGCGGCGTATGTACAGCCGAAGGCATCGCACGGCTTGACACATTCATTGCAGACAACATATTGCAGCAAAAAGCATAATATGTCGTGTTTTTTTGATATATTAAATTGCTACAAGCCAATTGAGGAACATGTGCAACATAGAACGGCTATTGGCTGTAGCGGTTTTAATCCTCTCTTCTACGATAAAATCTGCAAGCCTATTGCGGAACTCTTTATGTTGTAGAATCTCCCATAATATTGGGTTGATATAGGCATACTCAACATTGTTGCGAACCCAGGCAGCAGAAGTTGTTAACGGATTTCTCTTTGAATTTGGAGAAATGTAGTTTAGATGCCAAAATCCACTTGATTGTAAATGGTAGAAAGGAATTTAAACCCTTCTATTTAGTGTAATTTAATATTGTATAGTTTTGAAATCGATGATTATTTATTAAATTTGCAATTTGAATTAATGACTCGTAAGGCGTGTTGATGTAATGCGATGCGTTGAAATAAAAAAACTTAAACCCTCTACTATGGACATAAGAGAATTTGCACAAGAATTCCAAGATAACGTTAATACTGCCTCAGAGATGGGCAATAACGATTATGACACAGAACTTGCAGGTGCAATACTTGAATATCTTGAAGATAATGGCGAAGTAAATAATCCTGAAATATGTACATTTCAGAAGACTCGTACAAGAATAACTGCTTATGACTACAATGTAGAAGCAGAATCTTTGGACTTGTTCTATCTTGTTAAGGCTGAAACATTACTTGGTAAAGTAAATAATAGCAAGGTACAGCAAGGATTCAATTATCTTATGTCTTTTTATCGAGAGGCAATGAATGGTACTCTGCTTAAATCAGTTAATATTGAGAATACAGATGAAATCGCAGAGGTTGCTAAACTTGTTCAAAGTACAAAGGGAGCTATCAATCAATTACGTGTTTATGTAATCACTAATGGTTTGACGGATCCTTCAAGTGTGCCAGCATCTGTCGAGTCTGAATATAATGATTTTATCATTGAATATAATGTTTGGGATATGCAGCGTGTCTATCAACAACATAATATTCGTGCAGGCAAAGAAAAGGTTGAAATTGATTTTCAAGCTGAATACAACACGGAACTTCAGTGCTTGAAGATGAGTGAGGAAAACCCGTTCGTTGATGCTTATATGGCAATTATACCTGGTGTGACATTGGCAAAAATATATAAGAAATATCAGCAGATCTTGCTTGAAAAGAATGTGCGTACCTTCTTGCAGTTTAAGGGCAAGGTAAACAAGGGTATACGTAAGACATTACGTGAGGAACCAGATATGTTTTTCTCTTATAACAATGGAATATCCACTACGGCAAGTGAAATAGATGTAAAGGAGGAAGACGGTTCGCTATACATTACACGTCTTTATGATTGGCAGATTGTGAATGGTGGTCAGACAACTGCTTCTATAGCTGCTTCAATGAGTGATCGTGAGGTTGACTTGTCTAAGGTCTTTGTTCCAATGAAGGTTAGCGTAATACGTGATGCGGAAAATGGCGAAGCAATAGTTAAGGCTATATCTACTACAGCTAATAGTCAGACTTCTATAAAGAATTCTGACTTCTCTGCTAATGAGCCGTATCTGATTGACTTGGAGAAATTCAGTCGCTCAGAGTGGGTGCCAAATGGTAAGGATAGACCTATCTGTAAATGGTATTTTGAGCGAACTCGTGGTCAGTATCTTGATCAATTAGCTCAACTTAGCGGTTTTAATGAGAAGTCGTTTAAGATTGAATATCCTAAGAGTCAGAAGATTACCAAAACAGATATTGCTAAGTATGAGGCATCGTGGAATCTTCAGCCTTATAATGTATGCCGTGGAGCTGAGAAAAACTATTCTCTATTTGTGGCAGACATTAAAAGAGAACGCCCCCTTGTTACGGCTAATTACTTTAAACATATAATTGCAAGAGGTATTCTCTTTAATACAATAGACTCTATTGTAAAGTCTAAGAAACTTGGAGGATACAAGGCAAATATGAACACTTACTTGATGGCAGCCATATCATTCCTTTCTAATAAAAGTCTTGATTTGACTTATATCTGGGAGAATCAGCGAGTTCAACAAGATGTAATAGATAAGATAGAGGAATTAATCCCTGTTGTATGGAACCATTTAGTTGGTAGTACTTCAACAGGAAGTCAATCATCTAATGTTGGTGAATGGAGTAAGAAGCCTGAATGTTGGAACCGCTTGATGAAGACGAAGCTTGTTGAATATGACAAGTTTGATGAAGGTCTAATGCAGGCAGAGACAAATGATGATGGTACATACTTGAATGATGCACAGCAAAGTCGCATTCAAGAGGCTGAATCAATTGAGGCAAACTATTGGTTTGGACTTGCCAACTGGGCAAAATCAAGAGATTTGCTCAATCCGTTAGAGCGTAAGGCAGCATTCAATTTCGGCACTATGCGTTCGCGTAATAGGCCATTTAAAACATTAAAACAGGCTCTGTTTGCTCTGAAAATAAAGGAAAAGGCGGAGGAATTAGGGTATCAGGGGTAGATTGAAATAATTACTATATATATAATAAAATGGTGAAGAAAACATATAATATAATAGATTTATTTTGTGGCTGTGGTGGATTATCAAAGGGGTTTGAAGAAGCAGGATATAGAACATTACTTGGAGTTGATATTGAACAAAGTGCTCTAAATACATTTGAAAAAAATCATAATGGTGCAGTAGGCTTGAATTTAGACTTGTCGGCACAAGATTCATTTGATATAATTGATGATGTTATAAAAGGGGAAAAAATAGATGTAATAATAGGAGGCCCTCCATGTCAAGGGTTTAGTCTTACAGGACCAAGAAACTTTGAGGATGAAAGAAATAAATTATATCTCGCAATGATAGAAACTGTGAGACGATATCAACCACAGGCATTTCTTATAGAAAATGTACCTGGTATGGCCAATTTATACAAAGGTGCAGTTAAGGATGAAATAGTGAGACGTTTTACAGAGATGGGATATAATGTTAGTTACAAGATAGTTTGTGCTGCAGATTACGGAGTACCTCAAATTCGTAAACGTCTTATATTTGTAGGTTTAAGAAATTCAAAAGAAAAATATAAGTTTCCAGAGCCTATATTGAAAGAGGAAGATTACATTACTTGTAAGCAGGCAATAGGTGATCTTCCTCCTCTTGTTGAGGAATTAGGAGAGGAGGTTTCATCATATGGTGTTAACCCATCTACTGATTATCAAAAGAAAATGCGAGGAAATTGTAATGTACTATACAATCATGTTGCTGTAAATCATAAGGACTTTGTAAAAAAAGTTATTGCACTAGTTCCAGATGGGGGGAATTATAAAGATTTACCAGAAGGTGTTGGAACAAGTCGTAATTTTCATATGGCATGGACGAGATATGCGAGTGACAAACCTTCTCGGACTATAGATACTGGACATAGAAATAATTTTCATTATAAATGGAATAGATGTCCGACTGTTCGTGAAAGTGCTCGATTACAATCTTTTCCTGATGATTTTGTCTTTACAGGAAATAAAACTCAACAAAACAAACAAGTCGGTAACGCTGTTCCTGTGTTGTTGGCATATGCATTAGCAAAACAAATATTGAATTATCTGAATTGATGAAAAAGAAATATCATACAATTGAGTTATTCGCAGGTTGTGGAGGTCTATTGGAGGGATTTCTACAACAGGGAGGTTTTGACACTTTAGCTTGTGTTGAATGGGAAACATATCCTTGCGAGACATTGGTAAAAAGACTTTCAACAAAATGGCGTCATAAAAATGCGAAAAATGAAGTTGTACGGTTTGATATACAAAGAACAGAAGAACTTATCAACGGATTTGAAGATAAAGAATACGGAATACACGAAGGCCTGTCAAAATTAATTGGAAATCAAAATGTTGATGTCATTGTTGGAGGACCGCCTTGTCAAGCGTATTCATTAGCTGGTCGCATTCGTGATGAGCATGGTATGAAGGAAGATTATAGAAATTACTTATTTGAAAGTTACATAAATATAGTGAATTTCTTTAAGCCTAAGTTCTTTGTCTTCGAGAATGTAATAGGTCTTCTTAGTGCAGCTCCTGATGGATATCCTATAGTTAACAGAATCAAAGATACATTTCTTGAAGCAGGCTATAAGGTTGCAGATAATTTTAGAGATACATTATTTGAAGTAGCAGATTATGGTGTCCCTCAACATAGAAAAAGGGTTATAATTATAGGTGTAAGGATTGAAGATTTCGGAGATGATGTTACAAGTCAAATGATATCTGATTTCTATAAGAATGTTATGCCGTCTTTAAGGAAGCCTCAAAGGACGGTAGCGGATGCAATTGGAGATTTACCCAAAATATACCCTTTGGAAGAATCAATTAAGGAAAAAGGGAAAAAATACTCTCATGCTCCAATTCTATCAGAAATGGTATTAAATCACATACCTCGTTTTCATAGTAAACGAGATATTGAGGTATTTCGCTTTTTAGCAGATGATATTAAGTCAGGACGTAAAGAATACACAAGTATTGAAAAGTTAAAGGAATTGTATACTAAAGTAACAGGAAAGACAAGCAATATACATAAGTATTATGTTTTGCGTAATGATGAACCAAGTAATACAATCCCTGCTCATCTATATAAGGATGGTATGCGTCATATTCATCCTGATCCAGAGCAAGCAAGAAGCATTACTGTTAGAGAAGCTGCAAGATTGCAAACTTTTCCTGATGATTTTGAATTTTTGGGTTCTAATATGGCCCAGTATAAAATGATAGGGAATGCGGTGCCAGTTGATTTTGCTAAAATAGTGGCTGAAGCATTATATAAAATAATAAAAAAATACTGTTGATATGCTATATTATACAGATTTAGATAAAAGAATATATGAGATGCAAAATCAAATAGCATCATCAAATAATATCGTTATAGTTTCTGGATATGTCGGATTTCGACCAATCCAGGAACTTTGCGATATGTGCAAGGGTGTAAATATCACGGTGATATATGGAATGTATGGTAGTGAAAGAATTTCTCTGCCATTACATAAAGCACTTTTGGATATTCAAAAGAATTATCCTAACATAACAATACTCTATTCTACAATTCCTGTTCATGCTAAAATTTATACATGGAATTGTGATGATGATATAAAGAGGGCGTTAATAGGGTCTGCTAATTTTTCTGTTAGTGGCTTAATGAATGACTATAAAGAAGTGTTGTCTGATGTTAGTGATAACACATTTGATAGTCTTAAGGATTATTGTAATTATGTTCAGTCTAAGGCAATAAATTGTAATGATGCTACTGTAAAAACTCGTCAACAATATAAAGCCTCTGTAAGAAGTTTTCAAGTTCAATCACTTTTGTCTAAAGGAATTTGTAGGGCAACATTGCTTGATCGCTATGGTGAGGTTAGTCGTATGTCAGGATTGAATTGGGGATTAAGTAAAGGCCACGTTTCTGAAGGTGATGCATATATTCGAATAACTTCAAATTACATCAAGTTGTTTCCAAATTTATTTCCACCCAAAAAATATGTTGGTGTTGAAAATACTCAATCAAAAGGGAAAAAAACAAGAGAAAATGATGAAGTGGAATTGATATGGGATGATGGAGAAAAGATGGTTGGCTTATTGGAAGGTCAACAAACAAAGACTATTGATGGTCTTGTCTACCCTAAACAATTAAGTAGCAGTCCAAGCAAATCTATATTAGGTAAATACTTACGAAGAAGAATAGGGGTTGATGTAAAACATACTATAACCAAAGCTGACCTAAAACGTTATGGACGTACGAGTATTGATATTTCACTAATAGGTGAAGGAATATATTACTTGGATTTTTCAGTAAATAAATAATTATGGCAGAAGCATCTCCAATTTGTCGAGGCAAAAACCTAACTATTGAAACAGTTTTGGCATTTATAAATGCAATGCCTTTGATGCCAATGAAAAAATCATTGTTTCATAGTAAAACTGAGGAAAAGTTAAAAGGTTGGACCCAAACCCATTCACAAATAGCTCGTCAGTTAGCTTTGTATTATGAAAAGGATGGTATATGTTATCCTCGTTTTACAAATGTAGTTTCTTACATTGACGTTCTAAAATATGTTATGAATTGGGCTAAACTGTATTTTGTTCCGAATATATATACTCCCAGTCTTCTACATAATAATTATGTTCCTACTAATATATATGCTTTTCTCAAGGCAAAATATAACGAAGGTGTAAATTCATATGTACAAGCGTGTGAACAGATATTTGGCATAGAATTGAAAGAATACCACAAATCAGAAGTTGTAAACCATCAATGTTAAAGATAATTGCGGAAAAATTGAAAACTGATTCCAATTGGCCAACAAATTGCGATGCTTTACAAAACAATAATACATGGGAATGGAGGGATGCTTTAGGAGATATCATAGAAATTTTGGAATATCATCGAAAAGGACATTTACGGTATTATGCATGTGCATGTAGTAATGGATGGAAAATGACTATAAAAGAGCTATATAACACAGTAAAAGATTATGGTATTACATATGAGGATATATTTACATTTGAAAGATATGTATCCTTTAATCTCTCATCTATTATTGCGGTAATTAATATTATACGTCAAGAACTTTATCCTAATTCCTCAAATATCGCCAATTTTGTATATAAAGCATCAAATGCCTTTTTACCTAAAATTGTATTTCAACTTGAAGAATACGGATTACCGAGGATGATTAGTAAAAAGATACAAAATGCAGGTCTTATAAATCTTGAAGACGATTCTAAAGAGATTACAATCGTTATACAGGAATTTAACACGATAGGAATTGAATACCTTGAACAAAAAATACCTAATCTCCATTCATTTGACAAATATATATTAAAACATTTTATGAACGGAATTCGTTGCATAACGACAAATCAAAAGAATTAAATAATAGCCATATTATTACCTCTATATTTTTTGAGATATGATATGGCTATTTAGATAAGGATCCATATAGAAATTCTTTCGTATAATTTTCATTTGATATCTTCAACAGTACGCAGTTTTTCCGTTCTGTATAAACATCACGTATGTTTGCCGCTTCTCTTGTGAGAGAACCTTTCCTACCAGCCACATGCGGAACAGGTAGGTGTTGTAGGTGTTCAGCCGAAAAGCAATCAGAATAATGATTTCAGGCGCGTACACGTCCGCGTACAGCCCGTTTTCAAGCTGCATGTAGCGGCACACCTTGTAGTCGTTCAGCACGTCAGACTTGCGGACGGCTTTGATGAC
>OIWQ01000744.1_pt1 | contig 41933 bp, 37 predicted proteins | sample 1587571 | NCBI WGS metagenome assembly OIWQ01 (sample SAMEA3888910, study PRJEB22519) | human gut metagenome | biome: human gut; feature: human-associated habitat; material: faeces | place: Denmark | collected 2010
GCCGCGCCGGAGACTCCCATCTCGGCCATGTGTTCACCGGCGACCCGGAGTCGCCCAACGGCGTGCGCTACTGCATCAACAGCGCGGCCCTGCGCTTTGTGCCTTACGCAAGGATGAAAGCAGAGGGTTACGGATATCTTCTTTATCTGTTCGAGGAATGAGTTCGCATAATACAATGATATAATAAGCAGCGGCCCAATCATTATGAACCGGGATGCTGTCGTTTATGCTCATGCCGATTTATTCAAACAGGACGTTCAGCTTGCTGTTCAGAATCAGATCGGCATAAGCAAACGGGTCGTTGTAGATCAGACAATCCAGCTCTGACCGCTGAAAGCGGTTATCGGCAACTTCGCATTCAACGGCGGTGAAGTCAATGGAAATCTGGCTTCTATCGTCAAAAACCAATTCTACGCAGGCTGTGTCTATGTTGAATTGATAGGATATAAGTTTGCTCATGGTCATACCTCCAAGATGATTTTTGAAGTGAATCAGGCGGTCAATTTCCGGGTGATTATTGGCGGGAATCATATCGAAATCTGCTGCAAATCATTCAAAACAAGTCGTTGCGAACGGTTAGTACGTATAAAATAGCTGGCTACAAAACGGCTACAAAATTCGTAAGGAACCTATGTACAGCCCGAAATACGTGGATTATTTGGACGAAAAGCGTATCGAGAGTGCATTTTATAACCCTAAATCAAAGCTCAAGGCTTGAGTGGGAATGATTTCACCCTCGAAAAAGTCCAGTAATACCAAGGCTTTTTCGGCTTAAATGCCTTTCGTGGCAACGAAATGGCAACATTATTTGAATTATTGCGATAATCAAAACCTCCGGCTTAGCCGGAGGTTTTGATTCAGATATAATTCTCACACTTTTGTGAGATTATCTTGTAAACTCATTGACGCTATGCTATAATAAAAGTAACCCGATTTTGGAACGGAGAATCAAAATGCCTATTTCCTATGATAAGCTTTGGAAGCTGTTGATTGATAGAAAAATGAATCGTACGCATCTTAAAGATGCCGCTGGCATTAGCTTTAATGTCCTTGCAAAGATGGGGAAAAATGAGTTTGTTTCGCTGGAAAGCCTACATAAGATTTGTTTGACGCTCAAGTGCGATGTGGGTGATATTATGGAGTTTACCAATGAATAAAGCCTCACCTCAAACTTTAGAACCACGCAGGAGTGAAAAGAAAATGTTGCAACCGTTGACTTGTGTAGAAATCTGTGCCGGAGCTGGCGGACAGGCACTCGGTCTTGCCATGGCTGGTTTTGTCCATGTCGCACTGGTCGAATATGAAAAGGACTATTGTGAAGTATTAAAGCAGAATCGTCCGGAATGGAATGTAATCTGTGCGGATGTTCACCATTTTGATGGGCATCCGTACAAAGGTGTTGACTTGCTGGCTGGCGGAGTACCTCGTCCCCCATTTTCGGTCGCGGGAAAGCAGCTTGGCCAAGATGATGAGCGTGATCTTTTCCCGGAACCGATTCGACTACCTAAATTGCAATTTGCTCCGCCGTCAACTAAAAATATTGACGCCATTAGTGTAAATGGTGAGAGATACTCTATAAAGTGTATTACGACAAATACAACTGGCGCTTTTTATGGAATCGAATAAGATACCGAGATTGCTTCCACAAAACCGCTGTTTGAGTATGTAGTTGTGATTAAACTTGATGAGAACTATCAACCGGAGTTCATATTAGAGCTCAACTGGGAAACGTTTTTCAAGCATAAGCATTGGCACTCAAGAATCGGTGCGTACAATTTAGTGATAACAAACTCCTTGATTGAGGATGGTAAAATGGTTTACAAGAAAAATTGAGAGGGCTTTTCGGCCAGAAGAAGGCCTATAGCCTCTGATACACGTGTTGAAAATATATATTATATTGGTTCTGATAAGTCTATATGAGGCAGACTTGTTTAGGATGATTTTGCAACGGTGGAGTGGAAATGATATGTCATTAGATGCCATTTGCCTGAGCGCCGTGGTCCGGGAGACCGCCGCTCAGGTGGAAAACACCCGAATTGAAAAGATCCAGCAGCCCGCCCGGGACCAGGTGGTGCTGCTGCTGCGGGGCGGGCGGCGGCTGCTGCTGTGCGTCGGAGCCACCCAGCCCCGGCTACACCTGACGGAGCAGCCGCGGGACAATCCCTCCCAGCCGCCGATGTTCTGCATGCTGCTGCGCAAGCACCTGGCGGGAGGGCGCATTTTGTCCATGGTCCAGGAGCCCCTGGAGCGGGTGGTGACCCTGACCATCCAGGCCGCCGATGAGCTGGGGGAGCAGCGCCAGTGGCGGCTGATCCTGGAGGCCATGCCCCGGCACGCCAATCTCATCCTGGTGGACCACCAGGGCCGGATCACCGACTGCCTGCGGCGGGTGGACTTCGAGATGTCCCAGCAGCGGCAGGTGCTGCCGGGTCTGTTCTATCATCTGCCGCCCCGGCAGGAAAAGCGCTCGCCGCTGGAGATCACCCGGGAGGAATTTCTGGAACTGCTGTCCGCCCTGCCGGAGGATACGCCTCTGGACGGGTGGCTGCTGGACACCTTCACGGCCCTTCCGCCGCTGATGGCCCGGGAGCTGGTCTGCGCCGCATACGGTGAGACAGACGCCCATTTGTCCCGGGACAAGGGCGAGAAATTGTGGGACAGCTTCGGGATATGGCGGGACAAAATTGCCGGCGGCGGCTTTGTGCCTACCCTGCTGCGCCGGGCCGGTCGGCCGGCGGATTTCACCTATTGTCCCATCACCCAATACGGCCCGGCCATGGAGCAGGAGACCTTCGACTCCTTCGGTCGGCTGCTGGATGAATTTTATGAGGGCCGGGACCAGGCGGACCGGGTCCGACAGAAGGGCCAGGACCTGATGAAGTCCGCCACCGCCGCCCGAGACCGGGTGCGCCGGAAGCTGGCGGCCCAGGAGAAGGAGCTGGCCGCCACCCGGGACCGGGAGCGGCTGCGCATCTGCGGCGAGCTGATCACCGCCAACCTCTATCGCATGGAGCGGGGCATGAACCGTCTGACGGCAGAAAATTACTATGAGGACGGATGCCCGCCAATAGACATCCCTCTGGATGTGCGGCTGGGGCCTCAGGAGAATGCCGCCCGGTATTTCAAGCAGTATGCCAAGGCCAAGACCGCCGAGAAAATTCTGACGGAGCAGCTGAGCAAGGGCCGGGAGGAGCTGACGTACCTGGAAAGCGTGGTGCAGGAGCTGTCCCAGGCGGAGGCGGAGCAGGATTTCAACGACATCCGGGCGGAGCTGGAAAGCGGGGGGTACCTGAAAAACCGGGGGAAAAAGCAGCCGGGCTTTCAGCGGGCCTCCAGGCCCAGGCAGTTTGTGTCCTCCGCCGGACTGCGGATCTTAGTGGGCCGCAGCAACCGGCAGAACGACCGGCTCACCGCCAAGGAGGCAGACCGGAGGGATATCTGGCTCCACACCCAGAAAATTCACGGCTCTCATGTGATCCTGTGCACCGGAGGCCAGGAGCCGGACGAGACCAGCCTGTATGAGGCGGCGTGCCTGGCGGCGTACTATTCCCAGGGCCGGGAGGCCGGGAAGGTGCCGGTGGACTACACCCCGGTGCGGTATGTGAAAAAGCCCGCCGGGGCCAGGCCGGGGATGGTGGTGTACACCACCTATCAGACCATGTTCGCCGTTCCGGACGGCCAGCTGGTAAAGAAGCTGACGGGGAAATAAGAATCATGAAAAACACACGCCCGCAGGCTTATGCCTGCGGGCGTGTGTTTTTGACAGTCTCAAACGATCGGGAAACGAGGAAGCCAATCGCCGCCGGTAACTCATTTTGATCGAAGGGACAACGCCTTTTGTACCGGCTTTGAAAACAGTGCCTTTTCTCCGGCGTTCATGCTCAGCATCCAAACGGACACACCATACACCACGATATAGAGCAGGATTCCCAGAAGATATCCCCATCCGGATGCAAACGCCGCACACTGGTTCAGCAAAAGGCCGAAGCAGACAGGCGCCGCCAGCCCCGGCAGCATCCTCAGAATGTTTTTCCAGAACAGGAGAATATCAATGCTGCACCGGCGATGATAGTAGAAATTCATGATGATCCCGTTGGCGACCACCAGCGAGATCGCCGTTCCGATGGCGCAGCCGACAGCGCCATAGCTCCGGCACAGAACGATGGAGGCCGCAATGTTCAAAGCCGCCATACCGGCATAGACAATGGCGCGGAACCAGTGGGTGTTCTGCGCCCGCTGTACCTCGATGCCCACATTCTGTATCAGGGCAATGGAGGCGGGCAGCATCAGAAGCAGTGCGACATGGTAGGCATCGGTATATTCCGCCCCGGCCCAAAAATCGGTGATGAACCGGCTGCCGAAAAAGATGAACCCCGAGGCGATCAGCCCCAAGAGGAGAAACTGAATCCGCCCCACCTTGATGAACAAATCGGAGATGCTTTTACGCCGCATTGCCGGGTCATCCTTGGTTTGCTGCACGATCCGGTGGATACGAGGGGTAAATACCGAGGAAATCGAGGTGGAAAACATCATATAATACTGAAACAGTGTGTATCCCACGGAGTATTCCGCCACAGCTCCCGTGCCCTTCATCCGCCCCAGAATGATCTTATCTACATTCCAGTTGATCTGATCAACGACGAGATTGACGGATATAAACGCCGTATAGAGAAACAAGTCCGCAAACAGACCCTTTTCAAAGCCGTGGAAAACAAAACGGTTGTGCAGCCGCCTGACAACGTAAAACACATAGACGGCATCGGCGATCCCGGACAGAACCAGGGTCACCACCACCATCGCAACCGCCCGGTAGCCCATAAGCAGCAGGGGCAGCGTCACCAGGGGGCCGACCACCGTTTTCAGGATGCCCACAGCCTTTAACACAACGAACCGTTCATTGGCGGAGATGATGTTGCCAAAGACGCTCATAGGGAAGGAGACCGCCAGATTGATCGACAGAAGAATCATCAGCACGTTTGCCAACCGATATTCCGCCGCAGTCAGTCCGTCTGAAAAAACCAGATCCAGGTGGAAGGAGAGGAATATTCCGCAAAGAAGGCCGATCACGCCGATGATGATAAAAACAATCAGGAACAGCCCATTGAGCTTCCATATGGACTCTGTGTCGTCGTTTTGTTTATACCGGGTATAGTAGCGGATATAGCCGCTGTTAAAGCCCAGGCTCAACAGGGACAGCATAGATATTGTGGAGGACACCGTGTTGTATAGACCGTACTCACTTTTTCCAAGAAGGCGCAGCATAACCGGCGTGTAGAGAAGGGAAATGATGACGCCCAGAAACATCTGCACATAAGAAAGCAGCGAGCCGATCTTCAGTTGGTTTGCAGCACTCCGTGCCATATGATTCCTCCTGTTTTTCTCAGTGAAACGCTTCGGCGACTCAACGCTCCAAATTGCGCTCCAAAAAATCAATGGAGCGTTGACGCAAGATCTCAAATAGTGGGTATGCGTCCATTGGCCTGGCTGCGGCAAGGGCCTGCGGCTGCGAAAGAGCATTGCGTCCGCCCGCAGCCAGGAAGCGCTCCGGACATTCAAACATTTCCAACAGCTCCCGGATCCGGGAGCTCATGGAGGTCCCGCCGCCCCGCTCAAAGGCGAAAAATTCCCTGTGGAACAGCAGCGAAAACACGCAGGCATGGAAGCTGTCCGTCAGAACATAGTCCGCATGCTTTACAAGGGACAAAAAGTCCTGCGGTGTGGCGGTGGTGATCCGCTCCGCATCCACTCTCCGGTCACCTGGACGATATGCGCCCATCAGATCCGGGATCATAACAAGCCTTCGACCGGTGGTGCGGGCAAAGGCCTCCGCCGATCTGCGCACCCCTTCGCTGCCGCCCAGGAGGTAGAGAAACACATAGCCCTCCGGCACGATGCGCTCCGATGCAAGCTCGTCCCACTGAGGGGCTTCCAGCAATAGCGTTGGATCCACGCAGACCTCCACCGGACGGTCCGTCACGGCTTCTAGCGCTCTGGCAGCCGCACGCTCCCTGGTGGAAATGGCCTTGAAGCCCAGCAGATCGCCCCGAAATGCGTCGCCTTGCTTTTCACTGAGTGTGGTCACGCCCATGCTGGCGGCATAGGCGAGCTTCTTCTCTGGCGTTCCGGAAAAATCCAGCAGGAATGAGGAGTCGAACCAATTGGGATTCCACACCTGATCGCTGCCGGTGATCAGCATATCAAACTGTTCTGCGGCATTTCGAATGGTTTCCTTGGTATAAACACATTCGGTATGAGGAATATTCTGCCGAAATTCCTGGAAGGACGCCTGCATCTGTGCCTTGATCCGGCGATTCCGCTGGCGGAACACTCGTTTTGCGATGTGCGAGTCCACCTTGTGCATGAATTCGGATGCAGACAGCGGCTTATCCCGCAGGCTGCGATTGGTGGGGGCATATGCGATCTGGCAGGCAGTATGCCCCCGGTCATTCAGAAAGCGGCATAACGCATAGGCCTGTAAGACCCCGCCATAGTTGATGCTGTTATAATAATGTGTGATAATGCCTATTTTCATTTGATTTTCACCACTCATCGGTAATATGCCCGGTCGCGACGGTCAATATGGCGGACGATCAGCCTGGTGGGGACCAGCATACACAGGATCGTCTCCAGGTATTTCCTTTTGCTCACGCTGCCGACATCTACAGTCCTCAGCAGGGTCCATGCCCTTGGCTTATTCCCTGCCAGAAGGTACCTTCTGCTCAGGGACAATGTGTTCCGCTGGCACCAGATCCGCAGACTGGCCTTCCGGTCGTCCGGGACAAGAGGCGAGGCAAGAAGCGCATCCACCCGTTTGCGAAACACATTCTCAAACAGCACCCTGGTTGCTGTGGCCGTGCTATTTGAGCGGTCATATATGGTCGTTACTTCCTTGCTGACCGCAATGGAGTAATAGGCAAAAATGCGGAACCACATGTCGTCGTCCTCTGCATGGGTCACGCCCTCCTGAAAGAGGCCCACCCGATCAAACACCTCCCGCTTGCAGCAAAGGGTGTTTGTGTTGAAGAAGTATCCGTGCTGCAGCAGCATATCATAGCCGTTCCGGCTTTCAAAGTGCCGCTGCGGGACGTTCTTCAGAAGCTCCTCCGAGCGGTGGAGCACCGCTCCGCCTTGCAGACGAATGTCGTAGCCGGTGATATACATTCCGCAATCAGGATATTCCCGGATCAGTGCGGAAAGCTCCTCCAGATGGTTTTCCCTCCAGGTGTCGTCTGCATCCAGGAAGCACACATACTCGCCGCTGCCGGCCAGGATCCCCCGGTTTCTGGCGGCGGAAACGCCGGCGTTTTCCTGACGGAGGCAACGGATCCGCGGGTCCTTGAACGTGTCGATCACCTCCTGCGTATGGTCCGCCGAGCCATCGTTGACTATGATCAGTTCAAAATCGCCGCAATGCTGCCGCAAAACGCTGCTGATGGCCGCAGCAACGCAGCTTTCCGCATTGTATGCAGGCATAATGACCGAAAACACCGGAATCCCTCCTTATATCTGCCACAAAAAGCGATAGGGGATCTCTCCCTGCCCTCCGTGGGTAATACTTGCCCACAGGTAATAGGCAAGAAGAAACACATACGCCGCCTTCAAAAGGATGATCCCCACGGAATAGTTCTTCACCTTGAAGATGTATCCGATGAAAAACGCCTCAAAAATATAATAGTACATACCGATCCGCCCCATATAGCGGAAGAAATAGCTCAATGAGGTAAGCGCCATCCCGGTGAAGTAATACCAGCGGTAGGTGAATGCGGCATAGCCGCCCTTCCGCTGTCCCGTTGCCTGGCGGATGATCAAAATGGACGCCAGCAGCAGCAAGATTTTTGCCAGCAGCATAAATCCCACCGAGGTTGCCTGGCGGTCGAAAAAGACCGAATACTGCGCAAGAAATTTTGGCATCAGCGCCAGCAGGACTACCACGGACGCCGCACACAGGAGGATGGACTTGGTTCGCCGCTCCTTGCTGAAATAGCGCAGAGACAGCACCTCAAACGGCAGATAGGCAAGGCCCACCAGCGCAGTGGTATGAAAGAGGGCCGCAGCCAGGATCCCCAATACAAATTTGAAATACTTTCCCTGCCGCACAAAGCGCGTGGCATACACAACAATGGCCACGGCCACAAATTGCCGCACACCGTTCAGGGAAAAGGCATAGAACATCACATAATAGGCCAGGACGGCCCAGCGGAGCGAGATATTTTCCCGATCCTCCCAGATGCGGAACAGGATCAGCCCATGGGAGAGCAGCGCCAGCACAAAGAAAACAAAATGCACATTGCTCCAGAGCCGCAGCAAAAATGCGCATATATAGATAAAGCTCTGCTCCATGCCGTACATGGCTTCCATCGCACCGCCTGCGATGAGATTGAAAACCAGGGTGTACGTTTTCGTGTCAATGCCGACGTTCACGGCCCGGAGCCCGGCCACCAGAGAAAGCAGCAGAGCGATACCCCAAACCGCCCATTTTTGATTCCTTACCTCTGCGAGCTTTCCCAGACTGAAAACGCAGGCGGCTAATCCAATATATATTACGACTGACTGCACATCGATCATCGTTGATTTCCCTTTTTAAACGTTATTCCCTTACACATCTGCCTATACGCACGGACCCAGCCGTATGCTGCATACTCGCGGCGATGCTTTCGACAGTGATACAGCGCCAGAATGCGGCTGGTAAACGGAGCGATCCTGAAAAAAAGGACGCCCTTGTCAAAAAAGAATTTATCATCATACCCGCTGAACCAGGTGGATGCTCCGTGATCCAGCACCCCAATGGTTTCCTTGCAGGTGTATACTCTCAGCTTATTCCTGATACAGTCCTGAAGAAAGATCGAGTCCTCTCCGCAGCTGTACCGTGCCCCCCCTCCAAATTGCAGGTGGAAAAAAACATTGGCAAAAAACAGGGGATCCCTTCTGGCCGTGATGCAGTAGGTTCCGAAGCCGGTGACGCTTTTCCTGCCCACGCGGCCGGTTTTTTTCACGATATTGCGAAACTCCCCGCCGTTGCGGCGCTTTCTGAAATTGAAAATAACAACATCCGCATCCGGATGTGCCGCATAAAACTGTTGGATGGTTTTTTCATATCCATCGAGGTAGACCACATCATCGTCCGCAAACAGCAGAATATCCCCGGTGGCGCGCATCAGCGTGTTATTGCGGTTTAAGCCGACGCCTCTTTCGGAAAAGGACAGCCATTCAACGATCCGTCCCCGATATTGAAACCTCTCTATCTCATTCCGATCGCACTGGTTCCCGACGATGGCATCCGTTTGAATATTCATTTGATCCAGCAATGCGTGGTCCTGCCGGTTCATGGTGGCGATCAAAACTTGAACATTCATAGTGTGCTCCTTTGCTTGTGCAGAATTTATATATCGGCGCAGTGCAGCAAGAAGCCGCGCTGCGCCGATATATAGTTACCCTACCATTGCGTGAGTGCTTGTGTTACCAGACGATCTTGCCGTCGGGACCAAACGTGTAGATGGCCTTGGGCAGCAGACCGTTGGTGATGCTGGCCCAGCAGGTCACGTTGCGCAGCAGCCCGCCGCCGTTCTTGGCATAGTAGTAATCGTTGCCCACCATGAACAGGCCCCGGCGGGTCCACTTGGCGTCGTTCTCGTAGTAGTAGAGCTCGCCGTTCTCCTCATAGAAGCCATTCTTGACAATGTCCTCATAGGTATACCGCAGACCGTGGGCCTCCGCAAACCGCTGAGCGGCGGAGCCCTCCTTGACGAACAGCGTCAGATCCGCAGGACAACCCTTGAAAGCGGTATCGGCGATGCTGCGCACGGAACGGGGGATCTTCACCTTCATCAGGCTCGTGCAGTTCTTGAAGGCGATGGCGCCGATGGAGGTCACACTGTCGGGAAGGGTGATCTTCTGCAGACGAGGCATGGACAGGAAGGCTGCCGTGGAGATGTTGTAGACCGAGGAGCCCTCCTCAAAGGTCACTTCCGTGGCGATCAGATAGGCGAAAATGTTGTGACCCAGCACGGTGATCCCCTTGCCCACTTCGACCCGGTTGATCTTGCGGAGCTGGTTGATGAAGGGGCGGTTGCCGTGGTTGTCGTAATTGCTGGTGGGGCCGTTGCCGGCCAGCCGGAGCAGACCGTCCTCGTACACCACATACTCCACATTCTCGCCGCACCAGCCGGCATCCAGGAGGCTGGCCGTGCTGCAGGAAACATAGGTGCCGCGCTCGAACAGGCAGGTCTCGCCGCCGATCACATATTCGCCCTCATAGGCGGAGCCGTCGCTCTCAAAGTAGTAGGACTGGCCGGTGATGCGCTGATAACCGGTCAGGATCTTACCGGCAACGGCATACTTGTACGTCTGGGAGCTTTCATCGAAGAACATTCCGTTGAAGGTCGCAAACGGCGTGGTGAAGGAACAATTCCGGCAGCCGATGGTATTTTCATCCACCAGGACATACTCATGCTCCTCGCAGAACTTCTTCTCCTTGGTATAGCTGTCAAGCTCCTCGCCGCTGCTCTCGAGGCACCGGACGGTGATCGAGGTCTCGTTCGCCTCCACCGTCAGATAGACGGCGGTGTAGTTGTCGATCAAACGAGCAAAGTTGAAGTCGGGATTGTCGGTCACGGAATAGGACTTCTCGCCCGTGGAGCCGGCAATGAAGTAGACGACACCCTTCTCGTTGTCCACTGCGCCATTGGTCATGGGCAGGGTCCGCGCATAGGAGTGGTCATGACCGGAGAACACGAAATCAATGCCCGCTGCCTCCGCCACTGCGGGGAGCATATCATGGATCTCGTTGTTGCCGCCGGAGGTATTGGTGAAGTAGGCCGGCTGATGGATGGTCAGGATCTTCCACGCCGCATTGGTCTTTGCAGCATCCTCCTTCAGCCATTCCAGAGCAGCGGCCAGCTCCTGGCGGTTGGTGGTGTAGTTGATCACGGCCACATACACGTTGTCATACACCACGGAGTAGTGTCCGCCGTAGCCGGAGGTCGGCAGGTTGTAGATCTTCGTGGACCGGTCAGCCGTTGCATCGCCGGCAAACTCGTGGTTGCCGAGGACATGGATCACATCGGTGTCACCCAGTGCGTCGGCCCCGATCAGGTCAACGATCCCCATCCAGTAGGCATAGCTGGTGGCGTCATCCACCGCATCGCCGGTCTGAATGCCGAAATCAAAGTCGCCTGCGTTGAGCTTGGAGACGATGCTCGTGACCTGCGTCAGATCCTCCGTCTGGATATCACCCAGGACGAAGAACTTCACCGTTCCGTCACGGTCATCGGTTTTCAGGGTGTACTCCTTGGACCACTGCTCGCCGTCACCCACGCGATACACATATACCGTGTTGGCGGAAAGACCGGTGATCTCCGCACTGTGGACGCTGACCATGGAGTTTCCGCCCTTGGTGAAGGTGATGCGGGTGCTGACAGCGTTGACGGTGGTCCACTCGCTGCCGCCGGACACCTTGTACTGCAGGGTCTGCGCCGGGGCCTTGGGGTTCGTGAACCAGGTCACGTTGCCTTCCAGGCCACTGACCTTGGAGGCGTGATTCATAATGCCGAAGGGCGCACAGCTTTCGTCACCCTGGGCATTGAAGCTGGAGACGGTGCTGGTGAAGGAGAGACGACCCTCCGAATCCTTGGCATAGACGACAGCGTCCGCCGCCGCACTGCTCAGGAAGTCTGTGGTCAGGGTCCCGTTCTCGTCCGTTAGGCCGATCAGGGTGCCGTCCTCCCGGTAAATGCCGACATTGGCCAGGGAGGCGCCCTTGCTGGAGATGGTGATCACGCCGCTCTCGCCCACCAGGATCGGCTCGGCGGAAACGGTGTACATGCAGTCAACGGTAAACTCCTGGGCGGCCTGGGAATAAGTATACTTCGCACGATCCGCCGTCACATACTGGCAATACTCCACGGAGTAGCTGAAGGTATCCCAGCTTTTCAGCGTGGTGGGGATCGCCACGGAAACCGTAGCCACCGTGCTGCCAGCGGCTTCGGACACCTTGGTTGCCTCGATCTGGATGACCTTCGTCAGCTTGTTATAGCGATAGGTGCCCTCATAGCCTTCTGCGAAGGAAATCGTATAATCGGGGAAGTTCTTATCGACCTTCAGCCCAAGGCTGTAGGAGGTGACGGCCGCCGGGTCGGAGACCTGGAGAGACAGGTTCATCTTGCCGCCCAGCATGGCGAACTCCTCGGCGCAGCTGACCGTCACGTTCGGGATGGCGGACAGGTCCGCATCTCCCTGAACCAGGAATCTGCGGGTCTCCTTGAACTCGTTGCCGGCCTTATCCTTGGCATAGGCCGTGAGCGTATGCCAGCCGTTCTTGAGCGTCAGGCCATAGACATAGTTTCTGCCGTCGTTGTCCGTGTAGGTATTGTAGTAATCGTCGTCGATCACATTGACGCCGTCAATGTACATACGGGTCGTGGAGGCGTCGACACCGCTGGTATACTTGTTGTCAACATCCATGTAGTCAATGCTGAAGCCCATGGTATTGCTGGGGATCACCGTGCCGTCCGTCAGGTCCAGCTGCTGGCCGCCGAAATTGGCCAGGATAGCGTTGGCATACGGAGCATCGGTATCGTCCACATTCGTGCCATAGACAAACTGGAAGTTGTCAAAGTAAATGGAGCCGGCAGTGCGCTCGCCCATCTTGATGCCGTGAACGAACATCAGGCGGAAGGTCATACCGGGAAGAATGGAATACGGCGCCTGGCCATTCAGCTTCGCCTCGCAGTATTTCCAGCCCTCCCACCAAACGCCGGGATACTCGTCCGGCCAATCGGACGGGTCATCACCAAAGTTCTTGGGCTCGAAGGTGAATTCATACTGCTTAGTGCTGCCGGTGGAATCCTTATAGTAGCCGCGAAGCCACAGGCCGGAGGTGGTTCCCTGACCGCCCCATTTGATGCCCGTTCCCTCCGGAGCGTACACCCACACGCCGATGGCGCTGGGAGAGCCGGGGATCTTGAACTCCTGCGTCGTACCGACCAGCGCACCCTCGGTGACTGCGCCGCAGTTTCTGAAGTCGTAGTTTAGCTTCAGGGAATGGGTGCCCATCCGCACGGGTTCATCGTCGTCAATGCTGACGATCTCAGCGGACTGGACGCCGCCATTGCCGTAGTTGGACGTGGTCAGCAGGCCGATCTGGTTGCCGTTCTCGTCCTTCTTGTCGATGGAATAATACTCCTCGGCAGGGATCACCACCGTCTCGCCGGTGGCCTCATCCACGGTGGTGACGTCTTCAAAGTCCCACACGATCGTGGGCAGCTTGCCGATCACCATGGACATGGTGGCGGTGATGGCGGGGTTCGCCACATAGGTGGCGGTAATGGTGCCGTTGATGCTGAGGCTGTCGTTGGTGGTGTACGTTCCGTCCGCATTAAAGACGCCCATGCTCTCATCAGACTGGCTCCAGCGGAAATCCGAGGGGGCATAGCTCACGCTGACATTGCCGTACTTCGCCGTCAGGCCCAGCTTGCAGGTCTCGGAGAAGCCGAGGCTCATCTCGTCGGACGGGAAGGATACGCTGTCCGGGTGGACCAGCTGAACGCTGGTGGATCCCACGACCTCGTTTTCGTAAACCAGCTCCACGGTCAAGGTGCCGGAGGCAGACCCGCCGCCGGTGAAAAGACCGGTGGCTGCGTCAATGCTGCCCAGCTGCGCAGAGCTTTCGCTCAGCCGCCAGGTGACGTTTTCCGGCATGGAAACCGCCGCACCGGAGCTGTCGGCACCCACAGCGCTGAACTGAATGGTGGAGCCGGGCGTATAAAGGTCGCTGCTGGGGGAAAGAACGGCGTGGTCAAATACGCCGGTGGGCTTTGCCTTGGAAACCACCATCAGGGTGCCAAGGGTCGGTCTTTCCACACCGTCAGAGGGGGAGTTCTGGATCTTCAGCTCGCCGGTACCCGCTCTCTCGGTGACGAAGGTGGAGGTGCCGCCGCCGTCGCAGTTCACGGCCGTCACACAGCCGAGATCAATCATGGTCTGTGCCAGCTCATAGCCGGTCATGCCCACGGAATACGGCGCCTGGCGGCCATCCACAACGAACAGAACGACATTTCCGTCCGCCTTGATGCCGATAGCGGTTCTCGGTGCGCGGGAACCGGTGGCGTGGTCGGGGGTGCTGTAGAGGTTCACGCCGTTCTGCACAAGGATCTAGAAGGTAGAAGTGGCCTGCCACTCGTTGCCGCGAAGAGGTTCCCCGCCGCCGCGGATCTCAGCCTTTCCGTCCTTGGTCAGAACGAAATAAGCCTGGGACGATCCCTGGTGATAAACGGTGCCATTGATGACAAGCATACCGATCGGCTCATCGCTTTCCCAGGAAAGGTTCGTGTTGATGGCGCCCACAACGTTGACGCCAAGCACCCTCTCGGCGGCTTTTGCCTGCTCGGAGGTGACCTGGGTCTTCCACACCTCCGGATTCATGTCGCTATAGCCGGAAAGAAGGTCCACATTGGGGTTGCTCAGGTCAACCTCCATCACATGGCACACATTCTGGTTGTTGCCCGAAGCATCGTTGAGATACAGGGTCTGTTCCTCAACGCCGGGAGCGATCGCATGGTCTCTGCGCAGAGCCACAGAGTTGTATGCGTCACCGCCGCCGACCCAGGTATTGGAGTCCACGCTGTTTTCCTGAGATCCTTCGGAAGCCGCAGCGGTGTTTTCACCTGCTGCCTCCCCATCAGGGAGCTGCTGTTCGCTTTGAACCCCGTTCGAGGACGACTCGTCTGCTGCGAATGCCGTCATCGGGAACAGGTTCAGAAGCAGCACCAGGCAAAGAAACAGTGCTGCTATACGGCCTGCCTGCATTTTCTTCATGCACATTCCTCCTTTGTTTGTATTTGTAGGTTTGTTGTTCCTATGGTGTGCGGTATAAGCCCTCATGTACCCTCTCTTTCCGGAATTGCTGTATCCCTCCCATCTGTCCGCTGTGTATCGCACCATGTCTATTATAACCTACGGGTGAGGCTCCGTGATTTAATATGCGGCTTTTTTTCGCAGTCGTTCAGCGGCCCGCCCGCATTACGAGCCCGCCTCCGGCAAAATGCCGTTCTATCGGATGCTTCTGGTCAGCACATCGAATTTCATGCCGTCGAGATAATGACGGTAGCATTCATAGGACTTCTCGGTGTCCACCAGGATCGCATGCACCTTGCACCGGCGCTCCTCCTCTGTGGGGATGCGCATATAATCGCCATACAGCGTGGTAAGCAGCCGGTCATAGTGCGCCGAAACCGGAAAGGACCCGTCCTCAAAGGGGAGGCGCTCCGTTTCCGTGAACCAGCGGCGGGGGTAGATCCCCTTTTCATAGCAGGAGGACGCCCCGAAAAACGAGTGGACCATATCTGAGTCCGATGCGTCCTGCGCCTCTACCAGGCGGCGCAGCGCCTGAACCGGCATAACTTTGCTCACGCACATCAGCAGCTTTTTAGCCAGGCTGTCCGTCACATATCCCCGGCTGTCAAGGGCCCTAGCAATCACCACCTTGGACGCCAGAAACTGCGCCCTGCGCCGCAGGGGACTATTTGACAGATTGTCGCACGGGAAAATATCCACATAGATGCCCTGGTGCGTCAGCGGATCCCGGGGATAGTATCGCTCGATGCAGGCAGTGTGGTTCTTGCGCAGCTTTGTGAAAAACATCGGCCAATGGTCCGAAAATTCCCGCTGCAGGTAATATGTATCGCTGTCTAGCTCCTCCGGCGCCAGCGCAAGAAAGCGCTCATACTCCGGACGCAGCATGATGATATCCAGGTCATCGTCCCAGGGGATAAAGCCCCCATGCCGGACCGCCCCCAGACTGGTTCCGGCAAACAGCATATATTGGATCCGGTGCTTCGTGCAGATGCGGTCAATCTCGTGCAGCATCTGAAGAAGTACCGTCTGGTGTTCGCACAGGGTCGTATTCGCTTCCATCATTGTTTACACTTTCTGATTAATCATAAAATTCAAGCATAAGAAAATGCGCCCCGCTTACGAACGGGCAAAACGCCGGAAAATAAAGCTCCGGAGGCGATTGGGCATCAGGACCTGCAGGATGAACCGCTCCGTCACATTTACGAAGTACCGCGGGAAGGTAATGATCCGCTTGCGCAGCATGAATCGCTGAAGCCTGGCCTCGCTGGAAAAATACCGCAGACCACCTCTGCGCCGGTACAGGGCCGCACCCACGCGGACGTTGACCAGGTTCTCTCCCAGGTTCCCGAACCGATATCCCGCCAATGCCAGGCGGAGCCACAGATAATAGTCCTCCTCGCAGTGCCAGTCCAGATATCCGCCCACGGCGGCAACATCCCGCTTCCGGAACATCACCGTCATCTGGTTCATGGGGCACCGTTTTTTCATATAGCGCTTGATCTCGGCATCGCTTTCCGGCACCAGTCGCTTGCCGACGCAATGTTCCGGCGTGTCAATAAACTCGCAGATCTGCCCGCCAATAACGGACAGCTCCGGATGCTGCGAAAGCTGCAGAAGCTGCTTTTCGAAACGCTCCGGCACGGACAGGTCGTCTGCGTCCATCAGGGCGATCAACTCGTGGGAGCAGTGCTCAAAGCAGGCACGCCGCGCCTCTCCGTGGCCCAGGTTCCGGGGGAGGTAAACTGCTTTGAATGCGATACCGGACCCCGCAAGCTCCTTTTCGCAGCGGTCGATCACGTCCTGGGTATCATGGGGGATCGGCCCATCCACCGTCAGCACGATCTCGTTGGGCCGAACGGTCTGAGTGATGACGCTGCGCAGTGCATCATCAAAAAACGCCGGGGCGTCTCCGCCGTAAACGCACATAGCCACAGAAAATTTCTCCCACATGCCTGAACAACGCCTCCCTTCGTAAAATGCCGGGGCTTCTCCGGCCCGCATTTTGTGTGTCCGTTATGACGCACCGCTTCCGTGTGCCAGCCGGTCCATCTCCAGAACGGCATTGATCTTGTGTATCTGCCGCATCCCATCAAAATGCGCCAGGAGCCCTCTGAACGGACGCAGCAGCCGCACAAGCCATGCGACCTTTGGGTTGTATGCGATGTGCAGGTCACAGTACGCCCTTCGGAAGCCAAAATTCCGCTGAAGGTAATCCTGAAAATTCGTCTTGTGAACAACGTTCCGCTCCCCGTCGCAAATGATGCCGCCATTTGCCAGAAGGTCCGCATAGTGAGAAAGCGTTTTTTCCACCAATGCGGCATTGATCTGGTACTTCTCATAGGCCGGATCCGCTTTTTGAACGACCATCTGGACCCAGTTTTCATCCGTCCTTTGAAGCAGCGCATAGCCCACCAGCCGGTCCGATTCCCGGAAAAAGGCGCCGAACGTGGTATAGATCGACCACTGATCTATACTCCTTCGAAACGCTTCCTCATCTATCTGCGGCCGGAATGCAGACGGATAGTCCGCATATGCCGCTGTCTGCACGCGGTACAGGTCGTCCCGATACTCCCTTGGATCGATCACGCGGACATCAAAGTATCTGCGCCCTTTATTGATCTTGTATCTGTGACTTGATTTCAGGCTCTGGTAATCAAAGGGCGTGTCCTTTATCACATACCACCAGGCTGTCTCGCGGCCGCAGTCGAAGCTGCTGGTCCAGCGCGCAAGAAGCGTCCCGCGGAGCTTCCATACGGCTCCGCTTTCGACCGGCTGCATATCCGCCGCCACATAGGGCGGGGCGGTGGGAATGACAGCATGGTTATAATATTTCCATCCCTGTACGCTCAAATTTATACCTCCAGCAAACTGCTTGCCTCCGCCTGCTTTCTGTCGTACTCAGCCTGGTCCACCAGGCCGTTGAGCAGCAGGTAATCTCCCAGATCGTCGGTTATGGCGACCTCATCCACCACGCAGTCCTCCAGTCCCTTCTCGTGGAAGAAAATCTGCTTCACGGTCCGGAACACGATTTTCACATCCAGCAGGAAGCTGATGTGTTGGATGTACTCCAGGTCCTTCTCCAGCTTTCGTTCCCACGCCAGGGCATTCCTGCCGCTTACCTGGGCCAAACCGGTCAGGCCGGGCCTGACCTCGTGCCGCCTGCGCTGCTCCGGCGTCATGAACAGCATATCCTGGACCAGCTGGGGCCGCGGACCTACCACACTCATATCGCCCTTGAGGATGTTCCATGCCTCAGGCAGCTCGTCCAGGCTGGTATTGCGCAGCAATCTGCCAAACTCCGTCATCCGATCCTCGTTGGGGAGGAGTTTGCCGTTTTCGTCACGGGCGTCTGTCATCGTTCTGAATTTATAGAGGCAGAATATCCGCTCGTCCTTGCCCGGACGCCTCTGCTTGAAGATCACGGGGCTTCCCAGCTTTACCCGCACCAGGAGCGCCAGAATGACATACAGCCAGCCAAAGACGATCATGGCCGCCAGCGCACACAGGATATCCAGCGCTCGCTTAATGTGCTCTGCGTAAAATTTTTGTCCGTTTGTCATGTATCACAGCACTCTTTCCGGCGGAAGCCCAGCCTGTCTGCCGGCTTCATTGCACACGATAGCGTTTTAATGCATCGACTCTGACGCACCTTCCGGTACTCCGGAAGCCGACTTTGGCGATTCCCCGCAGACTTTCCCGGTTGGAATCCCGGACGATCATATAGGCGTTTCCCTCAGACAGCTCTGTCTGCATGATATGGGTCAATACGGATGGATATATCCCTTGCCCGCGATATTCCGGATGCGTCCAGCAGGGGCCGATCTCAATGTCCGAGTCCTGCAGGAACTGGAATTTACTTCTTCCGCGAACCACCAGCGACCGGTGGACGACCACCTGCCCCCGGCGGACGACATACGCCCGGACCTGCCCCGGCAACGAAAGATTCCAGAAGGCGGCGTGCCAAAAACCCATCAACCGGGGAGAGACTCTTTCGCATCGGAGCTCATATTCCGTTCCTGCCAACGTGTCGTGGGGAACGAGCTGCGCACGGTCGTTCACATAAAGCGTGTGAGCATCCGGACCGTTGTTCATTCGAAGCATCCCCCGATCAAATCTATGATCCGCTGCTGCTGCTCCGCCGTCATCTTGTTATCGCTGGGCAGACAGCAGCCGCGCTCAAAAATATCTGCGCCCACGTTGGCGGGTGCACCGGCGCCGGTTCCGCCCAGGATCCGGTCCGATTTGCCAATGTATTCAAGGGTCCGGTATACCGGCTGCATGTGCATCGGCTTCCAGATCGGACGGCCCTCGGCATTGGCAAGAGCCAGGGCCTCCAGAATTTCCGTGGGGCAGGTCTTTCCGGGCTCCGCAGCATACCGTGCGGTGCGGTCATCCCGCACCTGTTTGCACATGGCGTCCCGGTCAACGGTGAGGGCAGAGAGCCAATAGTTCGGCTCCGTGCCATCCACAATGGGGTTCATCTGCACGGGCAGGCCCCTCAGACCGGCCCGGTAGCGTTCGTAGATCTCTCTTTTCTGGGCGATATGCTCCTCCAGATACGGATACTGCCCGCGGATCACACCGGCAACAACGTTGCTCATGCGGCAGTTGTAGCCCACTTCCTCATGCTGATACCATGCGGTGTTCTCGCGGCATTGCGTGCTCCACTTGCGGGCATGGTCCGCATCCTCCCGAGAATTGGTCAGCAGGCATCCGCCGGCCGAGCCGGTGATGATCTTGTTCCCGTTGAAGGAGATGGCGGCGTAGTCGCCGAAGCTGCCGCACTGGCGCCCGTTGACGGTGGCACCCATGGCCTCCGCAGCGTCCTCGATCAACAGGGCGCCGTGCTTTTCGCAAATCGTCTTGATGATATCAATTTTTCCGGGGAACCCATAAAGATGCGTCATGACCACCAGCTTCACATCCGGAAAAAGTGCGAATGCCGCCTCCAGAGCCGCAGGGTCCATGTTCCAGGAATCCGCCTCGGCATCAATGAGCACGGGGATCCCACCCTCGTAGATGACCGGGTTCACGGTTGCCGCAAATGTCATGTGCGAGCAAAAAACCCGCTTGCCCTCCAGCGTGCGGCGGCTGATCCCCGGCCTTCCGTAGAGCTTCTCTCCTGCGAGCTTCACGCACAGATGCAGCGCCGCCGTGCAGCTGGAAAGACCCACCGCATAGCGGACCTCCGCCTTTTCGGCGGCGATGCGCTCCACCTCGTTGATGTTTGCGCCCACAGTGGACATCCAGTTCGTTTCGTAAGCCTCGTGTACATAGGTCAACTCATCTCCGTGCATAGTCGGAGATGAAAGCCAGATCTTTCTCTCAAACGGCGTGTTAAACCTCTCTTGCCTAAACAATCCCGATCACTCCAAATTAATAAACTATTCTATTTTTTTCAGGTTATATGTTATGTGCGTTTTCCCGCAATTACAGGAGGATCGCACCGAACCGCTCTGCCAATGAGTCGGCTGCGCTGTTGCCCAGCTTTTTGCGGACCACGGCCAGCGCATCGCCCAGGTTCGGCGGACGCGAAGTCGAATTGTGCGTATCTGAGGCAATCAGCTGCGCTCGGTTTTTCCGGAGAAGGCCCAGCACCGTGCTGCGCTGCAAAAGGTGCAGCAGCGGTTCTGCGCTGATCTGCACCGGCACGCCGAGGGCAAACACCGCCTCAAGGTGCTGCGGCTTCTGATCCTTGAGATATCGCTCGATATGGGCGATCACGGGCGTCAGGCCCGTTTGCCCCGGCAGATCATAAAGCTGGTCGATCAGCTGATCCGTCCACGGATGGGACGGAAGCTCCAGCAGAAAGCTGCTGCTCTGTCCCAGGCAAAGCTGCGGCAGCTCCGGCCATTCGGCAAGGCTGGGCGCCCATGCGACCTCCGCCCCCAGCACGAGCTGCGGAAGCATATCCCGCTCCTCCTGCGGCAGCGCCGCAATCGCAGCGAAAAGCGTCTCCGCCGCCTTTGCACGGCGAGTCAGGAAATGGACCGGGTCCTCTCGTCTCCGGTAAAAATGCGGCGTAAGGACAACGGTATCCACGCCCTGCGCCGTCTCCAGCCGGAGAAGTTCAAGGCTGGCATCCACATCCCTTGCCCCGTCGTCCATTCCCGGCAGTATGTGTGTGTGCAGATCCGTCACGACAGTGCGTCCTCTCCCGATGCGTCATCCGGCGATTTCGTGCGGCTGCTGTAGTCATAGCCGTATCCGTAGCCGTATCTCTTATAGCGATACCGATAGCCGCTGCCTCCGCCGCCGCCTGTCACATCACAGAGGGCGAAGCCGAGGATCTTTACCTGTGCATACTCAAGCTGCCGGATGGCATGAATCACGGAGCCTCGTTCGGATTGGCCCGCACGCACAGCAAACAGCACGCCATCGCACTGAGAGGCCAGTACCACCGCATCGGTGACCATATTGACCGGCGGTGTATCGAGGATCACATAGTCATAACGCTCCCTCAGCTGCGCCAGAAGCGCCGCCATGCGCGCAGAGCCAAGCAGCTCGGAGGGATTGGGGGGAATGTTGCCGGCGAGGATCACGTCCAGCCGATCAATACCGCTGGGGATGATCGCCTTATCCAGCAGGGTCGGGTCCAGCAGGAGATTGCTCAGCCCCGCGCGGGAGCCCTTCTTCAGCAGCCGAGCCAGCTTCGGGCGGCGCAGATCGCAGTCGATCAGGACCACGCGGTTCTCCGCCTCGGCGAAGGAGATGGCCAGATTAAGGGAGGTGATGCTCTTTCCCTCGCTCTGAAACGAGGACGTTACCAGAACGGTCTTGCAGCCCTCGCACCCCGCCAGGGAAAACATGGTGTTCGTGCGCAGCGTCTTATAAGCTTCCCGAAGGAAAAAGTCGCTGTTTGACGAGAGGATGAGCCGACGCTCCGCCGCCGTGGAGGTGCCGCTCTCTATGTTGGATTTCCGGGCTTTCTGAAAAAACATAAGCTATCTCCTTTTCCTCCTGCCCTCTTTTTCCTTGGGCGCCGCCGCATAGGGCTCGCCATAAGCCCCTCTTTTGCCGGAAGCGGCCTGGTCAAAATGCGGGATCTGCCCCAGCACCGGATAGGCAAAGAGGGACGTGAGGTCGCTCTCCTCCTTGATGCGCACATCCAGAAGGCACCGCAGCGTGATATAAATGAGTGCCAGCGCAAAACCGGCCAGTGCGCCGTAAAGCGTGTTGAGGCCATAGTTCGGAGAATAGAGGGTCTCCGGCACCTTGGCATAGTCGATCACCTTGGCGGAGCTGCCCTCCACAAAGCTCTCGATCTCGGCAGGGGCAACATCGGCCACGGCATTCGCCAGGAATGCGGCTTCCTCCGGATCGGGGTGGGTAATGAAAACGTGGAAAAGCTCCGTATCTCCCAGCTGCTGCGTGCTCAGCAGTTTGCGCATATCCGCAGGGGTGTAGTCCACCTTCGCTTCCCGCACGACCTTGGAGAGCACCGTGTCGCTCTGGATGATATTGGTATAGGTGCTGACCAGCTTCTGGGCCGCCTGCAGGCTGCTGCCGGAAATCACGTCGATCCGCTCCCCGCTGCGGGCATTGTTCACATAGACCGTGATGCTGGCCTGATACAGAGGCGTAACGAACTTCAGCGTATAGAGCAGCGTTCCCCCGCCGACAAGCAGGGTACACAGCACGATGAGCCACCACTTGCGCAGATACGAACGGAGGAGCTTTCGCAGATCAATCTCTATGATATCTTCGTTTTTCTTCAGTATATCGTTCACTTTCCTGGTTCCTTTCCTACCAAAATTCGATCGGGGGAAGCCGCCCTTTGTGCGCCTTTTCGGCGGCGGAAACGCCGCTGCGTGAGGGGCACCTGCGGTTTTGACCCCGAAAAATTCCCGGGAATCCCCCGGCGAGTGATGCCGAAGAAAACGCAGGAAAGAGGACAACATTGGGCTGCCGGAGGTCGGGACTTCCTATGCCAGCGTAATACACCTTACATCAGCAAACTCACCATCGGTCATTATATCATATACTACGCTTATAAATCAAGGTCTCGTGGGAAGAAAATGCAGAAATTAGGGAAATACTGTCTGCTCCGCTTCCGGGCGGAAAACCGGACGCCTTCCGGCTCATATATTACCACGAGGCCGTCAGTGACTTTTTTAAACAAACTGAAACCGGGGGCGCAAGCCCCCGGTTTTCTATTGCAATCAGTCGTCCCGCTCCACCTCGTGGTCCAGCACGGCTCCGGTGGCGGCGTCGATGACGTAGTCATACTCCATGCCGCCGGACTTGAACTCCACCTCATACACGGCCCGGCCGTTTTCGTTGTCCCATTCCGCCTGCAGCTCCCGGACCTGGCTCTCGGACAGGCCCGCGTGCTTCAGGGCCGCGGCCTTGGCGGCCTGGGCGCCGATATCGGTGCTGCCGGTGCTGCTGCGAAGGTTCTCCTTCTCATAGTCCAGCACGCGGCCGGTGGCGGCGTCCACGGTAACCTCATAAGCGGCGCTGTCGGTGTGGAACTCCAGCTCATACTCCAGCCGTCCGTCGTCATAGTCCCGCTCTGCCTTGGTAAAGACGGCGGTGGACAGACCCGCGTGCTTCAGCGCGGCGCTCTTGGCGGCCTCCATGCCAATGTCACCGGAGGGGTTCACGGGAGTAGAGGGCTGCACATTGGCCTGGCCGGTGAGCACCTGGCCGGTATACGCCTCCACCTTATACTCCAGCTCGCCCTTGCCAGACACCTGGAACTCCACCTCATAGTGGGCGGGATTCTCGTCCAGCTCCGGATCCACGTCCGCGTCGGTGATGTCCGCCGTGGTCAGGCCCGCATACCGGGCCGCCGCCTCCAGAGCCGCCCGCATGCCGATGGGCATCCCCGGCGCACCGGCCTCGATCAGGTCCCGCAGCTCCTCCACGGACAGCTGGGCCAGCCCCTCGAAGGCCAGGCTGCCGTTCAGGGCCATGGCCTGGCGGATCAGGGCCGCCTTGCCGGTGGAGATGTTGTTGGCCTTGGCCTGCTTTTCCAGCTCCTTGTCCTGCTGCACCGTCTGGCTCAGCACGGCGGCCCGGGAATCACCGGCCGCCAGAGCGCCGTCCACGGCGCCGGTCAGCTCCTGCTGCAGCCGCTGGGCCCGGGCCTGGTCCTTATCCTCCACGGAGATGAGAATGGCGGAGGACAGACTGTCCAGATACCCGCACCGCACCAGGCTGCCCACGATGGCGTTCACCGCCACGTCCGCCTTGACGCCCTTCAGGTCCCTGCCGCCGTCCATATCCTCCAGCACGGCCTGGGCCTCCTGGTTCAGGGCCTGGCAGGATACCACCTTTTCCCGGCTGTTCACCCGCAGCTCGATGCTGGGATTCACGTCCAGGGACACCACCGAGGTCACGGCGTGGGCCTGCTGCACCAGCAGACTGCCGCCGCCCAGCAGCAGCACCGCCAGGCAGGCCGCCACCGTCTGCATCCATTTCTTCATTCGGTTATTCTTCTTTTTCATAGGGACTACCGTTCCTTTCCGCTCTGTACAGCGGGAGAGCACGCCGTCCACGTCGTCCGGTGCGGTCTTGTCCAGTGCGGCGGAAAGCCTGCGTTCCATCTGATCGTTGGTCATCGGGCGTCATCTCCTTCCATGTAAGCTCGCATCTTTTTCAATGCTCTGTGATATTTTGACAGGACGGTCGCCAGGGGCAGGCCCAGCGCCTGACCGATTTCCCGGTGCTTCAGGCCCGCCGTGTGCAGCAGGACGATCCGCCGCTCCTCCTCTCCCAGCACCGCCAGGGCGTCCTGCAGAAGCAGCCGCTCCTGGCTGTCCAGCCCCGGGCCGTTGTCGGGGATGGCGTGCCACTCCTGGTCCTCCATGGTCACCTGACGGCTCTCCCGCCGCAGGTGCATCAGGCACAGATTCCGGCACACTGCCAGGATCCACCCCACAGGCGAGCCTGTGGGCCGGTACTGTCCCGCCGTGTCCCAGATGTGAACGAACACATCCTGGGTCAGGTCCTGGGCGTCGTGGGCATTGCGGAGATAGGACAGAGCCAGACCGTACACCGCCGTTCGGGTGCGGCGATATAGTTCGGCCAGATCATCTTGGCTTCCTGCGGCCACTCCCGAAAGCAGCCGCCGAAGCTCCTGGACCTCCTCCGCAGGGAGGGATGAAGTTGTGTTGTCAATCCTGTGCAGCATCTCTTTTGTCTCCTGTCACCTGGATAATGCACGGCAAGGCGGTTTTATTGCGTCCCCCGAAAAAATTTTCCAAATTATTTTTCTTTTTTGATCGCAAACCCGGGGTCATTCCCCCTCCATCATCCGGCAGAACAGCTCATTGACCCGGTCCCGCCGCCCCTGGAGATACAGATAGCCCAGCAGGGCCTCCAGAGCCGTGGCCTGCTGATACTGGGCCCGGCTGGCATGGGCCGGGATGGAATGGACGTTGGCGTTGCGGCCCCGGCGGAACACGTCCTGCTCCTCCTGGGTCAGCAGGGGAAGAATTTTCTCCGCCAGCTCCGCCTGCCGGGGAGCGCACACCAGGGCCACCGCGGCCCGGTGCAGGCCCTTTCCTGTGGCCTTGCCCCCGGCGCACAGCCAGGTGCGCACCAGCAGCTCATACACCGCGTCGCCTATATGGGCCAGGCCGATGGAGCTGATGCTGCGGATCTGTTCCGGCGGCAGCTGCACGGCAAAATAATCAGTCATTACGTTTGCTCCTTACTCTCGTTAAAACCGGTCAGCCCTTGGCGGCCAGCCAGTTGCGGCCGGTGTGGGCCTCCGCCAGCAGGGGGACGGACAGCTCCGCCACGCCCTGCATCTCCTGCTGCAAAAGGGCCTCCACCCGGGGGGCCTCCTCCTCCGGACACTCCACGATCAGCTCATCGTGGACCTGCATGATCAGCCGGGCGGCCAGGCCCTCCCGGGCCAGGCGGCTGTGGACCCGGACCATGGCCAGCTTGATGATGTCCGCCGCCGTGCCCTGGATGGGCATATTCAGGGCCACCCGCTCGCCGAAGGACCGCATATTGAAGTTGGAGCTTTTCAGCTCCGGCAAAGCCCGGCGGCGGTGCCACAGGGTCTCCACATAGCCCTGCTCCCGGGCCTTGTCCACCACGTCCGTCATATACTGCTTTACCCCGGTATAGGTGGCGAAATACCGGTCCATATACTCCTTGGCCTCCTGCACCGTGACGCCGATGTCCTGGGACAGGGAGAAGGCGGAAATGCCATAGACAATGCCGAAGTTCACGGCCTTGGCCCGGGAGCGCATCTGGTGGGTCACCTGGTCCTGGGGCACATGGAACACCCGGGCGGCGGTGACGGTGTGGAAGTCCGCGCCGGACAGGAAGGCCTGCTGCATGGCGGTGTCGCCGGAGATGTGGGCCAGCAGCCGCAGCTCGATCTGGGAATAGTCGGCGTCCACCAGCACATGGCCCGGGGCCGCCACAAACATCTCCCGCATTTTGCTGCCCAGCTCCGTGCGGGTGGGGATATTCTGGAGGTTCGGCTCCGTGGAGGACAGGCGGCCGGTGGCCGTTACCGTCATCTGGAAGCTGGTGCGGATGCGGCCGTCGGGGTCGATGACCTTCAGCAGGCCGTCGGCATAGGTGCTTTTCAGCTTGGCATACTGCCGGTAGGTCAGCACGTCCGCCACCAGGGGGTGGTCCTTCAGCTTCTCCAGCACGTCGGCGTTGGTGGACCAGCCGGTTTTGGTCTTTTTCCCATGGGGCAGGCCCAGGTCCTCAAACAGGACCTTTCCCAGCTGCTTGGGGGAATTGATGTTGAACTGCTGCCCGGCGGCGGCGTAAATCCGCTGCTCCAGCCGGTCGATGGTGTCGGACAGCTCCCGGCCAAACCGGGCCAGGGCCCCGCCGTCCACCAGGAAGCCGCTGCGCTCCATATCCGCCAGCACCCGGCACAGAGGAAGCTCCACATCGAAGTACAGCTTTTCCATGCCCTGTTCCCGGAGCCGGGGCAGCAGCACACCATACAGGGCCTCTATCGCCGCACCATAGCTGTGCAGCGACGCCCAGGCGGCGGACCGGTCTCCCAGCGGGGAGAAGGCCTCCGGCTCCAGGTGGGCGGGCTTTTCCAGCTCCTGGTTGAAATACGACACAAACAGCCGGGGCAGGTCGTATTTCCCGGCGGTGGCGTCCAGCAGATAGGCCGCCAGGGCGGTGTCGAACACGAAGCCTTCCGCCGGAAGGCCCGCGTCCAGCAGGGTGCGCATCAGGTCCTTGACGTTGTGGGACACCTTGGGGATATCGGCGGCAAACAGCGCCGCCAGCAGGGCCTGCCAGTCCCCCTGATAGTCCCCGGACCACAGCTCCGCCGCCCAGGAGGCATTCTCCCCGGCGTCCCACCGGACGGAAAGGGCGGACAGGTCCGGCACCGCATATACGGTGACAGACTCCGCCTGCCGCCACTGGGCCAGCAGGTCCCGGGCCTGGTCCTCCGTCCGGACGGGGACCACCGTGGCGGTAACCTCCGGCTTCTCCGCCGTCTCCTGGTGGGGGCGCAGGTGGTATTTGTCGATGAGCTTCTGAAATTCCAGCCGCAGGAACAGGTCGTACAGCTCCGGGCGGAAGGGCCGGCGGAGATTTTCCGCCGGGTCAAAGTCCAGGGGGGCGTCGGTGACGATGGTGGCCAGCCAATAGCTGTGGCGGGCGGACTCCTCCCCCTCCGTCAGCTTGCGGATGGCGGCGGGCTTGGCGTGCAGGTCCGGCAGCAGGCGATAGATCTCGTCAATGGCGCCGTATTCCTGCACCAGGGCCATGGCGGTCTTTTCTCCCACCCCCGGCACGCCGGGAATGTTGTCCGAGGTGTCGCCCATCAGGGCCTTCAGGTCGATCATGTGGATGGGGTCGAAGCCGTACTGCTCCCGGAAGGTCTCCGGGGTCATATCCTTGGTGGTGGTCTGGCCCATGCGGGTGGACACCAGCTTCACCTTGGTGCGGTCGGTGATCAGCTGCAGGCTGTCCTTGTCGCCGGTGACGATGACGCAGTCCCACCCCGCCGCCTGGCATTTGCGGCTGATGGTGCCGATGAGGTCGTCGGCCTCGTACCCCGCCAGTTCATAGCAGGGCACGGACATGGCCGAAAGCACCTGCTTCATCACCGGCAGCTGCATGGCCAGCTCCGGGGGCATGGGCTTGCGCTGGGCCTTGTAATCCGCATCCGCCCGGTGGCGGAAGGTGGGCTCCCGGCGGTCGAAGGTGACGCACAGGGCCTCCGGGTTTTCCTCGTCCAGCAGGCGCTGGAGGGTGGTGATGAAGCCGTATACCGCGTGGGTATACAGCCCATCCCGGGTGGACAGGGGGCGGATGCCGTAATAGGCGCGGTTCAATATACTGTTGCCGTCCAGGACCATGAGCTTCATGGAAGGGACCTCCTAATTCGTTTGATCCGTTTTATTATACCTCTTTTTATTCTTTTGCACAAGGAGCAGAAGCGCGATAAACGCAGGGCGGCGTATTCGGAGCGAACAAACCCCCGCCCGGCATTGCGCCGGGCGGGGGCTGCAGCTATCTATGACAGGATTCAGTTTTTCAGGCTCTGCTCCACGGCAACGGCCACAGCCACGGTGGCGCCCACCATGGGGTTATTGCCCATGCCCAAAAAGCCCATCATTTCCACGTGGGCGGGCACGGAGGAGGAACCGGCGAACTGGGCGTCGGAGTGCATACGGCCCATGGTGTCGGTCATGCCGTAGGAAGCGGGGCCAGCAGCCATGTTGTCGGGGTGCAGAGTACGGCCGGTGCCGCCGCCGGAGGCCACGGAGAAGTACTTCTTGCCCTGCTCGATGCATTCCTTCTTATAGGTGCCGGCCACAGGGTGCTGGAAGCGGGTGGGGTTGGTGGAGTTGCCGGTGATGGACACGTCCACGCCCTCGTGGTGCATGATGGCCACGCCCTCCCGGACATCGTCAGCGCCGTAGCAGCGGACGTCGGCCCGCTCGCCCTCGGAATAGCGGATCTCGCGGACGATATTCAGCTTGCCGGTGTAGTAGTCGAACTGAGTCTGCACATAGGTGAAGCCGTTGATGCGGCTGATGATCTGGGCGGCGTCCTTGCCCAGGCCGTTGAGGATCACCCGCAGGGGCTGCTTGCGGGCCTTATTGGCGTTCTTCACGATGCCGATAGCGCCCTCGGCGGCGGCGAAGGACTCGTGACCCGCCAGGAAGGCGAAGCACTTGCTCTCGTCGCTGAGGAGCATAGCGCCCAGGTTGCCGTGGCCCAGACCCACCTTGCGGTCGTCGGCCACGGAGCCGTCGATGCAGAAGGACTGCAGGCCCACGCCGATCATCTTGGCGGCCTCGGCGGCGGTCTTGACGCCGGACTTCAGGGCGATGGCCGCGCCCACGGTGTATGCCCAGCAGGCGTTTTCAAAGCAGATGGGCTGAATTTCCTTGACGATCTCATAGGGGTCGAAGCCCCGGGCCTTGCAGATGTCCCGGCACTCCTCCACGGAGCCGATGCCGTACTGAGCGAGGACGCCATTGATTTTGTCGATTCTTCTTTCGTAGCTTTCAAACAGTGCCATTTTTCCGTCCTCCTCTTATTCCTGCCGGGGGTCAATATACTTGGCGGCATTGTCGAACTGACCATAGTGCCCCTTGGCCTTTTCCAGAGCCGTGGCGGCGTCATCGCCCTTCTTGATGAAGTCCATCATCTTGCCCAGGCTGATGAACTCATAGCCCACGATCTCGTCCTCCTTGTTCAGGGCCACGCGGGTGACATAGCCCTCGGCCATCTCCAGATAGCGGGGGCCCTTGGCCTTGGTGGCAAACATGGTGCCCACCTGGCTGCGCAGACCCTTGCCCAGGTCCTCCAGGGAAGCGCCCACGGACAGGCCGCCCTCGGAGAAGGCGGACTGGGACCGGCCATAGACGATCTGCAGGAACAGCTCACGCATGGCGGTGTTGATGGCGTCGCACACCAGGTCGGTGTTCAGAGCCTCCAGAATGGTCTTGCCGATGAGGATCTCGGAGGCCATGGCGGCGGAGTGGGTCATGCCGGAGCAGCCGATGGTCTCCACCAGCGCTTCCTCAATGATGCCGTTTTTGATGTTCAGCGTCAGCTTGCAGGCGCCCTGCTGGGGAGCGCACCAGCCGATGCCGTGGGTAAACCCGGAAATATCGGAAATCTCCTTGGCCTGGACCCACTTGCCCTCCTCGGGAATGGGAGCCGGACCGTGATAAGCGCCCTTGGCAACGGGACACATATGCTGTACCTCGGTGGTATAGATCATAGCGAATTCCTTCCTTCTAAATAATGAGGGATGTCCTCTTGTACCCCATTATAGCAAGTCTTCCGTGGATTTGCAAGTAATATTCCGAACGTTCCGTGCAGCAAAAAGATGCAGGCCCCCATTTTACGGATGCCTGCATCGGAAGCATTATGTATCAGTCCATAGTCGGGCGCTCGTCGCCCATGAAGAACACCGCCACGGTGCCGGGGCCGCTGTGGGACCCGATGATGGTGCCGATGTCGCACAGGCGGATCCTACCCCGGAGCCTGGGGAACCGCTCCTCCAGGGCGTCGATGAGCATCTGCGCGTCCTCCGGGCACTGGGAGTGGCACACGAAGCAGCGCTGGTCATAGTCCCGGCCGCCCTGGGCGTGCTCCTCCATGGCGTTTACCGTGGCCTCCACGGCCTTCTTTTTGCCCCGGACCTTGCCGTAGGCCTTGATGGCCCCCTTATCGTCCAGCCGCATAATGGGGCAGATGTTCATGATGGTGGCCACCATGGCCGCCGCGCCGGACACCCGGCCCGTGCGCCGGAACTGGGTCATATCGGAGGAGAAGAACTGGTGGTGCACCTTGTTGCGGTTCTGCAGCACCCACTGGGCGGTCTCCTCCAGACTGGCCCCGGCGTCCCGCATATCCGCCGCCGTATCCACCAGCAGACCGTAGCCGGAGGAGGAGCACAGGGAGTCGACGACCACGATCTTCTTGTCGGGATACTTCTCCTGCAGCAGCTTTCCGGCGGCCTGGGCGTTGTGCACCGAGCCGGACTGGCCGGAGGTGAAGGCAATGTGCAGCAGGTCGCCCTTTTTCAGTTGCTCCTCAAAGAAATCCAGATACTCGGCCACGTTGATCTGGGACGTCTGGGGGAGCTTCCCCTCCTTCAGGAAGCCGTAAAACCGGGGCAGGGCCGCCGGATCCCGTCCCATATCGTCCACATACTCCTGGTCGCCCACCACATAGTGGTAAAACAGCACCGGGATGTCCCGCTGGGCCATGTACGCATAGGGCAGGTCCACCGTGGAGCAGCAGCTCAGAACAAATTTCCGTTCCATATCCTTTCTCCCTTTCGATTGAATAGAATTTAGCGTACATATTATACCAAAATCAGGAGAAAAGTCAAACGTTCTCCGCTATACATCCCGTTCCCGGTGTACAGCTCACTTCTGGGACAGCAGGGAATAAATGACGTATCGCCCCTCCGCCGTCTTGTGCAGGGTCAGCACCCGGCCGATGCCCTCCACACAATACGCCGGGTCATCCGGAGAGACGCTGTGGTCAAAGAGATGCCACTCACTGTCGTCATACAGCAGCACCTGGTCACCCACGACGTATCCCCGGTCACAGTGGAACTCGCCGGGTCCGGCGTCGCTGGTGAAGTTGTAATAGGCATCGTTCTCCGGGCGGTACAGCAGCACTTCCGTTTGTATGCCCTTCAGGTCGGCCCGGGTAATACCGGCATACTCCGTCAGCAGACCGTCCACCGTCGCTCCGGAATAACGCCATACCGGCATAGGGCTGTCTGCCAGAGTGGAATCCATCCCCCTGTACCAGCCCGGCAGCTGCTTCAGCGCCTCATACTCCGCCGGATCACTTATCAGCTCCCTCTGCGGGCTATATTTGAGCACGCAGGACAGGTCGATCTGAGAAGGGTCCGCATAGTGACAGCGGAAAAAGCCGTTGATCGGACGGTACGATGCCCCGCCATCCGCAAGCTGGACCCAGGCCCAGCAATCGTTCACCTGTGCCAATTGCCCGGCGGTCAGCGGGACGGCCCCCTCCGGCGGCAGCTCCATCCCTGGCCTGGGCTCATACGGCTCCTGTACCGGAGCCACCCAATCCGACTCCCGCCCGGAGTTATCCGGCTGACTGATGGTCTGCGTCGGCGTTCTGGGCGCATCCTTCCGGGCGGAACCGGTAAAGGCGCACCCTGCCGCTGCCGCCACCACCAGCACCAGTACCACAGCAGTGTACACGGTGGTGCGTGGGCGCTTCGCAATGCAGCGGATGCGCTCCCGGATCCCCCCGGCCCCATCGGTCATGGTGGTAGCCGTTACCAGCAGATTTCCAGGCCTGCGGCAGGTCATCCGCACCAGGGTCCGGCCATATGCGGCCCGCTGCTCCTCGCCCAGGCGGCGGATGGTGGCATCGTCACATGCCAGCTCCGCGTCCCGCCGGGACAGGACCGCCGCCCACCATACCAGGGGATCGTACCAGTGTACTGCCAGGCACACGCACCGCAGCAGCGACCACACATGATCCCCGTGGCGCAGATGGGTCAGCTCGTGGGCCACGCTGTGCTGCCGGGTCACATCGTCCCCGGCGGCCTCCGGCGTCAGGTACACGGCAGGGCGCGCCAGGCCGAACAGGCACGGGGTGTCCACCGCCTCCGTCACATAGACCGGCATCCGGCCCTCCCGGGTCAGCTCCCGGCGGCTGCGCCGCAGACGGATATAAAGCCGCAGATTGGTCCCCGTTAGGGTCAGAGCCATGGCGGCCATACCGCCCAGCCACACCCATTGCAGTACCTGCACCGCCGTGGGCCGCTGCAGGGCCCGGATCTCCCGGTCCATGGCCTGCTGCTGCCGGGGAGCCAGCTCCGATACATCCAGGCCCCGCCCGGCGTATTCCCGGGCTACCTGGCTGTATGCCGCGTCATAGTCCATAGACGGCGTCAGCACCGCCTGCACCGCAGGCGTCTGCTCCAGCGCCGCAGCGGCGGTCCCGGCGCTGTAGGCTCCGCTGCCGAAGTTCACCGGCACCAGCAACCGCACCAGCACAATGGCCCACATGGCGTACTGCACCCCCGGCCGCAGCCGCCCCCGCAGGGCGTATCGCACGGCGATGACCGCCGCCAGCAGCACCGCAGAGGAAATGATCCATTCCAGCATATCAGTCCGCTCCTTTCTGGTCCTCCAGCTGCTGCAAAAGGGCATACAGCTGGTCGATCTCCTCCTGAGGCAGCGCCTGCCTTCGGGTCATAGAGCTGACCAGCAGGCTCACGCTGCCGTTATACACCCGGGTGAGAAAGTCCTCCGTCTCCTGTAAAGCGGCGTCCTCCCGCCGCAGCACCGGGGAGAATACCTTTTTCCTTCCCTCCTCCCGGCTGCTCACCGCGCCCTTGTCCTCCAGGCGCTGCAAAAGGGTCAGGGTAGTGGACCGGCTCCAGCCGGTGCGCCGGGCCATGTATTCGGCGGCCTCCCGGCCGGTGCGGGGCGCCTGCTCCCACAGGCACTCCATCACCTGCCACTCCGCCTGGGTCAGGTCGATGCGGGACTGTTCCATGGCGTGCACATCCTTTCTGTCTACGTCTGTAAACAAAGTATAACACGATTGTTTACAGCTGTCAACAGTAAATTCGCAAAAAACCGGGGACATCGTCCCCGGCTTTTTGCTCAGCTCATCTTCTCGGCCACCGACTCCAGCGCCTGGTCCATAGCGTTGCCCATGCGCTGCATGGCCTTGCCCACGGCGGTCCTTCTGGGCCGGGGACGCGGCAGAATGATGATCTCCAGCATGGCGCCCGCCACCATTCCGGCGGCCAGGCCCCACAAAAACGTACCGGTTTTACACATCCGTTACCCCTCCTTTTCATGACGCTCTTAGTATGGCCCGGGCCGCAGAAAATCATTCCGCCGCCCTTGCCAAAATCCGGAGGAGTGCGTATAATAATGGGGAAAATTTGCGCGCACAAGGAGTTTTTTTATGTCGATCGCACTTTTACAGGAGAAGATCCGCGCCCGGAAAACGCCCCTGGCCCTGGTGCTGGGGCCGGAGGCGGACAAGTTGCCCGCCAGGATCACGAAGAATTTCACCGATATGTACGGCCCCGGCGACATGGCCCAGGCGGAGGCTCTGCGCTATCACGGCAGCCAGCTCATCAGCCAGACGGCCTCGCTGCTGCCCGCCGTGGTGCTGCAGGCGGAGTGCTATCTGCGCTACGGCTTCATGGGCATGGACGTGCTGGCCAACCTGGTGAACATGGCCAAGGCCCAGGGGCTTTACACCATAGTGGATGCCCGCACCGCCGCCCCGGCGGTGTATGTGGAGGGCGGCATCCGGGCCGACGGCGTCACCGTGACCCCCTATCCCGGCAGCGACGTGTGCCGGGTAGGGGAGGACAAATCCGTGTTTGCCGCCGTCCGCACCGGCAACCCCTCCGCCCCGGAGATCCAGAATCTGCTGTCCGGTGACCGCCGGCTGTATTTGGCGGCGGCGGACCAGATGGTCCGCCATGGCGCGGCGCTGATGGCGGAGACCGATTACATCCTGGACGTGAAGGAGCTGCGCAGCCGGGCTCCCAAGGCCTTTTTGCTGCTGCTGGGCTGCGACGGGGAAAACGCCCTGCCCGCCTTCGACGACTATGGCCGGGGGGCGCTGATCGCCGACACCGCCCTGCAATACGCCGACGCCGACGCCGTACAGGCTGCCGTCCGGCAGCTGAAGCAGCTGGTCACCGTGCTGTAAGGGAGGGCCTGTCATGACGAAAATTTATCTCATCCGCCACGCCGAGGCCGAGGGCAACCTCTATCGCATCGCCCACGGCCAGGAGGAGGGCCTGATCACCGACTACCGCGGCCCCCGCCAGATGCAGGCCCTGGCCCGGCGGTTCCGGGACATCCCGGTGGACGCCGTATACGCCAGCGACCTGATCCGCACCCAGACCACCGCCCAGGCGGTTTATGTCCCCAAGGGCCTGCCCCTGCACCTGGAGCCCGCCTTCCGGGAGGTGCACATGGGCGTGTGGGAGGGCCTGACCTGGCGCCAGATCGAGACCCGCTGGCCCTTGCAGATGATGGAGTTCAACCACCAGCTGGACCGCTGGCAGGTGGAGGGCTGTGAGACGGCCCGGGATGTGCTGGACCGGTATCTGCCTGCCCTGCGCCGGGTGGCCCGGGAGCATGACGGCCAGACGGTGGCCGTTTTCTCCCACGGCGCGGCCATGCGTATCGTTCTGGGTACGCTTCAGGGGCTGCCCCTGGCGGAGATCGGACAGACCCCCCACGGCGACAACACCGCCGTGTCCCTGATCGAGGCCCAGGGGGATGACCTGCGGGTGGTGTTCCGGGACGACAACAGCCACCTGACCGCCCAGGAGGGCCTCTCCACCTTCGGCAAGCAGACCTGGTGGAAAACCAAGGGCATGGTGGAGCCGGGCCAGCTGTATCGCCCGGCCAGCCATGAGCAGAGCCGCCTGTTCGGCGCGCCGGAGGGCGGGCAGGGCACCGCCGTGTGGTACAACGGCCAGGAGCTGATCGGCCTGTACCAGACCGTCCGGGAGCCGGACGCCCTGCGCATCACCTGGTACGCCATGGACCCCATGTGGCGGGGCCGCCGCCAGGGGATACCCCCCATGGGCCAGATCATCCAGCAGGGGCGGCGGCTGGGCCTGCCTTACCTGCGGCTGACCTGCACCGACGAGAGCCTGCGCCCCTTCTGGCAGCGCCTGGGCTTCCGGGGCGACGGGGCGGAGCTGGAAAAGGACATCCGCCTGCAGATTCCCGACCTGCGGCAGTGGGTCACGGACTGACGCAGCGTCATCGAAGAATAACAAAACGAGGAGAGCGGCGCTCTCCTCGTTTCTTTTGCTTATTGTTCCGCAGGGGGGTACAGGGCCGACAGCAGGCGGGTATAGACGCCCTCCGGGTCCTGCCGGAACCGGTCCGCCAGGTCCCGGGCCATGGCTTCGGTGGCGGCGGTAAGCTCCAGGTGCAGGATGCTGTCCACGTCGTCCCGCAGCTGCAGCTCCACCACATAGGAGCCGTTTTCCCGGGGGATGACCCGGCTTTGCACCTGGTTTCGCCGCAGCAGGCGGCGGTTGTATTCTGCCACGTTTTTATCCGTCCGCAGGCGCACGGAGTAGGGGAGGCTGGACTCGCAGATCTCGCTGTTTTTCAGGCCCTTGGGGGTGATGGCGTAGCAGCCCTCCTCCGTCAGGCGCAGGTGCTCCGTCTGCACCAGGTCGTTGAGGCATTCGGCATAGGCAAAGTAGTCGATGCCGTCGTCGCACATGGTCAGCTCCTGCATCCCCTCCGGCGGCAGAGGCTCCGACACCCGGGCAGCGATATACAGGATCAGAAACTTGATCTCCAGCTTGTCGTGAATGAATCCGGCGGCCATATGCACCCCATCCTCTCGTCTTGTTTCCTTTATTATACCGGAAATCCCCGGATTTGTACAGGCTTTTTTCCGCACCACCGCCGCCCGGCGGCCATACACTGGAGTGAAGGGCGCAGCCAGCCCCTTCATTACTTAATGGGAGGTTTATTTCATGCCTGAAAACGGAATGCCGGGCCCGGTCTGCGATCTGAGCAGCGTTCGCGAGTCCGTTTGTATCCATACACGGAAGATTTTCGACTCCTGCCGGGATAAGGACTGCGTGGAGGACCTGCGGTTCTATCCCACGGCGTCGGCCATGGAGCTGCTGTCCGGCTGCCAGATGGTCCGGGGCGGCACGGCGGAACTGCTGTATGTGTACACCGACGTGGAGCCGGTGACCTTCAACCGGGGCTTCTACTCCATCGACATGCGGTTTTTCTATCGCGTGACCCTGCAGGTGGGCACCGGGACGCCCCGGTGCGCCGGGGCCGAGGGCCTGTGCGTGTTCGACAAGCGCTGCATCCTGTTCGGCAGCGAGGGCAGCGCCAAGATCTTCTCCTCCGACACCGTCATCGACGAGCTGGATATCCCCGGCCGGATGCGCACCAATCTGCCCACCGCCGTGGTGGAGGCCGTGGACCCCATCGTGCTGGACACCCGGGTGGACGACGGCTGCAAGCCCCGGTGCTGCGAGTGCGGCCTGACGGAGATTCCGGCCTTCATCGCCCGCAGCTTCGGCGAGGAGCTGGTGTTTGACGACGGCGGCCGCCGCCGGTTCTATGTGACCCTGGGTCAGTTCACCCTGGTGCGGCTGGAGCGGGACACCCAGCTGCTGATCCCGGTGTACGACTACTGCATCCCCCAGGCGGAGTGCAGCTGCGGCGACCAGGAGGACCCCTGCGGCCTGTTCCGCAACGTGGCCTTCCCCATCGGGGAGTTCTTCCCGCCCAGCACCCTGGAGATGCCCAAGGACTACGCCGCCACCCGCAGCTACTGTGCCTGCCACTGACCGGGCATAGCATACGTCCCCGGTCCCGCAACGACCGGTCCCTCAGTATGCAGCTTGTCAAAAAAGAATTTTTTGACAAGCTGAGCTCCGCCGGGCAGCGCCCGGCGGAGCTTTTACGTTTTTCTTATTCCTCTGATTTCGATCCCTTCAGCCGGTCCAGCAGACGGCGAAGGGGACTTTTCTTGTCCACCGGTTTATCCTCCGGCTGGGGCTCCGGCGGGGCGGCCAGCGCGGCCCGGACCCGGTCCATGGCTTCCTTTGCCCCGGACACTCCGGCCCTTGTCCCGGCCTCATACAGCTCCTCCGCCCAGCGGAGGTCCCGCTGCACCCCCAGGCCCCGCTCATACAGCCGCCCCAGGCGGCACCGGGCCAGGTCGCTGCCCTGCTCCGCCGCCCGGCGGTACAGGTTGGCGGCAATGGCGGGGTCCTTCTCCGTCCCCACGCCGGTCTCGTAGCAGATGCCCAGCCGGAGCATGGCCTCCGGGTGGCCCTGCAGGGCGGCCCGGTGATACATGTACGCGGCGTACCGGGGCTTTTTCTCCACCCCGTCGCCGGTTTCGTAGCACACCCCCAGCAGATACTGGGCCCGGGGCATTCCCACGGCGGCAGGCTTTTGCAGCAGGCGGGCGGCCTCCCGGTGGGACTCCGGGTCCTTTCTCCGCCGCAGCAGCCCCGCCAGGCAGTACTGGCCCTCCAGCTCGCCCAGCGCCATGGCCCGGCGATAGAGGTCCTCGGCCCGCTGCACATCCTGCTCCACGCCGTGGCCGGTTTCATAGCACACCCCCAGCCGGGTCATGGCCCGGGGATGCTCGCGCTCCGCTCCCTGGCGGAAATATTCCGCTGCCCGGTCATAGTCCTTCTCGGTGCCGTGGCCGAAGTAATAGCACATGCCCGTCTGGCAGAGGGCCTCGGTATAGTCCCCCTGGGCGGCAGCCAGGAAGCAGCGGAAGGCCTCCTGGGCGTTCTGCTCCACCCCGGTGCCCTGGTCATAGCTCAGGCCCAGAAAGTGCCAGGCCCGGGGATAGCCCCCCTCCGCCGCCTGGCGGAACAGCCGGACGGCCTCCCGGTCGTCCTGGTCCACCCCCTTGCCCTGGTGATGCAGCACCCCCAGGGCGCACTGAGCGTCGGGGTATCCGGCCCCGGCGGCCTCCCGGTACAGGGCCAAGGCCCGGGACACGTCCTGCTCCACGCCGTCGCCGAACTCGCAGCACACCCCCAGCAGATACTGGGCCCGGGGCAGCCGCTGCTCCGCCGCCTGGGCAAAGCAATAGGCGGCCTTTTTCAGGTCCTTCTCCACCCCCTGGCCGAAAAAATACATCACGCCCAGGTTGCACCGGCCCATGGGATAGCCTCCCTCCGCCGCCCGGCGGTACAGCTCCACGGCCTTTTCCAGATTCTTTTCCACCCCCTGGCCGCTTTCATAGCACACGCCCAGGTTGCACAGAGCCGGGGCATAGTCCCCGGCGGCGGATTCCTGATACAGGCGGCAGGCCCGGTCCTCGTCCCGCTCCACGCCGAAGCCGTTGTCGTAGCACACCCCCAGCCAGTAAAGGCCCGCCGGGTCGTCCGGGGCCGTCTGGGAAAACCACCGGAAAGCCTTTTCCGGATCCTTGGCCTCGCCGCCGATGCCGTACAGGCAGTTCATGCCCATCTGCACCACGGCGTTGGCGTCGCCGTCCTCCGCCGCCTGGCGGCAGTCCTCCAGGGCCTGACGGCGGCGGTCCGCCAGCTTCAGAAGCTCCGGGGAAAAGACCACGACCTGGGGGTCCTGGGGATTCTGGGGTTCTTGCTGAAATTGTTCGTGGTCCGTCATTTTATCGCTCCTTATCGAATGATCTCATTCTTTATCTCTTGGAGTATACCACGCCGCAAAGCATCCGTAAAGCGTGGAAACGCAAAAATCTCCCCTTCCCAGCTTCCGGAAACGGCGGCATCCCACCGGTAAAGCCGGGGATAGCCCGCTTCATCGATGGGATGCTGTATATCAGTCTGTGTGCGCCCTGTCAGGCGGCGTCATCTCCGGCGCCGTCATGTCCGGGGTCCTTCCGCTCCCGCCGCCAGCGCAGAAAGGTCTCGATCCACTGCCAGGCGGCAAGGGGAATGAATACCACCAGATACCAGAAGGTAAAGCCCTGTATCCGGCCCTCGCTGTATAGTGAGCTGGTCACAACGCCCAGCACGATCAAAGGATAGGTCACCAGGATGGAGTAATTTCTCCACCATGTCGTCTTCCAGAACGGCTTCTTCCGCGGCATATCGAGTCCTCCTAATTCCAGATCACGTCATATGGGCCATCGCCCCAATAGACATTAATGCAGTCGTGCAGTGCAGAAGCCAACGCAGTCTTATGTGATGCAAATGCACTGGGCGAAAAATAATTACCGCTGTAAACTTCTTGCCCCGCATATCCCTCCTGGGTAACAGCGTATTTTGAACCAGAGAAACTACCAGTTGTTTTCATATAGGTAGCCTTCCACGTTACATCATATTGTATAGCCCACACATATAAATCGGGAATAAAGAATTTCTTCGCTGTATCGGCAATGCCAACCCGCCCAAGGATTGTCACTACGATTGCCTTCAACCCAGTGGTGGGCAGTTTAAAAGCCGTTTTATCGAAAAGACAGCAGCTCCTCCGTCTCCTTGCGGCCGGGGCCGTTTTTCCACTGCTCGGGATAGCCCATGGCGATGAGGCAGGCGGGGCGCAGGCCCTCCAGCTCCAGCAGACGCCCGGCGGCGCCGGCGTCGAATATGCCCAGGATGCAGGTGCCGATGCCCAGGTCCCGGGCCGCCAGGCAGAAGGTCTGGGCGGCGATCCCGGCGTCGAACATCTCCCACCCGGCGGCCTGGCTCTCCGTCAGCGGGGCGTCCCCCTGGCCGGACAGCCCCGGCACATAGGCGATCACCGCCAGGGCAGCGGCCCGGTTGATGGTCTTGGTGTTGAAGCCCTGGCCGGGGATGCACTCCCGGGCCATCCGTTCCTTCAGCGCCGGGTCGTCAATAACGATATATCGCACGGGCTGGGTGTTCTTCCAGCTGGGGGAAAACCGGGCCAGGTCCACCACCCGGCGGATGTCCTCCCGGGGGATGGGGGTTTCCTGAAAACGGCGGCAGCTGACCCGCTGCCGGATGCATTCTGCGGTGGTCATGGGATGACACGCTCCTTTTGGTAATAGTTTTTTTATTGTAGCACAAATTTTTCTCTCCGTAAAGGGCGGCGGGGCCGTACTTGTAAAATCCGGGAAAATGTGATACAATGCGGGATATTATCGGGACAAAGCCGGGAAATGGGGGGACAAAAAATGGGTCTGCACGACGGGCACCGCCAGCGCAAGCGCCAGCAGTTTTTATCCCACGGACCCCAGAGCATGGCCGACCATGAGCTGCTGGAGCTGGCCCTGTTTTACGCCATCCCCCGCCGGGATACCAACGAGACCGCCCACCGGCTTCTGGACCAGTTCGGGTCCCTGGAGCGGGTGCTGACCGCCCCGGAGCAGGAGCTGGAGCAGGTGGAGGGCGTGGGGCAGAACGCGGCGGTGTTGCTGCGGTTGATAGGCGCCATGGGGGACCGGGCCAGGCGGCCGGGCCGGGAGGAGAAGATCGTGGCCTCCGTGGACCAGGCCGGGGCCTATTTCCTGCGGCTGCTGGACGGGCAGCGGACGGAGCAGCTGTATCAGCTGTGCGTGGACGGCAAGGGAAAGGTCCTATCCTGTCGGATGCTGTCCCAGGGGCAGGCGGACATGACGGTGCTGAGCCTGCGGCAGGCGGTGGAAAACGCCCTGCTGTCCGGGGCCAGCGGCGTGTTCCTGGCCCACAACCACCCCAGCGGCGTGGCCCTGCCCTCCCAGGCGGATGTTCAGGCCACCGTCCAGGTCCGGGACGCCCTGAAGCGGCTGGATATCCGGCTCATCGACCACATTATTGTGGCCGATGGAGACTATGTTTCCATGGCCTCCAGCGGACTGCTGCGGTAGATTCCTGCCATTTTGGGCAAATTCACGAAGAAAATTGACAGAAAAGGGTAGAAATGCCGCAAAGAATCTGTTATAATAAGAGAATCTTATAATCTAATATGAGATATTACTTTTGCTTGTAAAAATGCGAATAAAAAAACAGGAGAAACCAATGGAAACACAGAAAAGACGGCGGGGTGACCGCCGGGACGGCCGACTGCTGCGGGAACTGGATTCCCTGCACTTCATCACCGGCATTATTTACCCCAACCGCTGCGACAACGAGGCATACATCTCCGAGCGCATCGACCTGACCCCGGTGAAGGCCTATATGGCCCGCCGGAACGAGACGGAAAAGGACTTCCCCTATACCTATTTCCACCTGGTGCTGACGGCCCTGGTGAAAACCATCACCCTGCGGCCCAAGATGAACCGCTTCATCGTCAACGGCAACTTCTTCCAGCGCAATGAGGTGACGGCGTCCTTCGTGGTGAAAAAGCAGTTTTCCGACAAGGGGGCCGAGGCCCTGGCCATGCTGCACACCACCGGCGACGACACCATCGACACCGTCCATGAATACATCCGCCAGCAGGTGACGGAGTGCCGCTCCGACAAGGTGGACAGCACCACCGGCGAGATGGACATCCTCAACAAGCTGCCCCGGTGGCTGGGCAAGGCGGCGGTGCGGTTCATCATGTGGCTGGACAAGCACGGCTGGGTTCCCGACAGCATGACCTGCAACGACCCGTATTACAGCTCCGTGGTGCTGTCCAACCTGGGCTCCATCAAGCTCAAGTGCGGCTATCACCACCTGACCAACTGGGGCACCTGCT
>OIWQ01000751.1_pt1 | contig 41755 bp, 42 predicted proteins | sample 1587571 | NCBI WGS metagenome assembly OIWQ01 (sample SAMEA3888910, study PRJEB22519) | human gut metagenome | biome: human gut; feature: human-associated habitat; material: faeces | place: Denmark | collected 2010
TCCTTTAAAATGGTACCCCATGCCGATTGCTTTCAAATTCAGCTCAAAAAGATCCATATGCTTTGCGGAGACGACCTTTTTGAGCGCCTCCTCCGTATTTTCATACGTCATTCCGGGGCCTTCGCGCAGAAATTTCCCCGCCATAATCATATTGGCAAGCGTAGGGATGCCCGCTTCCTGTGCCATCTGTGTCGCGGGAACATAGAATACGCGGACGTCCTCCCGCATTACACCTCTCCCGATCAGCGTGCTGTCCGCCAAAATCAGCCCGCCGGATACGACGTCGTTTTCATATTTGTCAAGAGACGGCAGATTCATGGCAATAAGGCAGTCGGGTGCGGTGACAATCGGCGAACCGATCGGGATATCGCTGAGAATCACACTGCAATTCGCGGTACCGCCGCGCATTTCCGGCCCATAGGACGGAAGCCAGCTGATCTGCTTTCCCTCCAACATGCCTTTATACGCGAGGAACTTTCCGGTAAACAGGACGCCCTGCCCGCCAAAGCCGGCAATCAGAATTTCGGTCGTGCTCATTTCGCAGCGCCCTCCCTTCCGTAAACGATTCCCGCAGAACGGTCTTTGTAAACGCCGAGCGGATAATACGGAATCATTTTTTCGTCAATCCATTCAAGCGCCTTTTCCGGCGTCATGCCCCAGTTGGTCGGACACGAGGAAATGACCTCCACGAGGGAAAAGCCCTTCCCGTTTATTTGGTTTTCAAACGCCTTTTTGATCGCCCGACCGGCATTTTTGACATTCTTTACGTTGTTGACGGCAACCCGCTCGATGTATTCCGCGCCGTCTATCTGAGAGAGCAATTCGCAGACGCGCACGGGAAAGCCGCATACCGACGTATCACGCCCATACGGAGAGGTCTGTGTGACCTGTCCGGGGAGCGAGGTCGGCGCCATCTGACCGCCCGTCATGCCGTAAATCGCATTGTTGACAAACACAATGGTGATGTTTTCATTTCTCGCCGCGGCATGTACAGTTTCCGCCATGCCGATGGAAGCAAGGTCGCCGTCTCCCTGATAGGTGAAAACGACGCTCGCGGGATTCGCGCGTTTGAGTCCGGTCGCAACCGCCGGCGCGCGTCCATGTGCCGCCTCAATCATATCGCAGGAAAAATAGTTATAGGCAAATACCGCGCAGCCGACCGGAGCCACACCAACGGTGATATCCCCGACATTCAGCGAATCGATCGCCTCGGCGACAAGCCGGTGAATGATGCCGTGCGTACAGCCCGGACAGTAATGCAGCGGCGCATCCGTCAGAGCCTTCGGTTTTTCAAATACAATCATTTTTTCTCGCCTCCGTTCGCTTCTTCGATTTTGGAAAGCACAAATTCCGGAGACGGAAGCATACCGCCCACACGGTTGCAGAGCAGCACCGGTCTTTTGCACCTTGTCGCAAGCTCGATATCCTCAATCATCTGTCCCATCGAAAGCTCCACCGAAACAAATGCCTTCACTCTGCCGGCAGCCGCTTCCAGCGGCTTCTTCGGGAACGGCCACAGCGTAATCGGGCGTATCATTCCCACGCGGATTCCCTTTGCTCTCGCCATGCGGATCGCATTCTGCGAGACGCGCGCGGTGATGCCGAACGCCACAAGGCAGATTTCCGCGTCCTCCATCATAAATTCCTCATACATGACCTCGTTTTCCTCGATCACTTTGTATCTCTCATAGCGGTCGAGATTCCATTTTTCCAGCTCCTTCGGAACGAGAGACAGCGAGGTGATGATGTTGTGTTCCCTTTTTCCGTGTGTACCCGTCAAAGCCCACGGCTTGTCATAGGTCTTTTTTTCCACGCTTTCAAAGGAAACCGTCTCCATCATCTGTCCCATCGTACCGTCGGCAAGAATCATCGAGGTCATACGGTACTGATCCGCCAAATCAAAGCCTTTGACGGTCAGGCTCGCCATCTCCTGCACCGACGCCGGCGCGAGAACAATCATATGGTAATCCCCATGACCGCCGCCCTTGGTCGCCTGAAAATAGTCGGACTGCGCCGGCTGAATGCTGCCGAGTCCCGGACCGCCGCGCTGCACATTGACAACGAGCGAGGGCAGGTCGCTGCCCGCTATGTAAGAAAGCCCTTCTGTTTTCAGCGAAATACCGGGACTTGAAGACGACGTCATGACGCGGTATCCCGCCGCAGCCGTGCCGTAAACCATATTGATTGCGGCGATTTCGCTCTCCGCTTGAAGAAACACGCCGCCGATCTTCGGCATGCGCTTTGCCATATAGGCTGCAATTTCGGTCTGGGGCGTGATCGGATAGCCGTAATAATGGCGGCATCCGGCGGCGATTGCAGCTTCGGCAATCGCTTCGTTCCCTTTCATAAGCACCTTTTCTGCCATATCCTAAACCTCCAAAGCTCTTCGGTGTCTTGCCCGAAGAGCGGACATATTATTTCTCCACCGTAATGATACAATCCGGACACATGGTCGCGCAGAACGCGCAGCCGATACAAAGGCTCTCATCGGTTACCTCGACCGGACTGTGTCCCTTCTTGTTGATTTTTCCCTTCGCCAATGCGAGGATTTTCTTCGGACATGCGTTCACACAAAGTCCGCAGCCCTTGCAAAGATCGGTTTTAAAAGTAAGCTTTGCCATTTTCGTTCCCTTTCCGTATAGCTGCCGCCGCAGGGACGGCTTTTCTCGGATGATTACTCATAATATTTTGCTTGAAGCGTAAGTGCGAACAGACCGTGTATGCTGTCGGTCAGCGCCGGGACAAGCTCGCGGCGCACCGTTGTCATTTTGACGGGGAGCCCGCTCATGCCGGACAGCCGCTCGATCTTGGACTGCGTTTCAAGAACGGTCTGCGCCGTCGTTTCTTCTCCGAGATTCGAGTTGTTGACAAGCGCGGTAAAGCGCATGCCGCACGCACATTCGATCTCCCGCATGACCTCGAGCGCATCCGCCGCCGTCTCCGTCAAGGGACGGTAAAAATTCGCGACGAACAGCATTTCATATCGGTTCTCCTCCAAAATCTCCGGCGCGTACCGACCGAGCGCATAGGCGCCGCGGTCGTCGCCGCCGATGTCCAGCACCGCATAACGCTCCCGCTCCCGTATGATGTCGTACATCTGTGCCGGAAGTGCCGGCAGGTCGAGATTCGTGTTCGCATAAGTCGGACAGATGAGGCGGATCCCGCAGGCGGCAAGCTCCGCCTCGCTGTCCTTGGTTCTGAAATACGGATTGACGATGTCGAGATCGGCAATCGTTACGGGATATGACAGCGCCGCAAGATATTTTGCATAATTAACGGCAATATTGGTTTTTCCGCTGCCGTAATGTCCGGCAAACAGCGTGACACGCGAAATATTCACGGCGTTTTTCTCCCTTCGGTTCAAAGCTTGTTGCGCATGATCTTTCCGCTGATCGTTTTGGGCAGCTCATCCCGGAATACGACAATACGCGGATACTTATACGGCGCGGTCTTTTCCTTGACGTAATTTTGGATTTCCTTTTTGAGCGCCTCCGTAGGCTCCGTTCCCTTGGTCAGAACGATGCTCGCCTTGACGACCTGCCCTCTCACCTCGTCGGGCGCTGCGGAAACGCCGCATTCCAGCACATACGGAAGCTCCATGATGACGCTTTCAATCTCAAACGGTCCGATGCGGTAGCCGGAGGATTTGATTACGTCGTCCGTGCGTCCGACATACCAGAAGAAGCCGTCCTCGTCGCGCCATGCGACGTCTCTCGTATGATAGTATCCGTCGTGCCAAACCTCCGCCGTTTTTTCGGGTTCGCCCCAATAACCGGAAAAGAGTCCGCACGGAACCTTGCCCTCCTCCGCGCGAATGCATATCTCGCCGGTTTCTCCGTCCGCGACGGGTTTTCCGTCCGGCGAGAGCAGCTCGATCCGATACGGCGGAACGGGCTTGCCCATCGCACCGATCTTGTGAGCGGCCCCCGTCAGATTGGCGATGGTAAGCGTGGTTTCCGTCTGACCGAAGCCTTCCATAAGCTGAAGTCCCGTCGCCTTTTCAAACTGCACGAAAACCTCCGGATTGAGTGCCTCACCGGCTGTCGTCGCGCGTTTGACGGAGCTGAAATCGTATCTCGAAATATCCTCCTTAATCATCATGCGGTACATGGTGGGCGGCGCGCAGAACGTTGTGATATGATATTTTGCAAAAAGCGGCAGAATATCGGCGGCATTGAAGCGGTCGAAATCATAGGTAAAGACCGCGCCCTCACAGAGCCACTGTCCATATAGCTTGCCCCAAAGAGCCTTGCCCCATCCGGTATCGGATATCGTGAAATGCAGTCCGTCCGAATCCACCGAATGCCAATATTTCGCCGTCGCAAAATGCGCCAGCGGATATTTATAGTCGTGCGCGGCGATCTTCGGATAGCCCGTCGTACCGGAGGTAAAGAACATCAACATCGTATCCGAGCCGCACGGCGCATCCTCGCCGCGCGCGAATTTGCCGGAAAAAAGATTGTAGCTGCTGTCGAAATCATACCAGCCCTCGCGCGTGCCGCCGACCAAAATCTTGGTTTTCAGCGTCGGAGACTGGCGCTCGGCAAGCTCCACCTGCTCCGCGATATCGCCGTCCGCCGAGCAAAGGATTGCGGACACACCGGCCGCATTGAAACGGTACACAAAATCGTGGTCTTTCAGGAGATTGGTCGCCGGAATCGCAATCGCACCCAGCTTGTGAAGCCCGATGATGGCAAACCAAAATTCATAATGGCGTTTGAGCACCAGCATCACGCGGTCGCCCTTTGAAATCCCGAGCGATTTGAAATAATTCGCGCACTGCGAGGAGGCACGCTTGATGTCGGCGAATGTGAAAATTCTCTCGGTTTTGTTGCGGTCCAAATGCACCATCGCAGTCTTATCCGGATATTTCGCCGCAATCTCATCGACAACATCGAAGGCAAAATTGAATTTTTCTTCGTTATGGTATCGGATATCCGTCGGCGTGCCGTTTTCGTCCACCGAGGTTTCGATGAATTTGCTGCATATGAGCTTCTCCGTCCGGTTGGCGGATACGATGCTGTCGCGGATTTCACTTTCCGGCTTTGCCTCACCCGGCAAAACGACAGCGCAGAAGCAGCAGTCCTTTCCGTCCACGGCGATCATGCCGTGGGGTGTGGAGGAATCATAAAAGATGCTGTCTCCCTCGTCCAAAATCTCCGTATTGGAGCCGACCTGCACCTTTAATCTGCCGGACAGCACGATGTCAAATTCCTGACCGGAATGTGTGGTCAAATGAATCGGACGGTGCTGCAATTCCTCGGAATAATCGTAGCGCACCCAGTACGGCTCCGCGAGCTTGCCGCGGAACAGCGGCGCAAGGTTTTGGATGCTGATTCCGTCCTCCTTCGCCGTCGGCACGCCCTTTCCCTTTCTCGTGACCATATAAGAGGAAAGCTTGGGACTTTCTCCCTCCAAAATATCGGCGATTGTAATGCCGAACGCAATCGCGCACTTATGTATAAAGGTAAAGGGGAAATCAAGCTCCCCCGCTTCATAGCGTCTGTACTCTTCGACAGAAGTGTCGGTTTTTTCCGCCATCTGCGTCTCGCTAAGCCCTGTCACAAGCCGCATCTCCCGAATACGTGCGGCAATTTCCATCAGCTGTCCCGACATGGTTTTGGTTTCTGCTTTCATTTTTTAATACCACCCTTTCCCGCGAACTTCCCGCGTTCTGCCTTTTCACGGCAATCTGAATTTGTAATTCGGACGGGCGGTCGGCTATAAAAAAAAACAAGCACCCGTCTCAATTTGCTTTGAGACGGGTGCATAAAAATACATCCGCGGTACCACTCAAATTGCGGCCGAAAAGCCGCCACTCTCGGACTCCGACAAGCCCCATGCCTTGACGCAGCAATCACGGGAAACGCTACTTCATCGTATGCACGATTTTCACGGTTCCAGCTCGGGAGCGATAGACCCGCTTGAATCATCCGCTGCCGGTTTTCACCTGCCACCGGCTCTCTGCAAGCATTTGATTCGGATCCTCTCCGTCACAGCTTTTCTTTGTTATTCATGACTATATCACAAATCAAACTGTTTGTCAAGCGTTTTTTGATATTTTTTATTTTTCCCGACGGAAAACCGATTCTGATGCGGGCAGATTCCGCCGCATTCATATGGGATTCCTCACAAAAACAACGCAAAAATCAGAAATCCAATCGAAAAAAACGACGATATTTCGGAATTGCTGTTGTATCAACTCAAAAAATATGTTATAATTTTGTCTTGATTTGAAATATCGTTCCCCTATTCAAGCTTTTTATATGAATTTTTATGCGAAAGGATGATAACACCATGAAAATCATCGATGCGCACACGCATATTTTCCCCGATAAAATTTCAGATAAGGTGTCCAAATCCATCGGCGGTTTTTACGGGATGCCTTATTTTGCCCCCGCTTCCGTAAAAAACCTGCTGGAAGAAGGAGAGACCGCCGGGATTTCCCATTTCCTTGTCTGTTCCGCGGCGGTCACACCGGAGCAAACGCCATCCATCACCGACTTTATGGCGCAGGTCATACAAAATCATGACTGCTTCACGGCACTCGCCTCCATTCATCCGGATTTTCCGGACTTTGAAGCGGAAATCGACCGCGCCGTATCGCTCGGCCTTGCCGGAATTAAGCTGCACCCAGACTTCCAAAAATTCGACATCGACGATGAAAAGGTGTTCCCTCTATACCGTGCGGCCGCAAAGCGCGGACTGCCGATTCTCATGCACATGGGGGATAAGCGCTACGACGCGTCGTCACCGAAAAAGCTGGCGGCTGTCATGAAAAAAATCCCGGACCTCACCGTCATCGCCGCGCATTTCGGCGGCTTCCAAAGATGGCAGGAGTCCCATGACTTTCTCATACCGTCCGACAGGCTTTGGTTTGACACCTCGAGCTCGACGATGTTCGTCTCCCGCGACTACGCGCTCTCGATGTTCGACAAATTCGGCATCGACCGCTTCTTATTCGGCACGGACTTCCCGCTTTGGAATGCGTCGGAGGAGCTTGAACGGGTGAGAGCACTCGGACTTTCCTACGCGGAATATGAGAAGCTTTTTGCGGGAAATTTCATGCGGCTTTTCGGGATGAAATAACGCTGCAAAGGAAAAAATACCGCGCAGAACCGGGCCTAAGAATCAAAGTGCATGTTATAAAATCCAAAGCAAGCCGTCAGTCTATACGGCCCAAAAAGTCGGTACTCAGCGTACTACTCTTCTCCGAGAGGGGAACTAAGCTTTTATAAGGCCAAATGGCCACAAGCCAAACGAAAAGCGAAATATAAAAATGCAAATTTTCGTCTTTCTCCAATCATCATGCTTGAAATTATAATATTTTATGAATTGCTTTATAGGCTCTAAAACGGTGCTGTAAAATCTTACGGATATTTACAGCATCGTTATTTTGCGCAGTTACTCTACCCTCATCATTCTGTACCCGACGCCGATATGCGTTTGAATATATTGAGGGGAATCCGTATCCTTTTCCAACTTCTTACGGAGCGTTGCCATAAAGACGCGCAGAGAAGCAATATCATTATTCCAGCTGCTGCCCCAAATGCTCCGTGTAATAAAGGTATGGGTCAAAACCTTACCGATATTTCTTGAAAGCAGGCATAAAAGTTTATATTCAATAGGCGTAAGGTGCAGCTCTTCACCACCTAAATAAGCGCATCCTGCGGCATAATCTATACGAAGCTTGCCGTTTGTAAAAATAGATGCTTCGGCAGTGGCTGCGTTCTGTACCATATTAAGCCGTCTTTGTGTAACCCTAAGCCTCGCCAAAAGTTCTTCTACCGAAAACGGTTTGGTCAGATAATCGTCGGCACCCGCATCAAGCGCATCGATTTTGTCGGTGTCCTCACTTCGTGCACTAATAACAATAATCGGCATATTCGACCAAGTACGGATTTTTTTAATTACTTCAACTCCGTCTGTGTCCGGAAGTCCTAAATCGAGCAGGACAATATCAGGATTATGCGACGACGCTTCTAAAATAGCATCAGCACCATTTGGAGCGGTCAAATATCTGTAATCATGCGCTTTAAGAGTTGTTGTAATAAGATTTTTGACTGAATTATCATCTTCAACAACCAATATCAAGGATTTATTCATGAATTTTTACCTCCCCGGCAGATAATGTAATCGTGAATACCGCACCATGCGGCGTATTGTCCGAAACTTCTATTTTACCGCCGTGTGCATTCACAATAGATCTGCACAACGACAACCCAAGTCCTAAGCTGCGGCGGCTATCAGCTATATTGTTCGCTCCGCTGTAAAACATATCAAATACCCGCTCCTTCATATCATCGGGTATCCCGTCGCCGTCGTCGGCAATGGATATCACCGCTTTATCTCCATGCTTCCAGGTTTTAATCAGAATATTAGAGCCCTTCGGCGTATACTTAATAGCGTTGTCTACCATATTTATGATAACCTGCACCATAAGCTTTGCATCCATTTTGGCAAGAAGATACTCTTCTTTGTTGTGAACGGATATATGGTGTTCAACACTTTTTCGGTTTACATGATGAAGTGCTTCTGAGATCACATCGTCTACCAAATCCTCCGTAATGTTAAGATTCAGTCTCCCTTCGTCAAGCCTTGTGACTGAAAGCAGATTTTCTACCAGATTGATAAGCCACATGGAGTCGTCATAAATATCGCTATAAAGCTGTTTCTTTGTCGTCTCGTCAAAGGAATTGCCGTTTGATAAAAGATTACTGGCGTTGCCCGAAATAGAAGTAAGCGGTGTTCGCAGATCATGTGAGATAGCACGCAGTAGATTGGCGCGAAGCTGTTCATTTTTAGCGAGAATTGCCGCTTCTTCCTTCTCTCTTGCGTTCTTTTCGTTTTCCAGCGACAAAGCACATTCGCCAAGTATGGATAACAATATACTTTTTTCAAACGAATCAAGCGGTTCTTCACCGATATAAATACCGACAACACCGTAAACTCGGCTGTTCACTCTTATGGAAAGATACAGGCATTTTGCATTTGAAAGTGTTTCTGTGCTAGCTCCGGCGTGCTTATTATTCTTTTGCACCCACTCCGCAACAGCCTTTTCTTTTGCACCCGTCATTTCGTTGTTTGCTCTATCGTTTGAAACGGTAAAAATATGAGGCTCTCCGAGTTTTTCGTTCTCGGTCAAATAAAATACTATATCCTTGTCGAGCAGCTTTATAAGCTGATTTGCTGTCGCCGAAACGATTTCGTTCTTGTCCTTTGCCTGCTGTAAGAGCTGATTGGTATCAAACAGCACCTTTGTTCTGTAAGCTGATTTTGCTGACTGTCCTGCATGATTTTTTAACTTTACGGCAAGCGAGCTTGTGAGCAGCGCTGCCAAAAACATAATCAAAAAAGTTATAGGATATCCCTGTCCGTATGCTTTAAAGGTGAATTGGGGCTCGGTAAACAGGAAATTAAAAACCAATACACTGACAATAGAGGATATCAGGCTATAAATTCGATGCTTTGTAACAACCGAAGTTACAAGGACGCCGAGAACATATACCGTGATAATATTGGCTTCTGCAAAGCCCAAGTACCGAAACAGTATTCCGATACAGCTTGATAAAACCAAAATGGCAACGCTTTTTAAAATATCGGATATCGAAAAGACCATTTTGTTTTTCTTTCTTGCTTTTTTTGCATAGTATCCGGTATTTTTTCCGTCTGGTATGATATGCACATCTAAATTAGGCGTACTTGCAATCAGTTTTTCTGTAAGAGTAGGCTTACTGAATATACTTTTTTTGGTTGCGGAGCTTCTGCCTATCACAATTTTCGATACTCCCGACAGCCTTGCAAATTCAGCAATTTGATCAGAAACATCTTCGCCGTACACGGTTTCGATCTTAGCGCCAAGCTGCTCTGCAAGACGCATATTGCTGCGCAGTCGCTTTACATCTTCTTCGGGCATAACCTGATAATCCGGCGTTTCCACAAATAGTGCGGCGAAATCGCCCTTAAAGGCATTCGCCATTCGGGCAGCAGTGCGAATGATCCTTGCGTTCGACGGTGATGACGAAAGACAGACAAGGATATATTCGTCCGTATGATAATCGCTGCGGCTTTTCGTTCTAACGGCTTCGGTAAGCAGGTTTACCCTATCGGCGCAGCGGCGTAAAGCGATTTCCCGAAGCGCTGTAAGATTTTCCACAGTAAAGAAGTTCTCCGCGGCACGCTCAGCCTGAACCGAATTATAAACATTTCCCGACTGTAGCCGCTCAATCAATTCCTGCGGTTCAATATCCACAAGCTCGACCTGATCAGCATTATCAAATACCGAATCGGGGATCCGTTCATGTACCATAATGCCCGTTATAGCTGCGACGGTATCATTTAGACTTTCAATATGCTGAACATTTACCGTAGTATAAACATCGATTCCCGCATTCAACAGCTCCTGAATATCCTGATAACGCTTAGTATGCCTACATAGAGGGGCATTGGTATGAGCAAGCTCATCCACAAGGATTAACTGTGGGTGCCTTACAAGTGCAGCGTCAAGATTAAATTCCGAAAGAACAATTCCGTTATATTCCGTAACAAGATTCGGAAGACATTCCAATCCGTTTATAAGCGCAGAGGTCTGCGGGCGGTCGTGCGGCTCAACATAGCCGGCAACAACATCAATACCACGCTTCCTTGCCGAATGTGCGGCTTTCAGCATAGCATAGGTTTTGCCGACTCCTGCGGCATAGCCGAAAAATATTTTCAAATGTCCGCGATTAAGGCTTTGCTCTTCCTTTTCAATTTGCTTTAAAAACCGTTCCGGGCTTTGCCTTATTTCGTCCATGAAAACACCTCCTGTAAGTCTCCTATTTTAAGAAAGCGGTATTAAAAGAAACTGAAAGAAAACCAAGGTAAACGCTGTTCGCTTTTGCGCGGCAGACGTAAGATTTCGATAATACAGTCTTAAATATCTCTCTACAATAACGAATCGTTCCAAGACAGTGAAAAAATTCTTTATGGTATTGACCAATAATATTTCCGCTCTTTATTATAACACAGTTATTGCATCCACTGCGAATACCAACAATAATTCTTTCAGATTTGTATGCTCTGTTAAACGCAAAATAGTCTCTAACCGCGAGGAAGCACGACGCCTTTCCTGTCACATGCGGCCTAACATTATTCCATACAGAAATCCCAATATAAGAATCTGAAACGATGTAACATGCCTATGCTTTTATTTTTTGTCGTTTTATTCTAACGGATACCTACACAAGCTTAATATCATATTTAGACTGTCATTATTTTATCTTAATCTGCATTAAATCGGCGCAAGCAAGATGAAGATAATATTAAGATTGCATAAAGATAAAGGTGGAAAAGCCGAAGCTTTTCCGCCTTAAAGCTATTGTAGAATTCCGTCCAGCATTAAATTTACTTTCAGCACATTGACGGTTTCTTCTCCGAATATGCCTAAAAGCTTGCCCTCTGTGCATCGATCAATAATCTCCCGTACTTTGTCCTCGGTCATACCATTTGCTTTTGCGATCCGCGCAACTTGATACTCCGCCGCCGCAGGAGAGATATGCGGATCAAGTCCGCTGCCCGAACAGGTGACAAGATCAACAGGAATTGCTGTTTCGTCCATATCAGGATTAGCGGCACGCAGTTTTTCTACACGCTCTTTTACCAAAGCCTCGTATTCTTCGCTTGCAGGGGAAAGGTTTGACGGTGAAGCATACATCAGCGTTTTTCCGTTTTCATCCTTGTAGGTTGAAACATCAATATTCATAATGCGCCCCCACATATGTCTCTCATCCGTATATTGCTGCCCGAGCAGTTCACAACCATATTTTTTCCCGTCGATCTCAATAATGCTTCCGTTTGCTTTATCGGGAAAAATAAGCTGTGCAAGACCTGTTGCAACGCCTGTATAAACAACGCCGCAGAGCAATGTAAAAATAAGAAAAATAACAGCTGCCCTCGGCAATATATTTTTTAATGTTTTCATCTCTATACCTCCTTACGCCAATCCCAAAACAACCAGCAGCATATCAATCAGCTTGACAAAGATAAACGGAGCCACAAGACCGCCCAAGCCATAAATCAGCAAATTACGTGATAATAGTTTCCCTGCCGGGACCTCACGGTATTTCACGCCTTTTAACGCCAATGGAATCAGCGCAATAATAATCAGCGCATTGTAAATAATCGCAGAGAGCACAGCGCTTTGCGGAGAATGTAATCCCATAATGTTGAGCGCAGAAAGTCCCGGATACAGTCCCATAAACAACGCGGGTATGATGGCGAAATACTTTGCTACATCGTTTGCAATTGAAAAAGTAGTCAGACTTCCTCTTGTCATTAAAAGCTGTTTGCCTATGCGTACAATGTCAATAAGCTTTGTAGGGGATGAATCGAGGTCAACCATATTCCCTGCTTCCTTTGCCGCCTGTGTTCCGGTGTTCATTGCAACCGCCACATCAGCCTGCGCGAGAGCCGGGGCATCGTTTGTTCCGTCTCCCGTCATTGCCACCAAATGACCTTTCGATTGAAAATCACGAATCATTTGAAGTTTGCCCTCGGGGGTTGCTTCTGCAAGGAAGTCGTCTACACCCGCTTCGGCAGCAATAGCGGCGGCAGTCATCGGATTATCACCTGTAATCATTATGGTTTTGATGCCCATTTTACGAAGATCCGCAAATTTCTCCTTTACGCCCCGCTTAATAATATCCTTTAGATGGATAACGCCGAGTATTTTATGATTTTTAGCAACAACAAGAGGCGTTCCGCCTTGCTTTGCTATATCCTGCACAACACGGTCGCATTCTTCAGAATACATACCGCCTGCATGGGTGATATATACCTGCATTGTCTCAGCCGCACCCTTGCGGATTTCATTGCCGTCAAAGTCTACGCCGCTCATACGGGTTTTCGCTGTAAAGGGAATAAAGGCCATATTCTTGTCGGAAAGTTCTCTGCCCCGAAGACCGAATTTCTCTTTTGCGAGAATAACCACGCTTCTTCCCTCCGGCGTTTCATCTGCAAGCGAGGATAACTGTGCCGCATCAGCAAGTTCTTCTTCGCTCGCACCATCTACCGGAATAAATGCGTGAGCCTGCCGATTGCCAAGAGTAATCGTTCCCGTTTTATCAAGCATCAGTATATCCACATCTCCGGCGGCTTCAATTGCTCTGCCGCTCATAGCCAGCACATTTGCCTGATTCAGTCTCGACATTCCGGCAATGCCGATTGCTGAAAGCAGTGCGCCGATGGTAGTAGGAGCAAGGCAAACAAGCAAGGCTACCAGCGTCGTAATAGAAGTGGGATTTTCTATTCCCGCTTGCTTTGCCGAAAATACGGAGTATGTATAGAGTGACATTGTAACAAGGATAAAGATTATGGAAAGCGCAACGAGGAAAATCTGCAAGGCAATTTCATTGGGGGTCTTTTTTCTTGCCGCACCCTCAACCATAGCAATCATTTTATCAAGAAAGCTTTCTCCCGCTTCGCTGGTAATTCGCACTGCAATCCAATCGGATAATACGGTAGTTCCTCCGGTTACGGCGCTTCTGTCACCGCCTGCCTCACGAATGACAGGAGCAGATTCACCGGTAATCGCACTTTCATCTACTGATGCAGCGCCTTCAATCACCTCGCCGTCACCGGGGATCTGTTCTCCCGCTTTCACGATGACAATATCCCCTTTTTTAAGCAATGCGGAAGAAACGGTGATTACCTGCTCCTTTTTATCGGCAGACGGTATCTTATGTGCTTCTACATCTTTTTTTGAAGCTCTTAAAGAATCTGCCTGTGCTTTTCCGCGTCCCTCTGCTATCGCCTCTGCAAAGTTGGCAAAAATACAGGTAAACCACAAGATTACTGCAATCGCCAGCGTATATCCGCTGGAAACATCTTTGAAACCAAACAGCGAGATCATCCATAATCCGGTTGTCAATATTGCAGATATATATACCAAGAGCATAACGGGATTTCGCACTTGTGTTTTTGGGTTCAGCTTAATAAATGAATCTTTGATTGCTCTGCCGAGTATTTTTTTATCAGCAAAAGCACTTTTTATTGACTGTGCCATATCACTGCCTCCTTACACAATACTTTGGAAAAATTCTGCAATCGGCCCCAGCGCCAACGCTGGGAAAAAGCTGAGCGCACCGACAAGCAGAACAATAAAAATCAGCAAGAATACAAACATCGCATTTGTAGTAGAAAGGGTTCCGGCCGTCGTTGCAATTTTTTTCTTCCCGGCAAGGCTTCCCGCAATCGCCAGCGTTCCGATAATCGGCAGGAAGCGGGCAAACAGCATGACGGCCCCAAGAGATATATTCAAAAATACGGTGTTTGCATTAAATCCGGCAAACGCAGAACCGTTGTTGCCTCCACAGGAAGAATAAGCATAAAGTAATTCCGAAAAACCGTGTGCCCCGCCGTTGTTCAAGCTGTCCGCCACACTCGGGACGGCCGCCGCAATGCCACTTCCCACAAGAATGGCAATCGGCGTCGCAAGGCAAACGAGCACAGACCATTTCATCTCATACGGCTCAATTTTCTTACCTAAAAACTCCGGCGTCCTGCCAACCATAAGTCCTGCTATAAATACCGTTAGAATGGCAAAAGCAAGCATACCGTAAAGACCGCAGCCAACGCCGCCGAAAATCACCTCGCCAAGTTGCATGAGCAGCATAGTCACCATCCCGCCGAGAGGCGTATAGCTGTCGTGCATAGAATTTACCGAGCCGTTGGAAGCCGCTGTGGTAAACACCGCCCATGTGGAGGATGCTGCAATACCAAACCGTGTTTCTTTGCCCTCCATATTGCCGCCCGCCTGATCGGTCATGGAAATGTTGATATTCCCGTCCTGAGCAAGCTGCGGGGTTGCAAGCTGTTCGCTGACGGCAATCGTGCCGAGCGCCAGTACAAGACATATAAACATTGCCATAAAGATTGCAATGCCCTGTTTTTTATTTTTTACTGCCTTGCCGAAGGTGAAGCACAATGCGGCAGGAATCAACAGAATGGAAATCATTTCAATCAAATTAGTAAAAGCATTCGGATTTTCCAACGGGTGTGCCGAATTAACGCCGTTAAATCCGCCGCCGTTGGTGCCGGACTGCTTAATAGCAATCTGGCTTGCAGCGGGCCCCATTGGAACGAATTGTTCCGTTACGATTTCTGCGTCCGGGATCACCTGTCCATTCACAGTAACGGTTTCTGCTTCAAGGTTGATTTCTGCATTTTCAAGGATTGTGCCATCAGCACTCACCGCAATCGGTTCTACAAGAGATACCGTTTCAGCGCCTTTCAGGTTTTGTATCACACCGCCGCCGACTAACAGCAAAGAAATCACTAAATTAAGCGGAAGAAGGATATGAAGCACAATTCTCGTCATATCTACCCAAAAGCTGCCTAAGCCATCTGTCTTGACTTTTATAAATCCTCGTATCAGAGCGAATAACACGGCAATGCCTGTTGCCGCTGAAACAAAATTTTGTACTGTCAGTCCCAGTGCCTGTGTCAAATAGCTCAATGCAGATTCGCCGCTGTACGCCTGCCAATTCGTATTCGTTACGAAACTGACAGAGGTATTAAAGGACAAATCCCATTTGACTCCCGGCAGCCCCTGTGGGTTTCCGGGCAGAACACCCTGTAAAAGCTGAAGTAAAAACAAGAACACAAGCCCGATGCCGGAAAAAACAAGAACGGAAGCCGCATACTTTTTCCAGTTCATTTGCTCGTCCTTATTGATGCGCATAACCTTATACACAGCGTTTTCACAGGGCGTGAGAATTTTAGAAAGAAAGGTTTTCTCTCCGTTCATTACTTTCTTGATATATACGCCGAGCGGAATTGCAAGGATAACAAGAACGGCAAGGTACAATATGTATTGAATTACTGTACCCATCACTTGGAATCTCCTTTCATCAGAACATAAACATAATAAATTAGTAGTGCCGCAACACACAAACCAATCGTACAAACAACAATCGTCATAATTTTCCCTCCTTGTACTTTTCTCATTTTACGATCTTCTGCATTAAAACGGGATTATTAAGACACGCTCGAAATTAAAGTTTTATAAAGATAGTTACAGCCATCCAAAAATCCACGCCATAGGTAAAGTGATAAGCGTTGTCGCAACAGCAATCGCTATTAAAATGAGAAGCGGCATTCCGATAAACATTGCTAAAAATGCGATATGCGGATGGCGTAATGCAAAACGCTCCGCACATCGGTCAAATTTATCTTCAAAGTTATGAATTGATTTCCATATCGCTGCCATAACATATTCCTCCTTACAGCGATACAATAGCATAGGAAAAATTAAAACGGGAAAAGGACCTCAATGGTTACCGTTAAGAAAAAATAAATCCTTGTATATGCAGGCTTGCCTACAAAAATGAAAGGCGTCGGCAATTCAACCTTCGACCGGTGGGAATATATATAAACAAAGCTCCGGCATCTTGCGAAATAACGCAATTACCGGAGCTTTAAGCTTTATTATTCAACCCGTGATACTTCCGTGCGGAGAAAAATTGGTGTCATTCATCCATACACACCATACCCAAACTGATTTGCCAGTTTTTTAAAATCCAACCACTCGACTATTCGTAGTTTTGTGTTATGCTATACAAAGCCGTACTCATAAGAGTACGGCTTTTGCTTAATTAGCTTTTGGCTATCAAATGCTATTATGATTGACTCCAACATATATAGCAGAATCTTTCTTCTGCAATATATTCGTGCGTCAAGATAATGCTCCAACTATAGGTTTCGTCAAAAAAATATATGTCCTCAGGGAAATCACCTATATGATTTATAAAATCATCATAAGTCATATTTACTACCGCTGATTTGGGAAATTTCCAATAATTTGGAATTACTATTTTTTCACATGAATGCATATCCCAAAAAGCATAGAAAGTTCTATAAGATTTCAATAAATTCATACAGTCTTTCTCTGTTTTAACACATGCATTCTTTAGACTATCCCATAAGTAGGCATCGTAACAATGACTAAAAGTGTGAGGATTTGGATATTGGTGAGGACTTTCAATTCGCACCACATGTCCTCCTGCATCGTTAATCAGACGAATTGCTTGTTATCTTGTTGGAATACCTCCATTTAGTTCTGTTATAGTACCCCCCTGACTAACAGTTTTCACATTTGCTTTCCACGTTTTATCAATACATCTTACACTCCATATTGTTCGATTTATTTATGGCTGTTCTTTTTAAAATTCTTTTATGATATATCCTTTATAAAGTCTTTCAAAAACTATATTACTGGAATCTGCATTATACACTTCAAATTCTTGCACCCGTCCCCCTTTTATAAACAAAATCATAACGGTTGGCGCTGTATCGCCATGGACGATCTGTATTTTTAAGTCATATTTATAATTTAAGGAAAGCAGATTGCTATTTTCATTATACACAAATTTTATAATATAAAAATAAGGCGAACACTCCGTTCTAATTTCAGCATGGTTCATTTGATAAATAATATCATCTCTTTGCCACTCAATTTTATCGGTAAAGAAAGATAACATTTTTATCTCATTTTCTGATAATGCTTTATTATTTATCATAATTGCCTCCTTTATCTTTATTTAGAGATTTTTATGTGCGCCAATAAGCATGATATTTTTCTCCAAAATCCACAACAGACATCATACACAAATCATTCAGTATATCTTGATCATTGCCCCACCATGAATCGGCTATATAATTTCCCTCCGTATCATTTGTTCCTGCATAAAAAACAATATGTGAATCTATTTTAACTTGTAATATGTCATTAAAAATATATCTTTCATCTTTTTTGCTAAATTTACTATTACCTATAAAATCTTTTTTTGTAATATATATTTTATATAAAAATTTAAAGTATTTACTTTTATAAAGTCATTTATTACTTCTGACTCATTATAATCCCCGCTATGTCCTATACAGTTAATACAATGAGGATAGTCCCAAGGAAATATAGATTTTTCTCCAATCCTTATTCTATCTTGATAATAATAAATTATGATTTGCCCCTCTCTTGTGACATACAAATTATAATCCGTATTTATTTTATTAGCAAATATAAAGGTCTCATTACTTACATTGTCTCTTATAGCTTGCTCATAAAGGTGTTTTAGTGTTTGATAATTCTCTTCTTCATTACAAACCAAGTGTAAAATTTCGTTATATGAATGATGATTTAACAAATCCTCTACACTTTTATACTTTCCAAATAATGCTTCATCATCATGAATTCTATATCCAAATTTTGTTTTCATACATCGTACCGCATGATTTCTTACACATTCTTTTAACATAACACAATACTCCATACCACTTCTTTAAGCGTTGTCTCTCCCGTATCCGGATTATGAACATACACCATCATTCCCGCGGTTATTTCTTCAATCGGATATATAACCGTTCTCCGCATCTACAAGCGTTCCGGCAGCAAACTTACGATAAGTCATAGCTCATATACCCAGCTTTTATGATTTCTGTTTGCAAATCAAAAAATTTTCTGCTTGCAGATTTAAAAAAGAACAAATCTTTTACATGGTGTTTTTTAAAAATAACTTTTGTTTTTGGTTTTGTATAGAAGGATATAAGACAATGATGATACATCTCTATCGGCTACGCACTTTATCTTTTTCGTTGATCTTTCAACAGAAAAATTTTTTGCATAGTCAGAAAGACTAATATAGAAAATAGTACCTTTATTTTTTATAATCACCTCCTCATCTTTTATCTCCGTATGATCACAATATATTATATTTTGCATTGTTTTTTACTCCTATTTAGTTAGCTGTTCCTCTTTGGAAGCTTCCGCCTATAAAGTAGCAGCTTTTTCCCAAGATTCAGCGGAATATTTTTACTTTTTTCAAAAAAGGCCAACCGTTCGCGCAGACCAATCGGGCAGCGCGAATGGTTTCAAACGCCCTTTTTCATTTTTCTCATAAAGAAAAAAATCGCGACGGCAAGCATCAGTACGGCGTATCCGAGCACCCACCAAAAATCGGGAAACATTCCCGCAAATTCTCCGGCCAGCGCATGACGTCCAACTTTTACCGCATGAACAAACGGAAGCACATTTGCAATGCCCTCGAATACACCGCCGACAAGCGCGGTATCAAACCATGTGCCGGAAAGCCATGCGGAAAGATTGGTCAGCAGCGCGCCGCAGATGCCGCCCACCTGCTTGGTTCCCATGAGCGTACCGCAAAGCAGCCCGACACCGATGAAAAAGAGCGCCGCCGGAATGTTGATAAGAATCGCCATGAGAATATTGACGGTCGGAGAAAGGCCGAGGAGCATCGCGACAAGATAGCACAGTGCCGTCTGCGCCGCCGCCATCGGCAAAAGCGGAAGCGTATAGCCCATGATAAAGCCGGCAGCCGAGAGCGGCGAGGTCAAAAGCCTCATCATGAACGCGCTTTCCCTGTCCTTGGCGATGAGAAGCGCGGAAAACAGCGAGAAAAAGGAAAGTCCGAACACGGCGACGCCCGGCGTCAAATTCGGAAGCTCGAACAGCGTCATGCCAGCCTCCGCCGGAATACTCGCGTTAATCGCCGACAAAAGCAGAAGCAAAATCACCGGAAAGCCGATGCCGAACGCCAAATTCAGCTTATCACGCAAAATTTCCTTTCCGCACCGGCCGGCAAACCACATCGTTTTCATCTCGCTGAACCTCCGTTTTCGGATAATTTCACAAATGCATCCTCGAAGGAATCCACGCCTGCGGCTTCTTTCAGCTCCGCCGCCGTACCGACGGCGATCAGCTTCCCGCGTGACAAAATCCCGATTCGGTCGGCAAGCGCCTCGGCTTCTTCCAAATAATGCGTCGTCAAAATGACAGTGATTTTACCGTGCAGCGCCTCGATCACGCGCCACAGCTCGCGGCGCGCCAGCACGTCAAGTCCGAGCGTCGGTTCATCCAAAAACAGAATCTGCGGCTTCGTGATAAGCGCCATCGCAATACTGAGACGCCGCTGCCAGCCGCCGGAAAGCTTTCCCGCCGCCTTTCTTTCGATTTCCCGAAAGGAAAATTCCTCCATAACGGCGGATGCGGCCTCATGCGCCGACCGCCTGTCCGCGCCGTGAAGTCCCGCGACAAGCTCCAAATTCTCCCGCACCGAAAGCTTCGGCGCAACGGCCGTTTCCTGCGGAGAAACATTGAGGCACCGCTTGACCTTGTCAAGCTCCTCTCGGATGCTGTGCCCCATCAAAAGCGCGTCGCCCTCCGTCGGCGGCGTCAGCCCCGACAGCATTTTGATTGCGGTGGATTTGCCCGCACCGTTGACGCCGAGCAGCGCGAACAGCTCTCCCTCTCCTATCGTAAGAGACAGCGCATCCACCGCCGTCATATCCGAATACCGCTTCGTCAGTCCTTGAATGTCAACCGCGTTCATTCTGTTTTCCCTCCGTCGCCGCAATGCTTTTGAATTTCCGATGCAAAAATTTCCAAATGTTCTTTTGGTTCCTCCGGGGCGATCTCGTCCCCGTGTCCCGCAAAGATTGCATCGGCGATTTTGCTCATCACCGACTGTCGCTGAATGGCGATCCCTCGTTTGGAATCGGCGAGCAGCAAAAGCTTATCCCCCGGCTCGATGCCGAACATATCCCGTACCTCCTTGGGGATCACAATCTGTCCCTTCGGACCGACGGATACCGACGACATAAAACGCTCCGTCTTCTTTTCTTTCTTCATTTGCTCCTCCAAAAGTATAACTTGTGTAACATATTATACATAAATTCTGCTGCTTGTCAAGGTAAAATCAAAAAGGCTCCTCCGGCGCGGAAATCCGCGCCGCACACCGCCGTGAAAAGACAGTTTTCACCGGCATCTTCCTCTATTCCCTTTTTCACGGCGGTGCGTCCGACCTTTTGGTCGGACGGAGGAGCCTCGATAATAGCTTTCGAGTTAAAAACGACCTCTTATACAACATCCCCATAGACAAGCGTGCTTTTATGACAAGATACTCAACGCTTCTTGTCAATTTTAATAACATAATCATTCTCTATCGATATAAACAGCCTCCGAATCTATAATAACACTATATATTTTCTATACAATGACAAGTAGATTTTTCTTTTCTATATTGACTTTTTTATCACGGGGCATTATAATAAGAACTATCAAAAATTTATATTGAATTGGAGCAAATCTATGAAAAAAAGAAATCGCATATTGCTTCTTCTTATCTGCACAATGATGCTTTTGATGCTCGCCGGATGCGGCGGAACCAAAGTGGTGTTTGATATTGGAGATGCCACGCTTGTCTCCGGAACATTAAAACAAACCTATAAAGACGGCGTCGTCATCACACCTCCGGAAATCACAAAAGAAGGCTATGTTCTCGCCGGCTGGGACGGCGATTATCTAACGCCTTCCAGTGCCACCACGGTAAAACCGATTTGGAAAAAAATACATACCGTCGTCTTTTCCACGGAAGAAGGCATCGCAGAGGATAGCTCCAAGCTGACCCAGCAGGTGGTCGACGGCGAAGCCGCCGAAGCACCGTCCGTATCTCGGGATGGATATGAGCTTCTCGGATGGAGCGAGGATTTCTCTGCCGTTACGGGCGATATGACGGTCAAAGCCGAATGGATTCCGCTTTATACGGTCATCTTTGACGTAAACGGCGGCACAGTGGAAGATGATACGCAGCTGATACAGACGGTACGCCAAGGCGAAGCTGCCGTACTTCCGACAGTTTCGAGAAAGCACTATGATTTCGTTAAATGGAGCGAGGATACCGCTTCCGTCACGGAAAACATCACCGTCAAGGCCGAGTGGAAGCTCGAAACGCTCTCCTCCACGGAAATTTTCAAGTGCATCAACCCCGGCACCGTGGAAATCAACACCTATCGCCTGAACGGCTATGCCTGGGCAACCGGCTCCGGCTTCTTCATTTCGGAAGACGGACGGGTCGTAACCAACTACCATGTCATTGAAAACGCCAGAGAAATCGTCGTAAAAACCGCTGACGAAAAAGAATATAACATCACCCATGTAATTGCATACGACAAGGAAAAGGATATTGCGATTCTGCAAGCGGACACCGGCAGCGATGCTGTTCCCTATCTTGATATTTCCGAAGAATTGCCGCAAACGGGCGATGCCGTCTATGCGCTGGGCAGCTCGCTTGGTCTCACCGGTACCTTTTCCAGCGGCATCGTTTCTACGGTCAACAGAGAGCTTTCCGAGGCGCCGGGTGTGAAATACATTCAGACAACCGCGCCGATTTCCTCCGGAAACAGCGGCGGACCTCTCGTTAACGAGGCGGGACTTGTCATCGGCATCAATACCGCCAGCTATTCCGGCGGACAGAATCTCAATCTCGCTGTGGAAATCTCACAAATCGATTCTCTGGAAGCCCTTAACCTCAGTCTTGACGATTTCTTCAAGAAAGAAGCTACCATCAAATACTGGATCGGTGAAAACGTCGTCTCTGAAATATCCGAGCCGCATTCTACTTCTGCTATGAGAGTGGCCAACGGCGTTACCGTGCACGGTGTGATTCAAAGCTCCAGAGAAGACGATTCCTACTGTGCATCCATTCCCGGCGGAGAATCCATTCAGCTGATTATGATCAATGTTGAGAATACGGAAGCCCTGTATAATTTACTGTATAGTCTTGCATTTTCTCCAAGCACTACCTTTTCCAATTCCGTCGATGTCGATGAAGAGAATATTCTAATCACCGCAGTTCCGAACGAGGACGGCTCGATTACATGCCTTATCTTCGTCTATATTGACCAACTGACATCTTTACGCCATCGCAATATCATCATTTCAATCGGCACCGAAGGGTCTTCTATCGAATATGATATTTTCTTTTATTCCCTCACCGAAGAGGATTTTAATGACATCATGAGCTGATAACATAATAAAAAAGGATTGCAAAAGCAATCCTTTTTTATTATGTACGACCGGATTCCGGCGATTCCTTTTGCAAAGGCGCCGTCTTCCTCCTGAGAAACGCCAGCTTCGTTTCCGATATAACAACCGCCGCAAACACAAGCACAAAGCCCAACGCGCGCCATACCGTGAAGCCCTCTTCTCTTCCGAGAACAAGGGAAAACAGTGCACCGAACACCGCCTCAAATGTCAAAATGACGGCGGCACTTGCGGGATGCGCATATTTCTGCCCGAAATTCTGGAACAGAATCGCGGCGCCCGTACACATAAGGGCAAGATAGAGGATCTGCCCCGCAAGGCTTCCGAAATCGGCAGATGTGGCACTCACGGGCGCCAAGCCGAAAGCGGAAAGGACGCCGAATGTGATCCACGAAAGAACGGCGGCAACGCCGAATTGCAACACCGTGACAATCACCGGATCTTTGTCCCCCGTCATAACGGAAATCGCGACAATCTGCGCCGCATAGAAAAATCCGCATATCAGCGTGAGAATATCACCAAGGCCGATATAAAGCAGCGATTCTCCGGCAAAATCCACGGAAATAAGGAGGATCCCCGCAAGACATATCAGCGCCGACAAAATGTTATAACGGTCCGGCCGCTTTTTTGCCACCGCCCAAAAGAGAAACGGCGTAATCACACAATAGGAAGCCGTAAGAAAGGCGTTTTTCCCCGGCGTCGTACCGATCAGTCCATAGGTTTGAATGAGATACGCGGAAAACAGCAAGGTGCCGATGACAAGCCCCGGCAAGAGATAACTTTTATCCATCTTTTTCATATGCTTGATGAATATGAGCGCCAAAGCGGCGCAGGCGATGGTAAAACGAAGCGCCAGCAAAAGACTCGGCGGAAACTTTTCGGACACATCTTTCATCATGACAAAGGATGTGCCCCAAATAAATGCCGCCGCAAAAAGCGCCGCCGAACCGACGCGCGCCATATTGAATTTGTAATGTTTCATTTCAAAAAGCCGCTGATAATCTGCTCCTCCGCCTCTTTTTCGGAAAGTCCCAAGGTCATGAGCTTTGTCAACTGCTCTCCCGCAATTTTTCCGATTGCCGCCTCATGTATGAGGCTCGCTTCGACGCTTGACGCCGTAATCTCCGGAATCGCACTGACGGACGCCTCATCCATAATGATGGCGTCACATTCGGAATGACCGGAGCACTTCGCATTACCGCGGATATTGGAGCGGAACACCTGACGGGAATGCTCCTTTGCCACCGAGCGGGAAATCACATTCGCGCCGGAGCCGTCGCCGTCGAGATCGACGGTGAAATCCGTCTCGGCAAGCTGACTTCCATGCGTCATGATTTTCTCTTTTATGATAAGAGTAGCGCCGGCGGCAAGCTTTGCCGTCGTTTTGCGCACCGTGGAATCGACGCCCTTTATCTGCGTCGTCTCCATCTCCATATATGCGCCCTCGGCGAGCGAGACGACCGTCGTCGGATTCATCACATTTTTTCCGTTTCCGTCGCCCTCGCCGTAATGCTTTTCAACGTAGCGGACACGGGCGTTCTTCTCCACAAAAAAGCTGTGTACGCCGTCGTGCTCGGATTTCTGCACTCCGCAGTTATGGATGCCGCAGCCCGCGATAATCGTCACATCCGCGCCCTCCCCGACATAAAAATCGTTGTAAACGACCTCGGAAAGCCCGCTCTCACTGATAATAACGGGGATATGGACGCTCTCGTTTTTGGTGCCGGGCCTAATGATGATATCAATTCCGGCCTTGTCCGTCTTGGTGACGATATCGATATGCTCCGTCGTCGCGCGGCCGGCCGCATCCCCATTTGCGCGAATGTTGTAAGCGCCGGTCGGAATGCCGTGCAGATCTGCGATTTCCCGGAGCAGATTTTTCTGAATTTCGTCGATCATGATGTTTCTCCCTTTTCCTTTCGGCTCATACGATTTTTTCCGACAGTGTTTGACATGCGCCATCGGAAGAGCCGAGCAGCTCCGGCAGGATTTCCTCCCTTGTTCCGGTTTTGCAGAGCCGTCCGTCCGCAATCACAAGGATTTTATCGGCGATATTCAAAATCCGTTCCTGATGCGATATAATCAGAATGGAACCGCCCTTTTTCTCATACATGCTTTCAAACACACGAATGAGATTATTGAAGCTCCAAAGATCGATTCCCGCCTCCGGCTCGTCAAAAATGGAAAGCTTCGTGCCGCGCGCGAGCACCGTCGCAATCTCGATGCGTTTGAGTTCTCCGCCGGAAAGCGATGCGTTGACCTCGCGGTCGATATAATCGCGCGCGCAAAGTCCGACCTCCGAAAGATATTCGCAGGCCTCCGATACACCGATTTTTCTGCCCGCCGCAATGGTAATCAGGTCCTTGACCGTAATCCCCTTAAAGCGCACCGGCTGCTGGAAAGCAAAACTGATTCCGCGCCGTGCGCGCTCCGTTACGGAAAGCGAGGTGATGTCCTCTCCGTCGAAAAGAATCCGCCCCGCGCTCGGCGTGGCGATGCCCGCAATCAGCTTGGCGAGCGTCGATTTTCCGCCGCCGTTCGGACCGGTAATCGCGACAAAACGCTCATCGATCTTGAAACTGATATCCCGCAGGATTTCCTTTTTTCCGGCTTCGCCTTCCGCTTCAAACGATATATGTTCCAGCTCTAACATAAAACCTCCGTATCAATAGCCGAGTGTTTCTCCGACAAGAATGACCTTGATTCTGGATTTGTGCCGCTGTCTTGCCATGACGACATAATTGCAGCAAATCCGCGCATCCGAGGTGCAGCCGTCCGTCATGCCGCCGTCCGACCGCAGAGAAACACATTCTCCGGTGCGGAAGCAGTAGGTGTCACAGCCGAGCCGCTTGCAGTTTTCCGGCGCGGACACCGTTTTCACGCGCCGGACCGCCTCATCAAGATTTTTCACAAGCTTGTTGATGCCCGCAACCACGATGACGTTTTTCGGTCCGTAAAGCAGTGCCGAAACCCGGTTTGAGTTGCCGTCTACATTGTAAAGCGTACCGTCCTCGGTAATCGCATTGGCACTGGAAAGGTAAAAATCCGCCGTCATCGCACGGATCATCGCCGCTTCCCGCCCTTCCGGAGAAAGGCCGGCGATGCCGCGGTCGATATAACGGTAATCCCCGCTTTTCAAAGCGTCGATAATTCCCGTCTCAGAAAGCGTCACCGAGCCGCCGGACGCACAGACAGCGCCTGCGGGAATCAGGGAGAGCGCAAGCGCTCTCGCCTGTGCCGCCGTTTCCGTATAATAGGCGTCCATATTGTTTTTCCGGAGCGCCTCCATGGTTTTTTCAATCCGTTCTTTCATGCCTTGTACCCGTCCTTCAATCCGACAATGCGGTTAAATGTGTTGGGATTTTTCGTATCGACGGCGAAATATCCCGTGCGGACAAACTGGAATTTCTCACCCGCCCTCGCGCCGGCCGCCGCAGGCTCGAGCTTCGCATGGTCGATTCTGACAGCGGAGTCCGGACTGATATAGTCGTCGTAAGTCTTTCCCTCCGGCATATCGGCGACGTTTTCGAGCGTGAAAAGGTGGTCGTACAGCACAAGCGTCGTATCCACGGCATATTCCGCCGAAAGCCAGTGAATCGTTCCTTTGATTTTTCTGCCGTCCGCAGGGGTACCGTTTCCGGTTTCGAGATCGGCCGTACAATGGATTTCCTTGACCGTTCCGTCCGGATTTTTCACGATTTCCCCGCATTTCACAATATAAGCGCCCATCAGCCGCACCTCGCCCTCCGGTTTCAGACGGAAGAACTTCGGCGGCGGCACCTCTGAGAAGTCCTCCGCGTCGATATAGAGCGTTTTTGTGAACGGCACCTCGCGGCTCCCGGCATCCGGATCGTTCGGATTATTGGGTAGCGTGAAATATTCGGTTTTATCTGCGGGATAATTGTCGATGACGACCTTTACGGGGTGGGCGACGCAGATACGGCGCGGCGCCTTCCCGTTCAGCTCCTCGCGGATACAGCTTTCCAATAGCCGGATATCGACAAGGCTGTTCGCCTTGGAAACGCCGATTCTGCCGATGAAATCGAGAATCGATTCTGCCGTATAGCCGCGGCGGCGCAGGCCGCAGAGCGTCGGCATACGCGGATCGTCCCAGCCGTCCACGATACCGCGCTCGACAAGAGAGCGCAGATGGCGCTTCGACATGACCGTATGCGTCAGATTGAGCCTTGCAAATTCGATTTGGCGCGGCTTCACGCCGTTTTTATAATCGATGTCGATGTTGTCGACCACCCAGTTATAAAGCGGACGGTGAATCTCATATTCCAAGGAGCAGAGCGAGTGTGTGATGCCCTCGAGCGCATCCTGAATCGGATGCGCGAAATCGTACATCGGGAAGATGCACCATGACGTTCCCTGTCTGTGGTGCTCCACATATTTGATGCGGTAAATGACGGGGTCGCGCATGCAGAAGTTGCCCGAAGCAAGGTCGATCTTCGCGCGCAGCGTATAACGTCCCTCCGGAAATTCGCCTGCCCTCATGCGGGCAAACAGATCGAGGTTCTCCTCCACCGGTCTGTCGCGGTAAGGCGACACGGCGGGATGCGTGAGGTCACCGCAGTATTTCGGGTCGCGGAACTGCTCGGGAGAAAGCTCGCAGACGTAAGCAAGTCCTTTCCTGATAAGGCCGACCGCCAGCTCATAGGTCCGCTCAAAATAATCGGAGCCGTAATAAAAGCGGTCGTCCCAGTCGAAGCCGAGCCAATGGATATCCTCCTTGATGGCGTCGACAAATTCGGTGTCCTCCTTGGCGGGATTGGTGTCGTCCATGCGCAGATTGCATTTGCCGCCGTATTTTTTCGCCGTGCCGAAGTCGATAATCATGGCCTTACAGTGCCCGATATGCAGATAACCGTTCGGCTCCGGCGGAAAACGGGTGTGAATCCCGTCCGCGCTCACCTTTCCCTCGCGGATATCGCCGTCTATCGCCTCATAGATAAAATTATTTTCCATTTCTGCCATATTCTCCGTCTCCTTTTAAGAAAGCGCCGCGATCTGCGCTTCGATTCTCGCTCTTGTCCTCTGTTCGCCGAGAATCCCCATTACCGTGTAAAGATCGGGGGCGTTCTGCTTGCCTGTCACCGCGACGCGGATAAACGAGGAAATGTCCGCAACGCTGCCGCGGAATGCGTCGGGGTTCGCCTTATAGGCCTTCATATCCGAAGCAAAGCCCAGCTCGTCCGCGATTTTTCTGATTTTATCGAACCACGCACTCATCTCGTCCGCGGGGTCATATCCCGCAAGGAATCTTGCAAGCGTCTCTTTTATGACGGACCTATCGAATCCGTCGGGATAGCCGTCCTCGATCCGATAATAACGGTCGTAAAAAAAGCCCATATACGGCTTTGCGTCCGCCCATGTCGCAAGGTCCTTGCGCGGCTTTTTGCCGCCGCGGCCGATGGCGAGAATCGATTTTGCGTAAGCCGCGTCGGCGGTGAGCGCCAAGGCAAAACCGGGGTCGTATTCCCCCGCCCATGCGACGAGCTTTTCATAGACCGCCTCCGCCGGTATCTTCGAGATGACGTTCTTGGAGACATCGGTAAGCTTCGCAAAATCGAGCAGACAGCCCGAATTGCTCATTTTTTTAATCGAAAACGGAAAATCCGTATAGGGTCTGTCGGGATTCTGCATTCTCCACTCGTCGTAGTTGGAGTTGAGAATCGTCATGATATACTCACACACGCACTCCGGCGCATAGCCGCCGCGCTTATAATCCTTCATGTCAAGTCCCATATCGCGCTTGGAAAGCTTCTTCTTGTTGCCGTTCTCGTCGAGCTTCATAATCTGCGCCGTGTGCAGATACTTCGGCAGCTTAAAGCCGAGATAGCGGAAAAGCTGCACGTGCTTCGGCAGGCTCGGGAGCCATTCCTCGCCGCGGATAACGTGCGTCGTCCCCATCAGATGGTCGTCCACCGCGTGGGCAAAATGATAGGTCGGCACGCCGTCCGATTTGAGAAGTACGAAGTCCTCGTCGTTCTCCGGAAATTCCACCTCGCCGCGCACGATATCCGTGACCTTGACCTTTCTCTCACCGTCGCCGTCCGAAAGAATCCGCAAAACGAACGGATCGCCCGCCGCAAGATGTGCCCTCACCTCATCAAGCGTAAACTCACGCTGCGCGAGCATTTCCTCTCTTTGGCGCGCGCTCTCCTCCTCTGTCCAAACCTTGCTCTTCACCTCCGCCTTTTTATCGGCGGCAGCGAGCCGTTCCAGCTCCTCCGACGTCGTGAAGACCGGATACGCTTTTCCCTCGGCGACAAGCTTTTTGGCAAATACATGATAAATCGAGACGCGCGCGCTTTGCTTATATGGCCCGTAAGCGCCCTTATCGGTGATGACGCCGTTCTCGCCGACGACAGCGCCCTCATCGAAATGCAGTCCGTACTCCGCAAGCGTGCGGACAAGCGCTTCCGCCGCACCCTCGACCTCGCGCTTTGCGTCGGTATCCTCGATTCTGAGATAGAATACGCCGCCCGACTGATGCGCGAGCCGCTCGTCGATCATCGCGCCGTAAATCCCGCCGAGATGGATAAAGCCCGTGGGGCTCGGCGCGAAGCGCGTCACCTTGGCGCCCTCCGGCAGATTCCGTTTCGGATAGCTTTTTTCGACATCCTCCGGCGTCAGCATGACGTCGGGAAACAGCAAACCAGATAGAAGTTCGTAATCCATGACTTGAATTTCTCCGTTTTTATCAGATTGTATTTTTTAAATTTCCCCGAATCGCTTGGGTTCCCCATGCCCGGGACAAATCATCTTTCCCGCAAGACGCGGCAGGAGCATGGCAAGCGAGCGTTCCAGCGCCGCCCCGTCTCCGCCGTAAAGATCGGTTCTCCCATATCCGTCGGCAAAAACGGTATCTCCGGTAAAAACCGATTCACAGATACCGTCCTCCCGAGCAAAAAAGCAGACCGAGCCGCGCGTATGCCCCGGCGTATACAAAACGGAAAGATGAATCCCGCCGACGGATATCACGTCCCCGTCGTGAAAAATACGGGCTGTGCTGCGGCATACGACGGCGCGACGCAGAAACAGAAGCGAGCCGTTTTTGTTCCCGTCCGAAAGAAGTTCCGCGTCCGGAGCGGACACATAAATCTCCGCACCGGTCACGGCGGAAAGCTCGTCCGCAGCGCCGATATGGTCGAAATGTCCGTGCGTCAAAAGGATTTTTCCGACCGTCAAACCGTTTTTCTCCGCCTCGGCCAAAATACCGCGGCAGTTCGCCGCCGGATCGATGACCGCCGCCTCGCCTGTCGTCTCGTCCCCGATAAGATAGACATTCGTCGCAATCAGCCCCGTGACAAGACGTATCCGCTTCATTCCCGCACCTCATTTTGAATTTGTCCAATGATAGACCTGTTAATTTATGTATTATACCATAGGATGTGAAAATTGTCCACAAAATATCGGGATATTTTTTCAAAAAAGAGAAAAAACGCCTTTTATTTGTTAAAATCCAATGCAACATCCATCATTCCAAACGATAGCAGAACAGAGACGCCCAAAAGGACGCCTCTGCTCTTAGTCTTTATGATTACTCCTGATTTTCTGAACGCGGGCTATCCGCCTGCCCATTCGTTCCGCCTTGCGAGGATTTGCCCTTTCCCGTTATTTTTCCGCATCCGTTGTAAATGGCATCGATAAGCGCGCCGTAAAGCGGCATATCCTTGTCGCGCCAAAAGGAAACAGCGCCCAAAACGACAAATACAATCAGATAGAAATTGGTGAGAATACCCGCCCATTTGATGAGTCCGGAATAGAATTTCGCATAACTCGAACTTCCGGTGTAATAGACGCTTTCCCCATTGTAATACACAGGCGTGGTGCTGCCGAACCCACTGAAAATCAGCGTTAAAAGCTGCATCACGACAAGCACACTCAATACAAGTGCCAAGCACTGTGCAATCCGCTTCGTTTGCCTTTCCTCACACGCAAACACGATGGCAGCTATCAGGAGCCCCACCATCACCCAAATGTAGCTTTTCAGAAGAGCAAGCACGAGCGCAAGCGCCACAAAGACAGATCCAATCGCTTTTTTGTTCATAGATTTCTTCCTTTCTTATTGTGAATTTATGAATATCGATTTTCAGGAAACAAATTCTTTTTTCATTTTAACAAATAATATAATAAATTGCAAGTGTTTTTCGCATGGAGAATGTCGATTCTTCCATAGAAAAACGGGAAACTCCATATTTTATTTCAATCCCATCTGTTCCCACATAACTATCATATACAACAAAGACGAATTTTATGAAAAAATACGCTGTTTATGGTATTTTCCCCATTTTTGTGGTATAATAACCCCACAAATACGCAGTATTTGTGTTGATGAAAATAAAAACACGGTGTAAAACCCAAACGGGTATCGATTGCTTGGATACAAAACACCCCACAAATACGCAGTATTTGTGCCCATGGAAGCAAAAACACGGCAATACTCAAAATGCACAGCGGTCACACGCGATTACAACCCGCATATTCAACCATTCATTCGGGAAAGGAGCGCTCTCCATGCAAAAAATCACAATACGCGGCATCCGTTTCGACAATGTGGATATGGACGGTGCCCTCCTGCTTGCCAAAGCTGCATTGGAGAACGAAGGCGTCACCTCCGTCGTCACGCCAAATGCGGAAATCGCACAGATGTGTCTCGAGGATACTTCCCTGTCCGAGATCATCAACGCCGCCGAGATTATCCTGCCCGACGGAGCGGGCGTCGTCATGGCATCCGAAATTTTGGGAACGCCGCTGCGCGGAAAGGTGGCGGGCGTGGAATTCGGAGAAAACGTCCTCTCCATGGCCGCCGATATGGAAAAATCCGTTTTTTTTCTCGGCGGCAGGCCCGGCGTCGCCGATACCGCCGCGGAAAAGCTCCGCGGCAAGTTTCCCGCTCTGCAAATCGCCGGAACAAACGACGGCTACTTTGAGAAATCCGGCGCGGAAAATGACGCCGTCATCGACAAAATCAATGCTTCCGACGCGGAAATCCTATTTGTCTGTCTCGGCGCGCCGCTCCAAGAAAAATGGCTTTATGAAAACAAAACAAGGCTCACGCACGTCCGCCTTGCGGCGTGTCTCGGCGGCTCGCTCGACATCTATGCCGGTACGGCAAAACGTGCGCCGAAATTTTTCATCAAGGCGCACATGGAATGGTTCTATCGCCTCATCAAAGAGCCGAAACGAATCGGCCGGATGATGAAGCTGCCGAAATATATCGCGGGCACCTACCGCGATGCTCACAAAATAAAAAAAAGAGGATGACCGAGTATGTCATCCTCTTTTTCATGAATTTTTTCCGAAGCAATATCAAAACGCCATACGCCCCCATGTCATCTCCGACGTGCGGAAATCCGGCATTCCGAGAATCTCTCGCGCGCGGTCGACGTAGTGGATATAATTTTCAAGCGGCGTCCCGTTCGGGATCCTGTGGTCGAGGCCGAAAACGATTCCGCCGTCCATCATGCAGGGCTGCATTTTGTAGGCAAGCTCCGCGTCAATCTCCTCTTTTGTGCGGCGCAGCACATGCTTGTCAATCCCGCCGCGGAAAGCGATCTTATGCCCGTATTTTTTCCGCAGCGCGACGATATCCATGCCGCCCGCCGGCTCGCACGGATAAAAGATGTTGATTCCGCCCTCGATGAACGTATCGATCAGCGGATTCATATTGCCGTCGCTGTCCTGACAGAAAAGCTTTGTGCCCGCCCCCTTTACAAGCTCCCATGATTTCAGATAATACGGAATGATATATTCCGAAACGGTGGCAGGACCGATCAGGGGAGCGGTTTTTCCCGCCATATCCTCATGCACCGAAAGCTGATCGATGACAAGACCGGAGGAAATAATCTCGGAAAGCACCCTCACATTCGTCTCGGAAATCGTATTCAGGATATCGAAGATCAGCTCCGGATCCTCATAAAAGGCAATACAGCAGTTCTCCTCGCCCATCAGTTCGCGCAGAATATCGAAGCCGCCGAGAATCTCCGATTTGATGAGCGTTCCCTCCGATTGAAGCTTTTTCGCTTTTTCGATTTCCTCCGCGGGAAGGCGGCACGCATCATATTCAAACATGTGCTTGATTTTCAGCCAGTCGTCCATCGTTTCGACCGGATAGTTTTCCGGCAGCGGAATTGTCGAGGTTCCCTTATCCATTCTCACGCGCCGGCCGTAATGGTCGATTGCGACGTAATACCGTTCGTTGTCCTCCAGCACGACCTCCTTCGGGCGATGCACGGAATCGAGGTCTCCGAGCTGATAATACGGCACATAGTCAAACGCAAAGCCGCGCATGGCGATCTGATCCTCCGTTGCGCCTTGCGCCCGCCATTCCTCAGCAAGACCTACAATCGGTCCGAAAAGCTCGGAAAACATCGGACGTTCGGGATGGTTATATGTCATAAGGTCCACATACTGTCTGTTTGTCCACTTCATAAGGCTACCCCTTTTTATGATCGTTTTTTTCAGTTTATCATGAAATCTTCAAAAATGCTATTGATTTTTGTAAAATAAATTTGTAATATTGTATACACGAGCGCTCCGAAAGGACGCATCAGCATACGTCTTTTCCTCACCGCACAGGCCCGCACCGCTCTCATTTTGTAAATCCGTCCATGAAATCGAGCAGCTCGATGATTTCATCCACCGTTTCTCCGTCAAGGCTCGTAAAACAAAACCGATAACCCGGAAAATACGGACACAAAGCATAGGAATTCCCGTCACAGCTCACTTTCACATAAGACAAAGGACGTGTTCCCGTTTTATCCGTCTGGACGCAGTATCGGCACTGATTGCACTTTTTTGTTTTGGACAAAACAAAATCTTGAAGCGTCGGCTTCATCTCATCGAAATGCTCCAAATAAGCCTTCATGCCGTTCGGAATACAAACGCCCAGCACACAAGGCTTCTCATAATAAGGCTCATACTGGACGGAAATTCCGGCATGCCTGATTTTATATTCAAAACCGCCTCTCGGCGCATCCTTCCCCCACGCGGGATTCGCCCACGTCAGATTGATTTTGCAATCGGTAGCTATAACGTCCTTGATATCATATCTTGCATAGCCGCGCTCCATCATCCAATTTTCAAGCCCGCGAAAAGCGTCTTCTCCGAGCAGCTTCGCATAAATATCGGAGGTATACGGGTAATCAGACCGAAAGAAACAATGGGGAAAACGCTCAAAATCCGCGTCCGGACGGCTCGCCATCCACTTCCACGCAGTCGGCAACCGGGGAAAGAGGATAAGGATTTTGCCATTCTCTGCTCTAAGCTCTTAACCATATGCAGCCTCCGTATATTGTCGTTTTTTCCGATCAGTTTCCATCTCCCCGTGCCGGCATCGCGGCTCGTTGTTTTTCAGTTTAACATATCAGCTAAAAAATACAATAGATCTTCCTGCAAAGCAGGAATTTACAAAGGACCAATCAATATGCAGCTCAAAATCAATTCCTGCGGCATCAGCGACTGCGCGCCGGATTGGAAATGGACGACCGCACCCGCAGGCTTCGGAGATTATGACCTGTGGGCGGTATTCCGCGGAATCGGGCGTCTTTCCTTTCACACCGGCAGCATCTCCGAAGAGTATGCCATCCGAGAAGGCGCGTGCCTCCTTCTTGCGCCGGATATTTTTTATACGGCCCTCCATGAGCCGTCGCGCCCGCTGCTCGTCATTAACGTCCATTTTGACTTTCTGGACGAAAACGGAGTCCCTGTGCGTCCGATATCGCTGCCGGAAGCTAAAAGCGTCGCCTCCCCCGTATTTTTCAAAACGCTTCTCATGCGCACGGTAGCCCTTTTCAACAGCAATAAGCCCGATGCCGCCTCCGCCTTTTTTCTCGCCGCACTGGAAGAATTTCGCGGCGCGGACGCGCTTGGCAGCGATGAAGGCGAAAACATTTGGACGCATATCATAAACGAAATCTGCGAGGAAATCGACAGTGCAAGAAAACCGTCGTCTCTGTCGGAGCTTTCCCGCAAATACGGTTATTCCGAACGATACATCGGAAAAATGTTCAAAAGGCTCGCCGGACTTTCTTTTTCCGAATACATGCTGAATTCGCGCATCAGCAAGGCAAAAACGCTGCTCCGGCTCTCCGACGCTTCCGTCACCGTCATCGCTGAGGAAACCGGCTTTTACGATGCCTGTCATTTCATACGCAGCTTTAAAAAGGCTACGGGATTATCGCCAAGCGAATTCCGCAGACAAAAATGAAGCCGGCACAAAACCTCGGCATAAAGTGCAATATTTTTGCTTTTTGCGCAAATTTCATCTTGACATCCTCTCAAATTTATGCTATCATATTAACCGCGGTTCGGTGATATCATCGTTTCCGCTTTGATGAAGGCGTAGCTCAGCTGGTTAGAGTATCTGCTTGACATGCAGGGGGTCGGTGGTTCAAATCCACTCGTCTTCACCAATAAAAGCACTCCGTTTCAAGAGTGCTTTTATCATACGGGGGTGTAGCTCAGCTGGGAGAGCGCTTGAATGGCATTCAAGAGGTCATGGGTTCGATCCCCACCATCTCCACCAACAAAAGAAAGTCTTGAAAACACTATGTTTTCAAGACTTTCTTTTTTACGCTCGTCAGAGCTGAATTTCGATTTCAGTTTTCCCGAAAAATGTATATCATCATTTCTTTTGATGTTTTCTACATAAAAATATTGTAAATTGTAGAAAATTATGGTATAATTTAGAAAAATATTTAAAATTTGGGAGGTTTTATTAAATGAATAAATGGAAGGCTACGCTTATTTCCTTGCTCATTGCCGTTATATTTGCGGTGGCATGTTTCTACATGCCAAGCGATGTGAATTTATTCTGGTCAGTAATCATCTCTATGTTGACATTCTTGATTTCATTCGTATTCATTGAATCGTTGGAACATGTTAAAAAAATAGAAAACGCCGATACGAATAGCGAGTATGAATTTTTTAAAAAATGTGGCATTTCTGCATATCACAATGATTTTTCACAGATCGATTTTAATTCGTATATTGCCGCTTCAAACCATATCAAAATAATATTGTTGTATTCCAACCATTTTTTGAAGATTTATATTGACGCATTACAGAAATTTGTGGCAAAAGACGGGGCAAGTTTAGAGTTGGTGATCTTGACAAATAACCCGAGCAGTAATTCTTATAAGTATATCGCAGAGAAATTCAGCTATACAGATAATGAGTTAAAAGCTAAACTGGATGATTTTATAAAGATTTTACAGGACGATATTATACCTTATAAAGGGACAAACAGTAGAATTGAACTTTACTACACTGAACTCATTCCTGCATATACTTTATGTTTGATGATTTTGCGTACATAACACTATATAAGACCGCACCTCAAAGAACAAATCTGATTCCTTGCTTCCGTGTTGAAAAATCTTATGATTCTTCATTTTTCAATTTTACGCTTAATGATTTTAATGATATAAAAGAGTCGAAAAAATCACATATGGCGAATTTTCCAAACTAAATTCGACAAAGTGCATAGCTCCTATTGTACGTGCTTATGTTGGGACAGCGCTTGAACGGCATTCAAGAAGTTAGGGGTTCGACCCTCGTCGCCGCCGCTATATACCAAAACCGCAATATATCGTTGATACCGGTATATTGCGGTTTTTCTTTTATAATACCGATTGGAATATAAAAAGCCACGGCTTTTGATTAAAAACCGACAACACAGCAATATATATTTAATCATAACATGATTTAAACATATTGACATCAATCGGTGCTTATACTATAATAAAAATATAATTACAAATTTTTTCTCCTGTGCATGGCAGTGGAGATAATTATGAAATACGAAAGGAGACATACATGAAAAAAATCGCTTTTCTTCTCGCAGCCGTCCTTTTCCTCTCCATTTTTGCTTCCTCCTGTGCCAATAACGCTACGGAAACAACGACCGGAATTGAGCAGACCACCGCATCAACGGCAGAATCCACGGCGGAAACGCCGGTCACCCCTCCTGTCAGCAATCCATGGAAAACCGCCGTATGGAGTAAGGAGCCGTGGTGGGAAAACACCCGACTGCTCGTGGACAATGTGAATGCCGTAAGCTATGGGGCATTTGTCATTTCCGAAGATATACAAAATCAGGAAGACGACACGCTCCTCGCCGTAGAAGCGGTCGTGAGAAAGGAAGGCGGCATAACGCTCGAAGAGCAGATGGCATTTATCTCGTCTTTCGGATTTGAAATGATCTCCTATCCGAAATACGATTACACGAAATTCTGTGTTTTTCTCGCCACAAAGGAACAGCTTATGCGCATTTCCTTTCCGGAGGAATACACAGTCGGCGTCAAGCTTGCCTTTGCCGCAGAAGGTTTTTATAATGAAGTCAACGAAAGCTCGCAAGCCGCTCTCACAAAGGCTTTTCCGGACGGTCAAGAGGAAATTTACGGAATCATAATACGCCTCAAAGCTCCGGAAAGAACGCCTTATCCAAGCGCAGAGGGATGGGAAGCGCTATGGGAAAGCGCACGCGCAAGGCATCCCATTCCGCCGCGTTCGGACGGAAAGCCTGACAGTGGGCCTACTCTTGAAGCAGATGTGACACCTGAACAGCTATTCAAAATGCTTACTTCCGACGGATTTTTTGATGATTGCAAAATAGACCTCATTACACAAGGAAGCACACAACCCGAAGCCTTTCAGTGAAAGAAAGGGAGAGCTTCGCTCTCCCTTTCTTTATTCCCTGCCGTTACCGCCTCCACAAAATCCCGTCCGCCCCGCCGCTTTTATGCCTCGGCATCCCGCACCATCACGTCGACATAAGCGCGAAAGGCCGTCGGAATCGCATAACGCGAAAGAATCGTCTCCGCGCACTCCCATGTCAGATTCTCCGCCATAGCCACACACTCCGCAAGATATCCCGTCATATGCCACTCCACATGCGTAAAAATATGGACGGCGTCACCGCACGGTTCACAGGAAAGCGTCTCCATGCCAAGCCCACGAATATAATTTGCCGCGTCGGAGGCGCTCATGTGTCCCGTCACATTCGGAAATTCCCAAAGACCGGCGAGCAGTCCGCTCTCCTGCCTGCGGCGTATGGCGTATTTTCCGCGGCAGGAAAGCAGCAGCACCGTGCATTCCTCCGTTCTCCTTGCTTTCTTCGGACTTTTGACCGGAATCGTCTCCGTCCGTCCGGAAATCCTCGCCTCGCACATCTCCCGAAGCGGACAGGCGCCGCATTTCGGCGCGCCGTTCGGAATACACACATTCTCCCCCAGTTCCATAATCGCCTGCGTGAAAATCCCCGCCTCACGTCCCGACGGATAGATTTCCCGCAGCGCTTCCGCCACCCGTTTTTTTGTCGCGGGCGCGGCGATATCGTCTTCACAGCCGGTAAAGCGCATAACGGTACGCAGCACGTTTCCGTCGACGGCAGGCTCCGGCCTGCCGAATGCAATCGAAGCAATGGCTCCCGCCGTATAATCCCCGATGCCGGGAAGCGCGCGCAGCGCTTCCGCCGTATCCGGAAGATGTCCGCCGTAATTCTCCATCAGAATACGCGCCGCTTTTTTCAGATTCCGCGCACGGCTGTAATAGCCAAGCCCTTCCCACAGCTTCATGAGGGCATCGTCGGGCACCTCGGCAAGCGCGGAAACGAACGGAAGCTCACAGATAAAGCGCTCATAATACGGAATCACCGCCGTGGTGCGCGTCTGTTGAAGCATAATTTCCGAGAGCCATATATGATACGGCGTCGCCTCCGTTCTCCACGGCAGCTCTTTCTTATTTTTTTCATACCATACGAGCAGCGGAGCTACCATCCGCTCCAATTCGCCGCGGCATTCCATCCTGTCACCTCTTCCCTTTCCCATAACGGATCGATGTCCGTATCCCACTCCGTATGACCGCAACAGCGCCATTGCAGAAAATTGCCCTTTCTTTGGCGACCGCAATGCGCATTTTATCATATTTCTTTGCATAACAGAAATATGATAAAAGGAGACAGCCGGCCGGCCAAAAGACCGAGAAGCCCCCATGGAAGCATGCAGCGTCAGAAGTCAAAATTCCCATGACCGCGCCGAACAGCATCGTCATGAGAAAATATTCCTTGATTCCGTTTCGGTATGTCCTATCGTACTCTCCGTTTTTCAACAAGGTTATTATAGCATAAAAGGCAGCCCTTGTAAAGAACGGCATAAAGCTTATCGATTTAAGACAAAAAACAGCCGAAAGACCACGTCGGAATTTACAAATTTTCTCCTTACTTGTGTTTATTTTTCACAATTTACAAATTTCTCCGGTTTAATTCTTGACAGTTTTATCCAAATATGGTATATTGAATTTATAAAAGCAGCCGTATAAGAAATCCGCCCGACAATGATATGCCAAAGCGCCAATGCCGAGTATTTCTTGAATTGCAAAGTGCGGTTCACTTGGCGAAGATAAATCGATGCGCATAAGAATTTAGGGCTTACGTACCCGTTTTCTTATGCGCTGTTTTATAGATTTTATATGATAGGGAGGGCTGTCGGTATGAAAACAGTCAGCGGTCACGGTATTTTCGGCAATATGGCGATTCCCCTTCTCTTTCGGCTGTGCGGGCATATAGGAAAGAAATTTCCTATATGCAAAATATGCAAAGCAAAATCATAAAAATCCACCGCAGAACCCGGCGGAAAACCGAAATGCAGGATAAAATAAAAATGGGAGGAATCAAAAAATGACACAAAGAAAATGTGCAAAAATGAATTTCGTAAAAATCGTTTCCATGGTTATCGCTCTTGTCATGCTTTGCGCCTGTGCAACCCAGCTTCCAATCGGCGCGGTTAACATCGCGGCCGCAAAAAACAGCACCGCTGTCAGCAATAATCTTTTAAATGTGTTTTCAGCAAAAATGAGCAGCATCCAAAAGGAAAATCAATCTCTGTCAATCGCGAGGATCCTTCCCGTCAAGGATTTTTCCGGTGAGGATTATTTGGTGATAGAAGGCAATCCGACAGGTTATATGATCTATCATCCCGAATCCGGTGTTTTTGTCGAATCATCGCCGAGTGCGCCTTCTCCCTATGCGGGACTCTCGGGCAGCACTCTATATTACGGAGGGCCGACGGAATACTATATTGAAGAAGGCGGCATTTTCTATCATACCGTCATTGATGAAATCATAGACAATTCGGTCGATGTCCAGAGAATGAATTTGACATCTGCGAATATGACCGCGGAACTAAACCAAAACAAAAGCATCGTTACACTGGATTATGTGATCAACAGCAACACGACCGCATATGCAACCATGGTTCAGGCAAATACGACCTCAGTGCAGAGCGGTCTGACGCAAGCGCAAGTGGACTGGTTCAAAAATCTCAGCAGCTGCGGCTATTTCAGCGTGGGCGACGGCTGCTGCGGATTCGTCGGACTGAATATACTTTACGCGTTCTTCGATAAATTCGTCGACGACAAGTATATGGACGACCAATATTGGACCAATGCTTCCAAAACACAGCTCAAAAACAACGACAGCTCTTTCACCAAGTATTTATATGATTTGGACCCCAAGGACACTACCACCTCCATACATATCCATTCCGTCTCCAAGCAGTATCTGAGCCTCAAAGGCATCACGGACATCGATCACACGGACAGATATTGGGGCTTTTTCACCAAAAGCACAATCCGCGGAATCCTTGACAACGGTTATCCGGTGGAGCTTTTCGGCAGCTTGGCGGATCCGCCCAATTATTCCGGAACCGGAAAGAAATCCGGACATGCCGTTGTAGCATACCAATATTCCGGCGATGATTTCATCTGTCATTACGGATGGAACGGCTATGCGGAAGTAACGATCGTCGGAACACTCGGCAGCATTTACGCGATGGAGGTCAAATAACCCGTGGGAGCGCAAAAAATCGGGATAAGGCTCTCCTGTTTTGCCGCAGCTTTGCTGCTTCTCCTGTTCTCTTTTGCAGGATGCAGCGGAAACAGAGCTGTCGACAGCATCACAGCCATCGCTCTTTTCAGCAAGGAAAAGCTGACCCTGCCCATCCGGGCGGACAACGCTTCGGTCGGCGGCTTGGAGGGAAACGGTTATCTCACATTTGAGACGGAGCTGACGCTCGACGAATTATATGACATCATCTCAAAAATTCCGGAAATCAGCGCATCAAAATATGAGCGCGCAATTTGGATCAAAAAGATAAGCGGGGGCGGATATACCGATTACTATTGCCTTGCCAAGCATGAAAATCAGTATGTGTTCAGCGGTATGCGGGGCATTTTGATAACCGATATAGACAAAAGCGGCAATCAGGTAAAATCCGCACTTTTGCTGCCGGTGCATCTCATTACGGATCCGTTGATACTGGAAGGTGCCACACCGTATTACACGTTGTATATCGATGTCGAATACAAAACGAGCGGCAGCTTTGACGAGTATGCACGGTTTTATCGGGAATGCGGCTGGTATGAAACGGAAACGAATGAAAACGAAATCATCCTGTCCGGCTACCGAAATAAAGAAAGCATCGTCATTCAGCCGGCTTTCGACAATACCGGCGCAAACGGCACCTTGGAGATCGATTCCCTTTATCGAATACGGATTCGTGAAGAGGACGGCAAGTGTTATTTTTCCGTCTCTGTGAAGTAAAAAAATCGTTATAAGAGCTGCCGCCATTGGCGGCAGCTCTTATAACCATTCGTAGAACGTGAATGAATTCCCTCCGGCGAAGCATACTAAAATGTGAAAAAGGAGGGATTGTATGTCCAAGGAAAATACAGCAAAGCCAAAGCAAGAAAAGCCGTCCGAGAAAAATAAAAAGCCCGTGGCGCCCGGCGATATCAAGGGAAAAATCGAAATTCCCGATACGCGCGAACGCAGAGACGGACCGGGCGGCAACTGATGCGAGAATCGCC